>Ga0182040_10000884_pt1 | contig 13803 bp, 4 predicted proteins | sample flu12Cox44000176_FD_125973 | JGI IMG/M metagenome (GOLD analysis project Ga0182040, IMG submission 125973) | Lab enrichment of tropical soil microbial communities from Luquillo Experimental Forest, Puerto Rico - flux8day.12C.oxic.44.000.176 | ecosystem: Environmental > Terrestrial > Soil >... | reverse complement strand
CCGCGGTCCGCCGGCGCGAACCTCGAAGCCCAAGTTCCGGATCGAGGCCGCCAACCAACTGATCGCCGACGTGCCACCGCTGCGCAACACCGTCGAGTTGGCCAAGCTGGCGACCGCCCGGCTGGGAAAGGACGTCATCGACCTGCTCGACGTTTCGGTGTCGTTTGACGGCCGTCCGGTGCTGCGCGATGTCGAATGGCGAATCGCCCCCGGCGAACGCACCGGCATCGTCGGGGCCAACGGCGCCGGGAAGTCGACGCTGCTGGGATTGATCGCCGGCACCATCGCGCCGGACACCGGGCGCGTCAAGCGCGGTAAGACCGTCCGGCTGGCCGTGCTCGACCAGCGGGGCGAGGACCTCGCGGCACTCGCCGCCGACCGGATCGCCGATGTGCTGGGCGGGCTGCGCGGCGGCTATCAGGTCGACGACCGGGAGGTCACCCCCGCCCAGCTGTTGGAGCGCCTCGGGTTCGCCCGCGGCCAGCTGTCCGCGCGCGTCGGCGACCTCTCCGGCGGTCAGCGGCGGCGGTTGCAGCTGATGCTCACGCTGCTGTCCGAACCGAACGTGCTGCTCCTCGACGAGCCCACCAACGACGTCGACACCGACATGCTCACCGCCACCGAGGATCTGCTCGACTCCTGGGCGGGCACCCTGATCGTCGTCTCGCACGACCGCTACCTGCTCGAGCGCGTCACCGATCAGCAGTATGCGATCCTCGACGGCCGGTTGCGGCACCTGCCCGGCGGCATCGACGAATACCTGCGGCTGGCCGCTCGGAGGCCGACCACCGCGGCCTCGGCGCGGTCGCCCGCCGAGCCGCCGCCCGCCGAGCGGCAGGCAATGTCCGGCGCGCAGCGACGCACCGCAGAGAAGGAACTGGCCGCGGCCGACCGTCAGCTCGCGCGGCTCGCCGACCGGATCGCGGCCAAACACCGCGAACTCGCCGAGCACGACCAGTCCGACCACGTCGGGCTGACGAGCCTGACCCAAGAGCTGCGCGGCCTGGAAGACGAGGTCGCCGCCACGGAGAGCCGCTGGCTGGAGCTGTCGGAGATCCTTGAATAATTTCCTGCGTGTATCACGGCCCGAGGAGCCATCCGTGAACGCGCGGCCGTATCGGCCGGTGCGTTACCCGCCCGGCGAGGCGTTGCTGGCGCTGTATCGGCGACGGGGTCCGGTAATCAATTCCGGAGTCGGCCGGCACGGCTACATCTACCTGCTGGGGGCCGAGGCGAACAAGTTCGTGTTCGCCAATGCCGATGCCTTCAGCTGGCGGGAGACGTTTGAGAGCCTGGCCGTGGTCGACGGGCCCACCGCGCTGATCGTCAGCGACGGGGATGACCACCGGCGCCGGCGCAGCGTCGTGGCGCCCGGGCTGCGGCACCGGGAAATCCGGGACTACGTGCGGACCATGGTTGCCAGCATCGACAGCGTCATCGACGGCTGGCAGCCCGGGCAGCGGCTGGACATCTACCGGCAGTGCCGCTCCGCGGTCCGGCGCAGCACGACCGAAAGCCTGTTCGGTCAGCGCATGGCCGCCCACTCCGACTTCCTCGGGGAGCAACTCCAGCCCTTGCTGGACCTGACCCACCGGCTCCCGCAGGTGGTGGCGCTGCAGCAGCGGGTTCGGGCGCCGGGTTGGCGACGGGCGATGGCCGCCCGGAAACGCATCGACGACCTCGTCGACGCCCAGATCGCCGACGCCCGCGCGCGGCCCAGACCCGACGACCACATGTTGACCATGCTGATCAACGGTCGCGGCGACGAGGGTTACGCGTTGAGCGACAACGAGATTCGTGATCAGATCGTTTCGCTCATCACCGCCGGTTACGAAACCACCAGCGGCGCGATGGCGTGGGCCATCCACACGCTGCTGTCCCTGCCGGGCGCGTGGGACACCGCCGCCGACGAGGTGCATCGCGTGCTCGGTGGCCGCCCGCCCGCCGCGGGCGACCTTGATGCGCTGACCTACCTCAACGGCGTCGTTCACGAGACGCTTCGGCTGTATCCGCCCGGCGTCGTCTCCGCCCGCAAGGTGATGCGCGACCTTTCGTTCGACGGGCACCGCATCCGGGCGGGCCGGTTGCTGATCTTCAGCGCGTACGTCACCCACCGGCTGCCCGAGTTATGGCCCGAGCCAACCGAATTCCGGCCGCAGCGCTGGGACCCCGGCGCACCGAACTACCGCAAGCCCGCACCACATGAATTCATTCCGTTCAGCGGCGGCTTGCATCGCTGCATCGGAGCGGCGATGGCCACGACCGAGATGACCGTCATGCTCGCCCGGCTGGTCGCCCGGACCAGGCTGCGTTTGCCCGCTCAGCGGATCCGGGCCGCCAACCTCGCCGCCCTGGCGCCCCGCCCGGGGTTGACCGTCGAGATCACGGACTCAGTGCCAGCGCAGTAGCACCAGTTCGGAACAGAATCCCGGACCCGTCGCGAGCATCAGCCCCGGGCTTCCGCTGGGCGGCGGCTTGGCGATGGTGTCGCGCAAGATGTGCAGCACCGAGGCCGACGAGAGGTTGGCGACTTCGCCCAGCGAGCGCCAGGTCAGCTCCAGCGCCTCGGGAGGCAGCTCGAGGGTCCTGGCGATCGCGTCGATGACCTTGGGGCCACCGGGATGGCCCACCCATGCGCCGACGTCGTCCTTGGTCAGCCCGTGCGTGGCGAGGAACCCGTTGACGTCGCCGGCCAGGTATCGGTCGATCAGCGTCGTGAGCTCTGGGGACATCACCAGCTGGAGCCCGGCGGAGCTGACGTTCCAGCCCATGATGTGCAGCGATTCGGGATAGAGGCGGCTCCGCGAATCGAGAACGTCGGGGCCGCCGGCACGGACCCGTTCGGCACGACGTTCGCCGACGGCCACCACCGCGGCCGCCCCGTCGCCGAACAGCGCGCTCCCGACGAGTCCCGACACGGTGGGTTTGACCGCCGGGAAGGTCAGCGAGCAAAGCTCGACCGAAATCAGAACCGCTACGTCGTCGGGCGCGCCCCGCAGGTAGTCGTGCAGCCGGGCCACCCCGGCGGCGCCGGCCACGCAACCCAAGCCGAACAACGGCATCCTGCGCACGTCCGGTCGCAAGCCGAGTCGTTGGGCAATCCGGGCGTCCAGCGACGGCACCGCGACGCCGGTGACCGTCGTCGTGACGATCATGTCGATGTCTTGGGGTTGCAGGCCCGCCTCGTCGAGCGCGCCCATCAGCGCCTCGCAGCCAAGATCCACGGCGCTCTCGATGAAGATCTCGTTGGCCTCGCCGAAGTCGGTCACCGACGGGTAGCGCTCCAACGGCAGGACGAAGTGGCGGCTGTTGACCTTAGCGGCGGCGTGCATGCGCCGAACGAGCTCCTCATGTCCCTTCAGCCCCGGGAACTCGACAAACTGGTCGGTGATCTCGCTTTGGCTATAACGATGCTGTGGCAACGCGCCAAACACGCCTGCGATAACGCTCATTCCCCTACCCTCTTACCCGACGAGGATGGCCCCCCACCTTGAGAATCTTAAATGGTCGCGTGTGGGCACGCAAAGAAGCGCGTATTCAACACATGTCGCATTTCCGGCGCTGTAATCGGGTAGGCCAGCGAGAATTTCGTTATCCGCCGTCATCGTCGTCATCCGGTTTAAGTGCCATCGCGATCAATCCATCGGCGCTTAAGGAGTCGATGACGTCGTCGCCTACCGTCGAATCCGTAAATGACTTTTCCGCGCCGCCGGCCAACAATAACAGTTTGTCGAGCAATCCGGTTCTGCGAAGTTCCTGGAGCGGAATTTTTCTTAGCGACGACCAAATCTCTTCGTCGTCGGAGTCCGCGCGATCGCCGGGCAGCAGTTGTTGACGAAGATGATCGGCCAGCGCTGTCGGCGTCGGATAGTCAAAGATCAGTGTGCGCGACAAACCCAGCCCGGTATCGGTTTTGAGGCGGTTGCGCAGTTCGACCCCGGTCAACGAGTCAAATCCGAGGTCCTGGAAGGCGCGCTCGGCGGCTACCGCGTGGCCGTCCGAATGTCCCAGGACGGCCGCCGCATGCAGGCACACCAACTCGAGCAGTTGACGATGCTGCTCACCGGGCGCCAGTTGCCCCAAACGCCCGGCCAGTTCGGCCGGCCGAGTCGCGGCCGGGATCTGCGGGCGCCCGCTGGCGCCCAGCCAAAACGGTTGGCGCACAAAGCCGTACGTCGGCAACGAAACCCGTCGTCCGCGTTTTAGGACCGCGCCCCAATCGACGGCGACGCCGGTGGTGAACAGGCGCCCGGCCGCGGTGAGCAGCGCTTCTGGTTCGGGGCTGTCCTTGCCCATGGTGACGACCGAGATCGGGTGCTGGGTGGTCAGCGACTGCTCCACCGCGGCGCCGAGACCGCCTCCGGGGCCCACCTCGACAAACAGCCCGGCCCCCGACGACTCGGCCGCCCGCGCCCCGTCGGCAAAACGCACCGGACGGCGCACGTGCTCAACCCAGTATTCCGCCGAGCCGTACCCGGGCCCCGCCAGCCGCCCAGACACGTTGGAAATCATGGCAATCCGCGGCTGCTGTGGCGACACATCGGCCACCAGTGCGGAGAACTCTTCGGTCATGGGCTCCATCAGCGGGGAGTGAAACGCGTGCGAGACCGCCAACCGATGCACCCGCCTGCCCCGCCGCGCCAAGCCCTCGGCGATCGCGCTGACCGGCGCCTCGGCGCCCGAGATCACCACCGCATTAGGGCCATTGACGGCCGCGATCGCCACCCCTTCGGTCAGCAACGGGGTCACCTCGGCCTCGCCCGCGGCCACCGCCACCATGACCCCGCCAGCTGGCAACCCGGCCATCAACCGGCCCCGCCCCGCCACCACCTTGGCCGCATCGGCGAGCGACAACGCCCCCGCCACACAGGCTGCGGCGATCTCGCCCACCGAATGCCCCAGCACCACATCCGCGACCACCCCCCAGTGTCGGAGCAACGCCGCCAACGCCACCTCGATGGCGAACAACGCGGGCTGAGCAAACTCGGTGTTGTCCAACGGCTTTGCGCCACCACCCCACATCACGTCGCGCAAGGACAGGCGCAGATGGCCATCCAGCGCCTCGGCGGCATCATCGAAAGCCCGTGCAAACACCGGGAATTGGCTGTACAGCTCCGCTCCCATCCCCGGCCACTGCGCGCCCTGGCCGGGGAACACGAACGCCGTCTTGCCCGTCGGGCGTGCGCGACCCCGGATGGCCCCCCGACCCGGCTCCCCCGAGGCCAATCCCGCAAGCCCCGCCATCAGGGTGTCGCGGTCGGCGCCCACCAGCACCGCCCTGTGCTCGAACACCGACCGTGTCGTCGCCAACGACCACCCCACGTCGCCGACGCGCAGGCCCGCATCGTCGGCCACGTATGCCCGCAGCCTCGCGGCCTGATTCGCCAACGCGTGTTCCGATCGACCCGACAACACCCATGCGGTGGGCGCGTTATCGCCTTCGATTACCGGGCTTTTCGCCTGTGCTGGACCTTGTTCCAAGATCACATGCGCGTTCGTTCCGCCCATTCCGAACGATGACACCCCCGCCCGTCGGGGCGCATCCGTTACCGGCCAGGACGTCGGCGCGGTGCTGACGCGCAGCCCCAGGCCCGCCAGATCGACCCCGGGACCGGGGCTGGCGTAGTTGAGACTTGGCGGAATCACCGCGTTTTCGATTGCCAGCACGGCTTTGAGCAAGCCCGCGATGCCCGCGGCGCCTCCGGCGTGCCCGATGTTGGTCTTCACGGACCCCAGGCTCACCGGACCGCTTCGGCGCCCGGCGAACACCTCGCCCAGCGCCCTCGCCTCCACCGAGTCACCGATCTCGGTGCCGGTGCCATGAGCCTCGATGTACTGGAGCTGGCCGGCGTCCAGGCCGGCCCCGGCCAGGGCGCGCCGGATGACGTCGGCCTCTCCCGGGACGGAGGGCACCGTCTGCCCGGCCGTGGCGTGCCCGGCATTGCCGACGGCGCTGCCGCGAATGACGGCGCGGATGCGGTTTCCGTCGTCGAGGGCGGCGCGCAGCGGCTTCAGTAGCACGAGGCCACCGCCTTCGCTTCGCACGTAGCCGTCGGCGCGTCCGTCGAACGCATACGTGTGACCCGACGCCGAGACCGCGCCGAACTGCTTCTCCAGCAAGTCCGTTTCGCTCGCCAGATTCAGGTGAACACCGCCGGCTATGGCCAGCGCCGATTCGCCCGTGCACAGGCTTTCACACGCAAGGTGCACCGCCACCAGGGAAGACGATTGGGCGGAATCGACGGTCAAACTGGACCCGCGCAGCCCGAAGGCATACGAGATCCTGTTGGCGATCATTGCCCGGCTGATTCCGGCGAATGAGTGATGGTCCAGGCTCTCGGCGAGCGTCAACACGGCATAGTCGTCGTTCATCGCGCCGAGGTAAACGCCGACCGTTTCCCCGCGCAGCGTCTCCGGCACCACGAACGCGTCTTCGAGCAGTTCCCACGTCAGTTCGAGCGCCAGTCGCTGGCGGGGGTCCATCGCGCAGGCCTCCCGCGGCGATACGTTGAAGAAGTCGGCGTCGAACTCCGCGACATCGCCGACTGGCCCGGTGACCTCGAGCCCGTTACGGACCACGCGCCAGAACTCCCCGGGGTTGGCGGCGGCGGGGAACCTACAGGCGAGGCCGATGATCGCTACGTGTGCCGGTTGCACGCCATCCTCTATATCACTGAGGTCTGGTGTCAGGGCCGTGGTTCTTCGTCGAGAAGGGCAAAGAGTTGGCTTTCGGTTGCCGTAGCGATGTCATCGTCGAACGTGTCGTCGGGATGATCGGGATAGGGCTCTAAGTTCGGGGCCGTCACGGCGGCGAGCAAATTCTGGATGCGGGCCGTGAGGCGTGTCTTGTCCGCGGCGTTCAAGTCGGGGCGGTTAAGCAATGTTTCGAGTTCGTTCGCGACGTCGTTCAAGCGCGCCTTCAGATCCGTTTGGTCGGTGCCGGGGGCGGCGGCCAGCCGGCTGTCGAGATGCTCGGCGAGCGCGGCGGGCGTGGGGTAATCGAAAATCAGAGTCGGCGAAAGGGTAAGTCCGGTCACGGTTTTCAGCCGGTTGCGCACTTCTACGGCCGACAGTGAGTCGAACCCGAGATCTTGGAAGCCGCGCTCGGCGTCGATCTCTGTGCTGCTGTGACCAAGGACGGTGGCCGCGTTGCTGCACACCAGATCCTCCAGTTCGCGGCGTCGCTGTGCGGGGGTCAGGCCCGCAAGCCGCGCCCGCAGGCCCGTCGATGCCATCGCGGTCTCGACGTGATCGATGACCCGACGGGCGGGACGGCTGGCCAACCGGCTCAACAGCGGAGGGAGCGCCGCGCTGTTGCGCGCGAGCGCGTCCCTGTCGAGCCGGGTGGCCACCACGACTGGATGCTCGCCCAGCAGGGCGGTGTCGAACAGTTCGAGCGCTTGCTCGCTGGACAGCGGGGCCAGCCCGACCCGGCTCATCCGGGCCTTGTCGCGATCGGCGAGGTGCTGTGTCATCGCCGAGCCCTGTTCCCAAAGCCCCCAGGCGACCGACAATCCGGGAAGCCCACGAGCGTGCCGATGCTCGGCCAGCCCGTCGAGGAAACTGTTGGCCGCCGCATAGTTGCCTTGACCGGGGGCACCTAAGGTCCCGGCCATCGATGAAAACAGTACGAAGGCCGACAGATTCAGATCCCGAGTCAGCTCATGCAAGTTCCAGGCCCCATCCACCTTGGCCCGCAACACCGCACTTATGCGCTCGGCCGTCAACGACGCGATCACCGCATCATCAAGCACCCCAGCGGCGTGAATCACCGCGGTCAACGGCTTGGGCAGCCCGACCAGCAACTCCGCCACCGCCGCGCGATCGCTCACGTCGCAGGCCACCACCTGCACCTGGGCGCCCGCTTGCGTCAAGTCGGCCACCAACTCATCGGCTCCCTCGGCGGCTTGGCCACGGCGGCTGGCCAACACGACGTGGTGCGCGCCGTGCCGGCTGACCACATGACGAGCCAGCAACCCACCGATCGTCCCGGTACCGCCGGTGATCAACACCGTGCCGCCCGCCAGCCCGACGCCGGGCCTGTCGGGCAGGGTCAGGACCACCTTGCCGATATGGCGGGCGTGGCTGACAAACCGGTACGCCTCGACGGCGCGACGCACATCCCGCGTCGTCAGGGGCAATGGCCACAACGCACCAGCCTCAAACAGCGCGATCAGCTCGGCCAACATCTCCTGAATACGTTGCGGGCCGGCCACCATCAGATCGAACGCCCGGTATCCCACGCCGGGATAGTCCGCGGCGATCACCCGCGGGTCGCGGAGGTCGGTCTTGCCCATCTCGATGAAGTGCCCACCGGACACCAACAACCGCAGCGACGCATCGGTGAACTCACCGGCCAGCGAGTTGAGCACCACGTCCATTCCGGCTCCGCCCGTGACGGCCAAGAACTTCTGCTCAAATTCCAACGACCGCGAGTCCGCGATATGCTCCTCGTCAAACCCCATGGTGCGCAACGTGTCCCACTTCCCGCGACTGGCGGTGACGAAGACTTCCGCCCCCCAGTGGCGGGCCAACTGCACCGCCGCCATGCCCACCCCGCCCGTCGCGGCATGCACCAACACCCGTTGCCCCGCCCGAACGCCGGCCAACACCGACAACCCGTACAGCGCCGTCAAGAACACCACCGGAACACCCGCGGCCTCGGTCAACGACCAACCCAGGGGCACCCGCACCACCAATCGCTGGTCGACGGCCGCCTCGGAACCCGCCAGGCCCAGGATCCCCATCACCGCATCGCCGACGGCCAACCCGGTCACACCGGGGCCGACCTCGACGATCACTCCGGCGCCCTCGGCGCCCAACTGCGCCGCGCCCGGATACATTCCCAGTGCCACCAACACATCACGGAAATTCACCCCGACCGCGGCCACCGCCACCCGCACCTGCCCGGCGGCCAATTCCGCTCGGGGGCAAGGCTGGACCTCCAGGTCCCCGAGCGTCCCCCCGCTGCCGGCGGCCAATCGCCACTCCCCCGCGGGCAACTCCAACACCGAACCCGGTTCCACCGGCGCCAACCGAGCCTTATAGGCCGCACCGTGGCGCACCACCAATTGCGGCTCACCGCAGCCGATTACCGATTCAATATCGACCGTCCCGTCGGAATCGATCAGAACTATCCGGCCCGGATGCTCGGCCTGCGCCGAACGCACCAACCCCCAGACCGCCGTCCCGGCCAAATCCGTGACGTCCTCACCGGACAAGCCCACCGCCCCGCGAGTCAACACCACCAACGCGCCATCGCCGGCCAGCGCCGACTGCAAGACTTCCAACGCCTCCGCGGTGGCCGCATGCACCGACTCGACCGCACCCCCCGAGCCGGCACCCAATTCCCATACCACTGGATCGTGGTCGGCGGCATCGCCAACACCTCCGCCGGTCAACGAAACCGGAGACCATACGACCTCAAGCAGACCGCCCCCACGGGGACGGGCCGCCGCCGACAGTTGCTCGGCCGACACCGGGCGGACCGCCAACTCGCGCACCGACATCACCGGCAGCCCCGCTGCGTCGGCTATCTCCAGCGACATCGCGCCGACACCCGCCGGTGCTATCCGGACCCGCACGCGCGTTGCACCCGCGGCATGCAACGTCACACCCTGCCAGGAGAAGGGCAGGACGGTCCGAGCCTGGTCGCCGCCCACCCCGAGCGCGTGCAGGCTCGCATCGAGCAAGGCCGGATGAATCCCGAATCCGCCCACCGTCAGTCCGGCGCCCGGCGGGACGGCGACTTCGGCGAAAACCTCGGTCTCCCGCCGCCATATGCTCCGCAGTCCCCGAAACGCCGGGCCATAGCCGTAACCGTGCCCGGCCAACCGTTCGTAGGCGCCGGTGACATCGACCGCGACGGCACCCACCGGCGGCCACACCGACAAATCCACCCGGGGCTCCACCGGCGTCGCGCTCAACACACCCTCGGCGTGCAACACCCAACCCGAATCCTGCTGCGCGTCTGACGAATACACCGACACCGTCCGAGAGCCCGAATCATCGGCCACGCCGACCAGGACCTGCACCTGGACCCCGCCGGCCGCCGGCAAAACCAGCGGCGCCGACAACGTCAACTCTTCGATCGCCGAACAGCCCACCTCGTCCCCGGCACGCAGCACCAGCTCCACAAAGCCGGCCCCGGGAAAGAGCACCACCCCGCCCACCGCATGATCGGCCAGCCAGGGTTGCGCCGCCACCGACAACCGGCCCGTCAGCACCAGTCCGCCCGAATCGGGCCGCTGCACCACCGCACCCAACAAGGCATGGTCGGCCCCGGCCAGACCCAGGCCGCCCGCATCACCCGACCCCACCATCTCGGGCGACAGCCAAAACCTCCGGCGTTGGAAGGGATACGTCGGAAGTTCGACGCGTCGGGCGTTGAGGCCGGAGAATGCCGCGGCCGAGTCCACCGCCACCCCGGTGGCGAACAGTCGCGCTGCGGCGGCGAGCAGCGACTCGACTTCGGGCCGGTCTTTGGCCGTGGTCACCACCGAGAGTGCCTGCTCGGTCGTCAACGACTGGGCCACCGCGGCCGTCAACGCGCTACCGGGACCGACTTCGAGGAACACCCCCGCCCCCAACGACTCGGCCAGTTGCACGCCGTCGACGAAACGCACCGGCGCACGAACATGTTTCACCCAGTAGTCGGGCAAGCCGTAGCCCGGCCCGGCCAACTGCCCAGTCACGTTGGATATCAACGCGATCCGTGGCTCGGTCGCCGACACGCTGCCGACCACCCCTGCGAACTGCTCGATCATGGGCTCCATCAGCGGCGAATGAAACGCGTGCGAGACCGCTAACCGATGTGTCCGCCGGCCCTGCTGTGCCAACCGGTCGGCCACCGCATCCACTGCGGCGTGCGCGCCCGAAATCACCACGGCGTTGGGGCCATTGACCGCCGCCACACCGACGCCGTCGGCCAACAACGGCGCCACCTCGGCCTCGCTGGCGGCCACGGCAACCATCACCCCGCCGGCGGGCAGCGCCGCCATCAACCGGCCACGCGCGGCCACCACTTTCGCCGCGTCGGCCAACGACAACACCCCGGCGACATGGGCAGCGGCGATCTCACCGACGGAATGGCCCAACACCATGTCGGGCACCACACCCCACGACTGCCAAAGGGCGGCCAGCGCGATCTCGAGGGCAAACAATGCCGGCTGGGCAAACTCGGTGCTTTCCAACAGGTTTGCGTCGTCGCCCCACATCACCTGACGTAGCGGCAACCGCAGGTGGTCATCCAACGCCTGGGCGGCCTCGTCAAAGGCGCCGGCGAACACCGGGAACCGCTCATACAGCGCCGCGCCCATGCCCAACCACTGCGACCCCTGGCCGGGAAAAAGCCACACCGTCTTGCCCACCGACCGCGCCCGCCCGATCACCACCCCCGGACCCTGCTCACCCGCAGCCAGTTGCACCAGATTCAGTAGCATGGCCTCGCGATCGCCACCCACCAGCACCGCGCGATGCTCGAAGACGGACCGCGTCGTGGCCAACGACGACCCCACGTCCACGACGCTCAGATGCTCATCAGCGCTCACACGCGCCAGCAGCCGCCTGGCCTGTGCCCCCAGCGCTTCGGCCGATCGGGCGGACACCACCCAGGGCACCACCACGGGCTTGTCGCAGGGCTTGTCGCGCTCGACCCCAGCGCTTTCCGGCGCGGGTGGAGGTTCCTCGACAATCACATGCGCATTGGTCCCGCTGATCCCGAACGACGACACACCGGCCCGTCGCGGTGCGCCCGACCCGGGCCACGGCCGCGACTCGATCAGCAACGACACCGCCCCCGACGACCAGTCCACATGCGGCGTAGGCACATCCACGTGCAGCGTCTTCGGCATCACCCCGTGCCGCATCGCCTGCACCATCTTGATCACCCCAGCCACGCCCGCGCCGGCCGACGTATGACCGATGTTGGATTTGATCGACCCCAACCACAACGGCCGACCGGCGGGGCGATCCTGCCCGTACGTCGCCAACAGGGCCTGCGCCTCGATGGGGTCCCCCAACACGGTGCCGGTCCCGTGCCCCTCGACCACATCCACCTCGGCCGCGGTCAGCCCGGCGTTGGCCAGCGCCGCCCTGATGACCCGTTGCTGCGACGGCCCATTGGGTGCCGTCAATCCGTTCGAGGCGCCATCCTGATTCACCGCCGAACCCCGCAGCACCGCCAACACCGGACGACCCAACCGCCGCGCATCGGCCAATCGTTCGAGGACGAGCATCCCGCCGCCCTCCGACCATGCGGTGCCGTCGGCGGCGCCGGCATACACTTTGCACCGGCCGTCCGGGGCCAAGGCTCGCTGCCGGCTGAACTCCACGAATCCGGCCGGTGAGGCCATCACGGTCAGGCCACCGGCGAGAGCCAAATCGCACTCCCCCGAACGCAACGACTGCGCCGCCAAGTGCATCGCCACCAGCGACGACGAGCACGCCGTATCCACCGACACCGCCGGACCCTCCAGGCCCAGCACGTACGCCACCCGGCCCGACGCCACGCTCAACGTGGAGCCGGTGAACCCATAGCCCTCCAGTTCGCCTTTCACTTCGCCGCCATAATTGGCGTGGATGACCCCGGCGAACACGCCCGTCGCCGAACCCCGCAGACCCTGCGGGTCAATCCCCGCCCGCTCCAACGCTTCCCAGGAAACCTCCAGCAACAACCGCTGCTGCGGATCCATTGCCAGAGCCTCGCTCGGTCCAATGCCGAAGAATCCGGCATCGAAGTCGGCCGCGTTCAGCAAGAAGTTGCCGCGGCGGGTGTACATCTTCCCTATGGCATCGGGATCCGCATCGAACAACCCGTCCACATCCCAGCCGCGGTCGGTCGGAAAATCCGACACCGCATCGCGGCCTTGAACCACCATCTCCCACAACGCTTCCGGCGAATCCACCCCACCCGCGTAGCGGCAGGCCATCCCCACCACCGCCACCGGCTCCGACTGCTTGCCTTCCAACTCCAACAGGCGTCGTCGCGTCCGCCTGAGATCGGAGGCGAGCCGCCTCAGGTAATCGAGATGCTTTTCGGTGCCCGGCACTGTTGCTGGTGTTCCTTATTCGTCTTCGGAGCCGAGTTCTTCGTCGAGGATGGCGAAGAGTTGGCTTTCGTTCGCTGCGTTGAGGTCTTCGTCGGAGGTCTCGTCGAGGTCAGCGCTGGCGAAGGTGGTCAGGAGGTTTTGCAGACGGGTGGCGATGTGGGTTTTGTCTTCGGGGTTCCACTCGGGTCGGTTGAGCAGCGTTTGCAGCTCTCGGGTGATGTCCTTGGCGCGGGCCAAGAGGTTGGGCTGATCGGTGCCGGTCGCCAGACGGGTGCCCAGGTATTCGCCGAGGGCGGTGGGTGTGGGGTGGTCGAAGATGAGAGTGGGTGAGAGATTCAGTCCGGTGGCGGTTTTGAGCCGGTTGCGCAGTTCGACGGCCGTCAGCGAGTCGAAGCCGAAGTCTTGGAATGTGCGCTCGGCGTTGATGTCTGCGGCATTGCCGCGTCCCAGGACGGTCGCGGCGTCGCGGCACACCAGGTCGACGAGCTCGCGGCGTCGCTGCTCGGGGGCCAGTCCCCGCAGGCGTGCGGTCAGCCCCGTCGTCGAGACGGCGGGGGCGGTGTTGTCGATGACGCGCCGAGCGGGACGGGCGGCCAAACCCTGCAGCAGCGGGGGCAGCGCGGCGGCGTTGTCGGACAGCGCGATTGGGTCCAGGCAGGTGGCCACCACGACGGGCCGCTCCCCCGCCATCGCGGTGTCAAAACGCGCAAGGGCCTGGGTGGTTGACAACGGGGCGAGGCCCAGCCTGCCCATG
>Ga0182040_10000880_pt1 | contig 13824 bp, 10 predicted proteins | sample flu12Cox44000176_FD_125973 | JGI IMG/M metagenome (GOLD analysis project Ga0182040, IMG submission 125973) | Lab enrichment of tropical soil microbial communities from Luquillo Experimental Forest, Puerto Rico - flux8day.12C.oxic.44.000.176 | ecosystem: Environmental > Terrestrial > Soil >... | reverse complement strand
GGCGATCTACAGTTTCATAGATGCGATTCTCCTGCGTTCCCTGCCGGTTTCTGATCCGCAGTCACTGGTCGTGCTCAACTGGCACGCCAAGCCCACCGGGCCCGACTTCGTGATGCACAGTATGAGCGGTAGCACGTGGGGCGATAGCAGGTCGGGGGAAACCGGCGGAATCTTTCCTTACCCGGCCTTTGAACTGTTCCGAGAGAACGATTCGGTGTTCTCGATCGTCTTCGCGCATTTCCAATACTGGCAGGCGCGGCGGCTGAATGTGGCGATTCGAGGGCAGGCCGAGATCGCGAACGGCTGGAGCGTGTCGGGCGATTATTTCCGCGGGCTAGGCGTTGCGCCGGCAGCCGGACGTCTGATCTTGCCCGACGACGACATTCCCGGAAATTCGGCTGTGGTCGTCGCCAGTTACGGGTTCAGCCAACGGCATTTCGGTCAGGCCGCCAACGCAGTCGGCCAGCCAGTCGTCATCGACAACGTGCCGCTCACAATGGTGGGAGTGGCGCCGACGGAGTTTTTCGGTGTCGATCCCGCCGGTTCGCCGGATCTATATTTTCCGATGCACGCGAATGAGTTGCTGGGAGCCGGGCATCAGTTCGGCTTTCAACCCAATTCCTATCTTGACCGGAACTATTACTGGACCCAAATCATGGGACGATTGCGCCCAGGAGCCACCCTCGCTCAAGCCCAGGCCCAACTGGCGCCGGTGTTTCGGCAGTGGGTGGCGAGCACTGCCGCCAATGATCGGGAGAGGGCGAATTTGCCTGAACTGGTGGTGAAGGAGGGCGCGACCGGGCTGGACAGCCTCCGGCGCAAGTACTCGAAGCCGCTCTACGTGCTGTTGGCGATGGTGGGATTGATCCTGGGGCTGGCGTGCGCCAATGTCGCGAATTTGCTGCTGGCGCGGGCGGCGGCGCGACGCCGAGAAATTGCGCTGCGGCTGAGTATCGGCGCAAGCCGCGCACGCGTGGTACGTCAACTGCTCACGGAGAGCGTTCTACTGGCCTCGATAGGCGGAATTTTGGGGGTGCTGCTCGCGATCTGGGGGATTCGTTTCCTCACGCTCTTGTTGGCGAGCGGCCGTGCGAACTTCACCCTCCATGCGGAGTTGAACAGGCATGTGCTTGGGGTAGCGGCCGCACTTTCTCTTGTGACGGGCGTGCTTTTCGGCCTTGTTCCCGCGTTCCAGGCGACACGTGTGGACGTTATGCCAGCGCTGAAGGAATCGCGCGATGGCTCCGTGGGCGTGAGACGTTTCTTCCGGCCCGCCAGTCTGAGCCACGTGTTAGTGGCGGGGCAGATCGCGATCTCGTTGCTAATGCTGTTTGCCGCCGGGTTGTTTGTGCGCACCCTATCCAATCTGGAATCGATCGACCTGGGCTTCAACCGCGAGAACCTGCTGCTGTTCCAACTCGATGCGCGTAAGGCCGGACACAAGGATCCAGAGATTTCGTCTTTTTACGGCGACCTGCGCAAACGGGTCCGCGCGATCGCGGGCGTGCGCGAGGCAAGCCTTTCGGAGGATTCGCTCATTCAAGCAGGAACCGGGCTTCGGCTCGCGGTCTCCGGCGCACCGCCCAATCCAGAGAACCGGATTTTGAGTGTCGGGCCAGAGTTCTTCCGAACCATGCAGATTCCGATTCTTGCGGGCCGCGATCTGGAGGAGCGCGACAGCGCGGGCTCGCCTGCGGTGGCAGTGGTTAACGAGGCCTTTGTGAAAGCAAACTTCGGCGGGCGGAACCCGTTGGGACAGCACCTGATTATGTCGAAGACGAGGAAAGCAAATGACCTTGCGCGCGACATGGAAATCGTCGGTGTATGCCGAAACGCAAGCTATGGCAGCCTGACGGGTGCCATCCCTCCTGTGGCCTACCTTCCTTACGACCAAGGTTATCCCGAGCCGGACCAGATGGTGTACACCTTACGAACGGCGGGCGATCCCCTCCGATACATCAATGCCGTTCGAGAAATAGTGCGACAGGCAGATGCGCGTGTTCCGGTATCGGAGATCAGGACACAGGCGGCGGAGATCCAGCAGGCGGTCAGCCAGGAAATCATGTTTGCCCGGCTTTGCAGCGGATTCGCGATGCTGGCATTGGCGATCGCATGCGTGGGGCTGTACGGCACCATATCGTACTCGGTGGCGCGCCGAACGGGCGAGATCGGCATCAGGATGGCACTGGGGGCGCAGCGTGTCGGCGTGGTGTGGATGGTCCTGCGCGAAGTTCTGGGATTGGCAGCGGTCGGGCTGACGATCGGCGCAAGCACAGCGCTGGCCACGTCGAAGTTCGTAGAATCATTTTTGTACGGAATTAGGCACAACGATCCTCGGGCGCTTACGGTAGCTGTGGTGACGCTAGTGGGAGCGGCACTTTTGGCCGGGTACGTGCCTGCACTGAAGGCATCTCGAATCGACCCGATGACTGCTATACGGCACGAGTAAGTCGAGTCGTGCGTACGTGGAGTCCGAGAGGTTCTGTCGTCGCCCGTCTAGATCTAGAGCCATTAAGCTATAGGCAACCACTCGGAAACTCGACCACGATCACCAAGTCGGCTGCTGTGGACCAGTCTTTCGCCGCTGCCGACATCCCAACTTAAGCAGCTCCCCATCAATACGCGGTGCTCCCCAGAATGGATTGGTCGGATGGACCAGCGGAGGCATTCCGTCAGTCATTCTCCTGGCCTGTGATGGCCCGTGAGATTTTTGCGGGTTTGTGGACCATTTGTGGACCAACTGAGGCAGGATTTTTGGGCTGATGAGACTTGTAGGTGCAACACCCGCAAGGCTTTAGATTTTTCGACCTCCCGTTTCGGGACCAGGAGGTCGATGGTTCAAATCCATTCGCCCCGACCACCCTAATCTCGCGCCAACAACTTACAGCACAGAAAAGTGCCGACGACATCCTGGTTGTGTGCCAACAAGTTGGTCGCTCAAATGCGCCCGCCCAAGCACTTCCACTTCCTTCGGCAAATTGGAGTTAAGTGGCGTGACGCTGCCACTACGTTTTCCTCATTTTGTAGCCCACGTAGCCCAAACAGGACCGGCTTCGGCGTGGGCAGATTGAAACCGAGGCCTACTTTCTCGCGGCATTCCTCGCGGTATTGGACGTCTTCGAGAAGCTTTTTCCCGTAGCGAGTGCTCATGTCGTCGCTCTCTCATCTAGTAAAGCAGCCCATCTGTGCTCAATTGGCGCTTGCGGGCCAGTCTTCGAGTGGCCGACCATCCAGCCGGAGCCCTGTCAATGTGTGCATCACCCTGAAGTGACTCCCGCACCGATCAGCCGCGCGCCGGTCAAAGGGACACGCTTTATTCGTGGCGGAGAGCTTCGGCGGGTGGGACAGCGATGGCATGGCGGGCGGGCAACAGGCCGGCGAGGAGTGCGCTGAGAGCGAGGAGCGCGGCGGCTGTGAACAGACTGCCTGTGGCAAAGGCGCTTTGCATCCAGTGGGCAAGGACGGCGCCGAGAAAGCCGTCAAAGGCAAGACCGATAACAATGCCTGCGGCCGCGCTAAGGAGGGCGATGCGCGCTGCGATCCACAGCAGGTGCGCACGCGGCGCGCCGAGCGCTAGGCGGATGCCGAACTCCGTAGTACGCTGTGCGACGCTGTAAGCGACGACGCTGAAGATGCCGACCAGCGCGAGCGCGAGCGCCATGGCCGAGAAGACGCCAAACAATATGGAAAAGAGCCGCTGGCGGCTGTACTGTGCGTCATGCTCGATGGCCTCGTTGAGGGTGAATGTGGCAGCATTGGAAATCTGCTGGTCGGATGCGACGGATGCTACCGCGGCGCGGATAGAGTGCAGGTAGGTGAGGGGGTCGCCCTGGGTGCGCACGAAGAACTGCTCGAAGGGCCCCATTAGGACGGTGTACGGAACGTAGATTGCCGGGACGACGGGGCGATCGACGCCGTCGTTGCGCGCATCGCCGACGACGCCGATGATCTGACGCCAGGCGGTGCTTTGCGCAGAGGCGACCTGGTAGCGATTCCGAGGCTTGAGACCGGGAATACGTAGCTGCCGGCCGAACGCATTGGACGAGGAGAGATAGCGCATGGCGAAAGCGTGATTGACCATCGCGATGAAGTCTCCGCGTGCATTTTCATCAGCATTCCAGATGCGACCCTGAAGCAGAGGGATGCGGAGCGCAGCGAAATATCGCTGGTCGACCAGCATGACACGAGCCTGTGGCTGTTCGCGATCGCGAGTTCCGTCAATATCGAAGGAGTTCTCAGCGCCAGAATAGGGCGGCGCGGCATCGGTGCCGACAACGCTGCCCGCAGCTACAGTGGAGACACCGGGGACGGATGCGATTTTTTCCCGGATCTGCTCGATGTAACCGGTGCGCGCTTCGCGTGGCTGGATGCCGCTCCACTCGCCTGGGTCTAGGACGTGCAGATTCATTCCGAGCTTCATGACATTTGTGGGATCGTAGCCCAGCGGCATCCGCATGAGCTGGAGAAAGCTGCGGATGGCCGTGCCCCCAGTGGCCATGAGAAGAAGTGTGAGAATGACTTGCGCGGCGATGAGAACGCTCCAGCGATGCTTTGCGGGAGCAGCGACAACGCCAAAATGCCTGCCAGGGAGCATACGCGCGGAATCGTGACGCGAAAGTCGCAATGCGGGTACAAGACCGAAGGCAATGCCGCAGAACAGCGCGAGCGCTACCGAGAACGCGAGAATGGGAGCGTTGATGCGGATCACGGATTCGGCTGGAAAAGAATCTGGAGAAAGCAATAAAGGAAGCCTTGCGAGCCAGTATGAAGCAGCAACGCCAAGGACGGCGCCGGTCGAGGAAATGACGATGGCTTCGACGAGCAACTGCCGGACGATGCGCCAGCGACTGGCGCCGATCGCACTGCGGATGGCGAGCTCATGCCGGCGCGCGCGGCCACGGGCCAGTAGAAGGATGGAGCAGTTGGCGCAGCCGATGATGAGCAAGAGGACAACGCCTGCGAGAAGAAGCTTGAGGGTGCGGCCGATTTCCTGCTGGAATGGCACGATGATGGGCTGCAGCGCGAGATGCCAGTGATCGGGAAAGCGCTCGGGATGCTCTTTCGCAAACTGGCGCACAATGGGCTCGAGCGCAGCATTGGCGGCCGCAAGTGTGACGTGAGGCCGGAGCTTGATCCACGGTAGGTATGCCAAATACGGAACATTGGCAAGACCCCGCATTAGACTGGCCGGCAGGTAGACATCGCCGACACCGCGGACACCGTTGAGGTCATTAAATGCGAAGCTGCGCGGCATGACCCCGATGATGGTGTAGGGGGCGTGATCGACCTCCAGCGTTCGCCCGATGACGCGGGGATCGCCGCCGAAGTGGCGCTGCCAGAAGCCGTAGTTGAGAACAACAACGGAGTGGCCGCCGTTCTTTCCATCGGATGGCTCGATGTTGCGACCGAGAAGCGGGCGCACACCAAAGAAAGTACTGGCATTCTCCGTGAGGTAGATGCCCCAAATATCTTCCGGCAGCGCGCCACCAGTGATCTCCATGTGCCCGTTGTTGAAGCCAAGCGCCGAATCAACCGGGGCTGCAAGGCGCAGGTCATCAAGCTGGGCCTGGCTGAGGCCAAACCAGATAGGTTCGTCAGGATGTTGCTCGTCGATGAAGACGGGGTTCATGATGCGGTCGGCGCCGTCGTAGGGAAACGGGTGCAGCAGGGCGGCGTACATGAGCGAGAACATCGCCGTGGTGGCGCCGATGCCGAGCGCCAGTGAGAGCACGGCGATGGCGGCGAAGCCAGGGTTGCGGCGCAGGGCGCGAAGGCCGTAGCGGATGTCTGCGCGTAACTCATCGAAGAGGCGGAGGCCGATGGCGTCGCGGTAAGTTTCATTTTGGGCGGCGGGCTGTCCGAGGTCGATGCGGGCTTTGCGGCGGGCTTCTTCTTCGCGGAGGCCCTGACGGATTAAATCCTCCTGGTAGGCTTCGAGGGTAGAACGAAACTCTTCTTCGACGTCGCTGTGGGAGCGTGGCGCTACGGAGTGCCAGAGCTTGCGAATTGCGGCGAGGAGACTCATATCTCCTCCGCCTTCGTGTCGAGAATGCCGGCGACGACAGCGGCCATGTCGATCCATTTGGCAGTCTCGGCCTTGAGCTGACGCGTACCGGCAGTGGTGAGCGAGTAAAAGCGAGCGCGGCGATTGTTCTCCGACTCACCCCACTCGCCTTTGATCCAGCCTCGGCGCTCAAGACGATAAATGGCGGTGTAGAAGGAACCCTGCAGGATTTCGAGACGCTCGCCGGAGATCTGCTGGATGCGCAGCAAGATGCCGTAGCCATGCAGCGGACCCAGCGAGACGGCCTTGAGGATGAGCATCTCGAGTGTGCCCTGCGGGAGTTCAACCGGTTTCGTCAAAGGCTCTCCCCTATCTGGGAAAGGAGAGTACGCTCTCTCTCCTTTCCCGTCAAGGAGAATGCCACCGGGGCGGAAATCAACGCTTTATGAATCAATGCCAAACGCGAGGTGCCAGCGGGTAAACTTTTTTTACTCCTCGGACGGGCGCCTCACGATGCCAACCTTGTCACTTTCGCGATTCTTTGGGCTCATAGCAAACTTCTCATTCCAAGGTGGCAGATTAATGAACACCTAGATAGCTCTCAGTTTGCCAGTTTTTCGGCCGTGACCTGGATGACTTGAAATGGGTCCGTTTCTGTGCCGACGAATCGTCGTCCAATTTTGGTTGCGCAGATGGCAATGGCGCAGAAGAAGACGTCCATTGCAGACACACAGCGACCTCCCGCTAGACGGCCCTAGCGCAGGTGTCGGGAGATACATTTCGTGCCTCCCGACTGCACTGAGCGCCGACTGGATCTCATAGAGCCCAAGCCCGTGGCCAGGGTTAAGGGCTACGGGTTGCCTGGGATTATAGTCTTCCTATAGCAAAAGCTGTGCTCCCTAGACGTACCAAGAGCCAGTCGAGAAATGGCTGCACGGGGGATCAATCCCGAATGACGGGCTACACGAAAGTTGGCGACCGGTCCCATCTCAGTTTCCGGTTTGCCGACGACTCGCCCAGCACCGACATCTTCATTTGTAGACGTCGGGAGTCTTCACGTGCTCTGGGCGGAAACCCACAGCGATGAAGCGTGTGCGCATCCGGCACGGGAGCGTCGTTCGTTCCAGCTGCCGTAGGGGCCAAGGAGGCCGAGCGGCCTGCGGCTTATTCAGCCCACGCCAGACTTGCTTCTGGATAATTGCTTGCATGCGCTGCGTGAGGCGTGTAGGAAAGGAGCGGCGACGCTGTATTTTTGCGAGATGGTCGCTGCTCACCGTGCCTTTGCGAAGTGGTTCTGCCAGCACGTTGGCTGCGGCCACGGCGTCCTGAATGGCCAGGTTGATACCCACGCCTCCGATTGGGGACATGGCATGGGCCGCATCGCCGATGCACAACAAACCGGGCCGATGCCACTTCCGCAGGCGATCCGCCCTAACGGTTAACAATTTCACCTCGCTCCAGTCACGCAGTTCTGCCACGCGATCCCGCAAGAACGGGGCGACCTCCACAACGCTCGCCCGGAAGTCTCCGATGCTCGTCGCCCGCATCTTTTCCGCTGTTCCCTTAGGAACTCCAAAACCGCAATGCCAATAGTCTCCGCGATCGATGGTCACCATCGTCTTGCCGCGATCGGAGTAAAGGAACAGCTGCGGATCGTCCGCACGCTTGGACAATCGCAGCTGGAGCGAATCCATTGAGGCGCCAACGTCTTCGACGGTAAGACCGGCGCACGTTCGGACCACGGAGTTTCGGCCATCAGCCCCTACGACCAGGTCAGCCCGAACTTCCAATGGACCGTCGGGGGTGTTCGCGCGAATTCCGACGACCCGGCCATTCTCTTCGATGAGTCCAGTGACCTCGGTCCGCATTCTCACTCGGAAGGAGGGATAAGGGCGCCCATATTCGCAGAGGAAATTCAGAAACTCCCACTGTGGCATGAGCACCATGAAGCGGCACCGCGTTCGGAGATAAGACATGTTACCCAGAAGGGTAGGCTCCCCGCCGATGAGGGCGCGGACTTGACTGACCTCCTGATGTGGGCGCTTCAGAAATTCGCCGAGCAAACCCAGTTCATGCAGAGTCTCGAGAGTAGAGGGATGAACGGTGTCACCGCGGAAGTCTCGCAGAAAATCGGCGTGCTTCTCCAGAACGAGGACTTCGATTCCCGCCCGCGCTAGGAGGTATCCCAGCATCATCCCGGCGGGGCCGCCGCCTGCGATGCAACAGCGGCTCTGCAATTTCCCAGGTAATGAAGAGCCAGCTTCCATCTTGTGTCCCCGTGCGCCACATTAGCCCAAGCTGGCAGGTAATGCCCCTTAAATGCCCCAGGTTCAATAGGAACAAGCAGACTGTCTACCTTTCACATGATCTTAGAGCGGAACGACATTCACGACAATAAGTGCGTGTGTATGGCGGTTGCAGGGGATCGGACGCACCGAAATCCCGTTGCGGGAACTTTCAAAGCTGGTCGCACCGATTTGGGGCGGATGACGGGCCACACGGAAGTTGGCGAGCAGTCCGCTGTCAGTTTCCGGTTAGCGGCTTCGTTCTTGCCGACCATCCGCCAGCAATCGCAGGTCGCCATTCCCAAGCCGTTGAACCGCCGCTCTTCCCCTACTTAGTGCTGCGGCGGTTGTTCAGTTGGAGGCTGATATGGATCGGGCGTGCCCATCTTGATCGGCGGATATTTCTTCAAGCTCTCCTCAAAGTCATTGACGATTTTCATCATCGGATAGGTCACCCAACCATCTTGGATGAGAACGTCGTTCTCTTCCTTCAAATCGGTCAACAAGTTAATGATTTTGGGAAGCGGCAGTCTCTGGGGCGCGTCGTACATGTTCAGCTGCCAGATGAGATGCATCTTCCAATTCCGCCACTTTACTGCCTGCAGCCGATCAGCCACATAGGCGGGGAATCCTTCGCGATTCGAGCGCTCCTGTCTGCCAAGGAAAAAATCCGTCTGATTCACGCCGTCAATGGGCCGATCCTTAGGGACTTCAGCTCCTCCTAGATCGACAAGAGTTGTGAACAAGTCCACCATGTGGACGATCTCGTTGCTTACACGGCCGGCGGGAATCTTGCCCGGCCAGCGAATGGTGAAAGGTGCACGCAGCGAGGCCTCCATTGCGGTGAAATAAGTACCCCTCCAAGGGCCACTGTCGCCTTCCCAAGGGTGAGTAGCCTCTGGACCATTGTCGCTGGTGAAGATGACAATGGTATTGTCTTCGACACCGGCTTCTTTGATGGCGCCCAGAATCTGCCCTGTGCGATAGTCCATCTCGGCGAGACAATCCGCCCAATCGCCGTTCCCGGTCTTACCCGCGAACTCCGGATTCGGTAGTGTTGGCATGTGAAAAAGCGAGAATGAGACATATGCAAAAAATGGTTTGCTGTTGCTCGCGTTTCTTTTTATGAATTCAATCGCCCGCGTGGTGATTTCCTTTTCCATGGCCCGCCGATGATCTAAATCCAGCTGGGCGACCTTGCGAGGCTTCTCACCTTTGCGCGCATGAAGGCTGACTTTTATGTTTTTGCACCTGGTCCATGGCTTGGCAAAGTCTTCCCGTTCTTAGCGTCCAGCATCACTCCAACCCGTCAGGAGGTCTTCTTCTTCGGCACACCTGCTGGGGACCAGCGCTTCAACGAAGAGCAACTGCCGACCTGGATTGACGGAGGCAGGCATCCTTTTTTCGGAGTACCTGGAAACCATTGGCGCGGCTTCAAGATCGCAGACGACACGCGCGGACCAGTTATTGATCCCAGCACGATGGAGCGTAGATCTCCGAAGAGAGACTGACAGCAGCGCGTATCTATCTGCGGATGCGATTCCCGGCGATGGCTGAAGCTCCGCTGCTTGAGAGCCGGGTATGCCAGTACGAAAACTCCACAGACCGCAATTTCATTTTGGATCACCACCCCGAAGCGGAAAACGTCTGGATTGTTGGTGGGGGCTCGGGCCACGGTTTCAAGCATGGCCCGGTAATGGGAGAAATGGTTTCCGAGGCGGTGCTGGGCTTAAAGCCACCACCTGCAGAGATGAGTCTTAGCCGCTTGACAGAGAAACGATAGTTGCTTGCTGAGTCAGCCTGATCGTGGTTCGCTATTCCTCCCGTGTCACGGGCAATCCGGACAAAGCTCGGAATTGGGGAAGAGTTCCGCATGGGCCTTCGGCCCACCCATGGGAATGAGAATGGTGTCCGGAGGTTCATTGATTCTAAATGAGTTGCGCACCTCTTTCGACGGAGTTGCCGACGCAACCGGACCCTGGATGGATCACAGGAAATATAGTATTTCCACTGCATGGCGATTTCTATCGAGGTCAGGCGATCGCAAGCCTATCTTTTATGGGGAATGTTGCTGCTCTATATGCTGGCCCGCTTCTGCCAGCTCTACGCTGATAGACTACCGTCGCTGCTGATTGTCATTCTGCACGTTGTTCCCCCTGCTGTCTCTGCCTTCGTTCACGGCAGCATACTTTATCGAGTGAAGGGCATGTGGATCTTTGCCGTGTTTTGCCTTGGCTTCGGAGCTGTTGCCGAGAGCATCAGCCTTCGCACGGGCTTTCCCTTTGGGCACTACTACTTCACGGAAGTGATGGGCCCGAAGATCCTCCAAGTGCCTTTCTTTTTGGCTCTTGCCTACTTGGGTATCGGTTACGTGTCGTGGATATTGGCTCTCCTCATCCTCGGCTATCTGGATAAGCCAATAACGGGTGCACGCGTTCTCGCGTTGCCTCTGCTTGCAAGTTCCATCATGCTTTCGTGGGACCTATCCATGGACCCGAATTGGTCGACGTTGGACCATGTGTGGACATGGCAGCAAGGAGGGGCCTATTTCGGCGTGCCACTGACCAACTTCTTCGGCTGGTTTCTGACTGCCTAGTATCTTTACTATCAGGCGTTTGCCCTTTATTGCAGATCGAAATCGGCGTTTACAGGGCCGCTGTCGCGGAGCTATTGGAACGCGGCCATTTATCTCTATGGTGTCTGTGCTGTAGGCAATACGCTCATTCTCAGACTACCGATGGCTCCTCCTGTCGTCACTGATGCGTCGGGAAAACAGTGGATTACAGCCGATATCCTCCGTAGCTGCGTCCTAGTGTCGCTTCTGGTCATGACACCGTTCGCGTTACTGGCGTGGCTCAGAGTCCGCGAATTGCGGACTTTATGAACAGGCTTTCCGAACCCAGACATCTTTGCGGCTATCTACGGGCAGAAAACCAGGAAGCGAATTAGGTCGGCCCCTCAATGAAGGAACCAGCCTACTGCAACCGCGGCGATGGCAAGTTTCACTAGCCAGCCTATCAGATAAGAAACTACGAATACCCGGTGAAGCTTCATGAACGCCGCATTTGTGAGGATCAGCGGCAGAGGGCTGATCAACCACATGGCAACGGCCAGTTTGATCGTGCCCCCGACAGAATGAATGCCCAGGCGAGCGGCAACATAAGAAAAGGCTCCACAAGTCAAAAAGGGAAGCGGGCTGGTCAGAGCAATCGCCTTTGCGTCGGCCCCCTGCCGCCAGATTTCAGGGTACGTCCAACGGCGATGGAGCCAATCACCGGCAAAGAACCAATCCGTCAGCGACGTTACAATTCCAGCGCCAATCGTAATCAAAGCTAGGTGCATCCAGTTCATATCTTTACCCCAAGCGGGCAGGAATTAAACTCGCACCCGCAACTCGCATCGCTTCGCGGGAAGCTAATTTACACCGGTTCGAGTGCAAGCAGTTGCGACTGCCGAGGTCTTTGCTGGCCACCACGCGGCGGGGACAGCGTCCGAGTGGCCGACCATCCGCCCAGAGCCCCCCGCCCATTGCGCACTGTTCACAGCCGCCTAGGCGACTAAGACGCGGTTTGCGATTGGGCTGTGAGACCCCGCGGCGTTAGCCGGTAGCCTAAGCTGATTCGACGAAGAGCTCACCGCGGACGCACCGGGTTTGCGAATCCAATGGGAGTAAAATGACCCTCTTTCGCAACTTGATTTAATGTTTCTTTTGTCTTCGATACCTTGGAGGGCGGAGTCATGCGAAACGGAGCCAGAGGGACATGGGGGACGCGGTTCCGACAGACTTGTTTGTGGGGAGGTATCGGCTGCCTCGCAACTATTTGCTTTGCACACCGAATACGGGCCCAAGGTGCTGGCACGCCGGCACTGGAGACGAGGCTGCACACGTATCTCGCGGCACGCGCAGCCAACGGAGACTTCAGCGGTACGGTCGGAGTGCGACGGCAAGGCAAGGCGATTTATGAGGAGAGTTTTGGCTTCGCCGATTTTGAGAATCGCACGCTTTTTACCGCTCACTCGCGATTCGAGGTTGCGTCAATCACTAAAACGTTCACTGCCGCGGCAATTTCAATTCTGCTCGCGCAGAAGAAGCTCAATCTTGACTCAACCTTAGACACATTCCTTCCTGACTTCCCCCGAGCGCACGAGATCACAATCCGCAACCTGCTGTCACACAGTGCCGGATTGGGCGAACTCCCTTCCGGTCCGTGGATCCTAGAAAGGCATTCACTTCAGGAAGTTGCCCATGAAATTGGAAAGCAGCCATTCTCTTTCGCGCCGGGCACAAGCGAAAGCTACAGCAACTCGGGATATATCCTCCTGGCTGCTGTGATCGATAAAGTATCTGGGAGGAGCCACGACAAATTCCTTGAAGAGCAGATATTTAGGCCACTAGGCATGACGGAAACAGGAAACTTCTCGCCACAGGAGATCATTCCAGGACGAGTGCACAAGTATCAGCCGGGCCCAGCGCCGGACCTCGTCTGGAACATCCCTGTCGAAGATCTCTCGTATACGACCGGAGCAGGCTCTGCTTCGTCTACTGCAAACGATCTGCTGTTGTGGTTGCGCGAGGCGAGGCAGCATTCGCTGTTTACGCGGCCTCCCGGTGAATATCCTTACGGATGGGGCAAAAGAACCTACTTCGGACGACCTGCAATCGAACAGACTGGTCTCCACTCTGGCGCGTCCGCAGCCATACTTACGTTTCCGGCGGAGGAGTTGGATGTCGTTTGTTTATCGAATGTTGAAAGCGGATTCTTTACGAGCTGTGCAAAGGATGTCGCTGCCATTGCCCTGGGCGAATCATTGCCGGCAGCTGTGATCCGCAAGAGCGCCGCAGTTTCTGCCGACAAGCTTAGCTGCCTCGCGGGAAACTATCGTGCAAACGAGCGACTCGCATTCAATCTAAAAGTGCGCGGGAGCTATTTGCTGCTCTCGTGGCTGGGTTTTCAGAGGGACTTCTTTGTGCGAACTCTGAGTGATCGCGCCATATATGTTCCCTCTGAATCCGCAGACCTTACCGCTGAGGAGCGAGACTCCACTTGCCGAGTCACATCGATTCGTTGGAAGAGCAGTTTCGATGAGCTTCGCTTCGTTCGCGAAAAGTCCCAATGACGGAGGGGTGGCAAAGGCACTTTTGCCACATCGAGTTTCGAATGACGGCCAACTCTTCCGTAATCGGATTAGGGAAGGATTGTCGGCTCTGAACAACAATCTGTAAGAGCGCTCGTTCTGCGCGGATTTTTGAGACGCCCACATTTGGTTCCCAGCGCCCGTTAGAGGGACTAAAACCTAGAAATATGCCGGAGATTCGACAATTCGCTGTGGAAATGACGCTCGGAGAGCGCAGTAGAGATATTTGGAACGTGTCTATGGCGAATTGTTATTTCACCAATGTGCACCGCCAAAACTCAGAGCTGTCTATGGCGAATTGATACGGTTGGAGTGAAACGATCGGATCCGCGAAGCGCGCAGCAACCAAGAACGCCAGCACCAGATGATTGAATGGGAAGTCTTCCCAAGGTTGACGAT
>Ga0182040_10000865_pt1 | contig 13935 bp, 15 predicted proteins | sample flu12Cox44000176_FD_125973 | JGI IMG/M metagenome (GOLD analysis project Ga0182040, IMG submission 125973) | Lab enrichment of tropical soil microbial communities from Luquillo Experimental Forest, Puerto Rico - flux8day.12C.oxic.44.000.176 | ecosystem: Environmental > Terrestrial > Soil >... | reverse complement strand
TCTTGTCGCCGCCCGGGAGGTCGGCGTACCGGGTGATGTCGCGGGCGACGGTGGGGCCCTGATGGCCGCATCGGCACTTCGCGAAGCTGACGCGGACCTTGTCGCCGCTGATCACCCCGCCCCAGCGGCCCTCGATCGAGGCATCGAAAAACGCTGCCCGGGACTCGATCTCGCTGCCATCCATGTCCAGCAGCTGCTCGCCACCGGTATCCAGCGGCAACATGATGACCCACGGCGAGACGTGGTATCGCCCGGCGTGGCACAGCGGGAAAGTCGCGTTGATCTCGCGCATGCTGTACATGTGGTACAGCCGGTCCTCGGCGACGTTGAACGTCTCCAGCACGTATTCGCGGTAATTCTCCGTTAGCACAGCCCCTTTGAGTCCCCCGGCAACCATCATCGCGTTGCTCGCGTCGAAGTCGTCGCCGCCGTGGCCCTTGGCGCGAACACCCTCGGCGATCTGGTACAGCGTGGCGAACATGCCGGTCGCCAGCAGCGGCAGCGAACGCGCCTCGATCACCGCATCAATGGCTTTCTTCGCCGAGGCGTCCATGTCGGCCGCCCGCTGCGCGGCGATGCGTTCGAACTCCGCGATCTCATTCGGCCGCGCCGTTCCATCGGTCAGCTTGCGCCGCAACGTGATGATGTCCACCATCGACCCGACCGTGATCGGCTCACCGTCGCCGAACTGATAGGGCGGGTATCGCGACGAGAAGGCCTCGACCATCGCCAGGCGGATGGCATCCTCACGCGGGGCGGCGAATTGTGGCCCCAGGCCCAGGAATTTGCGGTCCTCGCCGCGCGTGAGGCCGGTCGCCCACAACAACGCCTCGATGTTGATCCGCGCCGAGAGTTCGATGTCGCCCTCTGCGCACGACAGCATGGCCGGCTTCCCGGTGGTGCCGCTGGAGCACGACAGATAATGGCCGACGGTTTCCAGCTGCTTGATCCAGTCGTCGAGGGTCTGCACCCCGGCGGTGTCGAGGCCGTCCACGGGACGGGTGGATACCGTGGCCAACCACTTGCCCATGCGGTCCCAGCGTCGGTCGCTGAGCCAGCCTTCCGCGTAGGTCTTGTAGGTGGTGTGCGCGAAGAGGAGCGGCACCAGGTCAGCGGGCTGTCTGATTTTTTCCAGTCCGGCCGATTCGGCCCGGCTGGCCAGGAGGGGGATGGCTTCCCTCTGGCTTTGCAGACGCTCGGCGGCCGCTTCCAACTGAACGGGCAGCAGTTCGTCCGGGGCGATGTCGAAGCATTCTTTCGCCCCGATCAGTCTCACCAGGTGCTCGATTGCAGACGTCATCCGTTTACTCCTGTTTGGCAAGGGCGTTTAAGTACACATGACTGTATATTAATACTTTTGCGGCTGAGTCGCAGGGTCGCCCTCAGGGGTGTGGCGCTGTTGCGTTGTGTTCGGCTTTTTGCCGTGCGATGCGTTGGTCGTGGATCCTGACGAGCTCGCGGAAGCCGAGCCGCGGGTATTCCGGGACCGGCTGGATTCCCCATTGGTCCTTGGCCGTGGTGATACCCGCCCCCTCGGGCGCGCCGCTGATCGGGGGGCCTGGGAACGGGTAGGGATAACGGCATTCGAGCGACTCGTTGTTGTAGCGCACTTTCATCAGTTCGCTGCAGATGTCGCGGAAACCCAAGGTGGGGTATCCATACCAGATCGCCAGGAACGGCAGGGTAAACGAACCTTCGATGACAAGCCCGACAAGGCACACCATGATGCCGCGATTGAGCCACTTGTGCATGCCTGCCCACTGTTTCGTGGTACCCATCGGCAGGTCATCACCCGCTGATTCATCCGACGATTCGCCATCGGCGCTCGACGCGCTCGTTGAATTCTGGTTGTCCGAAAAGATTTCGCGGTTGACGGTGTGCAGATAGGGAATCGCGAGGAATGGGGTGATGTACATGATGTCGAAGATCCACCACCCCAGAACCGGGAAAACGATTCCCGTGTAACGAATGTCGGCGTACTCCGTCATGTTCATCACGTAACCGACCCAGATCACCACGCCGAACCAACAGGTCACCAGCAGCCACTGGTGGCCCCAGCGCTTCATCTGCAAAAAGGCGATCGCGGCGGCGATCCGCATTGGAAACACCACCAATATGCAGGCCCATTCCCAGCTCTTTTCACCGGGCGCGCTCGCACCGCCGATCCACAGCTGGTTGTAGTGCCAGAAATACCCGCCATCCATCATGTTGCCGATTGCCGTGTACAGCACGCGGTAGACCAGTGTGTGGTTGCCGATCATGTCGAGGATCCAGCCCTGCAGGTTGAGGCCGGAGTCCAAGATGACCAGGTAGCCGATCAGGGTAACCATGATCGGGCGGACGGACAGCCCGGACTTCGAAGCCCGTCGTAGCAACACCAACCCATAAAGGAACAGCGGAAGCCCGACGATGCCGGGCACGTTGGCCCCCATCAGCAATGTTCCTGCAATGAGCCATTTGTCGGCGCGACGTTGCGCCAGGCGGCTGCGCTCGAGTTGGTCATCAAGCATTAACGAGCCGGCGGTAGGCGACGATGCTGCCGTCGCAAGCGTTGTCTTCAATGGTTTCACGTTGTCTCCTACCAGTTCCGGGTCGCCCACATCGACAGCTGGATGGCGAACATGAGCAGCAGATAGCCATAGATGAAGATCTGGAAGACGACCAGTGCCCGCTTTCGCTGCCTGTCTCTCTCGTTCATCAGAAGGTTCCGATCCCGCGCATGACGTAGTACCAAAACCCCACCAGCCCAGCGGCGCAGCCCCATCCGAGGCCTAGGCGGATCAAGTCCTGCCACATGGTTGGACCTCCAATCGATCGATCGACACCTGTCGGTTTATGGCGCTTCCAAACCGCGACGTGTGCTCGCGGCAAACTCGTCGATCACCCGACTGCGTGCGGGCTTGGAGTCGTGATTGGTGACCAGCAGCGCGTAGAACCCCAGCAGGAAGAACAGCGCACTGTTTTCGGCGTTGGCTTCTGGACGTACCGTGCCCCGGTCCTGTGCCCGCGCGATCTCCTGGGCAACGAGCGCTACCAGCGGATGGTCTGTGGCCTTGCCGAATCCGGGCGGGCGGGTCTGGGAAAAATGTAGCGCCAGAACGTCTCTGAACAGTCTTGGTCCGAGCCGCGATTCTGCCGCCACAACGAGGCGAATGATCTCCGACATGGTCGACCAGAGGTCGGGCTGGGAGGAGACGAAGCGGCCCAAGTCGCTGGCGAGCCGAGTCACCAGATTGCGCTCGACCTCCTCGAGAACGTGCTCCTTTGTGGGGAAATGAAAATAGAACGTGCCACGAGCAACGCCCGCCGCTGAGATGATGGCGCCGATATCGCCATCCGCTACACCCGATCGTCTGAACTCGGCCACCGCAGCCTCGTAAACCCGCTGGCGAGTCTCGAGCCGCTGTGTTTGACGTCCTCTTGGCTTCTCATTCACTTGCGCGATCATCGAGAGGTATCGTGACCCCCTCACTGACAAATGTCAATGACGAATTTCAATGACAGATGTCAGTCACCTTCCCGGGACCGCCGGGCGTCTTGGCTGCCAGCGCGCAGTCGGCAGCGATGGGCCAGTATGTTGGCCAGCAATTTCGGTTCGGTGAACATGACGTCGTGGCAGCCGTCCACACAGATCATCGTGTCGACGCCGCCGAGCGATCCGATCGCCGCGAGCTGCTGACGCACCGACAGGGCTCGATCGTCCAAGGTCATGATCCACGTCCGCGGCACCTCGTCGGGCAGGTCGCCGCGATCGGCGGGTTCGAAAATCACGTTTGGCGATTCGAGGCACAGCCGCGACATGGTTAGCGCGCGCTGCTCGCGCGTCATGCCATTGCAGAACGCGAAACGTGCTGCGGCCCTGGGCATTGGGAAAGGCTTGCGGATCCAACCGGCCGACCGCGCCAGCGGGGCCAGGGGCCCGCGCAGCGCGTCCACCACCGAAGACCCCTGCGGCGGGACGAATGCCGCCAGGAGGATCATCTCGCGTACCCGCGCAGCCCCGAGTTGCGCCACGACTCCCGGCACGGTCAATCCGCCCATCGAATGCCCGACAACGACGACCTCGCCGAGTCCAGCGTCCTCGACGTCGGCAACCGCGGACTTCACCCACTCGGCGATCGTGACGGTCGCCAGATCCGCGGGCTTGCCGGCGCGCCCGGGGAGGTCCACCGCCACGACTCGCAATTCCGGTGCCTGTGCGGCTAACTCGGCAACCGTGAGATCCCAGCAGTCGGCGGCATGTGCGCCACCGTGCACCAGGACGAGGCCGGGCAGTGCCATCCGATGACTGTATGCGGGATCAGTTGCCGCGCAGTACGCCGCGGAGGAACAGATTGACGGCGTATTGCAGGTGGCGCTCCTCTTCCGCGGCGCTGCGGAAGATGCCGCAATCGGCCAGCCGCGAGGGCAGGTGTTCGACCAGCGCGATGAAGTGGCCGGCGGTTAGCTCGAGATCTTCCACCTCGATTGTTCCGGCTTCTTGGTGGTGGCGAAGCAAGTCCATCACCTGTCGGTGGCGTGCCGACCAGGTCATGGAGTGCGCACTGACCGCGAATTCGGGAAACCGTGCCGACTCGTTCATCGCGATTCGCTTCAGACGCACGATGTCCGGGTCGATCGCTCGCGCCAGTCCGGAGCGGCCGATCGCAACCAGCGAGGTCCGCAGGTCGCTGTCGGCCATCTCGTTGCTGGATTCGCGCTCGGTCGTGCGGGTGAGCGCCCAGGGAATGACGTCGAGGAAGACCGCACGCTTGTCCGGATAGCGGGCGTAGAGCGTGCGCCGAGTGATGCCGGCCGCTCTGGCGATCGCTTCCATGGTGGTGCCGTCATAGCCGTATTTGACGAACGTCGCGACGGCGGCCTTGCGCAGTTTTTGATGCAGCTTCTTGGCTTCGGCCTGTGTCGGCCGTCCGCGTCGGGTCGTCGTCACCACGCCAGAAGTATACAGTAGCGTATAAATACTCGTTGGTACGACGCACGACAGTCAGGGGTTACCGTGAGCATCACGCAGTCCTTCATCGATGGCGAGTCGGTGGCCTCGGCAGAGCTGTACGACAACATCGACCCGGCTACCGGCCTATCCCTGGGGCCCGTGGCGCGCGGCGGCAGCGACGAGGTCGATCGCGCCGTCGCCGCGGCGCGACTGGCTTCGACGCGGTGGCGAGACACGTCGCCGGCGGCCCGGGCAACGCTGTTGACCCGGATCGCCGATCTGATCGACCAAAACCACCAGCGGTTGGCGCGGATGGAAAGCGAAGACACCGGAAAACCTCTAAGCCAGGCACGCGCGGATGCCACCGTCGCCGCGCGGTACTTCCGCTTCTACGGCCACGCCATCGACAGCTACTACGGCCAAACCATTCCGCTGTCAACGGATCTGCACGTGTACACCCGCCGCGAGCCGTTCGGTGTCACCGGCCACATCGTCGCCTGGAACTATCCGATGCAGTTGCTGGCGCGCGCCGTGGCACCCGCGATCGCGGTCGGCAATTGCGCCGTGGTCAAACCGGCGGACGAAACACCCCGCACCGCAGTGGAATTGGCAGGCCTCGCGGTTGAGGCCGGCCTGCCGCCCGGCGTCTTCAACGTGGTCACCGGAATCGGCGCCGAGGCTGGTGCCGCACTGGCGGCACACCCCGACGTCGATCACCTCGGCTTCGTGGGATCGACCCGGATCGGATCGGTGGTCGCCCACGCCGCCGCCGATCGCGTCGTGCCAACCACCCTGGAATTGGGCGGTAAATCTCCGCAAATCGTTTTCCCCGATGCCCATCTGGGGCGTGCCGCGGAGTCGATTGCGAAGGCGATCCTGCAGAACGCGGGTCAAACATGCTCGGCCGGCTCGCGGCTGCTGGTGCACGATTCGGTTCACGACACATTGGTCGACATGGTCTGTCAGCTCTTGTTATTGGCAACGATCGGCCCCGGAGTCGAAGACCACGATCTCGGACCGCTGATCTCGCGCAAGCAGCAGCACCGGGTGCGATCGATGATCTCCGACAACGTCAAAGGCGAAATCCTATGCGGCGGAGAACCCCCACGGGATGAACGGCTGGCTGATGGCGCGTACTTTGCGCCCACGGTGATCTCCGATGTCGACCCGGCGTCGCCGATCGCACAAGAGGAGATCTTTGGCCCCGTGCTCACCGTGAACAGATTCTTTGGTGAGGAAGAGGCCATCGGGCTGGCCAACGGCACACAGTATGCGCTGCTCGGCGCGGTGTGGACCACCGACCTATCCCGCGCCCATCGGCTCGCGGCCGAGATCCGGGCGGGCCAGGTCTATGTCAACACCTACGGCGCCGGCGGCGGCGTGGAACTGCCATTCGGCGGCTTTAAGAAGTCGGGGTATGGCAGAGAGAAGGGCTACGAGGCGCTCGATACTTTTACGGCCACCAAAACGGTGGTTGTGCGCCTGTGACACAGCGGGCGCTCCCGTACGATTCGTCCTCGCAATGACCCTGCACCGCCCGGCTGCAAAGGAGAAACCATTGGATCGCGAAACATACCAGCGAGGACTTGAAATCCGGTCCGCCGTGCTGGGCGAGGAATACGTCAACCAGGCGCTGTCCAACACGAACGACTTCACCAAACCGTTGCAGGATCTCATCACCGAGTATTGCTGGGGGGCGGTATGGGGGCGTGAAGGGCTGGCCCTCAAGACGCGCAGCATGCTCAATCTGGCCATGATTTCGGTCCTCAACCGGCCCAACGAATTACGGACGCACATCAAGGCGGCACTGACCAACGGCGTCACCCGTGATGAAATCCGCGAGATATTCCTCCAGGTCGCCATCTACGCCGGCGTGCCGGCAGCGGTGGACAGCTTTCGCATCGCGAGCGAGGCGTTCGCCGAAGTGGATCAGGGCTAGGGGCGCGTGATGCAGGTCGGGTTTATCGGGTTGGGAAACATGGGCTTTCCCATGGCGCGTCGCCTCATCCAGGAGAACCACGATGTCGTGGCCTTCGATACGCACGGCCCGGCGCTCGAGCGCATCGTCGCCCTCGGCGCGCATGCCGCGTCATCGTCCAAGGAAGTGGCCGATCGCGCCGAGACGGTCATGGCCAGCCTGCCGTCGCCGGCCGCGTCGCTCGCGGTCGCAACCGGCGACGGGGGCGTGATCGAGGGCTCGCGTGTCAAGCGCTATGTCGACCTGTCAACCGTGGGAAGCCAAACGGCGGCGCAAATCCATCGCCTGCTGGCCGAACGGAACATCGTGGCGATCGACAGCCCGGTCAGCGGCGGCGTCGGTGGAGCGGAAAAGGGGGCGCTCGCGGTCATGGTGTCGGGCCCCCGCAACGAATTCGACGTCATACGGACCGCACTCGAGGCGATCGGCCGGCCGCTCTACATCGGCGAAAAGCCCGGCTCGGCACAGACGATGAAACTCGCCAACAACATCTTGGCGGCCAACGTCTTGGTAGCCACCGCGGAGGTCATCGTGATGGGCGTCAAGTCCGGCCTGGATCCCGGCGTGATGATCGAGGTGCTCAACGCGGGTTCCGGCGCGACGAGCGCAAGCCGCGACAAGTTTCCCCGGGCGATCCTCCCGCGCACATTCGATTACGGTTTCGCCACCGGGCTGATGGTCAAAGATGTGCGACTGTATCTCGAGGAAGCGAAAGCGCTTGGCGTGCCGGCCGACGTCGCCGAAACGATCGGTCGGCTCTGGGAAACCGCCGCGCATGATCAAGGTCCCGATGCCGATTTCACGACGGTGATCAAACCGTTCGAAAAGGCCGCCGGCGTCACTGTGGGCCGGGTTGGCCCACCGCCGTCGGGCTAGCTTCGATTCCAACAGGCCACGCAACTGATCCCAGCAGGTGCCTCACGGTTGGACGGTCGTGCGCGTGCCGAGCGGCTGCGCGTGGGGCCAGCCGAAAAGCCATGCGGCGACGAGGAAGCACACCGCGCCGAAAAACGTGCCGATGTTGGCCCACACCAGACTGACGTCGGTCCCCGAGCGCAGCACCAGCGCGCTCACGGCCGAGACGCCGAACAGGATGGATCCGGTCAAGTTGAGGAAAGCGATGCGCTGCGAAGCGTTTGCAACGTGGGAATGCCGCCGTGCCCGAACCTCGGGGACGACCGCGATGGTCGAGGAGATCAGGAACGCTAAAGAACCGACGATGTCCGGCACCCACACCTCGGTGTCAACCACCTCTGGGCGCGCCCCGATGGTGAGAACCGCGTCCATGGTGTTGATGTTGAACAGCACGGTCCCCGCCAATTGGATGGCCGCGGCCAGCCAGTCGGCAGTGCGAGCCCGCAAAGGGAGCGAACGCCGCTCGGCCTCGGGCAGTTCACGGCGAGCGAGAACGAACTGAAGGGTCGCGGCGGCCGTGAAGAACACCGCCCCGATCGCATAGGTCACCGCTGAGAGCAACGGCGGCGATGCCGGCAGCAGCGACAGCAAAACTCCGAGCGCGAAGAGTGCCGCGCCGACCACGAACAGAAGACCGGTCCAGCGCACCATGGACGGCGCAGGGCCCGCACCACTGATCGGTAGTTGGTGACGCAGAAAGCTACGAAGGTTCGGCATTGCTTCGCACATGTTAGCCGTGGCGCCCGCTTCCGGCCGCCAGAAGCAGGTGGCCTGGCGCGATGCGGATGACCCAAATCCGGCACCACTGAAGGTCCGCCTCAGCCCGTCATGCACCCGCTGGTGGCGGCACGAGAATGGTATTATCCAGTTTGAAGAACGGCACTTGCTACAGTGGCTGCAAAATCGATGCCTACCAGGGCCGATGAATAACCGAAACGCTTACCGGAAAGACCGTTGATTGGCGATCAGAGAGAATGTTAGATTATCTATCAGATGACCCGACAGGGCTCACTTTGGCTACCCGAGCCGAAGGATGGCTTTCGTGATCGAACACGCTGACGGAACCCGCACGCCGGTGATCGACGCCAGCGTGCACATCTTCTTTCCGTCCAACAAAGACCTGCGCTCCTTCCTGCGCGAACCGTTCAAGAGCCGCGGCTTCCCCGACTACGAAATGGACTGGTACGGCGCTCCGGGCAGCGAATACGCGCCGAACACCCGGGGCCCAGACCGCCAGTATCCAGGCTCGGATCCGGAATTGGTTGCCAATGAACTGTTTTCGAAGCGCGGGGTTGATGTGGCGGTCCTGCATCCGATGGGACGCGGCATCATGCCCGACCGGCACCTGGGCACCGCGCTGCATGCGGCGCACAACGAGATGATGGTGTCGCGCTGGCTGGACTCCGACGAGTTCGGCGACCGCTTCCGCGGCACCATCCGGGTCAACCCCGACGACATCGCCGGCGCGGTGCGCGAGATCGAAAAATGGCGTGCGCACCCGCGCGTGGTCCAGGTTGGCGTGCCGCTGCAATCCCGTGAGCTCTACGGCAAGCCACAGTTCTGGCCGCTGTGGGAAGCGGCCGCCGACGCGAATCTTCCGGTCGCGGTGCACATTGAAACGGGCGAAGGCATCGGATTCCCGCCGACGCCTTCCGGCCACACCCTGACCTACGAGCAATACGTCAGCTTCATGGCGCTGAATTACATCTATCACCTGATGAACATGATCGCCGAGGGTGTGTTCGAGCGCTTTCCGAGCCTGAAGTTCGTGTGGGCCGATGGTGCCGCGGACTTCCTGACGCCATTCATCTGGCGGATGGACACGTTCGGCCGGCCGCACCTGGAACAGACGCCGTGGGCCCCGCGCATCCCGAGCGACTACATCCCCGGCCACGTGTATTTCGTGCAGGGCAGCCTCGACGGCCCCCCCGACGCCGAATACGCCGGTGAGTGGTTCGGCTTCACCGGCAAGGAGGACATGGTGATGTTCGGCTCCAGCTACCCGCACTGGCAGTGCGGTGACATCACGAAGCTGCCCACAGCGCTGTCCACCGAACAACGCGACAAGCTGTGCTGGCGCAACGCGGCCAACCTGTACGGGATCGACATTTCGGTCGACCTCGCGGCGGGCTAGTCGCAGAATGTTGAGAGGGAGACTGAGGAGATCGAGATGACAACGACCCACACGCAGGAACGTGTTCCTGCCGCCGAGCGCATAGCCGTCCGGTGCGTCGACTCGGACGTCCACCCGGTGCCCAAACGCGGCGAGATCACGCCGTACATCCCCGAGCCGTGGCGCAGCAAGTACTTTCTGCAGCACAAGGTGGGCGAGCTCATTTACTACGACGCTCCCGACTACGCGCACGCCTTCGCGATGCGCACGGATACTTTCCCGCCCGACGGGGAGTTCCCCGGGAGCGACCCGGACATGGCCTTCCGTCAGCTGATCATGGAGGCCGGCTCCGACATCGCCATCCTGGAGCCCGCCGGCCGTTCGCCGCGCCTGCCCGAAGCCAACCAGGCGTTCTCGAGCGCGCTCAACGATTGGCAGGCAAACCACTGGCTCGACAGCCACAACAACTGGCACGAGCGCTGGCGCGGGTCGATCTGCGTGGCGATCGAGGATCCCGACGGTGCGGTCCGCCAGATCGAGAAGTGGGCCGGACACCCGTACATGGCGCAGATCCTGATCAAGGCCGAGCCGCGGCCGTCGTGGGGCCACCCGAATTACGACCCCATCTGGGCGGCGGCCACCAAGCACGACATCACCGTGAGCTGCCACCTCTCGCGCAGCAATTACGAGTTATTGCCGACGCCGCCGGTGGGCTTTCCCAGCTACAACCACGACTTCATGGTGACCTACTCGCTGCTGGCCGCCAACCAGGTGATGAGCCTCATTTTCGACGGTGTCTTCGACCGATTCCCGACGCTGCGAATCGTGTTCGTCGAGCACGCGTTCAGCTGGATCCTGCCGCTGATGTGGCGCATGGACGCGATCTACGAAGCCCGTAAGTCGCGGATGGACATCAAGCGCAAGCCATCGGAGTACGTCAAGGAGCACATCAAGTTCACCACGCAGCCGCTGGACTACCCGGAGGACAAGACCGAGTTGACCCGCGCGTTGGAGTGGATGGAGTGCGACAAGATCCTGCTCTTCTCCTCGGACTACCCGCACTGGACTTTCGACGACCCGCGCTGGCTGGTGAAACATCTTCCCAAAGCGGCCCGGGAAGCGGTGATGTACAAGAACGGGATCGCGACCTACCACCTTCCGGAGACCGTGCCGGTCCTCGAGGGCCAGGTCCGGGTGCTCTGAATTGACGGAACCAACCCCCGCGCGGCCCCAGCCCCGACTTGCACAGGGCCGCGAGCATGTCGTCGCCACCGTGGACGAAATCCCGCCGGGCAGCCACAAGCTGGTTCCTATCGGGCGGCACGGCGTCGGTGTCTACAACGTCAACGGCAACTTCTACGCCATCGCGAATTACTGCCCGCACCAAGGTGGCCCGCTGTGCTCGGGGCGCACCCGGGGACGCACGATCGTCGACGAGACCGTCCCCGGTGACGCGGTCATGGTGCGGGATCTCGAGTACATCCACTGCCCTTGGCATCAATGGGGTTTCGAGTTGGCGACTGGGACCACCGCGGTCAAGCCGGAGTGGAGCATCCGCACCTATCCGGTGCGGGTCGTCGGCACTGACGTTCTGGTGATGGCGTGACTGTGTCTTGTATCGAAGTGAACGGCGGAAACGTTGTCTACGAGATCCTCGGTGACGCGGGCGATCTCATCGTCCTGACGCCGGGCGGCCGGTTCAGCAAGGAAATCCCGGGGCTGCGTCCGCTGGCCGAGGCGCTGGTCGCGGGCGGCTATCGGGTGTTGCTGTGGGACCGGCCCAATTGCGGTGCCTCCGACGTGCAGTTCTACGGGCAAAGCGAGTCGCACATGCGCGCCGAGACCCTGCACGGCCTGTTGGGCGCGCTCGGTGTGCAACGGTGCATCCTCGCCGGAGGATCCGGTGGCGCAAGGGATTCCATGCTCACGACGATGCTCTACCCCGAGCTGGTCGAGAAGCTCGTGGTGTGGAACATCGTCGGCGGCATTTACGGCACGTTCGTGCTGGGTTCCTTCTACATCGTCCCGAGCATTCTGGCGGCGCGCGGAACCGGAATGGACGCTGTGGTCAAGGTGTCCGAGTGGCGCGATCGCATCGAGGAGAACCCGAACAACAAACAACGATTCCTCGACTTCGACCGCGACGACTTCCTCAAGGTGATGCTGCGCTGGCTCAACGCGTTCGTATCCAAGCCCGGCCAGACCATCCCCGGTGTCGAGGACGAAATGTTCGACCGCATCAAGGTTCCCACATTGATCATTCGCGGCGGGGAGAACGACTGGGATCATCCCAAGCGGACGTCGCTGGAGGTCAGCTGCCTGATCAAGGGATCGAAGCTGATCGATCCGCCGTGGCCGGAGGACGCGTGGGAGCGGGCGTCCGAAGAGCGCGCGGCGGGTAGGGTGCAGCACTTCAACATGTTCGACACGTGGGTGCTGGCGGCGCCCGCGATTCTCGAATTCCTGGGCTCCTGAAGGCCGCTGATGCGTTTACACGGTGCGGATGTGAACCTCACAGTTGAGCGAGGCCTCAAGGGCCGTATGGATCCGGCTTTCCGGGATCCGCTCGAGGTCGGCTTCGCGCAGCGTCACGTAGACAATGTCGTAGCCGTCGTCGCCGGGCGACCGGACAATCTGGCCGGTGAGCCCGAACGCGGACAGCACACCGCGCGCGTCGTCGTCGGTTCCCCGGCTGATAAAGGTGACCACGCCGGCCACCGGGTCAGTACCAAAGGCTTTGGCGCACAGGTCAATTCCTGTCTGCTTGACGGAGCCTACATCGTCACCGCCGATGAGCAGCTCGACCTCACGACGGCTGGCCGGCATGGCCGCGAGATCGTTCTCGACTGCGCCCGCGCCGAGCTCGTCAACAAGCCCGAGGAGCGCAGCCATGCCCTGGCTTAACTGTGCAGCCGTGAGCGCACCGGAGGGGTCGACGTTGACGCGCACCACCGCAGTTCGCATGTGCGCAAGACTAACCGCGACAACTTTTACAGCGGGGAGCTAGCCGATGGAAACCAGCGCCGCGCCGGCCATCACCGTCACCAGCTTGCCCGGTTTCCCGTCCCGGCTGCTTGGCGATCGGCCCGGCCACTCGCGGGAGGCCTACCAGGCTTACCGGGAGCTCGGCGGCTACCATCCCCTCGCCGACATCGACGACCTGCTCGGCGAAGTCGAGCGCAGTGGGCTGCAAGGCCGCGGCGGCGCCGCCTTTCCGCTCGCGGTCAAGTTGCGCGCCGTCCGCGACAACGGGCGCCTGGCCGGTGGCTGTGTGGCAGTCGCCAACGGCGAGGAGGGCGAACCGGCCTCGATCAAGGACCGATGGTTATTGCGGCACCGGCCGCACCTGGTTCTCGACGGGCTGCGAATGGCCGCGGCGTTGGTGTCGGCCGACCGCGCCTACGTCTACGTGTCCGACGCCGAGTCCGCCCACAGCGTGGAGACCGCTCTGGCGGAACATGCGTTCGGCGACCTCACGATTGGGCTGTTCAAGGTCGATCCGGGATACATCGCCGGCGAGGAGACCGCGGTCACCCGCGCGATCAACGGCGGTCCGGTGAAGCCGACGGACAAGCCGCCGCGCCCCTTCCAGAAAGGCGTCGGCGGGCTGCCCACCCTGGTGAGCAATGTCGAGACCCTGGCCAACCTGCCCTACCTCCAGCGGCACGGCTCGGCGTCATTCCGATCGCTGGGCACGTCATCCTCGCCCGGCACCTTCCTGGTAACCCTCACCGGCGGCGGCCGACCACCGGGTCTGTACGAGATCCCGCACGGCTTGCCGCTGCGCGAACTGCTTGCCCTGCATGGGGTTTCGTCCGAGCAGGTACAGGGTGCGCTGCTGGGCGGCTATTTCGCCGGGCTGCTCAATCGTGTCGTGCTGGACGCCACGTTGGACCACGAGACTTTCCGCGGCCTCGGCAGCGGCCTGGGCTGTGGTGCGATCGCGATGATAACCGACGACTGCCCGGTCGCCGTCGCCGCGTCCGTGCTGGCTTA
>Ga0182040_10000858_pt1 | contig 13989 bp, 7 predicted proteins | sample flu12Cox44000176_FD_125973 | JGI IMG/M metagenome (GOLD analysis project Ga0182040, IMG submission 125973) | Lab enrichment of tropical soil microbial communities from Luquillo Experimental Forest, Puerto Rico - flux8day.12C.oxic.44.000.176 | ecosystem: Environmental > Terrestrial > Soil >... | reverse complement strand
TTCGTTGGTGGTGGTCTGCTCGTCGAGCGTTTCCATCATATGGTGCTCGAGCGCGTCGGCGAGCGTCTCAGACGGCATGATGTTAATAGCGGCTGCGGTTCCCAGGGTGGCAAGGAAGGCTCGGCGTTCTATTTGCATATCGGCATCCTCCTGCGGTTGCGGCGGAGCTTACCGCCGAAGCTCCGAGGATTCAACGGGAATTTCCCATCTCACGTTTATCATCCTTGGGCGCCGACGCCCGACTATCGCCGACGGCGGTGAGCCCTGATGTACTTGGTTTCTGCCACGACTCGCGCTGTTTCAGTTCACCCGGCCGAGAGGCGGCCACCAGATCGCAGCGTACTCGGATTTGCCCCAGTCGCGCGCAACGGTACATTGCAGGTCACACTCAGGCAATGGATGAACAACGGACAGACGGATGGGTACACAGCTGACATACGTATGTCACATAGAGTATGGTTTGACATATGCGCACCACGGTCCGTCTAGATCCCGGCGGAAAGCTTATTCCTGCTTCGTTACATTGCCACAGCGCTGGCAGAGGAACGAGCGTTCCCACTGGGAATAGCGACGCTTGTGGTCAATATGTCGCTGATTAGGCGGTCTCTCCCAAACAGCAGGAATGCCCCTAGCTTTAGAGATTCGAAAGATTTCCCTGTCGATTGGCGCCTAATGGTTCAGGGCTTAGCAGGTTTATCGGACTTTTGCTGTTTTCCCTCAGGCTTCTGTTTCTGTTGAGTCTGCTTGCCCTTTTGCTGGGCTTCTTTTGGCTCAGGCGGTTTTTGCTGATTCCTGGGATCCGTGCTCGTAGGCGGACGATTTCCCGAATTGTTGTTCGCAGAGGGTGTCTTCGGAGAGTTGCCCTCGGTCGCCTTGTTCTCCAATTGGTCTTTAGAAACGGAAACGGCAGGCCGGGCAGAAACCGGCTGATCCCGTCGCGTGTCATCCTTCTGAGGAGTCCCGGATTGTCCCTGAGTCTGGGGGGTTGCTTTGACAATGGATTTCTCGGTGACGTTGGTCATCTGTGGTTGCTTTGCATTCTCCGGCGCCTTTGCCGATCCAGAGGAAACTTCACGGATAGGTGTGTTCTGCGGAGCCGCCGGTTTCGCCCCCTGCGGCGGGATCGCGGCGCTCGCTGGCTTGCTTGGGCTTGTGTTTCCCGGGCGGCCAATCTCAGCGTGCTGATCTTGCTTCGCGTCATTCTCTCTCGGTTGGCTTGGGTTTCCTACTGTTTGGTTGCCGCTTACAACCGCAGGCGGAGCTATTTTCACTGGTGCCGGACTGGCTGGCGGGAGATGCTGTTCAACCTGCTGGCGCTGGATCTCGGATGGGGAAACCGGGCGCCCGCCGTTTGCCTGAATGATCTTCTGCTGCACGGCGAATGACACGGGCTGTGGCGGGGGGGGCACCTTGGCTACAACAGGACGATTCAGCGTGCTGTCAGGAGGTTTGGGCACGCCCACACTCGGTGCGGCACCTCCGAGGACACTCTTCGGCTGTGGCGCCAGCGCAATGGAATTTGTGGCCACTTTCGCTGTAGCAACCTGCTTTGCATCCAACTGTACCGCCGTTTTGGCAACGGGTTGAGCAGATGTGAACGCGCTCTGCGGCACAGCGGTGACGGCCCCGGGCGCAGTCTTGTTGACGTAGCTCACGTTCGACACGTTGACGTTGTTAGTGATCTTCGTATTGTTGTTATAGACGTTCGTGACGTAGGTGTTCGTCACCGTCGTGTTCGTTACGTTGACGTTGGTCACATAAGTCTGGCTGACTCGGTATGGCGGAACGTACACTTCCCGCGGACCCAACGGCAACCACGCGACGCCTCCGCCGCTGCTTTGGCCGAGCTGCGGCGAGCCAACCCAGGCCACGAGCGCCGGCGCATACACCGGACGCGGTGCGACGGTGGCGTCGGCAGTGGCAACAGGTCCCGGGCACCAGGCCCAGGTGCCGTCCACATAGGCCCAGCGGCCATAGTGAAACGGGGCAAAACCCCAGGGCGCATCGTCCACCCACGTCCAGCCCCAAGGCGAAATCCAAGCCCAATGCCCGTTGTGATAAGGCGCCCATCCAGCGGGAACCGTCGTGGGCACCCAGACATCGCCGTACTGCGGCACATGGCGCCACTCGCCGTAATCATCCAGATCCTCGTAGCCGATCACGTCGGGCGAGACGTAGCGGGCGGTCTGGACGTGTTCTTCTCGACGATCTCGCCGTTGGCACCAATCGTCAAAATCATCTCTGTCTCCGATGGGTTCGATGTCCTGTGAGATCTCATCTACCCCCGCAAACGTGGCTGTCTGACGGGCTCGGAGTGCAATAGCCAGACCGGCTGCGGTGACTTCGCCAGCGCCGCTGCGGACAGTCACCCCAGTGGTGTCGCCGTCCTCGTTCACATCCACGCGATAGTCGCCTGGGCGCAGAAGAGATAGCGCGAGGTTCGGAGTATCCACTTCGAAAGATTCGTCGTCGTCAAGACGACGTAAACGAATCTGAATGCTCCCTTGAGTGAGCCGGATCTGCGTGATGTGGTCATTCAAGTTCAAAAACGAGAACCCGGTTACCTCGTTCAGGCGAATCTTTGCTGAATCGGTGCCCAATTCGGCGCGTGCCCCTCTATCGGCCCAGAGCTTGTCGCCGGTGGTCATGGGGCGATTCACAGTAGGAGAGGTCCAGTCATCCGTGCCTGCGGGTTCGAAAGAAACAGGGCCCTTGATGTAGCGCAATTGAGCCACGCGGCTAGGGGGGTCGTCCTGTCCGTCGGGGACCATGGCCGTATCCGCAACGGGAGTCGGGGTAGAACCAAATGGAGACGGCGCAGTTTGCGGCCAAGAACTGGCCGTCCGCTGCTCGTCAGCTTCCGTGAGTGTTTGACGCAGACGAGCGGCTTGGGCACGGTATTTCTGGGCCTCAAACCGGAACTTCCGACCATCCATTGCATTGATCGGAGTGGCCCCGGGCACCGCAGCACCTTTTGCGGATTGCTCTACTTGCGCGGCTATGCCGTCTTCCTGCCTGGCGTCGAGTTCCAGTTCGGTGATCTCCCATCCAAGATTTGTTCCCCGCCTAATCCGCTCTTCCTGTTCGTGCACGGCTTGACTGGCAGATCTGTTCGCGGCTTCCCATTGCGCTGGGTCGCTTGCCTGCAGCTGTTCCCTTACTCGCTCGATATTTTCAATTGCCGTCTGAAAGCCCTGATTTGCCGCTACCTGATACCAGGCCAGCGCCCGCCCATAATCCTGGTCCACGCCCTCGCCCTTCTCATACATCCATCCGAGATTGTTCGCGGCAAAAAGGTTCCCTTGGATTGCCGCCCTGCGGTACCACATCTGCGCTTGCGCGTAGTCAATTTCCAGCCCGAGCCCCGTTTCGTACATGTGGGCAATGTTGGTCTGGCCAAAGGGGTTCCCCTGTTCTGCGGCTTTGTAGTACCACGTCAGGGCCTGCTCGTAGTCTTGCCGGACTCCCAGTCCGGTTTCAAGCATGTGTCCGAGGTCGTTCTGCCCCTGAGCTGACCCGTGGTCCGCCGCTTTCCGATACCAGTCGAGGGCCCAGGGGAAGAACTGGAGCACCGCTAGTCCACGCTGATAATAGAACCCTACGGCATCTTCCGCGTCCGGCTGACCCTGGCTTGCAGCCTTCTTGAACCAATCCAGGGCTCGCTGGTTATCAATCTGCGTGCCCCGGCCGGTGTCATACATAACCCCGAGATTGTATTGCGCCAGGGCGTAGCCTTGATTCGCAGCCTGGCGGAAGTAGTTCATTGCTCCCAGATAGTCTTTCGGGACTCCCAGACCTCTTTGGTACATCACCGCCAGTTGGTTCTGCGCCGGCGCAAAACTCTGATCGGCTGCGTTGCGAAAACATTCGAGGGCCTGCTGATAGTCCTGCTCGACTCCCTGACCATGCAGGAAGCGATTCCCGAGAGCGAACTGCGCCTTGGGGTCCCCGGCATAGGCGGCGGAACGAAGTGCGGTCAGATTGTCGTCTCTTTCTTGCGCGGGAGCGGGTGACACGCAGGCAAGTAGGATGATTGAGGTGATTGCCGAAACGAAGCAAACTCTCATAGCTCGTTCTCCTCCCATCGAAACGTGGCGAGTGGTGCATCGCGGGACTTCCTAGGGAGTAGGATCGGCCGGTGATTCGCTCCCCTCAAGACCCTTCCCCAGCTTCATCCCCGGGAAGGTATTGAAGTCCCCACTACGCATTCCAAAATTTCTTCTTGACATGTTTGACCGACTTCGGCGAGCTAGTTCTCTCACGACGAACACGAGACCAGCGTATCAATGGGCGTCTAATTAGCCTGATGTAAGTGCCTATTTTTCAGTCCTATTGTTCGCATCTCGGGAATCTCGGGACAAGCAAGTCACACAATCCCAACCTGAGCATCACGCAAGCGCAATAAAGGCCAAATAGGCTCGAGCCCGCGATTACCGCCTTAGGTAATCAAGATGAGGTCAAATTCCACATGAGCACAGGTCGTCGCGACTTTCTAAGGCTTTTAGGTACAGCTGCCGCTTCGGCCGCTTTTCCTTCCATCACCCGCGCTCTGGCAATTCCGGCGGACGACCGGACCGGGTCCATCCTTGATGTCGAGCACGTTGTCATCTTCATGCAGGAAAATCGTTCGTTCGATCACTATTTCGGAACATTGCGTGGAGTGCGAGGCTTCGGAGACCCACGAGCGGTTAAGCTGCCTACGGGCAAGAGTGTGTTTCATCAACCTGATCCAAACAACCCCGACGGGTTCGTGCTGCCCTTCCGTCCGAATGCGGACAATCTGGGGCTAAAGTTCCTGGAGGACACGCCGCACGACTGGAACGGCACGCACGCCGCGTGGAATGGTGGAAACTACAACCAGTGGGTGCCAAACAAGGGCACGACCTCCATGGCCCACATGACGCGCAAGGATATTCCCTTCCACTATGCGCTGGCCGACGCGTTCACGGTCTGCGACGCGTACCATTGCTCGTTGCTGGGACCGACGGACCCGAACCGGTATCACATGTGGACGGGGTGGACCGGCAATGACGGAAGCGGCGGCGGCCCGGTGATCGATAATGCTGAGCTGGGTTACGGATGGTCGACTTACCCCGAGCTTCTGGAGGAGGCAGGCATCTCCTGGAAGATATATCAGGACATTGGCCTCGGGCTCGATGCCACCCACTTCTGGGGCTTCACCGATAACGCCTTCATCGGCAACTACGGCGATAATTCGCTGCTGTACTTCTTCCAATATCAAAACGCTCCGAACAACAGTCCGCTCGCGGAGAAAGCGCGAACAGGGACAAATATCTATAATGGAGGGACGTTCAACAACGGAACGCTCTTCGACATCATCCGCCAGGACGTTTTGGCGAATCAGTTGCCGCAAGTGTCCTGGATCGTGGCGCCAGAAGCGTACACCGAGCATGGAAATTGGCCGCCGAACTTTGGCGCGTGGTACGCTTCGCAAATGCTCGATGCGCTGACCGCGAACCCCGAGGTTTGGAGTAAGACGGTATTGTTCCTTACGTTTGACGAGAACGACGGCTTCTTCGACCACATGTTGCCGCCCACTCCTCCCATGTCGAGGGCGCAAGGCATCTCGACGGTGGGCACTACCAATGAGTTGTTTAACGGCAGCCCCAGCTACCCCGCGTCTAGCTACACGCCCGGACCGTATGGACTTGGCGTGCGCGTGCCGATGATCGTGATTTCGCCCTGGAGCAAAGGCGGGTGGGTCAACTCCCAGGTGTTTGATCACACGTCGTTGATCCGCTTCCTGGAGAAGCGCTTCGGCGTGATAGAACCGAACATTACAAAGTGGCGCCGCACGGTGGCCGGCGACCTGACTTCGGCGTTAAACTTCGAGTCGCCGAACGCCGCGGTTGTTGCACTGCCGGACACCTCCTCCTATCAGCCGCCCAACCAAGACGTAGTTGCAGGCACACGTTTCCCCGATTACGTGCCCACTCCGCCGGCCAAGCAGGCGTTGCCGGAGCAGGAACACGGCATACGTCCGGCACGCGCGCTGCCCTACGAGCTGCAAGTCAACGGAAAAGTAGACTACTCGCAGGGCGGGGTGGAGCTTTTGTTCCGAAATATCGGCAAAGCTGGCGCGGTGTTTCAAGTGCGGTCAGGCGACGGCAAGACGGGGCCGTGGACCTACACCGTGGGCGCTGGGGACGAAACTTCAGACACTATCGGAACCAAGGGCGCCGCTTCGTATGCCCTCTTGGTCTACGGTCCGAATGGCTTCTTTCGCACGTTTCTGGGCAGCCTCGCGGAGAACAGCGCTGACCTCACCGTCGATGCGATTTACGATAAGGAGTCGGAAGGCATCGCCCTGGTGATTTGCAACCACGGCGCAAGTGCGGAAAAAGTGACCATCTTTGACGCGTACTCCGGGAAGACGCATACGCAGCATGTGCAACCGCACGGCAGTGTCACGTTTGTTGCCCAGCTGCATGAATCTTTCGGCTGGTACGACCTGACCCTACAAGTCGAGACTGACGCCAGCTTCCAGCGGCAACTGGCAGGGCACGTAGAAACCGGAAAACCCACCATGACCGATCCCGCCATCGGTGCAGGGGTGCCGGAAGAAGCGGAAGTGAGCTAACACGGTTGTTCGAAAACCGCTCGGCAGGAGTCGTAAGCTGCCTCGAGCCTGTCATGCCCTTGGGTTTCAGCGACCGTGATCAGGGGCGGAACACGTCCGTACTGGTAGCGCAAGCCGGAGTCGACCGCAATGGTGGCCGCCGTCGTCTGCGCCGAGGCGTGTCGCCACACGGACCGCCGTTGCCACATTAGTTAGCACCGGTTGAAGTTCCGGCGAAGATGGCCTCTTCCGTCGCCAGGCGCCGGGCCATGTCCTTGGCCTCTTCCGTGGTCACCGCCAAAATCTCATCGACCTCCCTGGGCTTCCACAGAGGCGGGATAAAGCCGATGCCGATCCCCTCAATCTTGTGCGAGCCCGAAGGCTTGCCTGAAAGGACCGCTGATTCAGCCGGCTCCACTGCAAAAAAACGCGCAGTTGTGGGTTGCCACTCCGCAGCGCGTGGGCCGTTCCGTGAATGGAGTGCGCCGTGCTCACCGGGTGCACAAAGGCGTCGACGCGGTGGCCAGACTGCTCCCAGATCTGCTCACCGAGCGGTTGATAACCGCCTTCGCCGTCCCGATTGTTACCGGTCAGTTTGCTCGAGTGTTTGCTTTTGGGAAGGGTAGTGCCGCAATCGGACGTTGCCGCCCGCGAGAGAACGCCCAGATATAACTCTATTTATCTAGTTTTCAGCGACTTACCGATGGGCTAGTAGTGGCGTGCAGCCTGCGTAGATACATCGTCAATGCGCAAGCGTTCTTCGGCGACCGTTTCGACGGTTGGCCGCACCCTGTAGCCCGAAAGCGGCGTTTCTCCACCGCTTTTTGCCTCGCCGGGCTATGCGGGTTCGGAGGTGAGAGCCGCCCGAGGAGGCCAAATGACGACCTACACGACCGACCCATCAGAGCGCAAAGCGGCAGGAATTACTCGTCCGCTGAGGTATGTGGCTGGGTTTCTGGGCGACCTCAGGGTCGCGCTCCGCTCACTTGGGCGGACCCCCACGTTGTGGGCCACGGTGGCCCTCACGCTGGCGCTGGGCATTGGCGTGAACGCAGCCATTTTCAGCGTCGTGCGCGGCGTGCTGTTGCGTCCGCTGGTGAATCGCGATGAAGATCGCCTGATTTACGTCCGGCAGAGCGCGCCGGGCCTGCAAGTGGAAAATGCCACGTTCTCCGTTCCCGAGATCACTGACCTAGGCACCCACTTGAAGACCATCAGCAACCTCGGCACGTTCTCGACGGTCGACTTCACGGTGCAGGGATTCGGCGAGGCACGTGAAATCCACGCCGGAGTTGTCGACGGCACCTATTTTGAGGTGATGGGGCTGAAGCCGGTGTTGGGCCGCCTGCTCGACGCCCGCGACGATGGCCCCAACGCTGACGGCGCCGCAGTGCTCACCTACAAGTTCTGGGTCACCGCCATGCATTCTGATCCCAACGTGATAGGGAAGGTGATACGGCTGGGCAGCATGATGCAGGTCCGCGCAGCAACCATCGTCGGAGTTCTAGAGCCCTCAATACCGTATCCAGCGGAAACGGAGCTAATCGCCAACATCGTCACCAGCCCGCACCACTTGTCGGCAACGATGGTACAGGGCCGCGAGCACCGCATGACCGATGTATTCGGCCGGTTGGCGCCCGGGGCCAGCCTCAAGTCCGCGTGCGCGGAGCTTCGCACGGTCTACTCGGCAATGGTGGCCGCGCACCCTGGCGTTTACAAGCCGGAGTATCACTTCCAGATCGATGCCAGGAGGTTGCGTGACCAGATCAACGCGAAAGCCAGCACCATATTGTGGCTTTTGTTTGGCGCCTCAGGCCTGCTGTTCGTCATCGCCTGCTCGAACGTCGCGAACTTGATCCTTGCTCGAACGGTTCGTCGCGAATCGGAGCTGTCGCTCCGCGCCGCGCTCGGAGCAAGCTCAGCCACCATCCGCCGGTCGCTGTTGGCAGAAGGCCTGGTCCTGTGTGGCAGCGGAGGCTTGGCTGGCGTGCTGGTGGCCATGCCGATGGTCACGGTACTCGTGCGTTACGCGTTGCGATTCTCGGTGCGGGCGACGGATCTGACCGTCGATCTCAGCATGCTTTGGATGGGCTTGGCTCTGGCATTAGCAGCGGCGGCCTTTCTTGCCTTCGTTCCCCGCCTGCCTTCGGCCGATAGCTCGCGCGGGCTGGGGCTCACTAGTGGCGGCGGCCGGGTGACCGGGAGCAGCCGCCGCCGGATTCGCGCTTTCACCGTTGTCCAGATTGCCGCGTCATTCCTGTTGCTCGCGAGCGCGGGTGTGCTGCTAACGACGTTGCTCTCGCTGCAAAAAGCGCAGCCGGGCTTTGAAACCGGGCACGTTCTGATTGCAAGCCTGCCTTTGATTTCCGACGGCCGAACGCCGCAACAGGTCGCCCAGTTCTATCAGGAAGCCCAGCGTAGCGTGAGTGCGCTGCCGGGAGTGGAAGGCGCCGCAACCGGCATGATGGCCCCGTGGCGCGATAGTGGTTTCCTGAGGTTCACTCTGCAATTCGCGGTCGAGGGTAGAAAAAGTGAGAGCAGCAAGGACGATCGGCGTGCTCGGTTCCGCTTTGTTTCTCCCGGCTACTTCGCCACTCTGGGGATTCCGCTTCTCGAGGGGCGTGATTTCACGGAGGCCGATCGGAAGGAAGCCGAACCCGTAGTCATCGTCAGCAAGAGCATCGCCGAACAGCTGTTCCCCGGGCAAGACGCCATCAACCGGCACATCGTGTGGACCGATCCTCTGATCAAGTTCGCCGACATCAGCCCTGCTCCTATGCGCATCGTCGGTGTCTCGGCCGATGTCGACGACGCGAACGTCATACCCGAACACAACATGACGATCTATGAGCCATTCGTGCAGGGGCCCCTATTCGGGGCCTGCCTGGTCGTGCGCGTGAGGAACGATCCCTACGCACTCGTCCCGACCATCACGAAAACGGTTCGCGCCGCGGCTGCCACTCAGCCCGTCGAGCACCCAAGCACGCTCGAAGATGTCCGCACGGAAGTTCTAGCGAACAACCGTGTGAATGCCATCGTGTTCGGCGGGTTCGCCGCGCTCGCCTTGGCGATTTCAGTGGTCGGAGTTGCAGGCGTTCTGGCCTTTTCGGTGAGCTGGCGCACGCGCGAGTTTGCAATCCGGCTCGCATTGGGCGCCCAGCCCCTCCGGATTCTCGCGGGCGTGCTAATCGACGGAACGAAGATCGCGGCGATTGGCATTGTGGCAGGTGGGGTCGTGGGTTGGGGGTTGTCACGCCTGGCCGGCAATTACGTTGCGGAACTCCAGCTACCCGGGCCGATTCCGTTGATAGGATCGGCAGCAATCATCGTCACGTCAGCAGTCGTGGCGTCGTTGGTGCCGGCCGCCCGCGCTGCGCACGTCGACGCCGTTGAAGCGCTGCGCGCTGAATGAGACGGCGGCCACGCCGTTGACTGAGTCGCTGGATAAAAAGAATGCCGCTGACGATCGGATTAGCCGAGTTCGTTTTGCAAAAGTGTATAGAGCATTGGCGAATTCCTGCGAAAGTCAGGCATGTCCCTGCCACAGTCTGAAGGCAGTGGCGCCTTCAAGCGCAGTAATAACCAGATCGATACCCTTACACCGAACGAGGCCGCCATTGTCTCAACAGGCCGCGGACTAAAGGTTCAAGAGTCTGCGAACGGCGTCGAAGTCGGGGCGAATTCCGGCCTGGTACGCACCATCGCCTGCATGGCGTTCCCAATCCAACAGCAGGGACTCCACGATCTCCCTGCCATCAGGATCGCGAACGGCTTCGGATGGCGTGCGGCCTCCGAGTGCAGGCACCTTCTGGTTAACCCAGTCCTCGACTTGCTTCTGAATGATTTGCTGAAGCATGCGCTTTGCCTCTGGATCGCGCAGAAGCGCTTGCTCGAATTCGTCATCCTTCTTCGCTTGTGCCTTGGTTCGTTTGGAAGCTTTCGCGAGCATTTCATCGGCCGTTTGTGCAGTTGTGCTCTGGTGGGTAACCGAAGCACCGAGCCGCCTCTCGATCTCCGCTCGGAGAAGTTTAGCGCGATTCTCGGAATTCACTTCCGCAATCACGGATTGCCCGGCGATTTTGATATTCCCGAGGATGGTATTATCCCAACTCGGGATCTTCCGGTTGCCCTTCTTGCGCCAGTTAAATTCAATGCTCTCGAGCCTCCCATCTTTGCCGAATTTCGCCTCTTCCAAAAGCTCTTCTTTCGATTGGAGGAGGGCCAGCGGCGCGAGGGCATTAAACGCCCTTTCAGGCGATTCAATGCGGAATTTCAGCGTGTGGAACACGAGCGGATCACCATCCGTATTGGCTAATCGCGGGGGAGTGTACAATCCATCCCGAATCGTTAGGTACTTGAGACGAATCGCATCCTGGTGTCGTACAAGATCGTCAGGAGTCAAATCCCGATTTTGCTTGGCGATCTTCTTTCGCAACTGCTTCCGAAGACCAATCACTTCGCCCTTCCACGTGGGCGGGATGCCGATCGGGGCTGTACACCCGAGAATGGAAAGTGTCGGCAGCTTCCAAATCTGGGCGTAAACTATATCTCCCTTTTGCAGCATACGTGAGCCCGACCGTTCGACAACCTCCGTCTCTCCGCCAATCAGGATATCCCGCAGCCGAATCCGCTCGCCGGGTTCACTCCACAAGACTTCAAAGAAACTGAGTGGCTGTGTGGTGGCCTGCTCAAGAAACAGCCGCTCCATCTCCGACAGCTGGCCGCCTTTCTCCAGCTCGTACCATCGAGCGACAATGCCGCCTCTTCTGATCGTTCCCTTTCCGGTGCGCGGCCTTTGGGGGTCCCAATGGAACAAGAAGTAAGGCAGGAAAATCTGCTGCTCAGCGGGGTATGCATCGAACGGAAACGGCAGATCGGTCATGTTGAAGTGTTTCCAGGCCACGTGAATCTGGTCGCCAAACCTGCGCTCGGCAAACCTCAGCATGTCCCGGGTCAGTTGGTCGGATGCGTCTCGTTGTTGTGCCCAAAAACTGTAGATCGCAGATTGCTGCTCCAAACAGCAGCGTTTGTATTTCTTACCGCTGCCGCAAGGACAAGGGTCATTTCTGCCAATCTTTCCGTTCCGATGAGAAAGCAACACGTCCGCACATTACCCTCCGGACTCGGGGAAGACAAGCGCCGAAGTTCATGCTCTGTGGATTTCCTGCGAAAGGAGATGCGCGGTGTTCGGACTATTCGTCAAACGCCCTTTCCATCTCGCTGAGTAGCGCCATGATCCCTCTTCATACGTTCGCAGGCGGATGGCCGCGCCAAGCGACCAGGAGGGGTTGCACTCGCTATCCCAACTCCGAACGGGCGGCCGCCCGGGACAATGCCGAGTCCGCCGGGTAGTATGCGAAGTATGCGAGCCAGTATGCGAGTATGCGAGCCAGTCGTTGACACGCGCCGACGGATGCTGTAAATAGAGCAACCTACCTCGGTTTGTTAGTCCCCACAACATAGAGGATGAATAGGTTTGCGCCCTTGGGATGTCCAAAAGAGAATCCCGTTAAGGAGGGACGACATGTATCGCGTCATTGTAATGTGCGGCATTGCTCGCGAGGCTTCACAGTTGGACTCATGAAAGCGGGAATCCGTAGCCGAAAGACCGGCTGTTTTTTTGTCACCTTCGAAACTCATCTCAGCGCCTTCACCACCGCGCCAAAAAACGCCGAATCATCCACCACCGTTGACCCAGTCGGTTTGGGCTGCGCGCTCAGCACGACAATCACGACCTTCTCTTTCCGGTTGATGTACAGGTGCTGCCCAAAAATTCCCTGTGCTTGAAACGCTCCACCATGCACGTCATCAGCCTTAGGATACGTCCACCACAAATAGCCGTACTCCACGGTCTTTCCGCCAATCTCTTTTGCGGTCCCCGCCTCGTCAAACCACCCTTCCGGCACCATACGCTTTCCGTCAATCACCCCATCTGCCTGCACTAGCAATCCCAGCCGGCCAAAATCCCGCAGCGTCGCCGCAAGCCCTCCTCCTGCCCAACCCATTCCTTTCGGCGATTCCAATTGCCATTGCGCTTCGTACTCCATTCCCCACGGCTTCCAAATCTTTTGCGACAAATACTCCGCCAAGGGTTTGTGCGTCGCACCTTCGAGCACCGCTCCCACAATAAACGTTTCTCCCGTGTTGTAATTCCAAATCGTCCCGGGCGCTCCCGCGCGCGACAGCCTGCTCATAAACGGCAGAATCGTCCCCGGCTTTTGTTGAAGCTGAATTTCCAAAAGTTTTCGTCGGTCTGACTGCGGATCCGTATACGTCTCATTCCACTTCACGCCGGACGCCATCTGAATCACGTTCCGCACGCTAACGCCTTCGTACACGCCGCCCTTCAGAACGGGCACATATTTCGTCACCGGATCATCCAAACTCCCAATCGAGCCATCCAGCAACGCCGCGCCGACCAACGTTGACGACGCCGATTTCGCCATGGAATACGACGGCCAGTGTGTCTCCGGCACAGTCCCAAGTTCGTAGTCTTCCAGCACTACTTCTCCATTCTTCACAATCAGAAGTCCCGCCACGCGGTTCAGTGCCAAACAGTCAAACAGGTCGTAGCGTTTTCCGCCTGACTCGAAAGCCACATTTTTGAGAGGCGTCTTTGCTTTAGGCAGTGTCCGCGTAGCACTTCCCCGCTCCACTACCCGCACTGGAAAGAGCTCTTCGCTATGCGCGAACGTTTTCACTTCCACGTCCGGCCGCATCATTCCGTCATACACTTGCCTTATTCCCGCCATCTCCTGTGCTGCAGCCGACACGATGCTTGCCGCGCTCAAGATCAGGGTCAATGCAAACGCGTGTAATAATTTTGTGCAAGTCATTTGGTTCTCACCCGAGATCTTAATAGCGAGCCTACGTTCCGGTTCCGTAACCGCGCCTGATACACCTCCCCAATTCCTCCAGCATCAAGGGCCGACTGAATTGCGTAGTGGCTAAGCTTTGTGCATGGAGCGAGGGGCATAAGTGGCGTGATTATAGCGCCAGAGTGGTACTCTGACGGCAATGGCAGCAGCAGAATGTTTAGACATATCTTGATGCTCGCCAGGAGCAAAGCGAAGGCTGACTTAAACGCCATCGGAAAGCGAATTGCTTCCATCGATGTCCCGTAAGTCATAGAGCGGCGAGGGAGTTCGTTGGCGCATTGATGGCAAATCCCGTGAGCTCGCACTCATGCTGCTCGTGAAAGAGACTTGCTGCCGCCAAAACCGCCGCAAGTCCAACCGAGTGGGAGCAAACGCTGTCCCTCCTCACTCCCTGGATTGCTCCTCTGCCTTACGCGACCTTTGCGGAAAGCCTATTCCTGGTCCGTTAAAGTGCCACAGCTTTGGCAGAGGAACGAGCGTTCCCACTGAGAATACCGATGCTTGTGGGTGGACTGATTGTGTCTCCAGAAC
>Ga0182040_10000850_pt1 | contig 14045 bp, 7 predicted proteins | sample flu12Cox44000176_FD_125973 | JGI IMG/M metagenome (GOLD analysis project Ga0182040, IMG submission 125973) | Lab enrichment of tropical soil microbial communities from Luquillo Experimental Forest, Puerto Rico - flux8day.12C.oxic.44.000.176 | ecosystem: Environmental > Terrestrial > Soil >... | reverse complement strand
GCCCGCGGCCTAACATGCGCCCCCATGACAGTTCTCGATACCCTCCGTTCTCCTTTGAGTTTTTTGCAGAGCAGGCTTCCTGATATCGAGCACCTCGACACTCTCGAAGCGGAACAGCGGTGGTGGAAGGTTGAAGGTCGAGCCATATCAGCCTCGATTGATCGCGCCGGAACGCCATGGTTGCGCATGTTCGATCAATCCGGAAGGCGCGTGGACGAAATTCTCTACCCTCGCGAATACCAGACGATTCTGCGAAGGGGCTACCAATCCGGCGTGGTCTGGCGCGCACTGGAAAAAAAGTCGCTCCTTTCGACGTACCAATTGATGTACACGATCTCGTTCTTCGATCCCGGAGTTTGTTGTCCGTACACGGTGACGCTTGGCACGGCTGTTCCTCTTGCGAAATATGGGAGCGCTGAATTGCAGGAGCACTTCCAGCCGCACCTGCTGCGGAAGGACGATAGCTCATGGCAAGGAGCGACGTGGATGACGGAGATCGATGGTGGGTCCGATTTGGGCGCGAGCGTAAAGACGATAGCGCGGTCTGCCGGCGACCGCTGGCTGCTAACCGGCGACAAGTACTTTGCAAGTAACGCTGGAGCGGAGTTGGCGGTTGTGGCCGCTCGGCCGGAAGGAGCTTCGCGGGGCGTGCGCGGCCTCGCGCTCTTCCTGGTGCCGCGGTATCGCAGAGACGGCAGTCTCAATTACTTCGTTCGCCGAGTGAAAGACAAGATCGCCACCCGCTCGGTTCCTACCGGAGAAGTGGAATTGCGAGACAGCCAGGGATACTTACTCGGGTCGACGGACACAGGAATCTATCTGATTTTGGAAGTTTTGAACCTCTCGCGCGTTGCAAACAGTGTGGTCAGCGTTGCCCTGGCGCAGCGCGCAATGGCGGATGCGCTGGCGTATGCGGAGTGCCGCACCGCGTTTGCTAAGCGGATTCTCGATCATCCGCTCCTTCGGCATCAGTTTGAAGCTCGCCTGAATGCGCTTCAATCTGCGTTTGCGCTGGCGTGGGAAGCTGTTCGGCTCCTCGACGAGGTATGGATGGACCGGCCACCATATTCCGATCGCTATCATTTGTTCCGGCTGGTAGCCCATCTGGCGAAATATTGGACCGCCGAGTTCGCTGCCGACACGGCGAAATGGGCGATGGAGGTGCACGGCGGGCTCGGCGTTCTGGCAGAGTATGGCGTGGAGCGGTGGTTTCGCGAAGCCATGATTCTCGCAATCTGGGAGGGAACTTCACACCGCCAGATTCTGGATGGACTCGAAGTGATGGAACGAAAGCGAGCCCACAAAATGCTTTTTCAACATTTGAATGATACCGCACCGAGCAAAGAGCTCGTGGGTTTGGAATCAGAGATCGACCAGCACTTGAACCGGTCGGCGGATGAGAAAGAAGCTCAGGCAGAAGTCCTCTTCAGGCGGCTTGCCGTTCTTGCGGCCGATCAGCTCTCATTAAAATATCATCGATAATCCCAACCCGCGTCGAGCGAATCTCACGGCGCGGAACCCAACTTGACGTTAGCTTCTATCATGTTAGAGTAACTCTTGCAATTTTGTCGTGAGACGATTTTCGCGTTTCACGCCGTCGAGGAGAACAACCGAAAATGCGGCGAATGAGAGTCGCCCGAAGTGAGCCGCTTGCCCCAGGGCGCGTAACGGCCGGAAGTCTCGCGAAGTCAGGGCAACCGAGACGCCTTTCCCGAGTCGCTGGACCAAACAGCAAAGAAACCTTGGGCCTCCGTGAGCGCAAAAAAGCGCGGCTGCGTCAGCAGATCATTGATACGTCGATTCGCTTGTTCCGCAAGCACGGTTACGAGAACACCAGGGTCGAGGACATCGTCCAGATCCTCGAAATCAGCCAGCCCACCTTTTTCCGTTACTTCCCAAGCAAAGATGCCGTGCTGCGCGAAGTCGGCCGCCGCGGTTTCAGTTGTATCAAGGAGCATCTCGAGACGGAACTTTCAAGCGACGTCACAACGGCCGAACGATTGCGGCGAATGTACGAGAGCATGGCCCGCGAAGTGGAATCGGACCGGCCCTTGTGGCGAGCCGTGGTGCTTTCCGGAGCGATGGATCCCGTGCGCTCCCCCGAAATGCGGCGCCCCGAAGAAATTGCGGTAAGCCTGCTGAGGGAAATCCTCGCCGAAGGCCAAAAGCGCGGCGAAATCACAAAGGCGTTTCCGGTGGCGCATCTCGCGGAGTTCATGGAGGGACTGTATACGACGGTGGTCCGACGCTGGGCTGTGGACCTTTCCGGGCCACACAGTTTGAGCGAACGAGTCCGCAGTGCACTTGCGTTTTTTCTCAAGGGCGTACAGTCGTAAGCCCACCGGGCGGAGAGCAGCTTGCTTCCTTCCGCCTTCGACTTGACAGTTGTCCGACGCAAGTATCGCCTGCAGCTGGCATGTTCGGGTGCCCTGCTCTTGCTCTCGAAGCAAAAGCCATGAAGGCTGCCGTCCTGCATGAATTCAAAAAAGCTCTCGTGATCGAGGACGTCGCCCGCCCGCTCCCGGACGCGAACGACGTGCTCATCCAAGTGGACGCTTGTGGTGTTTGTCATTCCGACCTGCACGTCGCCGATGGAGACTGGCCTCAGTTCACCCCGCTCACGAAAATGCCCTTGATACCCGGGCATGAAATCGCCGGCCGCGTCGTTGAAAAAGGCGAAGCGGTTCAAGAATTTCAGATTGGGGACCGCGTCGGCGTCCCGTGGATCTATTGGACCTGCGGCGAATGCGAGCTCTGCCGCGAAGGAAACGAAAATCTCTGCGCACGACAGAAAATTACAGGGGTGACGGTGGATGGTGGCTTCGCCGAATTCATCAAAGCCCCCGCGAGCCACGCTTTGAGGATTCCGGATGCATTGCCAGCGGCAGAAGCCGCGCCCCTGTTTTGTGCCGGCGTAACGGTCTATCGGGCTTTGAGACAGGCGCGAATTTCTCCCGGGCAACGGCTGGCCATCTTCGGAATCGGCGGTCTCGGCCACGTTGCTGTGCAAGTCGGGAGGGAGATAGGAGCGGAAGTAATAGCAATTGACGTCGCCGACGACAAATTACATCTTGCTGAGGTTCTGGGCGCAGCAAACTGCCTAAACGCCGCGTCGACGAACATCACAAAAGCGCTGCGCGCAAAGGGTGGCGTTCACGTTGCGCTGGTCACTTCCGCGGCCAAAGTTGCTTATGACACAGCATTTGCGTGTGTCCGTCCAGCGGGAACACTCCTTGCCGTCGGCTTGCCGGCGGAAAATATATCTTTTTCACCCATTCTGATGGCTGCCAAAGAAGTGCGCATCCAAGCAAGCGCGGTCGGGACACGCCAAGACCTCCGCGAAGTGTTGGCGCTAGCCGGCAGGGGAAAAATTCACTGTCAGGTCACGACACATCCCTTGTCCGATGTAAATGGGATCATGGATCGACTGCGTAGCGGGCAAGGGTCGGGCCGGATGGTGCTCTCCTTTTCCTAAAGGGCCACTTCTGCTCGTTGCGAGTCCAGGGTCTTGAAACTTGGGCAATCCGCTTAATGCCGATCGACCGGGAGCTACTTCGAGATCCGCGGATTTCGGGAATTCCGCCTTTTCTAAATTTCGTATTGACGTTAGTTCGTAAAATGTGATACCGACTATCACAATCTTGGATGCTTCTTCCCGGGAACGCGGGATCGAAATCTTCGAGACTCTCCGGTCCCCGCTCACTCGTGAGGTTCCTTCCTAGTCGAGGACGGTGGCGGCAGCGTTCGAGACTGCCGTTGGTGCAGGGTAATGGATGGGGACGATACGCCTGGAATCCTGACAAACCAGGGTCTCGGGGCCTCATGAACCAGGAGGAGCTATGAAGTCGACCTTGTTAGCAGTTGTGGTCCTTGCGGCGGCGTGCTTGCCTCCGAGTAGCGATGCAACGCCTGCGCAGGGTGTGGGTGCTTCGGCGGACATGACCGGAACGGTCACCGATCCGACCGGCGCCGCAGTGCCGAATGCGAAAGTAACGGCGACCGATCCTGAGAAGGGCGTGGAACGCAGTGTGATGACCGACGAGCACGGTTTCTACCGGGTTTCCGGCCTGCCGCCCTCAAGCTATAAGGTCAGCGTCGAACACGCGGGTTTTCAAACCGAGACAGCTACCGGTGTGGTCTTGACCGTGGGGCAAACCCTGGTCTTCGACCTTCGTCTCCGATTGTCGGCAATGTCGTCCCAGGTGGAAGTGAGTGCCGAGACTCCCATCGTCGAGACCGAAAGAGGAAGCCAAGCGAATACCCTTACGCAGCAGTACCTGGACGACCTGCCGATCGACCGCCGCGACTACCTCACCTTTACATTGCTGATGCCCGGCGTGTCCAATTCCACGCGGCTAGCCGACGATCAAGATTTTCGCGTCAAGCAAACGCCGCAAAGCGGTCTCTCCTTTTACGGCAGTAACGGCCGCGGCAACAGCGTCACCGTCGACGGAGCCGAGGCCAACGGGGATTCCGGTGGCGTTCGCCTCACCGTCAGCCAAGACGCTGTCCAGGAGTTCCAGGTCAATCGGAGCAATTACGGCGCGGACTTGGGCGGCGCGAGCGGCGCCTCGATCAACATCCTTTCCAAGTCAGGCACGAACGAAGTGCATGGCGGTCTCTACAGCTATTTCCGTAACGACGCCATGGACGCGCGCGACCCCTTTGCCTTCAGCCAGGCGCTCCAACCCGGCCAAGTGTTCAACCCTTTGGCCCCCGACACGGCCGGCACTCCGATCAAGAACTCCCTAAGCCGCTACCAATACGGCGGCACGCTGGGATTTCCCATCAAGAAAGACAAGACCTTCTTATTCGGCGCTTTCGAGGGCCTGCTGCAAGACTCGCAAAATGCCGTGCCCTTGCTGACGAGCACGAGCACCCTTCGTCCCGATGCCACGCAAAAACCCATTATTGGCGGGCTCCAGACCTTGGCGACTCAGTCGGGCAACCCAAGCGTCCCCTGCCTGAGCGGCCCCATTGGTGCTGCCGTCGCCGCAAAACTTGGATTACCCGCTCCTAATCCGACGACCAATGTGCCCGCCGGAACTTGCGCCGCGATTCTTGCCGGAACTTTGACCCTCAATCCCGCGGCGTCTCCCTTGAGCGCCTTCCTGATAGACCAGTTTGCAACCAACGGAGGCGTATTCAACTACAACACCCGCCAGTACCTGGCCTCCGGCCGCATGGACCATCAATTCAGCGAAAACAACCATCTCTATCTGAGCTATCGGTTTGGCCACGATCTCGAGGAGAACCCGGATGTGCAATCCCTGACAGGCTTTTCGGCGGGCAGCTCGATCCACAATTACGACCACAACATTCAGCTCGGGTGGTACCACACATTTAGTGCGAAGACGCAGAACGAGCTCCGGCTCCAGTGGAATTACGACAGCTTCAACGTAATTCCCAATGAGCCCGGACAAGTCGGGCTGCAGATCGCCGGATTCATCAATAATCTGGGAACCAACATCTTCTTGCCGAACTTCACCATCACCCGCCGCACCGAGATTGCCGACAACCTGACCATGACCCGCGGCGCGCACACCTTGAGATTGGGCGGCTCCGAGCTACTCCGTGGGAACCACAGCGAGTCTCATACGTTTTTTCCCGGCCGTTTTGTGTTCGGCTCCTTGCCGGGAAACTTGCTGAGTCCTTGCCTGACCACGCCTGTGGCCTGTCAGCTTTCGGCTTCCGTGAATGCGGCACTGCTCAATTCTCTGCAGTCCGCTAATTTCGGCGTGCCGCAGGTCTTTCAGCAGGGTTTTGGGAACGCCGACTACCCCGCTTATACGCGGCCATACACTGCCGTCTATCTGCAGGATTCGTGGCGCATGGCAACAAATTTTACTCTCACCTACGGCGCTCGTTATGAAGTCGACTCGGAGTATCTGCCCGTCAGCACCTACTATAAAGATGTTGGGCCTCGCGTTTCTTTTGCTTGGGACCCGTTCAAAAACCACAAGACGGTAATCCGAGGCGGGTACGGGATTTTCTTCGGGCCCATTGATACGCAGATTCCCCAAGTGGACCTGAGCCTGGGAGTTTTGAACAAGAACTACAGCACCGTGGAGAACCAGAACAACAAGTCGCAAGTTCCCGATCAAGTGAATAATGTCGTGGGGACATGCGGGATAAGTTTTGGACCGGTGCCGGTCGTTCCCGGAATGGGCACGAGCCCTTGCCTGCGCTTTATTTCCATTTATGTGGATCCGATCTCTCCAACGCCCTTTGCCCCGACGCTTAAAACCGCCCCGCAAGTGTTCCAGGGGCTCTTCGCTCAGGGGCTGATTCAATGCACCACTCCCGCGCCCGGCAACGCTGCTTGCATCACGCCCGCGGACGTAGCAAAGTTCGGTATCTTTGTCGCGAACAACGGCCCGCTTTCGCCGCTGACCGTGCTATTCAGCAATCCGCCGAACTATAAGCCGCCCTACTCGCAGCAGGCTTCGTTTGGCATTGAACGTGAAATCGCGCCCGGTTTCTCTATCTCTCTGAGCGGCATCTATTCGCATACGCTCCGGCTACCTGTGGCCATCGACACGAATCTCTTCGAAGCACCGTTCACAGCGGCTCCGCTGGCAAATGGAAAGATCGTCCAGTATCGCAACTGGAACGGGTGTGTGCCTCCCGCGGGGCAGCAGACCTGCGCAGCGCCGGCCGACCCGCTCGGTGGCCAAGAGGTAATTGTCAGCGGACCCAACGCAGGCAAGAGTGTCTTTACCGCCGGCTACCCGTGCGCAAATCCTTTTGCCTGTTTTGTGAACCCGTTGATTGTGCAGAACAACCAGTACACGGCTGCAGCGTCGGCGCTCTACGAGGGAGGAATCCTGGAAGTCAAGAAACGCTTCAGCAATTCCTTCACGGTCTTGGGGAATTACACTTACAGCAAGGGTTTCGACACCTCCACGGATTTCAACAGCGACTATGGACCGCAGGACCCGACCAATCTGGGCCTGGACCGCGGCCTCTCGGCGTTCGATGAGCGCCATAAGGTGGTCATCGCCGGCGTGTTCGACAGCCCGTGGAAGAGCCCGGTCATCTCGGGTTTCCAGCTCGCTCCGATCTTCTCTTACAACAGCGGACACCCCTTCAACCTGCTTGCCGGCGGCGAGGTCAACGGAAATAATCACACCACCAACCAGCGGCCCATTGGCGCTGGCCGCGACACCGGCCTCGGGCCGAGCTACACCACGTTCGACATGCGCCTGAGCTGGCATCACAAAGTCCAGGAAAAGGCCACGCTACTGCTCACCGCGGAAGGGTTCAACATCGCGAACCACACGAATTTTGCCAGCGTAAACAACGAAGTGGGGCCCGTTTTCGGGTTTGAGCCGGGCTTCACCACTTTCAACGTGCATGGAAGCAGGCTCTTATCGCCGAGCCAGCCGCTCGGCTTTACGTCGGCATTTCCAAAACGAGAAATCCAGCTGGGTCTGCGGCTTACTTTCTGAACGAGCAAGGGAGCGGCTTCGCCGCCGGCACGGACAGCGGATGCGAACTCTGCCTTGCGCAGGACTGCCCTTGACATGAATACGGTAGAGCGCTTGCGAAGCAGACCGCGTCAGGTTAAGGCATCCGAGTGAATACCAAGAAGCTTTTCGATCTGTCCGGGCGCGTCGCCATCATCACCGGCGGCTCGACCGGCCTCGGACGCCAAATGGCCGAGGGCCTGGCGGAAATGGGAGCAAACCTGGTGCTTTGCGCGCGCAAGAAAGAACCCTGCGCGCAGGCGGCTGACGAATTAAAACAACTCGGCGTCAAAACGCTGGCACTTTCCTGCGACGTCAAGGATCCGGACCAAATTCGCGAGGTTGTCGAGCAAACCGCCTCTCAGTTCGGCCGCATCGACGTCCTCATCAACAATGCCGGCACCGCCTGGGGTGCTCCCGTTGAGGAAATGCGTTTGGTGCATTGGAACAAAGTCATCGAGACGAATTTGACAGGCACATTCCTCTTTTCTCAGGCCGTCGGAAGATTCATGGTGCGGCAACGCCGCGGCAAGATTATTAACATCGCATCGGTAGCGGGCATGCGAGGTGCCCCGCCGGAGTTTCAGGCCATTGGGTATCACTCGAGCAAAGGCGGCGTCATCGCCTTTACCAAAGATCTGGCCTGTAAGTGGGGGATTCATAATATCCAGGTGAACGCTATCGCCCCCGGGTGGTTTCCCACGCGTATGTCCGAGGTGATGATCGAAAGAAATCGGGACGCGTTTCTAAAGAAAATTCCTCTCGGCCGCTTTGGCAGCGACCACGACTTGAAAGGCGCTGCCGTGTTCCTTGCCTCGGACGCTTCTGATTTTGTCACCGGGCATGTACTGGTGGTTGATGGAGGGCAAACCGCCTGAGGCGCAACTGGCGATGAACATTCCCCTGACACCCATTCGCTTTCTTCGCTACGCGGAGCAGCAGTATCCGCAACGAACCGCGGTGGTGTGCGGAAAAGAACGGTTCACCTACGCCCAATTTGCAGAGCGCGTAGGCCGGCTTGCCGGCGCCTTGCGTGAGTCCGGCGCTCGGCCTGGAGACCGCGTGGCCTTTCTGAGCACGAACTGTCATCGCTTGCTCGAGGCCTATTACGGTGTTGTCGAGGCGGGAGCGGTTCTGCTGCCGTTGAACATTCGGCTTGCCCCGCAAGAGCTTGCTTATATCCTGAATGACTCCGGGGCGTGCGTGCTCTTCCTCGAGAGCCAATTCCTCGAATTGGTCGAATCTTTTCGCTCCAAACTCACAACTGTCAAGACCTTCTACTCTCTCGACCGAGCCCCTCAAGATGGCTGGATCTCCGCGCAAAACTTCGAGGCGCTCCTTTCCAGCGCGCCCCCGTATCGCGCCGACATCATGCAGGTCGATGAAAACTCTCTCGCCGAGCTTTTTTACACCAGCGGTACCAGCGCCGAGCCCAAAGGCGTAATGCTGACGCACCGGAATATCTACTTGCACGCCCTTAACGCTACTTTGGCTCTGCACACCGACAATGAATCCGTAGAACTGCACACCATTCCGCTGTTTCATGCCAACGGCTGGGGCGTCGCCCATTTTCTGACGCTGCTTGGCGGCAAACACGTCATGGTTAAGAAATTCGACCCGCCCGAGGTTTTTCGGCTCATCGAAGCCGAGCGCGTCCACCATTGCAGCCTGGTCCCCGCCATGGCTACCGCGCTCGTGAATTGTCCGGAGCGTGCGAAGTATGACTTGAGCAGCTTGAAGCGAGTTACCCTCGGCGGCGCCGCCTCGTCCCCCACCTTGGTACGCGAAGTGGAAGAAAACCTGGGCTGCGCCTGTTTTTCAGGGTACGGCCTGACGGAAACCGCGCCCGTGTTGACCATCTCTCCCATGAAGCCGGAAGTTCACTGGGAAGGCGAGCAGCGATATGTCGGGCAGTCGATGACCGGTTACGCCATCCCCGGTGTCGAACTGCGCGTCGTTGACGCGAACGAGCGGGACGTGCCGCGCGACGGACAGTCGATGGGTGAAATTATTGCTCGAACCGATGGCGTCCTCGAAGGTTATTGGAAACAGCCCGAGGCAACGGCGGAAGTGCTTCGTGGCGGGTGGTTTTATACCGGCGACATGGCCACCTGGAACAAGGAGGGGTACGTCCTCATTGTAGACCGCAAAAAGGACATCATTGTCAGCGGCGGCGAGAACGTTTCGTCACTCGAAGTAGAGAAAGTTCTTCTTTCGCACCCGGCGGTTCTGGAAGTCGCGGTCTTGCCGGTGCCAGACACGACCTGGGGAGAAGTGCCGAAGGCGCTGGTCGTGCTAAAGCCGGGCGCCCACGCCAATGAGAGCGAGCTCATCGATCATTGCCGGGCGCGCCTCGCCCATTACAAGTGCCCGCGCTCGATCGAGTACCTGGAGAGCTTGCCAAGGACGGGCACGGGAAAAATCTTGAAAAGAGATTTGCGAAAAAAATATTGGCACGGCAGAGATACGCTTCGCCCGGAGTTTTCGTCCCCGGGAACAGGCGATGCGTCGTCAGAGCCGAAGAGTAGTTCTCCTGAGACTCCGGCGAAGCGAGCCGCACGAAACGACTAACCCGCGGTGCGCAGTGAAACAAAGGAGTGCCAGAAAAATGGATTTGAACCTCACGCCGGAAGAGGTCGCCTTTCGCGACCAGTTCCGCGCCTGGTTGCAGGCCAACGTTCCCAAGGACTGGACGGAATGGCGCGAAAAGCCGCTGGATGAATCCTTCCCGTACTTGAGAGCCTGGCAGCGAAAACTTCACGAAGGCGGGTGGGCGGCGGTTTCCTGGCCCGCAGAATATGGTGGCCGCGGCGCCACATTGATGCAGCAAGCGATTTTCTGGGACGAAATGGCGCGTCTTGAAGCGCCGCCGATGGCCAATGCCCTCGGTCTGGGCTTGATCGGCCCAACGATCATCGCTTACGGAACCGCTGCTCAGAAAAGGCGCTTTATTCCGAAGATTCTCAGCGCCGAAGAGATTTGGTGCCAGGGTTTCTCCGAGCCGAATGCGGGATCTGACCTTGCCGCGTTGCAAACCCAAGCCCGGCTTGAGGACGGACACTATATCGTCAATGGTCAGAAGGTATGGACCAGCTACGGCTGGGTGGGAGATTGGTGTGAGCTCGTCGTGCGCACGGACCCAATGGCTCCCAAGCACAAAGGTCTCACGGTTCTTCTTGTCGATATGAAGTCGCCCGGCGTCGAGGTTCGCCCGTTACGACAGATGACCGGCGAGAGCGAATTCAACGAGATTTTCTTCCGCGATGTGCGCGTTCCAGCGGAGAACGTTCTCGGCAAGGTGAACGATGGCTGGAATGTCGCCGTCAGCACTCTCATGCACGAGCGCGGAGCGTACGGCGCGCGCCTCATCCTGATTTTTCAGCGCAATATCAACCGGTTGATCGAACTCTCGCGCTGCATACAGCGCAATAGCCTGCCTGCGTCGCAGGATCCCGTCCTTCGGCAAAAACTCGCGCAATGCTATGCCGAAGTCGAAATCATGCGCTTGAACCAGTTGCGTGCCTTCAGCCGGATCACGGCGACGGGCGCACCTGGTCCGGAGGGCTCGATTCAAAAACTGTTCTGGAGCGAACTCAACCAGCGCCTGCAACAGCTCGCCCAGGAACTGCTGGGACCATATGGCCAACTGCTCTCTAGCGACGCCCACGCCATTGACAAAGGCATCTGGTCCTACGGTTATCTCCGTTCGCGCGGAAATACCATCGAAGCCGGTACTTCCGAGGTCCAGCGCAACATCATCGGGCACCTCGTTCTCGGTTTGCCACGAAGTTATTGAGGATCATGGCTATGCAATTTGGACTGAACGAAAGCCAGCAATTCCTTCGCGACAGCGCCCGAAAATTCTTCGCCGGCGAGTGCCCAATCGCGGAAGTCCGCCGTCTCATGGAAACGGACACCGCATTTGACGCGAAACTGTGGGCCAAGCTTGCCGAACAGGGTTACACCGGGATTATTTTCCCCGAAGAATTCGGAGGCGTCGGCCTTGGCATTGTCGAGCTGATCTTGTTGATGGAAGAAGCTGGCAACGCGCTGCTTCCGGGTCCCTTTTTCTCCACCGTCGTCATGGCGGGGGCTCTGTTGGACGCTCTCGCCACACAAGATCAAAAAAAGAAGCACCTCGCGCCAATCTGCCGTGGAGAGCGGCGCTCGACAGTCGCATTTTTAGAGGCGGAAGGGAGCTGGGACCTTGCCGATGTCCGCCTGACAGCCGCCAACGGCAGGCTCCTGGGCGAAAAGCTGTTTGTCCCGGACGCCGCCGTTGCCGATTGGATTCTGGTTGTCGCTCGAAACGGTGTTTTCCTCGTTGATTCGAAAGCACCGGGTATCCGAGTCGAGCCGATGCGGAGCATGGACCTCACTCGCAAACTCTATTCCTTACAATTCGACAACACACCGGCGGAAAAGCTCGGTGAAACCACCGGCTTGTCGAGGCCTCGCGCTATCGCCACGGCCGCGCTTGCCGCCGAAATGGTGGGCGGCATGCAACGCACGCTCGACATCACCGTGGAATACGCGAAAACCCGCAAGCAGTTCGGCAAACCCATTGGCATTTTTCAGGCCGTGCAACACCAGTGCGCCGACATGTACCTGGAAACGGAGAGCGCTCGCTCCGCGGTTTACTACGCGGCCTGGGCTCTCGAGCATCACGCTCCGGATGCCGCCGCCGCTGTTTCCATCGCCAAACTTTACGCGAGCGACGCGAGCCGCACGGTGGGCAATCGCGGGATCCAAGTTCACGGCGGCATGGGCTTCACTTGGGAAAACGACCTTCACCTATATTACCGGCGCGCGAAATCTTCTGAGACCATGTTTGGTGACGCAACTTTTCATCGCGAGCGGCTCGCGCGGCTGATCATTGATGTCGAGGCGCTTTCCGCCGAGAGGGCTTAGCGTAGTCAAATCAAGACTGATCGGATGGAGACCAGTCGAGAGGCCGTCATGGGAGATCTGGTGCAATTCACGCAGTCCGGGAACATCGGCGTCATCACCATCAACAATCCGCCGGTAAACGCGTTGAGTCCCGGAGTGCCGGAAGGAATTTCGGAGTCCATCGACCAATTGCAAAAGGACGACCGACTGAAAGCCGCCGTTCTGATCGGAGGCGGCAGTACCTTTATTGCGGGCGCGGACATCAAGGAACTTGCCAAGATGGCTTCAGGAAAGCCCCGCGGGGCCGGTCTGCTTCCTCTGCTTTCGAGAATTGAAGATTGCCGCAAGCCGGTCGTCGCTGCCCTTCACGGAACCGCATTGGGCGGCGGCATGGAAATTGCCATGGCCTGTCATTACCGCGTTGCCGTTCGAAGCGCGAAGATCGGTCAACCCGAAGTGAAGCTCGGTATCATCCCCGGCGCTGCGGCAACGCAACGCTTGCCGCGGCTCGCAGGCATCGCCAAGGCGGTCGAGATGTGCTGCGAGGGCAATCCTGTTGCCGCACAAGAAGCATTCGAATTAGGCATTGTCGATCAACTCATCGATGGCGATCTGTTGACCGGCGCAGTGGCTTTTGCTCAAGAGATCGCGCTCAAGCCCGCTCCGAAAACGCGCGAACGCCATGACAAGCTCGGCGCGCCGGACCAGAACGCACCCATCTTCGCCACTGCCCGCGAAAATGCCCGCAAGAAACAGCGCGGCCAGATGGCCCCGCTCGCCGCCATTGATGCCGTGGAAGCCGCAACACGATTGCCGTTCGACGAAGGTTGTCAAGTCGAACAGGAGCTTTTCGCCGAATGCCTGGTCTCTTCGCAAGCCAAGGCTCTCATGCACGTCTTTTTCGCCGAGCGCGAGGTTGCAAGAATCCCCGACATACCGAAAGACATGCCACCGACTCCCATCAAGACCGTCGGCGTGGTTGGCGCGGGTACGATGGGGGGCGGGATTTCCATGGTGCTCGCCAACGCCGGAATTCCCGTGCTGCTCAAAGAAGCAGATCAGGCCGCTCTCAACCGCGGCATTGCGGGTATCCAAAAGAATTACGCCAACTCCGTCAAACGCGGCCGCTTCACGGGGCAATTCGTGGAGGAGCGACTCAAGCTGATCCAGCCAACCCTGAGCCTGGACGGATTTGCGAATGTGGATCTGGTCATCGAAGCGGTTTTCGAAGGCATGGCGCTGAAGAAAGCAGTCTTTGCCCAGCTCGACAAGATCTGCAAACCCGGAGCCATTCTCGCCAGCAACACGTCCACCTTGAACATCGACGAGATTGCTTCCGCGACCCAACGGCCGCAGTTTGTCATCGGGACGCATTTCTTCAGTCCCGCGAACGTCATGCGCTTGCTCGAAATCGTTCGAGGCAAAGCAACCGGAAAAGAAGTCATCGCCACTTGTATGCAGCTTTCAAAAAAGCTCGGCAAGGTCGGCGTGCTGGTCGGCAACTGTCGCGGCTTCGTGGGCAACCGCATGTTCCATCCTTACGTGCGCGAGTCGGTGTTTCTGTTGGAAGAAGGAGCGACGGTTCAGGAAGTCGACAGCGCGGTCTACGATTTCGGCTTGGCCATGGGGCCACTGGCCGTGGGAGATCTCGCGGGACTCGATGTTGGCTGGCGAATTCGCAAGGAG
>Ga0182040_10000837_pt1 | contig 14125 bp, 12 predicted proteins | sample flu12Cox44000176_FD_125973 | JGI IMG/M metagenome (GOLD analysis project Ga0182040, IMG submission 125973) | Lab enrichment of tropical soil microbial communities from Luquillo Experimental Forest, Puerto Rico - flux8day.12C.oxic.44.000.176 | ecosystem: Environmental > Terrestrial > Soil >... | reverse complement strand
CGGAATGGATCCGGAAAGCGTGGGTGTGAATTCCGTTGTTTTTTGCTCCCTCACGGCTGTGCAGATTCCGTTGATACCCGAGGCTGAATTCGTTGTTCCTGCGATCGCCAATTTTAATCATAACTACGTGATATAAAAAGATTTTTTAGTAAAACGATCGGGTTTTTCGGAGTGTGCATCGCGATTTTCGTTGTTTTTATATGCCGCGTGGCAGAGATGGCGGCAAGCGCGGGCAGCCTTGCCAAGCCGGGCGCCCGCATCTAACACTCCCGGCGGGGAAGTCATGTGGAAATTCCCGACGGTCCTGGGAAATGGAGCGCACTCCGTTGCGCTCGTCGTTCGTTTGGCGCGCGCATTCATGCGGCCCCATGCCAAGCGCCTCGCTCTCGCGGCTGCGTTGATGGGAGTGGCAGCCGCCAGCACGGCATCGCGCGCCTGGCTGATGCAACCCGTGCTCGACCGGATCTTTGTCGCGCGCGATGGATCGCTGTTATGGCTGCTCGCGGGCGGGGCCCTCGTTCTCGCCGTGATCAAAGGGCTCTGCGACTACAGCTGTGCGGTACTGATGACCCGGGTCGGCCAGCGGATAATTGCCGACGTGCAAAAGGCGCTCTTCGCGCGGCTGATGCGCGCCGATCTCGCCTATTTCCACGCCCATCCGACCGGCACCCTGATATCGCGCTTTACTAGCGATGCAGTTCTGCTGCGCGGCGCTGCCGCGAATGTCCTCGGCGGGATGGGCAGGGACGCGGTCACGGTCGCCTTCCTCGTCGCGGTGATGTTCTACCAGGACTGGCTCCTCGCCCTCGTCTCGTTCTTCGTGTTCCCGCTGGCAATCCATCCGATCGTCGGCATCGGCCGCCGCATCCGTCGGGTCGCTGCCAACACCCAGGCCGAGATCGGCCAGCTGACGACCTTGTTGAATCAATCCTTCCAAGGCGCCCGGCATGTCAAAGCCTACGGCATGGAAGGTTACGAGGAGCGACGGGCAAGCGGCCTCTTCGAGCGCCTGTTTGCCCTGATCGACCGGGCCGGCCGGGCGCGCTCGCGAGCTTCGCCGATAATGGAGACACTCGGAGGTGCTGCGATCGCGGTTGTGATCCTTTACGGCGGCCATCAGGTCATCAGCGGGGCCCGCACCCCCGGCGCGCTTTTTTCATTCATCACAGCATTACTGCTCGCGTATCAGCCGCTGAAGAGTCTCGCCAATCTGAACGCGTCGCTGCAGGAGGGCCTTGCCGCCGCCGAGCGGGTTTTCGAGGTGCTGGACGTCGAGCCGACGATCCGCGACATGCCGGGCGCCCGGCCGCTGCGCGTCGAGGGCGGCGAGATTCGCTTCGAGGGGGTTCGCTTCGGCTACGCGCCCGGGGCGGTGGCACTCGACGGGGTGTCGCTGACGGTCCCGGCGGGCCGCACGGTTGCCCTCGTCGGCCCATCGGGTGCGGGAAAATCGACGATCCTCAACCTGATCCCGCGGTTCTTCGATGTCGAGGCGGGAAGCATTGCGATCGACGGCCAAGACGTCCGCTTGGTAACCATCGCCTCGCTGCGCAGCGCCATCGCGCTCGTCGCGCAGGAAGTCAGTCTGTTCGACGACACGGTGCGCGCCAACATCGCCTATGGCCGGTTCGGGGCCTCGTCGGCTGCGATCGAGGCGGCGGCGCGAGCGGCCGGCGCCGACGAGTTCATCCAGGAGCTGTCGGAGGGCTACGACACTCTGGTCGGCGAGCATGGTGTGCGCCTTTCAGGCGGGCAACGCCAGCGTGTCGCGATTGCGCGGGCGATGCTGAAGGACGCACCGATCCTGCTGCTCGACGAGGCGACATCGGCTCTCGACAGCGAATCGGAACGGCAGGTTCAGGCAGCTTTACGGTCGCTGATGCGCGGGCGCACGACCCTGGTGATCGCCCACCGGCTGTCGACGGTGCAGGGCGCCGATCTAATCTGCGTCGTCGAGCGTGGACACGTCGTCGAGATCGGCCGACATGCCGAGCTGATCGCCCGCGACGGTCTTTATGCCCGCCTACAGGCGATGCAGTTCGCCGAGGAGCGCGATCTCGCGGAGGCAGCTCCTCGCGCCGTGACGGCGTGACGTGAAATTATACAGGTCGAGGGCCTGGAGGCGTTTTCTGCGCAGCGCGCTGCTACGACAGATCGCATGCTGGGTCACCCATTGCTATATCCGATTCGTCTATGTGACCAATCGCTGGAGCATCGAAGGTGGCGATTGGACGCGCCGGCTCACTCGCGAGGGTCGAACGTTTATCTGCGCCTTCTGGCACGGGCGGCTGCTGATGATGCCGTTCGCATGGCACGGATTGACATCGTTTCAAATGCTGATCTCGGCGCATCGTGATGGTCGAATCATCGCGGGAGCGATGACCTATTTCGACATCGGAACGATTGCGGGCTCGACGAGCCGCGGCGGGTCGTCGGCCTTGCGCGCGATACTAAAACAGCTGAAGGAAGGCGGTTGTGTCGGCATCACGCCGGATGGCCCGCGCGGCCCGGCGATGACCGTGAGCATGGGGATCGTCAATATCGCCCGGCTCGCCGGGGTGCCGATCGTGCCGGTGACCTACGCCACCAGCCGCCGGCGCGTGCTCCCGACTTGGGACCGCTTCCATCTCGCTTTGCCGTTCGGACGCGGCGTGTTTTTGTTCGGCGAGCCGATCGAGATTGCTGAAGAGCTCGACGAGACGGGGGTTGAAAATGTCCGACGGCGCCTCGAAACGCATATGGTCGAAATGGTCCGTGCGGCCGATCAGCTTGTCGGCCACAAAACGCCGTTGATCGCCGCAGATGGCGGCGGCAGGGCTGCGGGGGCTGCGGGCGACTGATGCTCCCCCGGCTTTATCGCGCGCTGACTTGGCCGCTTGCGCCATTGGCGATCGTCTACCTGAACCGACGCCGCAGGCAGGGTAAGGAGGACGCGCATCGGTTTCGCGAACGCCAGGGATTTCCCGGCGCAGCGCGGCCACGAGCGCCGCTGCTATGGATCCATGCTGCGAGCGTCGGCGAGGCGACCGCCATGCTGGCCTTGATCGAGCGGTTGCTGCTGACGCGGCCGACACTCGAGATCCTGGTCACCACCGGAACGGTTACCTCGGCCCACCTCCTCGAAAGCCGGCTGTCCGCTCGGGCCCGGCACCAATTTGTTCCGGCCGATCTGCCGCGCTGGATTGCACGCTTTCTAGATCATTGGCGTCCAGATCTGGCGCTATGGGTCGAATCGGAGCTATGGCCCAACCTGGTCTTGGCGACCCACGAACGCGGCATCCCAATGGCGCTGGTCAACGGCCGGCTGTCAGCGCGGTCTTATGCGCGTTGGCAATGGTGGCCCGGACTGATCGGTCCGATGCTCGAAACGTTCTCGGTGTGTCTCGCTCAGGACGAGGAGCAGGCCCGCCGCCTCCGCCGGCTCGGCGCTCGCGAAGTCGGCGTCGTCGGTAACCTTAAGGCTGCAGCGGCGGCCTTGCCTGTCGACCGCCCGCAACTGGAACAGCTGGCTCGTCGGATCAAGCAGCGTCCGCTTTGGCTCGCGGCCAGCACCCATACCGGCGAGGAAGAGATCGCCGCGTGCGTCCATCGCCAAGTCGCAGCGAACCATTCCGCCCTCCTGACGATAATCGTCCCGCGTCATCCCGCGCGCGGTGATGCGATCCACGCGATGCTAACCGCGCGCGGATTGCGTGTCGCCCGGCGCTGCCACGCAGAGCCGATCACCGATCAAACGGATGTCTACCTCGCCGACACGATGGGCGAGCTCGGGCTATTCTACAGCCTGGCCGGGATAACCTTCATCGGAGGATCGCTTGTCGCCAACGGCGGTCACAATCCCTTTGAGGCGGCTCGGCTCGACTGCGCGATACTTCATGGGCCGAATATCGCCAATTGTGCGCGCATGGCGGCCGAACTGGCGGCTGCGGGAGCGGCCGAAACCGTGTCCGACGCTGACGAACTCGCGCGAGCGGTGTCGGCGCTCATCAACGATCGGCACCGGCAGGCTGAGCGTGCCGCTGCCGGAAAGCGTGTCGCCGCCGCCAGTTCGGATATCCTTGACGCTGTGCTGATGCGTCTCGCTCCATGGCTCGATCAGCTCGCGCCACTAGAGGGCCTCGCCGACCCGCCGCGGCGGATGCGAGCCTGAATGCGCGCAGCCCCTGTTTTTTGGAGAAAGCCCCCCGGGTTTCTCGCGCATGTGCTGTCGCCCGTCGGCGTGGCCTACGATACCGCTGGACGTTTGCGCCGTGTGATGTCTCGTCCCCAGCGCCCTCCCGTCCCGGTGGTATGTATCGGCAATCTCGTAGCTGGTGGCGCCGGCAAGACGCCGGTCGCACTCGCGCTCTCCGATTGGTTCACAGAGCGCGGCGTGCAGTTGCACGCTGTGACCCGCGGTTATGGCGGCCGGCTGCGCGGTCCGGTTCGAGTTGATCCCAACCGCCATGATGCGTCAGCAGTCGGCGACGAGGCGTTACTGCTCGCGATGCACGCTCCGTGCTGGGTCGCTCGCGCCCGTGCCGCCGGGGTTCGCGCTGCGGTCGCGGAGGGCGCCGGTGCGATCCTGCTCGATGACGGGTTCCAGAATCCGACGGTTCCCAAGACGCTTGGGTTGATCGTCGTCGACGCCGGCTACGGCTTCGGTAACGAGCGGGTGATCCCGGCCGGACCATTGCGCGAGAACCTTCACCGCGGTCTCGCCCGCGCGGACGCAGTGGTGCTGCTTGCCGCCAAAGGGGAGGCAAGCGACAGCGGGCGCCTGCAAACCTGTGGGGTGCCGCTCCTGCCTGCCGTGCTGGAACCCGTCTTCGGAGAGCGGCTGGCCGGCGCGCGCCTTTTGGCCTTTGCCGGAATAGGGCGTCCGGAAAAATTCTTTGTGACACTACGAGCACTCGGCGCCGATCTCGTCGGAGCGCGAGCGTTTCCCGATCACCACCCCTTTCGCGTCTCAGAACTCGAAGCGCTGCGCAACGACGCCGAGCGTGCAGGGGCACGTCTGATCACCACGACAAAAGATATCGTTCGGGTGCCTTTGGTGCAGCGCGCCGGCATCGAGGTTCTCGATGTCCGAATCCGCTGGCTCGACCCGATCGCACTCGGCCAGCTTTTCGGTCCCTTCTTGCGTTCAGTCCATCTCGATGGACGCGAGCCGGCCGAACACATCCGCTAAGGCGGTCCGGCCGAGCCATCGCCTGGAGGCCTCGGGGGCGGCGCTGCTGTTCGGCGCCTTCGCACTATTGCCGCTCGATTGTGCCTCTGCCCTCGGCGGCGCGATGGGGCGCCTGATCGGCCCTTTTCTCGGTATCTCCAAGCACGCCCGGCGCAATATCAAGCGCGCTTTTCCCGGGCTTTCGGAGGCCGAGGCCGCCAGCGTCATCGCTGGCATGTGGGACAATCTCGGCCGCGTCGCAGCCGAGTACCCCCACCTCAGGAAAATCCGGGTTTTCGAACCAGGCGGACGGGTTGAGACGCACGGCTTTGAGCACATGGACCGGGCGGTCGCGGCCGGGCGCCGGATGATCATCTTTTCCGGCCATATCGCCAATTGGGAGATCGCCATGCTTGCAGCAGTCCAGTACGGGATCTCGGTCGCTCAGATCTACCGTGCAGCGAATAATCCGCTGGTTGACCGTATGATAACCCGGTTCCGTGGGGATGCCGGCAAGTTAATCCCGAAGGGTGCGGTCGCCGCTCGCCGAGCTATCGCGACACTACGAAACGGCGCGCATTTGACGATGCTGGCCGATCAGAAAATGAATGACGGGATACCGGTGCCGTTCTTCGGGCGCCCGGCGATGACGGCTTCGGCGCTCGCCGCCCTGGCACTGCGTTTCGACTGCGACGTGCTCCCGGCCCGGGTCGAGCGGCTCAAGGGCGCGCATTTCCGGCTCACCGTCTTCCCGCCGCTGCCCTTGCCCCGAACTGGCGATTCCCACGCCGATGTCGCCGCCCTGATGACCCAGGTCAACGCGCTCTTGGAGACGTGGATCCGCGACGGCCCCGAGCAGTGGTTCTGGGTGCACCGGCGCTGGCCGGATTAGCCGCGGCGAGTATTAAGGAGTCACCCGCCTTTCCTCCACCACGACCGTTTCGATGATGGCTTCGGTTTCATACATCCAGCGGGCCAGCAACCCGGCGATCACCGCGCCGATGATCGGTGCCACCCAGAACAGCCAGAGCTGACCGATATGATCGCCGCCTGCAAACAGTGCGGGCCCCGTGCTACGCGCCGGGTTGACCGAGGTGTTGGTAACTGGGATCGAGACGAGGTGGATCAAGGTCAGCGCGAGGCCGATTGGGATGCCGGCAAAGCCCGCCGCGGCGCCCTTCGACGTGGTGCCGATGATGACGAAGAGGAAGAAGAAGGTCATCACAATCTCGGTGATAAAGCAGCTCCCGAGGCTATACTTACCCGGGCTGAGATCGCCATATCCGTTGGCAGCGAAACTACCCATCACCCAGCCGGTCTTGCCCGAGGCGATCAGCCACAATATGAACGCGGCGACGATCGCGCCGATGACCTGGGCGATGATGTAGGGGATGACGTACCGGCTGGGGCAACGCCCAGCGCTCCACAAACCAACGGTGACCGCGGGGTTGAAATGGCCGCCCGAGACATGACCGACGGCATAAGCCATGGTCAGGACGGTCAGCCCAAACGCGAAGGCGACACCGAGAAAGCCGATCCCGAGGTTTGGGAAACCCGCGGCGAGCACTGCGGCGCCGCAGCCTCCCAATACCAGCCACAAGGTTCCGAAGAACTCGGCAACAACCCGCCGCGGCACGTCATTTTCCATGGGTCCCCTCCCACATTACGATGTTAATACGCTACCCGTTGAGATCGGACCGCTCAAGAACCTCGGTCACAGGGTCGGACCCCCCGCGGTGACAAACGCGCAGTTAACCGGCCAATACGACAGGACCAGTGCCACCGGATGGCGAGATGTTGCGAAGAAGAAACTGGCATCCGACAGATAGACCCGGCGAATCCCGAGAAGGGGATCGAAGAACCCGAATCTAAAGAAATTCTGCGGGTCAGCTAATGTGGTAAACGATTGCCGTGAAGAGGATCAAAACCACCGCAACGGCGATTAAACTGCCCCAGCCCTTGCCACGGAAATGACTTCTGCCAATCCGAAAATCGTAAACGACGAGCATGACGAAGTGTCTCTCTACCAGCATTTCGAATAGTCGCAGCTAGTGCACTGATCGCAGCCTTCGATGCGAATCAGCGCCGCTTCGCCGCATTTCGGGCATTGTGCCAGCCGAGTGGTCAAAGGTCGCTGATCGGAGATCAGAACACCGCGCGCCGCAGCCTTCTGCGCGTTGAGTTCAGCTCTCAGATGCCTGGTCGGCAGAAAGCCGATTCCGATCATGTGGCGCTCGATGACGTCGCCGATCGCCGCCAATAATGAGGGTACGTATTTTCCCTCCATCCACGCGCCGCCGCGCGGGTCGAAGACTGCCTTCATCTCTTCCACCACAAAGGAGACATCGCCGCCGCGACGGAAAACGGCGCTGATCATGCGCGTTAGCGCGACCGTCCAAGCGTAGTGCTCCATATTTTTCGAGTTGATGAACACCTCAAACGGTCGCCTCCGGCCATCTTGAACGATGTCGTTCAAGGTGATGTAGAGAGCGTGCTCACTGTCGGGCCAGCGAATCTTATAGGTCTGGCCGGGAAGCGCTTCCGGCCGACTCAGCGGCTGCGTCATGTAGACGACACCGCCGGCCTCGAAGATGTCGGCCGGTTTTGGCGAAAGAGCCGCCGCGAGCGGGGGAAGCGGGAGTTCGGGCTGGCTCGGCGAGAGTTGGCTGCTCGGTGCCTCTTCCCTAACCGCGAGCACGGCTCCGGTCACTTCGTTCGGTCGATAGGTCGTGCAGCCCTTGCAGCCGAGGGCGTAGGCTTGGAGATAGACGTCCTTGAAGCGGTCAAAGGAAATCTCGACAGGAACGTTGATCGTCTTCGAGATCGAGCTGTCGACGTGCTTCTGCACCGCCGCTTGCATGACCACGTGGTCCTCGGGTGTCAGCACCTGCGCATCGACGAAATGGTCCGGTAGCGGCGCCAACTCGCCTCTAAGCTTTCGGAACAGCCGGTAGGCATAGTCCGCCACCTCTTCTTCGCGGCGCGTGCCGTCGGGCATCAGCACGTTGCGTGTGTGGCGGAAGCTAAATACCGGTTCGATGCCCGACGAGACGTTGTCGGCGAATAGCGAGATCGTGCCGGTCGGAGCGACCGAGGTGAGCAGCGCGTTGCGGATCCCATCCCCTCTAATCTTGCCGCGCACCTCCTCATCCAAGCCCACGAGCGTTCCGCCGGCGAGATAGCGATCGCGGTCGAACAGCGGGAAGGGGCCCTTCTCCGCCGCGAGCGCCGTCGAGGCGAGATAGGCCTCGCGCTGGATCGCGGCGAGCCAGCTCTCGGTCGCCGCTACGGCGTCGGCCGAGCCGTAGCGCAAACCACACATGATAAGCGCGTCGGCTAGACCGGTGACCCCGAGCCCGATCCGGCGCTTCTGGCTCGCCTCCTCCTTTTGTTGAGGCAGCGGAAATCCTGAGATGTCGATGACGTTGTCCATCATGCGGACGCAATCGGGCACCAGCCGGCGCAGCTGATCCAGATCGAGGCGCGCGTTGGAGGCGAACGGGTCAACAACGAGGCTCGCCAGATTGATCGAGCCCAGGAGGCACGCACCATAGGGTGGCAGCGGTTGCTCACCGCAAGGATTTGTTGCCGTGATCTGCTCGCAATACCACAAATTGTTACGTTGGTTGATACGGTCGATAAAAATCACGCCGGGCTCGGCATAGGCGTAGGTCGCCCGCATGATCTTGTCCCACAACTCCCGCGCCGGGAGCACCCGCCAAGTGGTTTTGGCCCCATCGGGGCCACCAAAAAACAACTCCCACGGCGCGTCGTCCTCGACCGCCTTCATGAACGCATCGGTGACCAGCGCCGACAGGTTGAACATGCGCAACCTGCCGGGCTCTCTTTTAGCCTCGATGAAGTCCTCGATGTCGGGGTGGTCACAGCGCAACGTCGCCATCATTGCGCCGCGCCGGTAACCGGCGCTCATGATGGTCCGGCACATCGCGTCCCAGACATCCATGAATGAGAGCGGTCCCGACGCATCGGCGCCCACCCCCTTCACCGGCGCGCCGCGCGGCCGCAATGTCGAGAAATCGTACCCGATCCCACCTCCTTGCTGCATCGTCAGCGCCGCCTCGCGCAGATGGGCGAAGATCCCGCCCATATCGTCGGGGATCATCCCCATGACGAAGCAGTTAAACAGGGTCACCAGCCGCCCACTGCCCGCACCCGCGACAACACGGCCCGCGGGCAGGAACTTGAAATCGCTCATCGCCGCGTAAAAACGTTCAGCCCATACGGCCGGGTCACGCTCCGGCGCGGCCAGCGCCGTCGCTACGCGTCGCCAGGTGTCCTCGATCGTCTTGTCAACCGGCTCACCTGAAGGCCCCTTGAGCCGGTATTTCATGTCCCAAATCTGTTGCGATATCGAGGCAACGATCGCCATTTTCCGATGTCTCTCTTTTTCCAGCTGTGAAGGATACCACAGGGTTCTGGATTCGTTCGACCGGAGTTTGCTCCGGACCGCGATCGCGGTCGTCAGGTCTGAGCAGACCTCTTCCTCGTCCCTGGAGTAGTAACGAAAGATTTCGCCTCGGCCCCCGCTTCGGCCTCGCGCAGCAGTGATGCGGTAGCGGTCTCGATCCGCCGTTCGAGTTCGGCCATCATCCGGCGACGGGGCCAACCCGGCGGGATCGGCTCGAGGAATTCGAGAACGATCCTGCCCGGACGCTTGATAGAGCTTCGTCGCCCCCAGTAGAGGCCGGAATTGACCGCGGCAGGAATCAGAGGCACTGCCAGTGCCTGATATAGGGCGGCAACGCCAGGGTGATAGGGAAGACGCGCGCCCGGTGCGACCCGCGTCCCTTCTGGAAAAATAACGATGGAGCGTCCTTCATTAGCGATCGGGCGGGCCGCTGCGATCATGCGGCGCAAGGCCTTGGCGCCGGCCTTGCGGTCGATCCCGATCGAGCCGGCGCGCGCCGCGTACCAGCCGTAAAACGGCAGGAGCAGTAATTCGCGCTTCACGACTGCTGCCGGGTCACCAAGCACGACGAGGGGGATCAGGGTATCCCATGCGGATTGATGCTTCATTGCAATGATGCAGGCGCTACGCGGTAGACGATCAAGCCCACGGATTTCGTGGTCCAGTCCGACGATGACGCGGAGTAGCGTGAGGACGGTGCGCGCCCAAAACTGGCCGAACCGCATTGTCAGGGCTCGGGGTGCGATCAGAAACGGTAATCCGACCGTGCCGGCGATCGCGGTCCAGGCGAAGAAGGCGACGTTAAATATCAGGGCTCTCGCCCAGATCATCGCCCAATCTCGGCTTCAGCAGACCGCAAGGTGGACGCCGATTGCAGTCGCTCGACGACCGGGCGTATGAGTGCTCCCAGATATTTGCCGTATTCGTTTGCCAGCAGTATCGCCGTGCCCCGCGACACCCACCAATGTTCCTGGCGGACCTCGTCGGGAAATACCGGGTGCGCAATGATTTCGATCCCAGGCATGGCGCGGTCCAATTCAAGGAGACTGCGCGGCATGTGGTACCAGGCCGTGACGAGACGTAAACTATTGAAGCCTTGCTGCCGCATCCACTGTGCAGTCTCCCGTGCATTACCGACAGTATTGTCGGCGTCATGGCCGAGAGAGGTGCAGCACGACGCCCAATCGGGCGCATTACCCGAGACCCGCAGCAGCTCCTCCAGATCGACCTGTTGGTTCACTCCCGATACAAAAAGTTTCCGCCCTTTTCCAGCGCGCAGCAGGTCCATGCCGCTCTGCAGGCGCAAACGGCCGCCAGTCAGCACAACGATCGCATCGGTGGGCGCCGTTTCATTCTCGGGTGAGGGTGGAGCCGCGAACCAGATGAAACCGGCAACCCACAACGCGAAAAGTGCAGCGCAGGTGATCGCTAACCCACGGACGGTGCCCGACAGCAGACTGGAACCCCATCTCACGGCAGGCGCCATAACTGGCGCGTTGGGCTGATTTTAGCCGTCACCGTTGCAGCTATCCGGGTCGCCAGCGATAGAGATGGTTTGGAGCCAGGAAATCAGCCGCTGACCTCGCCAGTGATCACCGGACCGAACAGCACCCACCGCTCGCCGTCGAAGCGCGCCATCTGCATCTGCTTGATCGGGTAGAAATTGGTCGGGCTGGTGTTGACCTTGATCCCCGGCAGCAGCATCGGCAATTCGAGATCGTGCAGGTTGGCCACCTGCTTCATCAGGTTGGCGCGGGTTAGGTCGTCGCCGCACTGCTTCAATACCTGCACCAGTGTCTGCGCCGCGCAATAGGCGTAGGCGTTGATGTTGTCGGTCTTGTCGCCCTCCGGATAGTCTTTGTCCATGAAGGCGAGCCACTGCTTGTAGCCGGCATCGTCCTTCCAGGTCGGGTCGGTCGGGTCCTTGTACCAGAAGGTCGACAAGATGCCCTTGGAATTCTCGAGCCCGGCCGGCTTCAACGTGATGCCGACGGAAGTCGCCACGTTGTTGAGGATGTGCACCGGCTTCCAACCGATCTCGGCCGCCTTACGGATCACCTGCGCGGCGAATTTCGAGATCGTGACGTTATAGAATATGTCAGCCCCCGACGACTTTAGATTGACCATCTGAGAATCGACGGTCGGATCGGTCGTCTCGTACGGCGCCTCCATGACGATCATCGACTTGGCCTTGGCGCCGAGCCCGTCTTTGAGGCCCTTCACGTAGTCCTTGCCGTAGTCATCGTTCTGGTAAAGCACGCCGATCTTGCCGTCGGGATGTTTCTCGAGAATGTAGCTAGCATAGATCTGGCCCTCGCTCTGGTAATTGGGCTGAAAGCCAATCGTCCACGGGAAATGCTCGGGGTCGCCCCATTTGGTCGCGCCGGTAGCGAGCAACAGGTGCGGCACCTTTTTCGCGTTCATGTATTTGTGGATCGCGGTGTTGGTCGGGGTGCCGGCGGTGTTAAACAGGAATAGCACTTCGTCGCTCTCGACCAGCTTGCGCACCTGCTCGACCGTCTTCGGCGGGCTGTAGGCGTCGTCGTAGGAGAGGAAGTTGATCTTGCGGCCGTTGATGCCGCCCTGGGCGTTGATCATCCTAAAGAACGCGGCCTCGCACTTCCAGATTGTGCTGTAGGAGGAAGCCGGGCCGCTGTAGGGGCCGGTGTTGCCGATCTTGATCTCCGTGTCGCTGGCGCCGACATCGTATTTCTTTTCCGCGCGCGCCCCACCCGGGATCAGCAAAGCAGTCCCGCCGAGGCCGATCGCGATCAGCAGCTGTCGTCGGTTTTGTTCCATTCTCTCCTCCCTGGTTGAGAACACTCAACGTCGCTGGGGCGTCTCATCGCGCGGGCCGCGCCGTCGCGAAGGCGCGGGCGAAGCGGACGAGGCCGGCGGCGCCGGACGGCATCACGAAGATGACGAGCAACATGATACAGCCGTAAATCGCCCCCGCCAGCCCAGTCGAGACCCGCTCAGCGAGGTTCGGCACGTACAGCACGAACAGCCCGCCGACCAGGCATCCTGGGATCGAGGCGACGCCGCCGATGACCAGCCCGACCAGAAACGAGATCGATAAGAAAAACGTAAAGCTGTCAGGCGCGACGAATTGCACGGCGATGGCTCCGAGGGTGCCGGCGATGCCGGTGTAGAGCGCGCTCAATCCGAAGGTCAGGGTCTTGTAGAGGGCCGTGTTGATGCCCATCGCCGCCGCCGCGATCGGGTGGTCGCGGATCGCCATCAGCGCCCGCCCTGTGCGGCTGTTGACGAGGTTCGCCGCGCCGGCGAGCATCACCAGGAGCACAGCCAGGGTGAAATAATAGAGCCACTGGTCGGGGTTGAGCGGCAGTCCCGCGGGCGCGTCCGGCTTGATCAGCACGATCCCCTGGACCCCGCCGGTCAGCGGTTCGAGCGGCTGGAATTTGAGGATCTGCGGCAGCGCCGCCGCCAGCGCGAAGCTCGCCAGCGCCAGATACAGGCCCTGCAGCCGCAGCGCCGGCAGCCCGAACACAACGCCGACAACAAAGCACACCGCGCCGGAGCACGGCAGCGTCCAGTAATAAGCGAGGTCGATCTTGTCCATCAGGATCGCCGTGGTATAGGCGCCAATGCCGTAGAAGGCGCTGTGCCCCAGCGAGAACTGGCCGTTGAACCCAGTCAACAGGTTGAGGCCGAGGATCGCCAGCCCGTAGACCATGACCAGGGTCAGCTGGAAGATCACGAAATTCGTTGCGACCGAGGGCAGCACCAAGGCGACGGCGATCGCCGCACCGATCGAGAGGTAGCGGGCGCCCGGACGCGAGATCGCTGCCGCGCGCCGCGCCGTGCCCAGCGGTTCGGTGGCTTCGCGCGACGGCATCGTCATACCCGGCTGACCACCGTACGGCCGAAGACGCCGCTCGGCCGGACCAGCAGCACCGCGGTGATCAGCACCAGCGCGATGGTCAGCTTCAGGTCGCGGCCGAAATAGGGGATGAAGGTGCCGGCGAGGTTCTCGATCACGCCGACGGCAAAGCCGCCCGCCACTGCACCGCCGGGGCTCGACAGCCCGCCGAGGACGGCGCCGGTAAAGCCGTAGAGCAGGACGCCGAGCATCATGTTCGGCTCGAGGAACACGACCGGGGCGATCAACATGCCGCCGACGGCGCCGATCGCCGCCGACATGCCCCAGCCGAGGGCAATCATCCAGCCGACTCGGATGCCGACGAGCCGCGCGGAATCCGGGTTGGCCGCCGCGGCGCGCATCGCCAGCCCGAGGCGCGAGCCCCGGAAGAACAGGTAGAGCAGCCCCAGGATCACCGCCGTGACGCCGATCATGCCGGCCTCATGCGTGCTGATCAGGCGCAGGCCGAACAACGGCTCCCTGCCGAACGGTGTCGGGAAGGTCTTGATCGTGAAATTCCAGATCTCGCCGTCGACACTGTTGAGGATGCTGAACAACGCGATGAAGGCTACGAGCTGGCCGAGGATCGGCGCGTTGTGGATCGGCCTAAACAAGATCCGGTCGATGACGATACCGCCGAGGAACGATACGGTTACCGCGATGG
>Ga0182040_10000834_pt1 | contig 14139 bp, 14 predicted proteins | sample flu12Cox44000176_FD_125973 | JGI IMG/M metagenome (GOLD analysis project Ga0182040, IMG submission 125973) | Lab enrichment of tropical soil microbial communities from Luquillo Experimental Forest, Puerto Rico - flux8day.12C.oxic.44.000.176 | ecosystem: Environmental > Terrestrial > Soil >... | reverse complement strand
GCCCAGCAGCATTAAGCGTTGTAACGGGCTGCGTTCCATAGAAACGGTCATACGTAACGCTCCCATTAATCGGCGGATTGCCCAGCAGCCCCATCCGTCCAGCAGCATTAATGTCCTGATACCCAAGTGTTGCCAGGTCATAGACACCAGACCATGCAACAGGCTCACCACTCCCATACCCAATCCAGGCTTTCACATAATGCTTTGTGCCAATCATACGCCAACGCAACGATACCCACTGGTTCGTAGGCAGTGTAAAGCCAATCGGTACTTGAATATACCAATCATTATTCGAATTCGTGAATGACCCGTACAGCAGCATGTAGTTCGTCCACGACGGCGAAAAATAACACTGAAAATAATTATTTACGTCTTGGAGACGCGCCGTCAACCCCATACCACCTTCGTTTGAGACATCTGCACGCAGCACTGTAAAGAGTTCGATATCTCTCACCGTGAACCCATTTAATAACATCACCGTTGGATTGCCACCACCTGAACCACATGACTGCTTCGCATAATTCCCCACCACTGACGGTGTATTGACGCCAAATCCCACATACCATGACCCGCCAATCGGGGCTGTCCCCCACCCATTCGAGATATCAGGCGTGCGAAAAAAATCGTCTTGCGCATAATACGAGGTTGTGTATGGCGTTGGAGCTAACTGAACCTCTGGTGCTGTTTTAATTGGCATTATCTCACACCTAGCTGAAGTCTGATTTCAGAGGCCATATGACTGCCGAGTGCTTTGGCAATATCACGGCCATCAACTTGTAGGACAATGGTTTGCCCGCCCATACCAGTCGGATTAAATGCTGACCCACGGCCAGATGTCAGGGCTGCGGTACTCGACGAACTTAAAACCGAACTCCCACTGGGCAAGAACAAGAGTTCTGGGCCACTTTCACCCACCATTGCTAATCCACCACCATAATTAATAACCCCACCTGCGAACCCAGGTACATGCAAGGCGTGAGCAGCATTGCCAACATTAGACATTGCGCCCTGAATACCAGAGACAGCACCCTGCAACCCACCTATAGCACCCTGTATCCCGCCAATAATGCTATGAATAATATTGCTTGCTGCCTGAAACGGAGCGGTCATAGCATCAATTATTGAGTTACCTATCCCACGTATAAACGAGATAATATTATTCAGAGCGGTACGAATTGGCTCAGGAAACATATTAGCAAATGCTCGCAATGCGCCCATGATTGAGTCCCACACAGAGCGGAAAAATGCTTCGATTGCGTACATATTGCCTGTGATTAGCCCATGCACTAACAGCAGCCAGTTATTCACAATATCGCGTATCAGATTAGCTGCGATAGCAAATACACGTTGGATGTCGTTCCAGATCGTGGTTAGAAAATCCTTGATCTGCGTCCAGTGCGAGATAATAAACGCCACGATTAAGACGGTCGGGCCAAATATGACAGTGGCGATTGCCAGAAAAATTTCTTTGGCATGATCGCGCAGAAAATTCCAGACATTGGTAGCGAAATTTTTTATATCATTCCATTTTTCAATGAAAAAATTTGCCAGATCATTGACTTTAGAATTAAACCATGACACAAAGCTATTCCAGGTATCGGTTAGCCACTTCACAAAATCACCCCACCAGGCTTGCACCTTCTTCCACTGGTCGATCAGCCAGGCCGATATCTGACCCCAGTGCGTGACGATTAAAATCACCAGTCCAACCACAGCAATCACAATTAAAATCACGGCAATCACAGGTAGCATAGATGCATCCAACGCGAGATTAGCAGTCACTTGCGCCCACGTCTCCGCTATCCAACCAGTGATAGGCTCAATTAAGCCCATTATCCCTTCAGCAAGTTTGGCAAACATCTCTATTTTCATGAGTGCCTGCCACGCCGCCCATACTGCTGTGAGCATAATGATGCCCGCGATGACTTGCTGCACTGGCCCAGGTAGCTGCGCAAACAGACCCAGCAAAAATCCCAGGATGCCGAACACCACGCCCAGCACAGGCGTCAACACTTTTAAGGCCACTACTAAATCCTCACCAATGGCCTTGACAAATGCCTGTACCCCAGGGCTTTCCATCACAGTCACTAATTGCTTGAACAGATCGGCCAGGGCGGGTAGCAATGGCGAGGCAGCAGACTTCAATAAATTTTCAAATTTTTCTTTGGCCTCATTCATAGCCCCTGAAAATGTTTCAGCGTTCTTCGCCAGTCTGGGGCCAAATTTATCGTTCATCCCAGCAACCAGATCATCAACAACCTTACTGGCATCAACGGTATGATGCTTCACCATGTCCATTGCTTGTGGCACGGTTACGCCCAGCTTATTCGCTAAAATGTCCCAGGCTGGAATACCCTGACGCACCAGCATATTCATATTGCCCACTGAAACTTGCCCCGACTCCTTCATACGGTCTAACTGGTTAACGATAGCACCAACATTACTGGACGAGCCACCCAGCGTAAAGACAGCCGCACCTACAGCATCAATCGTCTTGCGAGCCTGTTCTGAGCTATAGCCCATCGCCAACATTTTATCTTCGGTATTTGCCAACCCACCGATATCCCAGCCTGTGGAGCCAAACGTTTCTTTAAGGTTACTAATATTTTCCTGCGTGGTCTGTGCATTGCCTGTAAAGACATCCATATTATCGGTCATCTGCTGCATATTGCTGGCAGCGTCAATAGCGTCTTTACCCAGGTCTAGCAGATGCTCACCAATAGTCAAAATCGTCTCGGCCATGATCGCACCAACCGCCACACTCTCACTCATAGAATTATTGAGTTCGTCATCTCCACCAGCAGCCGTATTCATCGCATCAGCAGAGGTCTGAAGCTGGTTTGTCAGATTATTGACAGCATCAATCGCCTGGCTTATCCCATTCGTTAAGTCAGTGACATCAGCCCCCAGCATCACCATTGCTTCGTATAATGTGTCAGCCAAGATATACCCCTACTATAAACATATAGGAATAAATACCCATTTTATGCACCACTTAGCGATGACCTTCCCTGGCTTTCTGAATAACCTCTTCTTCTTTTTCTGCGCGATATGCTAAAAATGCCATCCATTCTGTAAGCTCATAGCTACTCATCTTGGACAGCATTTCACGTACCGTCATCTTTAGCTCGGATGCGATTATAAAGTACCAGAGCCGTTCAGATCGCTCATCTGTAAATTTTTTTTAATGTCTGCCTGCGCTTTTTGATCTATACCAGACAGCCTGGCAGCCGTCATCGCAATGCGTTCGATGACCCCGCCTGCTTTTTCATTCAGCATATCCCTATCGGCTGGCTTAAAAATAAGTTTGCGAGTCTTCGGATGATAACAGGACATAATCACGAAATCAGGATAGAGCTTCACCAGGTCAGGAACCCCGCCCTTACCAATAGAATTTTGCAGCACCATACTACGCTGCTTGGCCGTCATGCCACGGACTAAAATACGCATCTTCCATTCAGGTACATCTATAAACTGCTCAGGAATATCCTGTACCGTAAAGATAGCCTGCCGCATGTCCTCAGCTTCAGCGTACTCTTCCCACTGCACAGGCTGGGCATCTTCAACTACTGCCTCTTCGGTGCCTAATTCTTCAAGCACCATATCTTGTTGATTGTCCTGGTCGAACTCAGTTCGCGTCATCTTAATGCGATGCCTATTTCGGTGTCCCACCCGCTAGAAACTCGCATAATAATGCACCTCATCTGAGGCTGTGAAATCTATATCCTGCGTCACGACACTGGTAGAACTCGACTTTGGAGCAACCCCAGTGATAACCCCAAAGCATGACCAGCGTCCTTGATTAGCCGTATAGTCAGTGTACAGGTCAAAGGCCATGATACTTGCTAATTGCAACTCAAAAAAATTATCGACCATAAACCCAGTTAATTTTCCTGTCGCTGTCTTATCGACAGGCGTGAATACTTTCCACTGGTTCTGAAAGCTGGTCGTATCCACCGTGCCGCTTGAGATCGTCAGTTCCCAGGTATCACAATCACCCAGGCGTGAGGTATTAAAATAATTTCCGCTATTAATCCTCACCTGATCGTTCAGCCCAACAACTCTCGCGGTATTGAACTGGATAATGCCACTTGACCAAAACATCTGGTAGTCAGTCACCACATTCCACGTGACACCATCGCCGCTACATTGCACGACAAACGCGGTCATCTTATCAAAGAACCGATGTATGGATGCCTGATAACTGGTCAGCGTCGGCGGGCCAGGCAAAGCCGTACACGGTTCAGGCACAGACAACGCGAGAGACGGTTCTGCTGCCACCCATACATCTGCTTTCCAGCCGCTTATTGTAGCCAAAAATTTTCTTCACAGACGCCCCACCTGAAAAAAATTTACGAATACGTGAGTGCTGCCGCGCCCTGAAAGTCAAATTCGTTTGTTACGACATTATTGGCATCGGCTTTCGGATGCAGGCCATTCAGGATAGCTGTACCCGTCCATTGATGCGTCCCATCCACCATAAACGTCATCGTCACGACTGTACCCAGGGCGTTGATTAAAGCCACCTGCCCCAGCGTATCCGTGCTATCATGCCGACCCGTCGCTTTGCCCGTCCACGTCTTGACCGTAGGCGTAAATTGCTTCCACGCGCCAGCCGACTGAAACGGTGTCGTGTCCACATGGTCGCCAGTGATCGTGAGTTCCCACGTGCCTAAATTAGCAACCACCTGCGTCCCCATCTTGACCGAACCGCCCTGGCCTGATATGGCCGCCATAGCTTACTCGCAAGTTCTATCCCACCTGCAAGACAAACGGTTCAAACAATCCACGCAACCTAGCTATCACGTGCCTGATCTGCGCAGCATCATCTATCATGGTCGTTGCCCACTCTACGTCCATATCGACATTCGTAAAGCTGGGCATATTTTTTAATTCGACATTGTTAAACAGGCGATAAATACAATCCAGCACATTGAACTGCACATCACCACTATTGACCGCCGACCAGATATCCAACGACAGCGTACAGCTAAAGGCGTTCATATGAAACTGGTTCCACTGGGTCTGTATCTTCGTGCCATACGTGAGATAAGGCAGACAGGCGTCAGACGGCGCATAATCGTACGTGCCAGTTAGATAGGTCATGATCTCTTCATCTGACTCTATCCTGGCCTTGACCCCCACCTGCATTTCTTCCATTGCGTTGTACGACACACCATAGCCCTTGTCCCACCTATGCTGCTGACCCTGAACCAATGAATGATAAAAGATCGACCAAGCGTACTGCTCCATACTTGATACCTGGCGTCATGAACGGCTGCGCCGACATCTTATAGGTACCTAACTCAACGTAGATAGCGTAGGTTGCATCGTTATACAATGCCACACGTTGCACATTGCCACCTTGCTCCACCCACTGTATCTGAATACGCGACTGAAGATACCCCGTATCAACTGGACACAGTTCTTGCGCCACCTCCTGGCTATCTAGGATAGCTGCAAAGAGTGCGTTCGTCACGTCATCTTTAAGTTCGTCACCCTTGCTTTGGATAATCCCTGGCAATTGCTGAAAGCCCACAAGCTGCATCGTGATACGCATTACTGGCACTCATCCATAAAGGCTCCGAGTGACTTATCCCACTGCGCATAGATCAATAGGATTGTCCCGCGATAGTTAATATCTATGGGTTGAATAATCACCCGATAGGCTTCACCCGTATCAACCTGTTGCAGCACCCAGTTCGGCCCGATATCATCACGATAACGAATTTTTATTTGCATATTCGCGTTCGGTGCAAAGCTCTGTGCGTAGTAGACCGATGCCCCGCGAAGCGGGATAATCTCAGCCCACACATCATCAGCCACAAACACATAATTTTCTTGCATCCCACCTGATGGCGTGCGCGACTGTTCCTGCTTGTACAGTTTGCAACGATAGCGCAGGCTGGCAACTGGTATACGCGATACTAAGTCCTGTGGCATCTACAGGTCAAACACCCTCTCTGCAAGTATGGACAGCTTTAATTCGGGTGGCAATCCACCCGTTTCCGACTGAAGATAATTCCAGGCAATGGTTTGCTGCAAGAGCAGTAAATATTTTTCTGGAATATCGTCTACATCGTCCCACCCGCAATAAAATGTTGCCCGTATTCTTGGTAACGCTGACATGTACCGTTGCGTGATACCAGGCTGCCAGATATTAAAGGCCGTATAATTGACCCCCACAATGGCAGGAAACTGATCCCACAACCAATACATCGGCACATTCGGGTCAGCATTGACCAATGGTTCCCAACTACCAGGCTGGTTTTCTATCTCCATTAACTCGATACTGGACAAAGGCGGCCTCGGTAGCTGACACAGAAGCGGTCTCCACGTCCAATTCGCAGGTAGCGTTACTGCGAGATCGGTTGGCAGATGGCGAAATTCAAACGTGGCCTGTAGCTTTTGTCTAAAAAACGCTACTCCCAACCGACTCTCAAGCAACTGGCGCGATGTTAGCATGACGAAACGTACAAAATTTTCCTGACCAGACGTACTGTGCAGGTAGTCAGCAACATCTTCAAACGCCAGTGGCTCACGCGCTGGCTTTTCTAAAACTTTTAGATCAGCAAGCATTTATTTCGTCTCTTTTGGCCCAGGCTCTCTCGGCAGACGTGCTTTTGCAACAGAAATTTTTTCGTCATCTTCCTGTTCTTTTTCTTTTGGCTTGCCTACTTCCTCAGCAAAGCCCGCCTCAAGTAAGCGTTCTGCCAACCAGTCGGGCATTTCCTTGCCGCCGACTTCCAAGACCTGACCCGCTTCCAGCACCGTTACATTCGTATGGTCAGGCGACACTGGTTGCCGAGACAGCATTTTAATTTTTTGTTTTTCCAACTAGCCCACCTCCTACGGATAGGTATAGTTCGTGTAGACCTTCCCTGCTGTTTCCCTGACGTTCCCAAGCGCACCAATGACCGCTATCGGGTTCGTCGGGGCTGATAATATCGTTATAACCGCGTTGATATACCTGTGCAGGCCACCAATATAGTCAAACGAATACACATGGTTTGCCATGTTCGCACCAGTGATAGCAAGTGTTGCTGCCTGTAGCCCAGGATACGAGGGCGTCCATACGCCACCGACGAAGCTACCAGGCACACCGTCACAGAACCATTCCCCGTACATATCGGGCATTTGCCCAAGATCGGTCGAACCATCGTCACTCTCATGAATAACCGCCGTGATCGTGCCTGTCGTGCCAGCACCAACGTCAAAGAACAGGGTTGCTGACTTGGCCTGCATACCAGCTTTCAACGGTGATGCATACGGAGCGAATGTATCCAACCATGCTGTCGTAGTAGCCGACACCGCACCTGCTGCAAGTAAGTGGCGAGGTACTACGATATGACCTAATTCACGCTGTGTCATATTTTTTTCCCTTTCTTACTTGACTTGATAGATACGGAGTGCTTCAGGCAAGACCACCTGCGCACCTACGCGCTGTCGTGCGTAGATACCTATGAGTGAGTCTTCTACCCAGCGTTCTGCCAGTCTCTTAAACGACATACCAACCCTGTCTACAATGGTGTATCCACGCTTAAAATCACCCAGGATGCCAACGTTTGCACCAGAGGCAACAGCAGGCAAGTCTGGTAGTTCTACATACGGAACACCCAAGATCGTATTCGGTGCCTTGTCCATGTAGGCTGGCTGCCAAATATACTCGTATGTTCCAGCCGCGTAACGCAGCTTACGTAACGCCGCTACTGTTGAGCGTTTGAAACCCCACGTGGCATTCGCCGCGTAGTAGTCAGGTAACGAATAGAGACAGTCCATCAAACTGTCCGTATCAATCACACCCGTCGCCGCGCTCTGCGTGACCAGGATATCAGGATGCGTCACAATGCCTTGCGGCGTGAGGGCTGAACTCCCATTGACGAACGCTCGTCCTTCGGCAACACCGAACTGCTCAGAAAATTCGTTGCGAAGCTCGGTCTCGATGTCAAAGTTTACGTCCTCAAGGTCTTGATCTGAGATCAGTACCAGGGCGTACATTTCGTTCGTCGGTATTTCAATCCTACCGAGTGAATAGCCAGTCAGCACCGAACGCTCGACTTTTTCACCCACCCACTGGGCGGTGATGGTGCCTGTACGCTTCGGTTGTTGTACCGACTTATTGGCGGTTGTGCGCACGTTCGCAAGATTGCGAATAGGGCTAAAGGCGATGTAACCTTTAATGATCTGCGCAACGAATTCGGGCGGTGCGAATAAGCCACCTGCTGTATCCTCAGCCGAGACTAATGGATTAGCGGGATAGGCTTTCTGCTCACCCTGAAACCCAGGTATAGGCGGTGCATCAGCAGCATTCGTCAATTGCACCATAGATTTTTCTTCAGGCTTTAGCGACGGATACCCATGACGCATGGCCTTCAAAAATGCCTGCTTCACCTGGCGGGCGCGATGTTCCTCTTCATCGCTTTTTTCGCCAGCAGAGAGCGGTGGCCGTTGCTGGATGGCCTCGAAACGCTGAATGGCTTCCTCAAGTTTATCGTGCTTCGACTTAGTTTCCCCAAGCTCCACACCATGTTTCTTGACTTCCTCCTCCAACGCCGTATAGACATCGCGTATCTGTACCACCGTCCTCATGAACTCGTTGTATTCTGTTGTGGTCAGAGGCAAATGTTTCCTGCCTTACGTCCCACCTGCGCTCATACTTTGCCTGATCGACGCGAGCAAGTCAGTGATATCCACTTCAGGCTCGTATTCACCAGGCACGCTAGGAAACATCGGCGCGTAGGATGCATTTCCATTAAGCGGCGTTGACGGCACAGAAATTTTTCGATTTCCCTGTGTCAAGGTGCCTAATATATCAAGCCCACGGGTGATGCTGTATTCGTCAGATGACGGCTGGGTTTTCCCAGTGTCATCGGGTGCTGGTGCTTGGTCGCCACCATTGGCGTCGTTATCTATAAACTTGGTAAGCTCGCCCAGGTATTTCGTGATATTTTCTGCAATGGTGCGCAACTTACTACGTGAGGCGTCACTTAATGTTCGCCCTGCTTTGGCTTCTTTGAGGGCAAGGTTCAGATAGATTTCTGCCTGATCTGCTGCCATAAAGCTGAGCATACTATTCATAGGCATCATGCCATTGCCATTGCCGTCTCCATCCCCACCATCGCCGTCCATCCCATCCATAGCGTCACAAGCATCGCTATAACTGGATAGCCAATCTTTGAGAGCGTCACCATACTGGCCGAGCATGGTATCTACCATCCCATCCTGGTCGTCTATGCTGTCGTCATTAAAATTTTGCAGCATGGTATAGGCCAGCGTGTCGTTCATGCGAAAGTACGTGTTTAATAGCTGGGCTGGTAGTTTGCTCGCCCAGGCTGAAGCGAAATCCTGCTTGAAATCTATCTCAATGCCAGCATATTTTAGCGGGTCAAGAGGCGGGTCGTCTGGATATTTTTTCGTGATACGACTACGCATGGTATTGACTTTAGCAAGCATAGCTGCCTTGTCTCCACCTGGGTCTGCGCCCCTGGCTCCTGAAAGTGCATTGCCCGCCGCAATCACCCCAGCCACATTAATCTGTGGACTCCCATTGACAATATCCGCGAACGGATAGCCGTACGACCCTAACAGTTTCGGGTCTCCATCAACCTGCAAATGCACTTGGTTATACTTGCTTGGAATAGGGTTGCCGTCCCCATCTGTACCCCAGGCTTTGTACTGCGACCTGGCTTTGCCAGCATCCCAACTATCATTCCTGGGGCCGATGGGCAACCCTGTATTGCCAGTGGCAGCTTTAACATAACTCACTACTGCTTCAAGCTCAAACTGTTCCTCAACGAATTCCTGCTCGCCAGGTATCTCAGGGAACTTTTTGAACCCACCAGGTAGTTCGGGGACGTAAATTTTTTTCTGATCTTTGGTGTCTAAAATCGGGGCTAATGGATTAGCGGGAAACGTCACTTGCGAGACTTCGTGCAGGCGTATTTCGATTAAGTGGCGGATATCACCCTTATGCTCGAACCTGATAGCGTCGTAGCCAAACGATGACCCGATCATTTTATTTTCTGCCAGGTCAAAGGCTTGGGCTGCGCGTGGAATAGACAGGACTAGCTGTGCCTCGTAAATAACGCCCTTGCTATCCTCAGATAAGGCTTTAATCCCACCTATCGGTTCCTTGCGGTCATGCTGCCAGAGGTCAGCGCACAGCCACGGATTAGATTTTTTGTTGGCTGAACTGTTTAAGTCAGAGATCGTTTTAGAAAATGACCCTGGCTCAATCACATCCAAATAGCTATCTACAAACGGCTGACCAGTCAAATCGTTATAGACGGTTAGGTATGCTGTGATAACACCCTTCTTACGATTGTAGTCGGCCTGCTTGTATTCCTCTGGAAGCCACAAAGAAACCGCGCCAGCAAGTTCTTTTGGCTCGCGGCTCGGCACGGGGATATCGTTAATATCGACACCTAATGAGACAGCCATGACTCAATCCTTACTGTCCCACCAGTGATTGCTTAAAGTTTACATCAAAAACGCAAGAGTTACAAGACTTTAGACTTTTTGCAGCTTCGCCCACCGTTCACTAAAAAATTCTGACACCTCTGACAAGTGCTGTGAAAAAATTATGGTGCATCTGCAATTAATAATATTGCTTGGGTCTGCCCCTAGACTGGCATCTTTGGGAAACTGCATCTGATCTCCACCCACGTCAAAGGGCTGGTCAAACGGGACTACCTGACCTTCGGTGTCTTTATGTGCATCGCGCACTTTACTATCACCTGCTGTGAGCCAGGTCTTGGTCAATGGCATCCCCAACTGCGAGGCTGCTGTATAGCTGCCTGCGTTATACGCGGTTACTGCCTCATTCTGCGCGATCAAGGCAGCACGGTCTTCGCCGTACCCCTGATACACGTCACGTAAACTTTGTGCCAGATCATCCACACCTTTTTCTTCGGTTTCCATATCCGTAAAGACGGTTAGAATTTTTTGCTTCGTGGTGTCGTTGATGTCGTCAATGGTCGTACCAGCATAATGCCCCAGCATGTCTATGCCCTGCTTTGTAAAGATTGTAGACTTATGCTGAAACTGTAGGCTAATGGCATGAGCCGCACCCTCAGCAATGGATGCGTAGTAGCCAGCAAACAAAGGCTGAAGCTGTTGCTGGTGTAACTCTAAAGCAGCCATGACTAATGGCTTCGCAGCACTCAGCGATTTCTGATGCGCCAGTGCTTGGATTAAGGTTGCCAACTCACCAGTAAAATACGTCTTCATAGCCTGCGTAAAATGGCTATAGTACACCGAACGCTGATGCTCGATTGCCCGATACATAGCTTGCAGGTCGGCTTTAGAATTTTTTATTTCGGTGATCTGATAAAAATTTTCACGTAAGGTTCCTGGCTGCGCGATCATTGGCACGGGATTTCTGGACAATGACGTGCCAGGAATTTTATTGCTGCTAGGGTTGCCCATGCTACTTGCTGCTGCTGGCGAGGGCGGTGGCATAAGTGGCGGAATAGACTGTGGCCCCATCGGAGCGACACCCTTCCAAATATTTTCCATCGCGTCCAAGAACTGTGAAAAATTATTTTTTCTAACAAAGAACATTGCGCCCAACCTGTAAAAGTCGTCAACATCAGTGACCCCTTCAAGGTCAAGATCAGCCGCCGTCATATTAAAACTACGCACTCCTGTATTCCACTCGGCCAGCGTGGTGACACTCTCTAACTGACGGTTACGGCGCAGTGACTCAATCGGTTCTTTATCATAGTCGGCTTCAATACTATCGCCATAAAACGGCACTAAGAACCCGTTTAATTCATCCTTGATACGCTCCATTAATGGAAAGCAGGTAAACTCCCACATAGCGAGTTTGGCCTCAAGCTCGTTATTGTAAGTCGAATACTGCTTGTCATTCAGCAGTAACGGGTCTACGCCTATGGCCGATGCGATCTTGCGCCCAGCAGAACTATCACTATTAATCCAGTCTGCATCTGTTGGATTGATTGCCAACTGGATATAGGATAACCCGTTTTCTAACAGCATGGGCATCCCAGCCGTGGCCTTGCCGCGCCCATACTTTTGATAGATTTCCCGCTTGAGTCTGGTTCGTGCTTCGTCACCAAACTCTGATTGCGACACGAACGCACCTGACGGACGTGCCATATTTTTCATGAGATTAAAATTCCACTCTTCCCCAGCCTGCTGACGCTCGACGACAGCCGCAGCTACCTGTACAACACTCAGCCCAGACAATTCATCTAGTGGATTAAAAAATCGAAACGGCAAGACCTGCCAGGCGGAATAATCTTGAAAGCGGTTATGCCCTTGCGGGTCGATGACCTGATACCTGTAAATCGTTGGCCTGCCATCGTCCCCGCATATTTGCTGCACCAGGTCTGGTCGCAGGTTATACAGTGCATTGGGCGTGATGCCCTGACTGTACTGTGCAGGCGCACCAGGAAACGTCCCATACATATAATTCGTCCCAGCAATCATCCAGTAGCTAATAAGCTGCTCGATAAATGCCGAGCGAGATTTTTCTGGATTAGGCTTGGCAAAAAGTTTTTTTAACGGGTGATTAGCTATCGGCACTCGTTTCTTTTTTTCGCCAGTGCCTTTCAGGTATACATCCCAATCCAAACTAGCACACGCTTGCGCGACAATATTGATTGCGCGGTACACCACGATATTCTGTTCATAGGCAATGGCAAACTGGCGCATGTTACGAGGGCTATACAACACTGTTTGCCCCGACGCTACTACCCCTGATTGCGTCACTAAAGGCGGTGCTTGTTTTTCCTCATCCTTCAACAGCCAGTCAAGAATACGAGATCGAACACTCATAGTAGGCTACCTTTGTCCCACCTAGCTATGACATATACGCTGGATAGCTCATTTTATGCACAATTTTCAAAACGATGCATAGGCTTTCGTCACCCACTACAGGCGGTGTGAGCCTATGTGCATAACACACAAAACGCTGTCTGCTTTCGACGCGCACTACAGGCGAGTCTATTACCTCTTCCAACTGTACTGGCACGGACATGCGTTCCAATATAGCAGATGATAGATTGTATTGCTACCGTACGTCAGGCCATCCCACAGCCTTCCTACGATGTTTAGCATAGTTGACCTGTAACTCTAGTATTATTGTTATCAACCCTGGCCTCGCCGACCCTAAGCGATGTCAATGGATGACCTAGAAATTGAAGGCATGGTTTCGTTCAGGCGAGTTTACCCTATGTTTCCCACTCACGATCAAGAAACGCAAGCCGATCATCTGCGCGACTTGGGGCTGCGTGAACTGAAAAAATTTTTTCAACGCCCAGTCTTGCCCGTGTCGCCACGCTATCGAAATCATCCTCCAATAAAAATTCACCCAACTCACGGTTTTCCTGTAAAATTTCTTGGATAGCCGCGAGTTCTTCTACCTCCGTTAACTCAAGATTATCTATTCTAGGCACCTGAAACTCGAATAATTTTTGCAAAATACTCGTTGCATCCACCTGATCGTCATGACCCGATCTTGGAAACCCCGTTAACTCACGCTTGTACTCCGCAAATCCAGGCATCGTGAACGAAAAATAAAAATTTTGCGAGGCAAAATAGATAGCAATATTCTGTAACCTGGCTACTTTGTCCGTCACAGGCCGATAGCCAAGCACTGGCATAGTTCTTTTACCTGGCCCACCCCGTTTTAGCCGTTGAATAATCGCTTTCTGATACGCGACATCCTCAACAATAATCGCCCACAGTCTGTACGCATTGGCAGCCATCGTATAGAGTAACTCTTCACTCTCAGGAGCCTCCATCTTATCGCGCACAATTTCCAGTAAAATAAATTGCATGTCAGGCGTCACCGCCCACACTAAAAAGACCGTATAATCAGCTTCCTGACTTTTAGATACCGCAAAATCGGTCGTGATAACCGTTCTACACGATGCTTTTGACACCATTTTTCGGTTACTACCCAGCAACACATAGTGCGTTCCTGCATCTTGATAGGGAAACAGCACATGACTTTTGATAATTGCGCCCTCTTCGGCGGTTGGCCTCTGCTGGTACTGGGAAAAATAGGCAGTCACTAAGCTGGCGCGTAGATATGTGAGGACTTCTTTCGGAAACTTCGCAGGCCAGAGTTCTTCACCCTCTCGCGTTCTAGGGTCTGACCACCCTATACAG
>Ga0182040_10000826_pt1 | contig 14200 bp, 10 predicted proteins | sample flu12Cox44000176_FD_125973 | JGI IMG/M metagenome (GOLD analysis project Ga0182040, IMG submission 125973) | Lab enrichment of tropical soil microbial communities from Luquillo Experimental Forest, Puerto Rico - flux8day.12C.oxic.44.000.176 | ecosystem: Environmental > Terrestrial > Soil >... | reverse complement strand
GCGGCGGTAAATGGTCAACATGGCCGGACACTCCTACCAGGCGGGCGACCTCGATGATAAACGAGAATGGACGCGTTCGAGAACGGATTGAGGAATTCGCAGGGTAATATAACGTCTCTTGAAGCGAGGGCTTCGTTCTCCAATGACAAGCACGCCGGCCTCATTTTCGAAAAGCTCACGAACCTTATCGGCACTCAGGTTCCACATTTCGGCGATTTCCGTAACGGCGTAGTGCCGCTCGATGTGCGCCGAGGTCTCGATTTGTGCTCGTTCGGCCATCGCCGAAAGAATCTCCCGGACCGCCTCAAAAACATCCAGCGCCCTCGGGCTGGTGAGGGTCTTGACAGACTACGCCTACGCATGTATCGTGTCAAGTATGTATCGATACGCTATGCCACTCTTACATCTAGCTTGCCAGGGTAGGTCCCTTGACTGACAAACCGCAGCAGCAACAAACGCTATCCGTACGCATCAGCGAGGCGCTCCGCCAACGGTTGGAACGAGCCAGGCAGTTGCTCGCCTCCAAGACCGGCGAGACCGTTTCGACCTCCGAGATCGCCAAGCAGCTTCTCGAATCCGCCCGCGAGGATCGGCTTGAAGTGGTCGATCTTTTGTCAGAACCCACGAAGGCCCTTCTTGAAATTCGCAGAAAGGGCGAGGCCGGCCATTTACTCTCCAAGGCCGAATGGATTGTCCTCGCCTATTTCGTTCAACAGGGACTCGAAGCTTTTTCGAGCGAAAGGCCGAGTCCGATTTCCGGCGAATCCCTGGCCGGAGTCCTCGACGCTTTTTTGGCCGGTTACGAATTGCGGAAGGGAGGAGCCAACAGGCGGGACGAATATTATCTCGGGAACTTGCCAGAGGACTGTCAGCCCCCTTCGAAGGGCCGGGATCCGGACAAGGAGAAGGCGACACCTGACGTTGTGCGCAAAACAGTCGCCGAAGCACGGCGGCGTACTGCGGAGCCTACGAGCAGGTATTTATTTGCAGGCCGGAACCTCTATGTGCTGCTTGACGAAGAGAGCTTCTCGGGAGCCGATACTCTGAATCGTGCCCTTCGCCCCTATTGGCCAGCTCTATGGCGCCTGGCCGCGCGAGGTCACTACTACCTAAAGCAGGAGCCCATCCGGCCAAAGCCGAAAATACCCGAGGACGTTTTCAAGCCACCGATTCCTCCGGTCAGCGAGGGGGGATTCACGCTCTCATTCACACGTGGGGAGGGCAACGATTTTGCGATGCTCTTGAGCTTTCCCGGCCCGAGGACGCCGCAGTATCCCCTCTCCCGTTACCCGGTGATTGCTGAGTTCCGGACGATGCTTGCCGCACTGGACCCGGACAGCCCAATGGATCACTGGAAGGGCCAGTTTTTCTTCGCGTATCGCACCGAAGAAGGGAAGGAAGCTGAGTTCTCCTTCCGCGCCCGGGACAATGGCATCACGTTCACTTTTTCGGCGAAGGATTGGAACGCGATCCGTGGCTTGTTTCGACGGGCGTGGGAGAATCCCGACCTACGACTCGCTTGGGACGGATTGATTCTCGAGTATGGTGAGCTGTGAGGAGCGCTGCTTCGCAGCGGGAGTGGACTGACACGTCACCCCCAAACGGGGGCCGCATAGCAACCACGGTTGCTATAGGGGAACTTGCTCCAATCGAAGAACCTAGCGTTTTCTCGCTCACCGCGGTTCGTGTCGTCCAGCCGATGGCTCCCGTGTGGGAACTTGTTGATTTTATGGGGTGAATTCCATGCCCGCACTTCGAAGCAAATCCATCAGTACCAAAGTAACTGATGAGGAGTACAGCCAGTTGGAAGCTCTTGCGGGCGAGCAAACGATCAGCGAGTGGGCGCGCAGTGTTCTGCTGAATGCAACCAAGCCCAGCGCACGCGAGCAAACTATTCTGGCTGAAATCCTGGCCCTGCGAACGATCCTGCTAAACATCCACTTCGCCATATCCCAAGGACAAACGCTCACCTCAGATCAGATGCAGCAGCTCATCGAGCGCGCTGACCGGGACAAGCTGAGCAAAGCTCGACAGCGCTTTGCAGACTCAGAGGGGAGTATGCCATGAGGCAAAAGTGGGGCCGCGAGGAGAGCGCAGGGAAATGGCAGAGCAACAAGCCGATGTGGACGATCGCGGCGCTCTGCGTTGCCGTGCTGAGCGTCATAGGGATCGGCTATTACCACTACGAGGGGGACTGGACACCGCTCGAAAGGCATTACCTATCGACTTATATAAGGACGCAAATAGCGGCAGCGTTGCGTAAGGACGGCGGGTACACGCTGCTGATGGTAACGACCCGGAAAGGGAGTCGGCTCGCCATCGATCTCGACATAACGCCGGTAACGACTTCCGCCGGTGAGAACACCTTCGAACTGACCGACACCGCGCTCCAAACAGGCGCAGTGAAACTCGAGTTCCAGCGCGGGCAGTATGACAACGCGAAGTTACATGCATTTCTAGGTCACTGGATATACCAGGATCAATCGCTCACCGACCTGGCAAAACCGGCACTATGGGGCGGCCTGGCGGTCTTGCTAGTCTGCCTCATCCTGGCGATCCCGAAGGATGCGGCGCTAGCGAGGGAACGGAAGCACGGACGGGTACTCAGAGGACCAGAGCTTGTGACGGCGCGAGCATTCAACTGGAAGACACGCGCGGACGGCATCTGGTTCGTGCTTGAGCAGGACTTCATTGAAAAGATGCTCGGTTGGAAACACCGGCTTCGTATCCCGCAAGCTCTGGAAGCGAGTCATTTGCTGATCATGGGCGACAGTGGAACAGGAAAGAGCGCCTTAATCCGCCAAGCCCTCCTTCGCATCGAAGAGCGAGGCGAAGCGGCAATTGTCTACGATCCAGCCCTTGAATACACACCGCAGTTCCTTGATCCTTCTCGAGGCGATCTAGTGCTAAATCCGCTCGACACCCGGATGCCCTACTGGACTCCAGGGGATGAACTGAGGCACGAGGCGGAGGCTCTGACTCTGGCCACGAGCCTGTTCCCTGACCGGCACAACGAAAACCCCTTCTTCGTCGAAAGCCCCAGAAAAATCTTTGCTTACTTGTTGACGTTTCACCCGACGCCAGAGGAACTGGTGTGGTGGATGTCCCACCCCCAGGAAATCGACCGAAGAATAAAAGGCACGGAATACGCCGCTATGATCGACCCGCAATCGCCTCCGCAACGGAGTGGTGTGCTCGGTTCGCTCAACATGGTCGGTGATGCGCTCAAGCTTTTGCCCATCGAGAAAGAGACGACCAGACGCTGGAGCACGCTCGAATGGTCCAAGGAACGTCGCGGGTGGATCTTTCTGACCTCGACGCCGGAGACGCGAAAGAGGCTCTTACCGCTGACGAGCCTGTGGCTCGATACCTTGGTACTGCGGCTCATGAATCAGGGACGGGCGCATTCCCGCCCGGTTTGGTTTGTGCTCGACGAATTGGCGAGCTTGCAGCAGCTCCCGCAATTGCATACGGCGATTACGGAGAATCGGAAATCGAACAATCCGGTAGTGCTGGGTTTCCAGGGACGCAGCCAGCTTGAAACTCGTTACGGGCATGAAGCCGAGGCGATGATGTCACAACCGGCGACGAAAATCTTTCTGCGAACCAGCGAGCCACACGCGGCGAAATGGATCAGTGAAACCATCGGAGAAGTCGAGATCGAGCGCATGCGGGAGAGCCGTTCAAGCGGGCAGTTCCCACAACATCGCAACTCGACAAGCCATGGATTGGAGCGTCAAGTCGAGCCACTCGTGATTCCAAGCGAGATCAGCGGCCTCACTTCGATGCACGGTTATCTCAAATCGGGAAATCTAGTGGTACGGATGGGCTTTCCATACGTGATGATCCCGAACGAGCAGCCCGCGTTTATCGAGCGGGAGATCAAACACTTGCCAAGATCAACCGAAGAGCCCAAAGGAGCGGCGGCGGCCGCCGTTGCGGGAGCGAGCAGTACTCTACCGGAACAAAAGATCACGCCGCACGACATAAAGCATGCCCACGCGGAACACTTGAAACGGACCGAGCACAGGCATCAGCGCTTCTTCGAGTAGGCCAACACATGCTGACAATCTCCAAGCCACTGAGTGCAGGTCAAGCGCAGACATATCACGCGGAAGAGTTTGGAAACGGCCGCGAGAACTACTACACCGAAGCGGACCAGATTCGCGGGAAATGGCACGGAAGGCTCGCCGAGCAGTGGGGACTGCGGGGCGAGGTTCGTGAAGAACACTTCGAACGGCTTTCTGAAGGGCAACACCCGATCACGGGAGAACAGCTGATCCGCCACCAAGCGGCCATAGAGTACATGAACAGGCGCGGCGAAAAAGTGACCCCGATGGAGCACCGCGCAGGATGGGATGCGACGTTTTCAGCTCCCAAAAGCGTATCGTTGACCGCTCTTGTAGGTGGAGACCACCGCGTTCGGGAAGCGCACCAAGAAAGCGTTGGCGTCGCACTTGACGAGCTGGAGCGATATGTTCAGGCTCGAATTGGCGGCTTTCTACCGGCAGAGACCACTCGTAAGTGGATAGCAGCAAAGTTCGAGCACGACAGCGCGAGGCCGGTAAACGGTTATGCGGCACCGCAACTGCACACGCATGTTGTCTTTTTCAATCTTACTGAGACCGAGGACGGAGCGGCACACTCTCTCCAGCCTCGGGAGCTATTTAAAACCCAGCAATACGCGACAGCCGTTTACCGCTCGGAACTGGCATACCGTCTGAAAGAACTTGGCTACGAGGTCGAGCGCGGTGAAAGCAGCCAACCGGAAATCAAAGGCTATAGCAAAGAATACTTGGAAGCATCGAGTCCCCGCCGCCGGCAGATCGAGCAACATCTGGCGAAGCAGGATCAGCGTGGAGCAGCTGCAGCTCAGATCGCGGCGCATCAGACCCGGGAAGGAAAGCTGGAACTCACGCACGAAGAGATGCAGGAGCGACACAGACAGATGGCGCAGGCCTTCGGCAATCAGCCTGATCGTGTCGTCGAAGCCGCAAAGGGGCGAGCAGATAAACCAAGGGAGGAGTCAGAAACGAATGTCGTTGGCCAGGCACTCACCTACTCGCGGGAGAAAAACCTGGAACGGGAAGCAGTCGTCGAGGAGCGTGACCTGCTTAGAGATGGGCTTATACGTTCAATGGGTGACGCCACGGTTGTGGAGGCCAAAGCTGAGTTCGAGAAACGTGTCCAGGCAGGCGCGTTCATCGAGACAAACAATCACGGACCGGGCCGCGCGTTCACTACAGAGGAAATGATCGACTGCGAGTGCGAAACGATCCAAATGATGCGCGCGGGCCAAAGCCAAAACGAACCAATCGCGGGCTTCAAGACACGCCGGCAGATCGAGCAAGACCACTCGCATTTGAGCGAGAGCCAGCGTGCAGCGGTCGAGCAGATCCTGTCGAGTCGCGACCAAGTGACGGCGCTTGAGGGCGTCGCCGGGGCGGGGAAGACTACTTCTTTAGCCGCAATCCGTGAAGCCGCCGACCGTGAGGGTTTCAACGTGGAGGGCCTCGCGCCAACATCACGCGCGGCGCAGAAACTCGCTGAAGCTGGAATCGATTCGAGCACGTTGCAACACCACCTCGCGCACAACGAAGAGCTGCAGAGCGGGCAAAATCGTTTCTACATTCTCGACGAATCGAGTCTGGCGAGCACGAAGCAGATGAACGAATTCCTGCACCGCCTTAAGGGAAATGACCGAGTATTGCTCGTAGGAGACACTCGTCAACATGAAGCAGTCGAAGCTGGCCGACCGTATCAGCAACTCCGCGAAGGCGGAATCCAAACGGCGCGGCTGGATCAGATCGTGCGGCAGAAAGACCCGGCACTCAAAGAAGTGGTGGAGCAACTCGCGCGTGGCAATGTTGGAGAAGCGATCGGCCGGCTTGATACTCAGGGCCGCGTGCATGAAATCCCAGACCGCGACGAACGGCTGAAAGAAATTGCACGTGAGTACGCTGCGAGACCGAAAGGCACGCTAGTGGTCTCCCCTGACAACCAATCCCGCCGCGAGATCAACGAAGCTATTCACCGGACGATGCAGAGAGCAGGCCTGGTGGACACACAGGAATACAAACCGCGGGTCCTTGTGGCAAGGCAAGAGGTCACAGGTGCTGACCGATGTTGGGCCGCACAATATGTAAGCGGCGACGTAGTACGGTACACGAGAGGTAGCAAAACACATGGCATCGGACCCGGAGAGTACGCCCGAGTCGAGCGCTCGGACGAGGGAGAAAATCTGGTAACAGTGAAACGGCAGAACGGTCAGAAAGTGACTTATGATCCTCGCCGGTTGCACGGCGTGACACTCTACCGTGAGGCAGAGCGCGCATTCAGCGTAGACGAGCGTGTGCAGTTCACAGCGCCGAATCGGGACCGACACATTGCCAACCGAGAGCTAGGCACCATCGAGAAAATCGATCAAGGCGGCAATCTGCAACTGCGCCTCGACTCAGGCCGCACAGTCAAGTTCAACATTAGAGAGAATCCGCATCTCGATTACGGCTACGCGGTGACGAGTCACAGTAGCCAGGGCCAGACTGCTGACCGTGTGCTAATCCATGTGGACACCGAGCGAGGAGGGGAGAAGGTGATCAATCGCCGCTTGGCATACGTTGCGGTATCGCGTGGCCGCAACGACGCACAAATCTACACCGACGACAAATCACAGTTGACCGTGCATCTCTCGCGCGACGTGTCGCACCGATCGGCGATGGGACAGACTCGCAAGCCGGAAGTTGCCACTCAGAAGATCGGGCCATCTTCGACGTTGCGACAAGAGGCAGAGCAAACCATCGTGCAGGCGCTTACCATTGGGCGCTAGGAGTCGCTTAGGAGTTTGCAAACGGAGGGGTTAAAAACACTGAAGCCGACCCCGAAGGTCGGCTTCGCTTCCTGCCCACTAAGGGGCAGGGGGGATACACAAAGTATTATACTCTCCCGCTGAGTAGCGTCAATGGTGCCCGACCAGCGGATTTCCAACGGGGAGAATTCGTGGCTAAGGTCAACGTTTACGTCGATGGGTTCAATCTCTATTATGGTGCATTGAAGGGGACGCCATTCAAATGGCTCGATTTGGGTCGCCTTTGCCAAGCTCTCCTTCCCTCCGACACCATCCAAGAAATCAAGTATTTCACTGCAAGGGTGAGCGCCAGGCCAAGCAAGCCGACTTCGGCTCACGATCAAGGTCTCTACATTCGGGCGCTGCGTACACTTCCGAATCTAAGCATCAAATACGGTCATTTCCTAACGCACACGGTCCCGATGTATCTGGCTACGGTGACTCCCCCTCAAAGAGTCTGGGTCGAGAAGACCGAAGAGAAGGGTTCAGATGTCAACCTCGCATCACATCTCGTTCGGGACGCTTTCCGCAAGCAATTCGAGGTGGCGGTGCTTATAACCAATGATTCCGACCTCGCAGAGCCCGTACGGATTGTTGCTCAAGAACTCCACATGCCTGTCGGAATTCTTAACCCCCACCAACATCACAGCAAAGAGCTACAGCGATACGCAACATTCGTGAAGAGAATTCGGCAGGGGCACCTGCTTGCCAGCCAATTCTCTGCAACTCTTCGAGACGCTAAAGGGCCCTTCTCAAAACCAGCCGGTTGGTAGCCGTTGCGATTGCATTTCTAAGGCAGCACACCAAGCACACACGTTGGAAACGGCCAGGGATCCTCGATCAGCGGATCCTATCTCAAGCCGAAATCCAGTCGGCGATATCGCTATACTGCACAAAACGGTCAGTATCGGGGTGCAAGTCAGTTTTCAGTATCCATTGGAATTTGTCGACCATCTCCGACCCTGGTGAACTCAGAAACACGTCGCGGTCCCCCACAAACACGAGTTTCCCTTGGGCCCGGGTGATTGCAACATTGGCCAGACGGTTCCCAGAAGAAGAATGGAATAGCTTGCCCACTTTAAGATTTCGCGAATCGACAAGGTCCCAGATAATTAGGTCTGCCTCGGCACCCTGGAAGGCATGGACGGTGCCAACCCGAACTCGCTGGTTATCGCTTTCATTGAGAGCCAAGTCTTTCAACTTACGTTTTATCAAAGAAACCTGGCCGCGATACGGAGAGATGACACCGATTTGGATTTGTGGATCCTCGGACAGGTACTTTCGCACCAATCCAACTACGATCTCTGCTGTTCGTCGGTTCCTTCTAGAGCTCTCGGGCGTCTGCTCCACTTTGCTTCCGTCGCTGGGCAGGACGCTGACAAATACTGCTGACTCGCCCGGGAGTGGCGGAAAGTCCTTCGCTCTTGTTCGTGACTCCGTAACATTCGTAATCAACTTGCCTCGATAGAAGCGTTTGTTCACCAGATCACAGATGCCCGAATGCATACGCCGTTGTGACATCAACATGCTCAAAGCGGCATGCTCTGCATGGTCATCGTCGATTCCAACATGGCCGAACGGATCTTTGTGGAGCCATTTGTGCGCTAGCTCGGTTTGCGCGAGGGATATTGGCCCCAGCTGTTGAAAATCACCAGTGATCACGATCCGTTCCTTAGCAAGCATCCCGACGGCTGTAACGTAAGGAAGAGACATCATGCTGGCCTCATCGATCACGACGAGGTCGAACATTGATTCGGCGATGGCTGGCTCAATGCAGGTTTGCACTGCCGTGGTGAGAACTACGGCGCTCTGTGATATGCAATCGCGGGTTAGCGTTCTGATCTGCGAAGCGACATCGTTGATCGCTTTCTGAAGAACGGCCCTTTTTTCTGCGTTTTGCTCCTTACGATGTTGCTGCCGAAGATCGTGTAATTGCTTTCTCAGCTCCTGGATCCGAATGAGGTTGGGGAACAAGCGGCGCTCAGCCGTGACCTCAGGAAGCCTGGCATACCCGAACCTCAAGATTCGGCCCTCGTTGAGAAGAGCTTGACCCGACGCTCCTGATTCCACCAACGCTTTAACGAGTTGAGATGCAATTTGATCGACTGCGACATTGGCAATCGATGCAGCGAGCACCTTTTTTCCGGAGAGCGCTGCCGACGTGATGAGCCGGGCAATTGTGTGTGTCTTCCCGGTCCCTGGAGGCCCCCATACAAATGAAATATCGTTGCTCAGGCATTTCTTGATCGCACTGTACTGCGTCTCATCTACGCCCGAAACTGAATCGGAACCGGCCCAAACGACCTTGCTTGGCAATCCACTTCCTTCAAGGATTCTCCAGACAAGAGAATCTTTGTGCTGAGCTGCACAATCGATCCTCACCTGGACCGCACGCAACAGTTCCTCGACGGAGGGCAGAAGAAAGTAATGCGACTCCCGCTGCCGTTCAGTAAGAGGTATTTCCAATTCCAAATATACCTGCATCGCCGCGGGATCGTAGCTGAGGAGCGTTGCCTGCATGAACGACGGTTGGATAGGTCGCGGCCATCTTAACTTGACGCCCACGCCCTCAGGCAGAGGGAAATCGGAATCTCTCTCGAGGTCAACGGTCGCTTGGTACATCAGGAATCCCGTTCCCACCTGCATCGGTTTCGACGTTGAGATCACCTTGATCGGATGATCGTTCAATTCCTTTCGTACGGCGTCGATCTCGTCGTCTAGAGCTCTCGTCATTTCTCGAACGGGTTCGGAAACATTCCGGACAGCGGCTCCGTTCGCTTCAGGGAACAGTCGTGAAAATAGCTCCGGATAGTCGGCTTTCACTGCGGACCATTTCACTCGCCACATGTAACCGTTAAAAGGGGGGGCTTTGAAATAGGCCCCGTAGTCGTTTAAGACATGTCCAATGATCGAGGCATTTTCGGGTGTGCCACTGCCCAGCACAAGGTTGGCGATCTGCTTAAGATTCAGTTCTTCGTTTGGATCTTTGCGCCGACCAATCGTCTCCACAACCTTCAGAAACAGCTCGTGACCTGTATTCGAGCAGGAGGTCGGCATTGGAATGTACGGTCGTTGTCCTGGTAGTTAAATGGACAATAACCGATCTCGCTAACGCTGCACAAGGGCGTCGACGGTATACACTTGTCCTATCCGAAAACCTTGGGACCCAGCCGATGAGTACCATTTGGACGAACTCAGGACAATTTCGCCTCACTGGTTACACGAGCGAATCCGATCTCGAAGGGGCGATCGTCAAACTGCAAAGAGAGCTGTTTGGAGCGGATCGAGTCTACATAGATGTCAAACGCCGGATCGGAGGCAAGACAGGTCCGAAGAACATCCCAGACGGCTATCTGATCGACCTAAGCGGTAACAAACCTCGGCTCTTTGTAGTCGAGAACGAACTTGCGTCACACGACCCGCTTCGACACATTGCCGTTCAGATTCTTCAATTCTCCCTCTCTTTTGAAGCTGAGCCACGAGCCGTTAAGAACATTCTTCACGAGGCACTGCAGAAGGAGAAGGAGGCGCTCCAGCATTGCGAACGGTATGCCTCCAGCCACGGGTTCCGGAACTTAGACCACTTCCTCGAGACTCTCGTCTTCGAGACACCGTTCTCCGCCCTTGTAGTCATCGATGAAATTCCTGAAAACCTCGAAAGCATCTTGGCGCGTAAGTTTCAGTTCGGCGTCGAGGTAATGGAGCTCGCCCGGTATGAGAATGCTAAAGGCGAACATGCCTATAGGTTTGAGCCGTTCTTAGCTGACCTAGAGCATCTCGAACAAGAGGAACTTGCTTCCGAAGCGCCCCGACCCCGGAAGATCCCTGATCTGAGCGAAATTGATACCGTTGTCGTTCCGGCTCGCGACGATGGATTCGAAGAGGTTTTCTTAGGAGAGAACCGCTGGCATGCGGTTCGTATCCACGGGACGATGCGGCCGCAGCTGAAGTACATAGCAGCCTATCGGGTGGCACCGGTCTCGGCGATCACGCATATAGCTCCGGTCCGCAGCATTGAAGTTTGGAAGGACTCCGGCAAGTTCGTTGTGAACTTTTCTGAACCTGCGCGGGAGATTGGCCCGATTACCTTGGTCAAGGGTGGGGACGTAAAGGCTCCGCAGAGTCTCCGATACACAAATAAAGACAGCCTCCTGAAGGCCAAGACGTTGGATGACGTTTGGTGAAAGCGCGTCACAGGAATCGTCGACGAGCTGTGATTTAGAATACAGAGTTCCAAATTCATTGGCGGTGAAGATATAAGGCGATGCTAACAGGCGAACTGAGAAATCAGATTGACCGTATATGGGACTCATTTTGGGCGGGTGGTATTGCCAACCCGCTCGAAGTAATTGAGCAGATCACTTATCTTTTCTTTCTACGTCGATTAGATGAAATGCAAACGCTCCAAGAGTTGAAAGCGGACCGGTTGAAAGCATCCATCGAGAAATCTGTCTTCCCCAAAGGCAAGGACTCGAAGGGTCTACCGTATCAGGACCTTAGGTGGTCGAAATTCAAGAATCTTGAAGCCCGCGAGATGTTCACCGTTGTGAGTGAGCATGCATTCCCGTTCCTCCGCACTCTCGGTGGCGACGGGACTACCTACGCGCACCACATGAAAGATGCACGCTTCACAATTCCAACACCAGCTCTCCTCGCAAAGGTCGTTGACCTCATCGATCAGCTGCCGATGGACGACCGGGACACCAAAGGCGACCTTTACGAGTACATGCTGAGCAAGATCGCCACGGCAGGTCAGAACGGCCAGTTTCGCACACCCCGCCACATCATTCGCCTGATGGTGGAGATGGTTCAACCGAAGCCTACCGACATCGTTTGTGATCCGGCGTGCGGAACGTGTGGTTTCCTAGTTGCCGTTGGCGAATATTTGCGGGAGCGGCATCCCGAGGCTCTCAGAGATCGGAAACTCTCGGATCATTTCCACCGGCACCTGTTTCATGGCTTTGACTTTGACAACACAATGCTCCGGATCGGCAGCATGAACATGCTGCTTCACGGAGTAGAGAATCCAGAGGTCATTTATCGCGATTCGCTGGCTCAGGACCACGCCGGCGAAGAAGAGAAATACACGCTGGTCTTGGCTAATCCGCCCTTCGCAGGCTCTCTCGATTACGAGAATACGGCAAAGGACCTGCAGCAAATCGTCAAGACAAAGAAGACTGAGCTTCTTTTCCTCGCCTTGTTTTTGCGCTTGCTCAAGCCTGGTGGACGGGCTGCTGTGATTGTACCGGATGGGGTGCTCTTCGGCTCCAGCAATGCACACAGGACTGTGCGCAAGATGCTCGTAGAGGAGCAAAAGCTGGATGCCGTGATCTCTTTGCCGTCCGGTGTGTTCAAACCATATGCCGGAGTCTCCACCGCGATCTTGTTATTCACGAAGACCAATTCTGGCGGAACGGATTATGTCTGGTTTTACGACTGTGAGGCCGACGGCTGGTCTCTAGACGACAAGCGGACTCCCCTGTTGCCGGAAGACAAACTTGGGCCAGTTCCCAGGGCAAGACTCAGTCCCGACGAGTACGACAAGAACAATCTTCCGGACATCCTTGTTCGCTGGCAACAGAGAGGTAAAGCAGAACTCGAAAGGTCTCGTACGGCACAGAGTTTCTGCGTTCCAAAAACCGACGTCGTTGGGCAAGACTACGATTTGAGCCTAAATCGATACAAGCAAACCATACACCTACAAGCAGATCACCGGGCCCCACACGACATTCTAGCTGAGCTATCAAAGCTCGAATCCGAAATCCAGGAAGGGCTTAAGGAATTGGACCAGAGTCTACGATGAATAACTGGAAGTCATTGCCACTCTCGGAAGTTCTGCAGGAGGCCAGGCCGGGATTCGCTTGTGGCGAGGATCCCGCGGATGGCGTGTTCCAATTTCGTATGAACAATTTGACCACGGATGGCCAACTTGACTTCAGCAAGAAGCGACGAGTTCCGAAAGACATACGAAATCTCGGAACTTTCTTTCTTAAGCCGGGGGATGTCTTATTCAACGCTACAAATAGCCCCGATCTAGTTGGAAAGTCGGCTTATTTTCCTGGGCACTCTGAGCCAGCAGTCTTTAGCAATCACTTTCTGAGGCTGCGCCCCAACAAAGACAAGCTTGACGGCCAGTACTTAGCCCGATGGTTAACGCTTCAATTCCAAAGACGAGTTTTCAAGAATCTATGCCGCCAATGGGTGAACCAAGCAACCGTTGGTCGTGACTTGCTGCTTAGTCTGCAAGTGCCAACGGACGATGCCTCTGTGGTAGTTGAAACCCAAGAAAAAAAGTAGCGGCCCTCGGGGAACTTCACGTTACGCGACGTGGACCCGTTGAGTCAACGACGGATTCAGCTCAGCTCGTAGGGTGGCCGCGTCTCGATATCTCGATATCCGCGCAGGGCGCGGAATTTCCTTTTTCCTAGCAAGCCACTGGCCGTCCGGTGTCGAGAAAATGCAGCCACGGCCACCGCAACGCGATTTTTTTTGGTTTTGAGACCCCTGGGGCTCGATTCCCAAAATCGGGCTCACAAAGGGGGCCGCTTCAGGGTCTTCCCGTTACGCGACCTGGACCTGTTGAGTCAACGACGGATTTAGCTTGTGCTGCAGCGTCGCCATTTCTCGGTATCCGCGTACCTTGTGGAATTTCCGCTCCGCTTCGAGCAGCCCGGTGGCCGTCCAGCGCAGTGCCTGGTCGCCGCCGTGCCAGCGTTTCACGCGCCGGGCCACCCGTTCTACGGTGGAAAGGCATGATTCGATGGGATTGGTAGTGCTCAAACTGCGGCGCAGCAGCGTGCCTACATCCAGACGGTGCACGGTGAGCGTTTCTTCGAGGCCTTCTTCGAGGCTACGTGCCGCGCTGGGATTCACGCGCTCCAGTTGCCGGAAGATTTTCTCCAGCTCCGCCTTAGCTTCCGCGTAACCGCTCATGGCATAGGCATTGCGGATTCTTCGGTCGTAGTCGCGCTGCACGTTCTTGGGGAGATGTTCGGCGACGTTACGGCGTTTGTGCAGTTGGCATCTTTGCACCTCAGCGCGATCCCCGAACACCCGCTCGATGGCCGCCCGCAGAGCCTTGGCACCGTCGATCACGAATAAATACCGTCGCTCGGTGCTCAGCCCCCGCGCCACCAGATCCTCCAGAAGATCCTTCACCACCGCAGTGTTTTCCGTGGCTCCCTGCCACACCCCCAATACCTGCTTTTTCCCGCTGCTTTCGATACCCAGTGCCACCACCAGCACCTGCTTGCCGAAATGAATTCCGTCGATCAGAATCGCTACCACGTCCAACTCCCCGAGTTTCCGCTCGCACAGTTCCTTCAGCTGCGCCGCACTGGCGTGCACGAATTCCCG
>Ga0182040_10000819_pt1 | contig 14248 bp, 14 predicted proteins | sample flu12Cox44000176_FD_125973 | JGI IMG/M metagenome (GOLD analysis project Ga0182040, IMG submission 125973) | Lab enrichment of tropical soil microbial communities from Luquillo Experimental Forest, Puerto Rico - flux8day.12C.oxic.44.000.176 | ecosystem: Environmental > Terrestrial > Soil >... | reverse complement strand
GGAATACATATCCAAGCAGCATGGACCGGCAATATGCGAGAGCTTACTTCTGTGCTATCGCGCCGGTCAGCCATTTACCATCGATCCCTTCAATTCACGCCAATTCATCCTGGCCGGTCGGCTTGATCAAGATGGACTAATCCGACGTCTTGGTGAAAAGGAGTTTGCCGTGGTGCAACTGCATGCCGACATTTGTGACGATCTAGAAGCCGTTTCCTGTCACATCCTTCATAACCCACGTAAATTCAGTCGGTTCACCGACGACGTTCTTTATGCGATTGATCGTTATTACCGGATCGCTTGGCGCTCGCAGGACGGTACCTTCTACGTTCCGAAGTGATTTCTCGGGAGCGGACATCGGGCCGCACGGCTCGTTCCCGGAACCGAATTTCCAAGATAGCGGCTACATCCGATTGCGAGGGTTCGGGAGTGGCGATAGGCTCCGGATCCTTAGAGGATTTAAAAAAGTGCGTTATCTCAGTACCCGCGATCCCTGTCCCTCGCCATCGGCCCTCTCGTTCACAGAGGTGCTTCTGGCCGGCCTCGCGGAGGACGGCGGGCTCTATGTGCCAGATCGCCTGCCTCCGCTCAACACGGCAGCTTTAGCGGGCTATGCTGGTCTGCCCTACTCTGAGCTCGCGGCTTGCGTTGTTTCCCTGTTCACCGGCGAAACTTTTGCAACGGATGAGCTGCGGCGGCTCACAACGGCGGCCTATAGCGGGTTCAATCGGTCCGCGGTGGCGCCACTGGTTCAGCTCGATGAGCGACTGTGGCTCCTCGAACTGTTTCATGGGCCGACGCTTGCCTTCAAGGATCTCGCGCTGCAACTCATCGGGCCGATTTTTGATGTGGTGTTAGCGCGACGGTGTGAGCGTGTCACCATCGTTGGCGCGACCTCTGGAGACACTGGCTCCGCCGCCATCGAAGCATGCCGCGACCGGGACGCCATCGACATATTTATTCTGTTCCCACACCATAGGGTTTCCGAGATCCAGCGCCGGCAGATGACGACGGTCGATTCGCCAAATGCCCATGCGATGGCAATCGAGGGCACCTTCGACGACTGCCAGGATCTCGTCAAAGCCTTGTTTGCCGACGAAAAGTTGCGGTGCGCGCTCAATCTCTCGGCGGTCAATTCGATCAACTGGGCACGGATCGCCGTTCAGACCGTATATTATTTCGCCGCCGGCGTGGCGCTCGGTGCTCCGGCCCGCCCGATTTCGTTCAGTGTGCCGACTGGCAATTTCGGCAATGTGTATGCCGGGCACATCGCCCGCCGCATGGGTCTCCCGATCGACCGGCTGGTTATCGGCACCAACCGTAACGACATTCTCGCGCGCTATTTTGCGACCGGACGGATGGCGATCACCCCCGTCGAACCGAGCTTAACGCCCAGCATGGATATCCAGGTGGCCAGCAATTTCGAGCGCCTCCTATTCGAGCTGAAGGGGTGTAACGGCGCAGCGACCGGCGATCAGATGCGGCTCTTCCGGCAAAATGGCAGCATGCCCGAGGATGACCAAGCCTGGCGGATGGCGCGGCGCTTGTTTTCCGCCCACAAGGTGGACGACACTCAAACGATGGACACTATCGGCAAAACCCTTGCCCATTCGGGCGCACTGATCGATCCCCACACCGCCGTCGCGGTTGCGGCGGCGCAGGAAGAAATGAGTGAAGGGGATATCAGATCTCCGATGATCGCCCTGGCCTGCGCACATCCGGCGAAGTTTCCCGGTGTGGTCGCGCGTGCCACCGGCATTCGGCCGGCCTTGCCCGCCACCTTCAGCGACCTCCTCGATCGGCGCGAGCGGCTGGTTGTCCTGCCCAACGATTTAGGTGCCGTAACACGGTTTATTTGCGCCCATGCGCGGCGCGTCGGACACTCTTGATCGGTTCATAGAATGACAACGCAGCTTTCGACTTTGGCCAACGGGTTGCGGGTCGCCACGGACCGCATGGACACCGTCGACACAGTCTCGCTCGGCATCTGGGTCGATGTCGGCACACGGCACGAGCCGGCCGGCATCAACGGGGTCGCGCATTTCCTCGAGCACATGGCGTTTAAGGGCACCGACCGGCGAAGCGCCCTCGCGATCGCCGAGGAGATCGAGGCGGTCGGCGGTCATCTCAACGCTTACACCTCGCGCGAAAGCACGGCCTATTACGCGAAAATGCTCAAGGAAGACGTCCCACTCGCGCTCGATATCCTCTCCGATATACTGCAAAACTCTACCTTCGAGCCGGAGGAGATCGAGCGCGAGCGGGCGGTGATCCTACAGGAGATCGGCCAGGCGAACGATACTCCCGACGACATCGTGTTCGACCATTTCCAGGAGCGCGCGTATCCCGACCAGGCGATGGGCCGGCCGGTTCTAGGAAGGCCGGAAATCATCCGCAACATCGAGCGCGAGACGGTTATCGGCTATCTACGCAACCACTACGGCGCGCGGCGCATGGTGCTTGCTGCGGCGGGGCATCTAGAACACGACCATATCGCACGACTCGCAGACAGTCTTTTTGGGGGCTTTCCGGCGGAACGGCCGGTGGCGATCGAGCCGGCGTGCTATACCGGCGGCGACCGGCGCGAGCAGCGGGATCTCGAACAATTGCATCTCGTCGTGGGCTTTCCCGGGTTGGCGCTCGGCGACCCCGACTATTACGCCGCCTCTGTCCTTTCGACGGCGTTCGGCGGCGGCATGTCCTCCCGCTTGTTCCAGGAAATCCGCGAAAAGCGAGGCTTGGTTTATACGATCCACTCGTTTGTCCATGGCTACCGTGACAGCGGGCTGTTCGGCATCTATGCCGGGACCGGCGAGGCCGAGGCGGCCGAACTCGTGCCCGCAATGGGCATAGAGGTCATGCGTCTCGAAGATGGTTTGATGCCGATCGAGCTGAAGCGTGCCAAAACGCAGATGAAGGCAGGACTGCTGATGTCGCTCGAGAGCACGTCCGCTCGCTGCGAGCAACTCGCGCATTATCTTCTGATCCACGGCACGCTATTCGATCCACTTGAGATCGTTGGGCGCATCGAAACGGTCGATGATGCCGCGATCCACCGTGTTGTCGCTCGCTGGCGCTCGGCTCCGCCGACCCTCGCCGCGCTCGGACCATTGAGTCGGCTGGAAGAGTTCGACCGCATCCGAGAACGCTTCGCCGCTTGATGCTGCGATAGCGATGGCGCCGCAACGAAAATCCTTTCCCCGCATCTTTCTCGCTCGTGCGGAGCCCCCTCGCTTGGCTGGCGAGCGCATTTTCTTACGTTCGCCCGAACGCGGCGATTACGAGGGTTGGGCAAGCCTGCGCAGTCGTTCCCGAAATTTTCTCGCACCGTGGGAGCCAAGCTGGCCCGCCGACGCACTGAGTCGGGCGAGTTTCCGCGCGCGAGTGGCCCGCTATTCTGAGGACTGGCGGACCGACCAAGCCTATAACTTGTTCATCTTCACCCACGACGAATCACTAATCGGCGGAGTTGGCCTGTCCAATCTGCGGCGTGGCGTGTCCGAGTCTGCCAACCTCGGCTATTGGATCGGCGAACCCTTCGCGCAGCAAGGCTACATGACCGCGGCACTTCCTCTCGTCCTCGCTTTTGCCTTCGAGCGGCTTCGCCTCCATCGGGTCGAGGCCGCTTGCCTGCCCACCAACACACCCAGCCGTTCGTTGCTTGTCCGAGCCGGGTTCCGGCAGGAGGGTTACGCCAGGCAATACCTGTGCATTGAAGGGAAATGGCAGGACCATCTGCTCTTCGCGATCTTGCGCGAGGATTGGGACGACCGCCATCTTAAGAAAGAGAAAGTGCCCGGAACTATTGGATCGTGAGCCATTGCTTACGCGGAGCCCGCCCACGACCGGTCGATGCAAAGAAAACAAGAAAACTGAAATTATGAGGGCGGTTAAGCGTGCCCCGCCTCGCTCGACAACATGGACAGATTGATGCCGAGCTTGGCGAGCGCGCGGGTCCATTTCTCATCGTGATCGGATGCGAACACGACATCGTCATCGGCGGCAACCGAAAGCCAGCCATTGGCGTGGATCTCTGCATCAAGCTGACCCGGTGCCCAGCCGGCATAGCCGAGGGCGAAGAGGCTTTGGCGCGGCCCGTGGACTTTGCCTATGGCGCGCAGAACCTCAAGGGTCGCCGTAACCGAAATGTTGCCGTTGACATGGAGTGTGACCTCCTCGCGATAGTCGGACGTGTGCAGTACAAAACCACGGCCCGCTTCGACCGGGCCGCCGAAATGAACCGGACGCGAGCCGACGGCCACGCTTGGTTCGATATCGAGCTGAGTGAACAGCTCGCCCATGGTCAACGAGCCCAGCAACTTGTTGATGACTAGGCCCATGGCGCCCGCTTCGCCGCTGTGGGCGCAGAGATAAATGACAGACCGGGCAAACCGTGGGTCCAGCATCTGCGGCATCGCCACTAAGAGCTGACCCGCGAGCGAATTCATTGAACCCTCCAATCGACCATCGCTTCTCCTACGGTCAAAATCCAGGCTATCTGTCTATATGGCTATACACGGATTCGTTGAGGGCTCGTGCGCAAAAAGCGCCGCCTGGACGCCGCAGTCGGATTTGCCGAGCGATCCGCCCTGTGCTATCGCTCTGACTGCCGGACCCCTGAACGACGGGCATGCAAACCGCACTCTGGACTCTTGGTCTCGGACACCACCGGAGGGATACCATGACCATCAATGTTGGTGACAAGATACCATCGGTGACGCTGAAGCAACTGACACCGGAAGGCGTAAAGGAGTTCACCACCGACGAGATCTTCCGGGGCAAAAAGGTCGTCCTGTTCGCTGTGCCGGGTGCCTTCACTCCGGCTTGCTCCCAGCGCCATCTGCCCGGTTATGTGGACAAGGCCGCGGACATTAAGGCAAAGGGAGTCGATGAGATCGCCTGCGTGGCGGTCAATGATGCTTTCGTTATGGGAGCCTGGGGCAAAGAACAGAGGACCGAAGGAAAAGTCAGAATGCTGGCCGACGGCAGCGGCGATTTCGCACGTGCCCTCGGTCTCGAGCTCGATCTGACAAAGGGCGGCCTTGGGATGCGCTCAAAGCGTTATGCGATGCTCGTCGACAACGGTGTCGTCAGGTCGCTTCGCGTCGAGGAGCAGCCCGGCCAGGTGGACGCCTCCAGTGCCGAGGCGATGCTCAAAGCGCTGTAGGGATCCTTACCTGCCTTCACCATCGATGGTTGGGTGCTTCGAGCTGGCCTCGGCGATACGAGCGCGCGCTAGAGCATCGGCTCGTTCATTCTCGGGGTGACCGGAATGACCACGCACCCAGATCCAGGTGACCTCGTGCCGAGCTGAGGCGGCGTCAAGCCGTTGCCAAAGATCGATATTCTTCACCGGCTGCTTGTCGGCGGTGCGCCAGCCTCGCTTCTTCCAGCCCTCCATCCACTTGGTGATGCCATCGCGCAAATACCGGCTGTCGCTGTATAGCCGGACCCGGCAAGGACGCTTCAGGGCTTCCAATCCCGCAATCGCCGCTGTCATTTCCATGCGATTGTTGGTCGTGTCGGGCTCGAAGCCGCCAACTTCCTTCTCTGTCGCACGGTAGCGCAGGATTGCGGCCCATCCTCCGGGACCCGGGTTGCCGCGGCAAGCGCCATCGGTAAAGACTTCGACCTCGGACAGCTCAGACATCGAGGCCGTACCCGCCAGCGTCGGCAATGGCACGGTGGAACCGTAGCTTACGCAGATATTCGAGAGGGTCCTTCGGCCGAACCAACGCCCCCGCCGGTGGATTTAACCAATCAAACAATCGGGTCAGCAAAAAGCGCAGCGCGCTCCCGCGCGCGAGCACCGGCAGTGCAGCGAGTTCAGCAGGCGCGAGCGGCCGCTCCCGCCGATAACCGTCGAGCAGCAGCCGCGCCTTGGTCACGTTAAGGCCGCCATCGGCTTCGAAGCACCACGCGTTGAGGCAGATCGCCAAGTCATAGGCGAGGAAGTCGGTGCAAGCGAAATAGAAGTCAATGAGGCCGGACAGCTCGCGGTCGCGGAAGAAGACGTTATCGGGAAAAAGGTCGGCGTGGATCACCCCGGTAGGAAGGTCGCGCGGCCACACGGCTTCGAGCAGCGCAAGTTCGGCAGCGAGCTCCTCGGCGAGCCCCGGCTGTATCTCGGCGGCACGGGCCTGGCAGGATTCGAGCAGACGTCGCCATCCCGCGGCCGCCAGGTCGTTCGCTCGGGTCATCGCGAACGAGGCGCCGGCACGATGCAGCTCGGCGAGCGCCCGGCCGAGGGCGGCGCAGTGGAAAGGCATAATTCGCCGCGGCCACATCCCGGCAAGGAAACTCACGATCGCCGCAGGCCGCCCGCACAGGTGGCGCAAGGCGATGCCGTCACGACCCCTGACAGGTGTCGGGCAGGCGACGCCTTGGTGCGCGAGATGCTCCATCAACGCGATAAAGAACGGCAGGTCCTTCGGCGCCACCCGCTTTTCATAGAGGGTCAGAATGAAGTTGCCCTGCTCGGTAGTGACCAGAAAATTCGAGTTCTCAACCCCCTCGGCGATCCCTTTGCAGGACAGCACTTCGCCGATGTCATAGAGAGCAGCGAAGGCTCTGAGATCATCATCGGAGACATCGGTGTAGACGGCCATCACACCCTACCTCAACCTGACTTGTGCGGCGGGCGCAGCTCGCATACAGTCCGAAGCGCGCCGCCGGAGCGCGCGGACACTACAAGGGCGACGGTAGGGAAGAAACAATGGCCGAACCGATACCCGCGCAAAAGGAGCCCTACGGCGTCACCGTCGAGGCCGGCAAGAGGTATTTCTGGTGCGCTTGCGGGCGGAGCGCCAACCAGCCGTTCTGCGACGGCTCACATCAGGGCACCGGGCTGACTCCGGTGCCGTTCACGGCCGGGGCGAGCGAGGAAATCTGGCTCTGTGGCTGCAAGTCGAGCGGCGGCAAGCCGTTCTGCGACGGCACCCACGCCACCCTGTGAGTCGCGCGCGCACCGCACCTGGTGCGGTGCTGATCGGGCTCCTGGTTTTCTCCGGCTGTGGTTGGGTTTCGTCATCTTCGTCGAAACCGACCGAGGCCTGCCCGAGTGCGGTGATCCTGCGGCCGCTCGCCAACACCGCGGTGTTCGGCCCAGCCGCAGATCGGCGCCCGGATAATGTCGCATTCTACGGGCTGCTGAGCGAGGCCGACCTTAAGTGCGAATACACCGGCGACGCGTTGCGGATGATTCTCGACGTCATCGTGGTCGGCGAACGCGGTCCGGCCGCGAAGGCCGATTCGGTGGATTTCCAGTATTTCGTGGCGGTGACCGGCCCCGATCAATCGATCCTTGGCAAAAGGCCGTTCCCGGTACGAATCGTCTTCGACACTTCGCAGAAGCGCGCCGGTATAACCGATCATATTGAGGAGACGATCCCGCTTGGCGGCCAAAAGGGTGCCGATCTCAGTGTCGTTGTCGGGTTTCAGCAAAACCCGGAAGTGGTCGACTTCTACAAGCGTTTCCGCGGCCGCTGAGCCGAGCGCCCGCTACACCGACAGCTGCCTTTCCCTCTTCGACGGGAAGATGCTGGGTAAAAATGGGTTTTTACCGCGTTCGAAGACCAAAAGGTGCTCGCAAGCCTTTGACATTACAATAAGAAAATAGCAAATTCCCTAGGCGACCGAACAGGGAATTAAATCGGGCGAACAGGGAACGGAACGGCGGTAACAGGCGAGCATCTGGGAAGGCGGGAATCCCTCATCGGACACTTGTGACTGGCCACCGGACCCGATCTGTGGTACAGGAAAAGAGCTGTATGCACGCCCGCAGGAGAGGCCGCGCGAAAGCGCGGCGCCGAAGGAGCAACCGCCCCGGAAACTCTCAGGCAAAAGGACTGCGGGCGCGAGGGCGCTCTGGAAAGCAGCGGGTGATCCCCCGCTCACCGAAGGAGTAAGCCCGTCGCCACACTACTCTCTTCCGCTTGCGGGGAGGTAGGGCGGAGGCTGGGTGAATCTCTCAGGGTCCACGACAGAGGGGGCAGTGGTCGGACGCCTCGGCGTCCGCTCTGTCGGAGGTCTTGTGATCCTTGCAGCCGACGCGGCGCCGCTCAAGCGAACACCTCTCTACTCTCTCCATCTCGCCCTTGGCGCCAAGATGGTGCCCTTCGCAGGATACGAGATGCCGGTGCACTATCCCTCCGGCATCCTCAACGAGCACCTTCACACACGCTCGCAGGCAGGGCTCTTTGACGTCTCGCATATGGGGCAGCTGCGGATCGCCGGAGGGGACCCGGTCAAAGCGCTTGAAACACTCGTACCTGGGGATCTCCGCGCGCTGGATTTGCTGCGCATGCGTTATACGCTGCTGCTGAACCAAGAGGGCGGCATCCTCGATGATCTGATGGCGACGCGGCTCGAGGACGGGCTGTTTCTCGTCGTCAATGCGGCGCGCAAGGAGGCTGATCTCGCTCATCTGCGCGAGCGTCTCGAGCGCCTCACGACGGTCGAGGTGATGGAGGATCGCGCTCTCCTCGCGCTTCAGGGCCCTGCTGCCGCTACCGTCCTATCCCGCTTTTGCAAAGACCTCCCGCAGCTCGGTTTCATGACCGCAATGGAGACGACGCTGGCTGGGTACGAATGCCTGGTCACCCGGTCCGGCTATACTGGTGAAGACGGGTTCGAGATTTCATTGCCGGCGGTTGGTGCCGCCGAGGTCGTCGAGATGTTGCTCGCCCGGCCGGAGGTGCAGCCGGTCGGCCTCGGCGCCCGCGACTCACTGCGCCTCGAGGCCGGCCTCTGCCTCTATGGGCACGACATCGACGAAACGACGACCCCGGTCGAGGCGGCCCTCGCCTGGACGATCGGCAAGCGGCGACGCGTCGAGGGCGGGTTTCTCGGGACCGAGATCGTGTTGCGCCAGCTTGCCGAGGGTGCGACGCGCATGCGCGTCGGCATCCGGCCGGACGGACGCGCGCCGGCGCGCGAGGATACGCAAATCGTCAGCAGTTCCGGGGCGAAGGTGGGACGACTAACGAGCGGCGGCTTTGGCCCTTCGGTCGGCGGGCCCGTCGCAATGGGCTATGTCGATCGACCTCATGCGGCCGAGGACACGCCGCTCGCCTTGCTCGTGCGCGGCACCGCCCGTCCGGCCCGAGTCGTCCGCCTGCCATTTGTGCATCACCGTTATCACACTGGCTGATGTCGCAGGAGGAAATTGCCGATGAGCACTTATCGCTTCACTCGAGATCATGAATGGGTTCGGCTGGACGGCGACCTCGCGATTGTCGGCATCACCGACTACGCACAGTCACAGCTCGGTGACGTCGTTTATGTCGAGCTTCCGGAAATCGGACACCGGGTCGAGAAGGGCAAGGAAGCCGCGGTGGTCGAGTCGGTTAAGGCGGCAAGCGAAGTCTATGCGCCCGTTTCGGGCGAGGTCGCGCAGGTCAACGAGATGCTCACCGCCGACCCGGCCAGGGTTAACGCCGACCCGATGGGCGAAGGCTGGTTCATCAAGTTGCGCCTCGACGACCCAAGGGAACTGGACAGCCTGATGGATGAGGAGGGCTACAAGCGCTTTATCGAGGAGCAGCATTGATGCGCTATCTGCCGCTGACCGATCTGGACCGCGGCGAGATGCTGACGGCGATCGGCGTCGATTCGATCGACGCGCTGTTCGCGGACGTGCCTCCCGCAGCGCGGCTCGACGGTCTGGTCGACTTGCCGCGGGCAATGGGTGAGCTCGAAGTCGAGCGCGCTATCTCGCACATGGCTTCACGCAACGTCGCGGCTGGTTCGGTTCCGTTTTTCATCGGCGGCGGTGCTTATCGGCACCACATCCCGGCCGCGGTCGACCATCTCATTCAACGCGGCGAGTTTCTGACCTCCTATACCCCGTACCAACCTGAGTTGGCTCAGGGGACCCTGCAATATCTGTTCGAATTCCAGACTCAGGTTGCTCTGCTCACCGGCATGCAGGTCGCGAATGCCTCGCTCTATGACGGCGCGACGGCTTGCGCCGAAGCAGTGATGATGGCCAATCGTTTGACCCGGCGGCGAAAGGCGGTGCTGTCAGGCGGGCTCCATCCGCATTACCGGGAGGTGTGTGAGACTTATGCCCGCTTCGTCGGCTTCGAGCTCGACGCGCTGGATCCCGCTCCGGGCCCCGCCGAGGATCTCAACGAGCTCGTCGGTCGCGACGTTTCCTGCGTCGTCGTACAGAACCCGGGTTTTTTTGGTGAAATTCGCGACTACTCCGATCTTGCGCGAAACTGCCACGATGCCGGCGCGCTCCTGGTCGTTGTGGTAACGGAAATCCTGTCGCTCGGGGCAATTGTGTCGCCGGGCGAGATGGGAGCGGACATCGTCGCAGCGGAGGGCCAATCGCTCGGCAACGCGCTCAATTTTGGCGGACCTCATCTCGGCCTGTTCGCGAGCCGTGACAAATTCGTTCGCCAGATGCCAGGGCGTCTAGTCGGGCAGACCGTCGACGTCGACGGCCGGCGCGGCTGGGTGCTGACCTTGTCGACGCGCGAGCAGCACATCCGGCGCGAAAAGGCGACCAGCAACATTTGCACCAATTCGGGTCTCTGCGCGCTCGCTTTTACGATCCATCTGGCGCTACTCGGCGAGACCGGGCTGACCCGACTTGCGCGTTTGAACCATGCCGCGGCTGTGGCGCTCGCCGAACGGCTCGAGCGAATACAGGATGTGCGGCTTCTCAACGCGGCCTTCTTCAACGAGTTCGCGCTGCGGTTGCCCGGTCCCGCCGCGGCGGTCGTTGATGCGCTTGCCGAGAAAGGCACACTCGCCGGTATCCCGGCCAGCCGCTTCTACCCGGATCAGCCCGAGCTGGCAGACGTTCTCGTTGTGGCGGCGACCGAGATGGTGACGACCGAAGACATTGATCGGTTGGAAAGGGAGCTGCGGGAGGCGCTGGCGTGAGTGACTGGAGCCGAGCGGCGAGCGCTCTCCCGGCTGAAGATCGAGCAGCCGAAGAGCTGACGGCGCCACTCGAGACGATCACCGGGAACCGTGGGCTGGAGATCGAGGAAAAGCTGATTTTCGAGCAGGGTTCATTGGGTCGCAGCGGTGTCGACTTGGTCGAACCCCCAGCCTTCGAGGCCCGCCTCGGCGGGCTCGAACGGCAACAAGCGATCGGCCTGCCGGGCCTCAGCGAGCCGCAGGTAGTCCGCCATTTCACCCGGCTATCGCAAAAAAATTACGCAATCGACAGCGGGCTCTATCCACTCGGCTCGTGCACGATGAAACACAACCCCCGGCTCAACGAGAAGCTGGCGCGACTTCCGGGATTCGCCGATATCCATCCCCTTCAGCCGGTGTCGACCGTGCCGGGCGCGTTCGCGCTGATTGACACCTTAGCTCACTGGCTCAAGACGCTGACCGGAATGCCGGCCATCGCGCTGAGCCCAGGTGCGGGAGCGCATGGCGAGCTCTGCGGCATCATGTCGATCCGTGCTGCCCTGGAGGCGCGCGGCGAGCGGCGCAGCCGCGTTCTTGTACCCGAGTCGGCGCACGGCACGAACCCCGCGACGGCCGCCGCTTGCGGCTACACCGTTGATCCGGTGCCAGGCAATCCGCAAGGACGGGTCGACGTCAGGGCGCTCAAGGCCAAGCTCGACACCGATGTTGCAGCGCTGATGCTGACCAACCCGAACACTTGCGGGCTGTTCGAGAACGAAATCCTCGAAATCGCCGACGCTCTGCGCGCGGTCGGCGCGTTCTTCTACTGCGATGGTGCGAACTTCAACGCGATCGTGGGGCGGGTGCGGCCGGCCGACTTGGGCATCGATTGCATGCATCTCAATCTGCACAAGACTTTTTCGACCCCGCATGGCGGCGGCGGACCGGGAAGCGGCCCGGTGGCGCTGTCCGCGGGCCTCGCCCCGCACGCACCCCTACCGTGGCTGGTGCACGGCGCCGACAGACTCGAACTGATCGAGCATAGAGAGGGCAAGGCACAGCAGGCGGTCGGCAGGCTGAAAGGATTCCACGGGCAGATGGGCATGTTCGTCCGCGCGCTCGCCTATATGATGAGTCACGGGGCCGACGGATTGCGGCAGGTGGCCGAGGACGCGGTGCTCAATGCCAATTACCTGCGCGTTCGGCTCGAGAGCGATCTCAGCCCTGCGTTTCCAGGTCACTGCATGCACGAAGTATTGTTTGACGATCGCTTTTTGAAGGAAACCGGTATCACCACGCTCGACTTCGCGAAGGCGCTGATTGACGAGGGATACCATCCGATGACGATGTATTTCCCGCTGGTTGTTCACGGAGCATTGTTGATCGAGCCGACCGAAACCGAGAGCAAGGCCTCTCTAGACTATTTCGCCGGCACGCTGAAGGCCCTCGCCGCCAAAGCCCGCCGTGGCGACACGGCACATTTTCACGCAGCCCCACGCTGGACGCCGCGCCGACGCTTGGATGAGACCGCCGCCGCGCGTCAGCCCTGCCTGCGCTGGGACCCGGCGGCGGTGGACCGGCGGGTGGAGGAGTAGCCGCAACGCGCCTCATCGCAGACCGGGGGAGTCGCGAGGGAATGCCGTCTGATCGGATTCGCTTGACTGTCGCGGAGGCGCGTGACCATGCCGAGCGCGCAATGCGCGGCATCGGTTACGACCCCGAGGAAGCCAACATTGTGGCCGATCACGCGATCGACGCCGCGCTGTGCGGCTACGAGTATTCCGGGCTCGCGAAGCTTCTCAACATCCCCGAACACCGGCGCTTCCAACAACCGCGCCGCCCGATACGGTTACTGCGCGAGACCCAAGTGTCGGTACTCTACGACGGCGGCAATAACGTCGGCATGCTGGCAATGTATCATGCCACCCGGGCTGCGATCGCGAAGGGAGCAACGCACGGTTTCGCTATCGTCGGGGTCACCAACAGCTGGATGAGCGGTCGTAATGCGTATTACGTCGAGATGATCGCCAACGCCGACCTGATCGGGATCCACACGGCGGGCTCCGCCCGCGCCGTCGCGCCGCCTGGCGGGACGCGCCCGGCGCTCGGTACCAACCCGATTGCCTTCGGCCTGCCGTCCTCTCGCGGACCGATTGTCTTCGATATGGGGACCTCGGCGTTCATGGGCACCGATTTGGCGTACCGCGAGCGAATGGGGCAGATGCTGCCGGAAGGGGTGGCAATCGATTCCGAAGGCCAACCGACACGCAACCGACCCTGGCGAGAGCTGGTGCCCTGCTACCGTTCGGCGGTTATAAGGGCTTTGGCTTGGCATTGATCGTGCAAGCGTTCGGACTGCTCGCCGGCTCGGTGCTGGACCCTGACAAGGACGACGGGTACCTATTCGTGGTGTTCAAACCCGATCTGCTCGCTGACCTCGACGACTTCAAGCAGCAGGTCGCAGAGCTTATCGAGCGGGTCAAGGCCACCCCGCGCCAAGATGAAGCACTGGAGATTCGGATCCCCGGGGAGCGAGCATTCCGCAGCCGGGAGAGGGCGTCGCGCGAGGGGATCGAAATCGATCGGCTGGTCTACGACGCCCTCGCCGCGCTCCACGCGTGACTCTTGGTGGTGGAATAACCCCGCGCACCCGAGTCAGAATTAGCTGAGTGTGCCACATTCTTGTCACGATCGCTTTGGCCAGCCGTGGCGAGGCATACCCGAATTCGTCCGGCGTTTCCGCGAGCCCTCTTCGGCTGCTGAACAGAAAATTCGCCCCCCGCGACAACAGGGGATCACGGTACACCTAGCATTTGGCTCTTCTTGTGTGTAATGAACCTAATGTGGCGCTGCCACTCGTCACCGATCTTGCCCCCACGGACCTTGAATAAGCTCTAGCGTATGAGTGACGGATCGATCGCGATCGTCGGAGCATCCTGCCGGTTTCCGGGCGCGGAGGATATGGAAGGATTCTGGCGGTTGCTCGATTCCGGAGAGGATGCCGTCTCCGAGGTCGATCCGCAGCGCTGGTCAACGAAATTTTTTGATCATCCAGACCGTAGCGAACCCGGCAAGAGCTACACCTGGGCAGCTGGATTGATCAAAGGCGTCGATCTCTTCGAGCCGTCGTTCTTCGGTATCTCCCCCCGTGAAGCAGCCCAAATGGACCCCCAGCAGCGCTTGCTACTGGAGCTCGTCTGGCACGCAATCGAAGACGCGGGAATTAGGACGAACGAAATTTCGGGAAGTACCACAGGTGTCTATATCGGCGCATCCACGACCGACTACTCTGATTTAAGGCTGGGAGATCCGGCGAGCGCTGACTCTTATTCTATGACGGGCAACACGCTGAGTGTTTTAGCCAACCGCATTT
>Ga0182040_10000818_pt1 | contig 14250 bp, 10 predicted proteins | sample flu12Cox44000176_FD_125973 | JGI IMG/M metagenome (GOLD analysis project Ga0182040, IMG submission 125973) | Lab enrichment of tropical soil microbial communities from Luquillo Experimental Forest, Puerto Rico - flux8day.12C.oxic.44.000.176 | ecosystem: Environmental > Terrestrial > Soil >... | reverse complement strand
CGTGAAGCCATGACGCGGAGTTACGCCGGATCGAGGTACGGCTCGAACGCATCGATCGAGACTTTGAGCGTCGGATCCGTGTCCGGTCCCCACAGCTCGCGGCCATCGAACACCACGGTATAGAGCCATTGCGGGTTGTCGCCCTGATCGAGTGCGACCGCGTCGGGAAAGGCGTGGCAGCCGTGTGCCAGCGCGACAACGCCCACGCGCCCGCGCGCGTAGCGCGGCAAGCGGGTGTGCGTCGTCGGATGGATGTTTTTCGTGCGCACGCGATCGCCCGGCTTGAACCGGGCCGGCGCCTGCGCCTGGCGGAAGAACGAGCCGCGCGTCATTCCGTCTTTGATGACCTCGGTCGTGAGCTTGCGCCTGAGCGGCTTGCCGGCGCGTAGCGCGTGACCTCCGGCGATCTCGTCTTCGCCTGCATAGCCGCGCTCGATTATGTTGTGCTCCATGGCGAGCGCCCAGCGCTGATAATACGAAGCGGTGAGATAGACCTGCGGCGGGAGCCGCTCCTGGGCCGCGCGCGACATGTCGATTGCCCACGCTCCGGCGTAGCCCATGGCCCGCTGCAGCGCGAGCACGCGGCCTTCCCACGGCGCGTGAAATACCGGCTCGTTCGCCTCGGGCTCGACTTTGCCGAATCCGTCCATGCCGCCCATGTCGTGGATGCCGTCCATCAGGCGACCTCCCCGGGGTTTTTCGGCAGGCCGGTGCCGATCATGCAATCGCGGGTGACGAGTTGCGCGAGACGCTCCTCGCTCCAGCCGTCGGTGCCGGGCGGGCGCATCGGCAGCACGACGTAGCGGGTCTCCGCCGTCGAATCCCAGACTCTGATCTCGGTATCCTTCGGCAGCTTGACCCCGAAATCGGCGAGCACGCCGCGCGGATCCTTGACTGCGCGCGAACGGTAGGGCGCGGATTTGTACCAGACCGGCGGCAGGCCCAGCACCTCCCACGGGTAACAGGAGCACAGCGTGCACACGATCATGTTGTGCAGGCGCGGCGTGTTCTCGACCGCGACCAGGTGATCGCCGACGCGGCTCTCGTGCCCGAGCGTGCGCACCGCCTTCGAGGCGTCCTCGAGCAGCGCCCGCTTGAATGCCGGATCGCTCCAGGCTTTGGCGATTACGCGCGCGCCGTTGTGCGGGCCGATCTTGGTCTCGTAGGTCTCGATGATCAGGTCGAGCGCGGCGGGATCGATGTAGCCCTTTTCCGTGAGCACCGTTTCGAGGGCGCGCACGCGCAGCTGCACGTCCGAGAGCTCCGAGCCTTGCTCGTGCTGATCCTCATGCTGAGCCATGGAATACCTTCTGCGATTGTATGATCATTCGCCAAAAGCGGATGATCAGTATCCTCCGTGGCGGCGTTCAAGTCGAGTGCGTCGCTTCACGGCAGAGTGCCGGAGCTGCCCATGTCCGACCGTCTCGCTGCAATCGCCGAGCGCATCGATCGCATGGTCGCGGCGATCGGCCGCGCCGTGATGTGGCTCGCCCTGTTCGTGGTGCTCGGCGAGTTCGCCGTGGTGCTGCTGCGCTATATCTTCGGCATCGGCTCGCTCTGGCTCGCCGAATCGGTGATCTACGCCCATGCCGCGTTGTTCCTGCTGGCCGCCGGCTGGACCCTGCAGGCAAACGGACACGTGCGCGTCGACGTATTCTACGGCGAAGCCTCGCCGCGCGCCCGCGCCCGCGTCGATTTGTTTGGCGCGCTGCTGTTGCTCTTGCCGTTCGTTGCGGTGATCGGCTGGTTCTCGCTGCCTTATGTGGCGCGCTCCTGGGCGGTATTGGAAGGCTCGCGCGAGGCGAGCGGGCTGCCGTTCGTTTATCTACTCAAGTCGCTGATCCCACTGTTTGCGGTCCTGCTCGGGCTCGCCGGCGTTGCGCAGGCGATCCGCGCCGCTCTCGTGTTGCGATCACTGCCGTTTTCTACAAACGGATCACCCGGCCAAACCGGGCAATGACCGCTGCCATGCTGCTCCCGGAGATCCTCGCTGTGCTCATGGTGGCAAGCGTTATTTGCGTGCTGTTCGCCGGCTATCCGGTGGCGCTGACACTCGGCGGCGTATCGTTCGCATTTGCGCTGATCGGCCATTTCGCAGGGGTGATGAATCTGGCGCTGCTTGGCGCGCTGCCGCAGCGCATGTTTGGGGTGATGACGAATGAGGTGCTGCTCGCGATCCCGCTGTTCATCTTCATGGGCGTGATGCTGGAGCGCTCGCAAATCGCCGAGGAACTCTTGGAGACCATGGGGCGCCTGTTCGGATCATTGCCGGGCGGGCTTGGCATCGCCGTCTTGATCGTGGGGGTGCTGCTGGCGGCGGCGAAAGGCGTGGTCGGCGCAACCACGGTGACGATGGGGCTGATCGTGCTGCCGACCATGCTGCGCCACGGCTATGACCCGCGGTTGGCAGCGGGCACCGTCGCGGCAACTGCCACGCTTGCGCAGATCTTTCCCCCCGCGACCGTGCTGGTCCTGCTCGGCGATCAGATGAGCAACGCTTACCAGGCGGCGCAGCTCTCGCAGGGCATTTTTGCGCCGCGCTCGGTCACGGTTGCCGATCTCTTTGCCGGCGCGCTCGTTCCTGCCTTCGCGCTGGTCGGGCTCTATCTCCTCTATTTGTTGGGGATTGCAACGATTCGTCCGAAATCGGCGCCGGCGCTGCCGCGCGATCCGCGCGCCGCGCGCGGCTTGCCGTTGCTGTGGCGGTTGATCGCGGTGCTGATCGCGCCGATCCTTCTCATCCTTGCCGTGCTCGGCTCGGTGCTGGGAGGCATCGCCACGCCGACGGAAGCCGCATCGGTCGGCGGCGTTGGTGCGATCATGCTCGCGGGGGTGAAGCTCGGCCCCGCCGGCGGCGCGCGCGTGCTTGTTCCGGTGCTGGCGCGCACCACGCAAATCACCAGCATGATCTTTCTCATTCTGATCGGTGCGACCTTGTTCAGTCTGGTGTTTCGCGGGTTGGGCGGCGACGATCTGGTGCAGCGGGCGCTCTCCAACCTTCCCGGCGGCGTTGCCGGCGCGGTCCTCGCGGTGATGATTGCGATGTTTCTGCTCGGCTTCGTCATGGATGCATTCGAGATCATCTTCGTGGTGGTGCCGATCGTCGCGCCGGCGCTGTTGAAAATGTCCGGCGTCGATCCTGTGTGGCTCGCCGTGATGATGGCGGTCAATCTGCAGACCTCCTACATGCATCCGCCGCTTGGCCCGACCTTGTTCTTCCTGCGTGGCGTCGCCCCGCCCGAGATCACCACCCGGCATATGTATGTGGGCATCATTCCGTTCGTGATCATTCAGCTCGTCGCGCTTGTTGTGCTCTGGTTCGCGCCGGGGCTTGCGACGGCGCTGCCGCATAAGCTTTATGGGAGCTGATCGTGAAGGGGAAAGCATGAGCGCAGCCGAGCTGTTCGATCTCACCGGCAGCGTAGCGCTGGTGACCGGTGCCTCGAGCGGTCTCGGCGTGCGTTTTGCCGAGGTGCTGGCGGCGCAAGGCGCCGCCGTCGCGTTGGTGGCGCGCCGCACGGATCGTTTGGCCGCGCTCAAGGCGCGCATCGAAAAGGCCGGCGGCCGCGCCGTCGCCATCGGCGCGGACGTGCGCGATCGCGCGGCGATGATGCGCGCCTTCGATGTCGCAGAACAGGCCTTCGGCACGGTCACTGCACTTGTCAACAACGCCGGCGTCGCACATGCCGGCCGCGCCGTCGAGTTGCCCGAGCAGGAGTGGCGCCGCGTCGTCGGTACCGATCTCGACGCGGTGTTCTTCTGGGCGCAAGAGGCGGCGCGTCGCATGCTCGCCGCAGGCAAGAGCGGCGCCATCGTCAATATTGCCTCGGTGCTCGGCTTCGGCGTCGCCAAGGGCACGGCCGCCTATGCGGTGGCCAAGGCGGGCGTGATCCAGCTCACCAAGGCGCTCGCGCTCGAGCTCGCGTTCAAGGGCGTCCGCGTCAATGCCATCGCCCCGGGCTGGATTGTCACCGACCTCAACCGCGAGTACCTGACGAGCGAACAAGGCGCCGCAATTAAGCGCGAGATTCCCGTGGGGCGCTTCGGCGAGGAGCGCGATCTCGACGGCGCACTGCTCCTCCTCGTCGCCGACGCCGGCCGGTTCATCACCGGCGCGACCATCGTGGTCGACGGCGGCCAGATGGTTGCGCTGCGGGGATAAGGACGAATCCATGGATTTCACCCTTCCGCCCGAGATCGAAGACGTGCGGGCACGCACGCGTCGTTTCGTCGAGGAGCACGTCATTGCGCTCGAAGCCGATCCTGCGAACTACGACGATCACGAAAACATTCGCCTCGATGTGCTGCGCGGCGTGCAGGCGAAGGCCAAGGCGGTGGGATTGTGGGCGCCGCAGTCGCCGAAGGAGTTCGGCGGCATGGCGCTTCCGATAGTGGGCTGGGCGGCGATGTACGAGGAGGCCAACCGCTCGATCTTCGGGCCGCTCGCGTTCAACTGCGCGCCGCCCGACGACGGCAACATGAACCTGCTCGCGCGCGCCGGTACGCCGGCGCAGCAGGAGCAATGGCTCAAAACCGATCGTCGACGGCAGCGTGCGTTCCGCCTTCGCCATGACCGAGCCCGCGCCCGGCGGCGGCTCCGATCCCGCCATGATCCGCACCCGCGCGGAGAAGCGCGACGGCGGTTGGGTAATCCACGGCCACAAGTGGTTCATCACCGGCGCGGGCATCGCCGATCATTTCATCCTCATCGCGCGCACCTCCGACGACGCGCGACGCGGCCTCACCGCCTTCCTGTTTCATCGCGATCAGCCCGGCTGGCGCATCCTGCGCCGCATTCCGATCATGGGACCGGAGGAGCACGGCGGCCATTGCGAGCTCATCTTCGAGGGACTCGAAGTGCCGGACGAGAACGTGCTCATGAAGGTGGGCGACGGCCTGCGGGTCACGCAAATTCGGCTCGGGCCGGCGCGGCTCACCCATTGCATGCGCTGGCTCGGTCTTGCCAGGCGCTGCATGGAGATCGCCCAGGCCTACGTGGCGGAGCGCGAGGGATTTGGCATGCGGCTCGCCGATCGGGAGAGCGTGCAGATCAAGCTCGGCGAGGTGGCGCACCAGATCCAGATCGGGCGGCTGCTCGTGATGCACGCGGCCTGGAAGCTCGATCAGGGCGACCGCGCGCGCAAGGAAGTATCCATGGCCAAGGTGCACGTCGCCGACACGCTGCACCGCGCGGCCGACGTCGCCATCCAGCTCAACGGCGCACGCGGCTATTCCAAGGACACGATTCTCGAATGGATCTACCGCTACGCGCGCCAGGCGCGCTTGGTCGACGGCGCCTCCGAGGTGCACAACATGGTGCTCGCCCGCTTCATGCGCGAGGAAGGCCGCGATTTCTGGCGCTGGAGCGCGGGGAATATGGTGTGAGGACGCGCTGCGTCACTCCCCCTCGCGTTCGCCGGTTTGCAGCGGCTTTTCTTCCATCACGATGATGGCGATCAGCGCCACCGCCATGCTCGCGGCGGCGGCCAGGAACACGCGGCGAAACGCGTCGGCTGCGTTGGCCGCGTGGAACGCCGCGGTGAGCGATTGGCCCGCAGTCGTGCCGGTGAGCACGATTGCGCCGAACACCGCAATGAGCATGGTGGCGAACAGGTTGCGGGAAAAGTTCATGGCGCCCACCGAAATGCCGAGCTGGTGACGTGCCACCACGTTCTGCAGGGCGACCGCGGTGAGCGACGGCAGCGGGCCAAAACCCACCCCGATCACGATCAGGGTGACCTCGAACCAAAACGGCGTCATCTCGGCTGCTTGCCACGCCAAAGTCAGGATCGCCGCGATCCCGAGCGTCAGCGCGATCATCGGCAGCCGCTTGTAATGGCGCACGCGGCCAAGCACCTGGCCGGCGAGCCCGGCGCAGGTGTTGAGCGACAGCATCAGCGCCATCAGGCTCAGCCCTGCCTGGGTCGCCGAGAGTCCCACGACCCCCTGCAGATACATCGGCAGAAACACGTTGAGGCCCATGATCGCGCCCCAGCCGCAGGCGTTGGCGGAGATCGCGCAACGCACGACCGGATGTTTCAGAACCGCGACCGGGATCAGCGGCTCCGGCGCGCTGAGCAGCCGCAGCACGAAGAAAATGCCCATCGCCAGCGCCGTCGCGAACAGTGCGAGGATCGGCAGCGAGGCCCAGGCATAGCGCACCCCGCCCAGGTTCAACGCCAGCATGAAGGCGACGCTCGCGCTTACGATGAGCGCGGCCCCGGTGACGTCGAGGAGATGCGGCCGCTCGTAGCGCGGCAGCTTGCGCAGGAGCGACGTCGTGATCGCGAGCGCCGCAAGCCCCATGGGGATGTTCATCCAGAAAATCACGGACCAATGCAGGTGGTCGGCGATGAATCCGCCGAGCAGCGGGCCCAAGCCGCCCGCCGTCGTGTAGATTGCGGCGAAGTAACCGTAATAACGGCCGCGCTCCTTCGGCGCGACCAGATCGCCGAGCACGACCATGCCCATGGAGGAGAGCCCGCCGCCGCCGAGGCCGTGCAGGACGCGCCCGCAAATCAGCACCGCCATGTTGGGCGAAAGCGCGCAGACGAGCGAGCCGGCCATGTAGGTGAGGATCGCAATGCGCAGCGTGAAGCGGCGGCCGTGAATGTCGGCGATCTTGCCGTAGAGCGGGATGATCGCCGTCGAGGCGAGGAGATAGGCTGTGATCAGCCAGGGCAGATTGTGCACGTCGTCAAAGTCGCGCCCGATCGTCGGCAGCGCGGTCGCCAGGATGGTCTGGTCGAGCGAGCCCATGAATGTCGGCAGCAGCACGCCGAGCACGATGAGCATGGCCTGGCGATGGGTGAGCGGCTGCGCCTCTCCGCACTCGGCATAGGCATCCATCGGCGAATCTGGGGCGTCCCGGTCCCAAATTTTCGTTGCGGCGGTTGTAGGGTACGCGCCGTCGTCCGACCAGCGCCGCTGTCGCATGCGCGCCTGCCGCAATCGCGCGAGCATCATTGCTGCATTGCGCCAAAATGCGCGCGCATGGGGTTGCCTGACATTTCGTTGCTCGCCATAGCGCCAGCGAGAAACAGCCAGTCTGCTCAGCTTGTTGGCATTGCTGCGGGGGTCTCGACGATTATATCTTTCGCGGCAAATAAAGAGTTCCCCGGCGGTCCGGGCGCCGCACTGACACCCTGCCTTTGGAGGCCCGCGCGATGGCGCTCAAAACCGTCACGCTCGACGACAAATACGATCTCGGCAAAAGCCGCATTTTCGTCACCGGCTTCCAGGCCCTGGTGCGTCTCTGCCTGATGCAGAAGGAGCGCGATCGCCGCGCCGGCCTCAACACGGCGGGCTATGTCACGGGCTATCGCGGGTCGCCACTCGGCACCCTCGACCAACAGTTCTTGCGCGCGCAGCGCTATCTCGACCGTTACGACGTTCGCTTCCAGGCAGGCCTCAACGAGGACATCGCCGCGACCGCGCTGTGGGGCGCGCAGCAGGCGGAGTTGCGTGGCGAGGGCAAGTTCGATGGCGTGTTCGGCCTTTGGTACGGCAAAGGCCCCGGCGTCGACCGCACCGGTGATGTATTTCGCCACGCGAACTTCGCCGGCACCTCCAGGCACGGCGGCGTGCTGGCGCTGATGGGCGATGACCATACCGCCGAGTCATCGACCACCGCGCACCAGTCCGAATATCACTTCATCGATGTGATGATCCCGATCCTCAACCCGGCGGGGGTGCAGGAGATTCTCGATTACGGCCTTTACGGCTGGGCAATGTCGCGGTTTTGCGGCACCTGGGTCGCGCTCAAATCCATGCACGAGACCGTCGAGTCGACCGCCGTGATCGACGGCAGCCTTGAGCGCGTCAACATCGCCGTACCCGACGATTTCCAGATGCCTCCGGGCGGCCTCAACATCCGCCTGCGCGATACCATCCTCGGCCAGGAGGCGCGGCTGCACGATTACAAGCGCGACGCCATGCTCGCCTTCGTGCGTGCGAACAAGCTCAACAAGTACATCTCCTCGGGCGGCCGCCAGCCGAAGATCGGCGTCATCACGGTTGGCAAGAGCTATCTCGACGTGCGCCAGGCGCTCGACGAGCTCGACATCGACGAGGTCGCCTGCAACGACCTCGGCATCCGCCTCTACAAGATCGGCTGCCCCTGGCCGATCAGCCGGCAAGACCTCAAGGAGTTCGCCGACGGACTCGAACTGATCATCGTGGTCGAGGAGAAGCGCTCGCTCATCGAAGTGCAGGTGCGCGAGGAGCTTTACGGAAGTGCCAACCAGCCGGTCTGCATCGGCAAGAAGGACGAAGCGGGCAACTGGCTGTTTCCGGTCAAAGGCGCGCTCGATCCCAACGACGTCGCGATCTGCCTTGGCGAGCGCATCCTGCAGCGGGTCGGGCCGAACGAGAAGATCGCCGCGCGCGTCGCACGCCTCAAGGAGGCGCAGCGAATACTCGCGGAAACTCAGGACCTCGCGCTGCGTACGCCCTATTTCTGCTCCGGCTGTCCGCACAACACCTCGACCGTCGTGCCCGAGGGCATGCGTGCCTATGCCGGGATCGGCTGCCACTACATGGCACAGTGGATGGACCGCTCGACGCTCGGCTACACCCAGATGGGTGGCGAGGGCGCCAACTGGATCGGCGAGGCGCCGTTCAGCAAGCGCCCGCATGTGTTCCAGAATCTCGGCGACGGCACCTACAATCACTCCGGCTACATGGCGATCCGCGCCGCGATCGCGTCCGCCACCAACATTACCTACAAGATTCTGTTCAACGACGCGGTGGCGATGACCGGCGGCCAGGCCAATGACGGCGGGCTCACCGTGCCGCAGATCGCGCGCCAAGTGGCGGCGGAAGGCGCCAAACACGTCGTCGTGGTCACCGACGAGCCCTGGAAATATGCCCGCTCCGAGAAATGGCCCGACGGACTCACCATCCATCACCGCGACGAGCTGATCGCGGTGCAGACCGAACTCGCCAAAATCCCCGGCGTCACCGTGCTGATCTACGACCAAACCTGCGCCGCGGAAAAACGCCGGCGCCGCAAGCGCGGGCGCTTCCCCGATCCGGACAAGCGCGTGATCATCAACGAGCTCGTCTGCGAGGGCTGCGGCGACTGCGGCGTGAAATCGAATTGCGTCTCGGTGCAGCCCTTGGAAACGGAATGGGGGCGCAAGCGAACCATCGATCAGTCGAGCTGCAACAAGGATTTCTCCTGCCTGAAGGGCTTCTGCCCGTCGTTCGTTACGGTGCAGGGGGCGAAGCTCAAGCAGGGAACCGGCCTTACCGCGGCGCGCGAGCTTGCGCTCTTGCCGGAACCGAAGCGGCCCGCAATCGAGCAGACCTACGACATCATCGTGACTGGGGTGGGTGGCACCGGCGTCGTCACGATCGGCGGCATTCTCGGCATGGCGGCGCATCTCGAGGACAAGGGCGTCGGGGTACTCGACATGGCCGGCCTCGCCCAGAAGGGCGGCGCTGTCTACAGCCACATGCGCATCGCCGAGCGCGTGGAGGACATTCACGCCATCCGCATCGCCGCCGGCGGCGCTGATCTCGTGCTGGGCGGCGACATCGTCGTGGCCGGCAACAAAAAAGTTCTCGCCGCGGTCAAACATGGAACAACGGCGATGGTGATCAACACCGCCGAGTTCCTGCCCGGCGATTTCACCCGCAACGCCGATTTCTCGCTACCAACGGAGCGGCTCAAGCGCGCAATCGTCAGCGATGCCGGCCGCGAGAAGGCGCATTTCGTCGATTCCACGCGCGCGGTCACCGCGCTGTTCGGCAATTCCGTCGGCACCAACATTTTCCTGGTCGGCTACGCCTATCAGCTCGGAGCGATCCCGCTTTCCGCCGCCGCGATCGAGCGCGCGATCGAGCTCAACGGCGAAGCCGTCGACATGAACAGGGCCGCGTTCCACTGGGGCCGCCGCGCCGCGCTGGCGAGCGAAGCGAGCGGCCAGCGCGGCGACTCTATATTGCGCGCGCCGGACACTCGCCCTGAACCAGGATCGTCGGCGCGCGCCGTCGTTGATCCAGCGGCACTGGAATCTCTCATCAAGCCGGCCCCCCAAGCGTCAAGCGACGCGCGCAGGCTCTCGCAGTCGTTCGACGAGATGGTCGCGCGCCGCGTCGCGTATCTCACCGCCTACCAGAACGCCGCCTATGCGGCACGCTACCGCGAATGGGTCAAGCGGACGCAGGCGGTCGAGACTGCAAAGGCTCCGGGCAAGAGCGGCTTGGCCGAGGCGGTCGCGCGCTATCTGTTCAAACTCATGGCGTACAAGGACGAATACGAGGTGGCTCGGCTGTATGCCGACGATTCATTCCTCAAGCAGGTGAGCAGCGAGCTTGGCGACGACAATTTGCGCTTGTCCGTACACCTTGCGCCGCCGCTTCTCGTGCGGCGAGATAAATTCACCGGCGAGCCGAAGAAGATTACGTTCGGCCCTTGGATCTTTCCGGTTTTCAAGCTGATTGCGAAATTGAAATTCCTGCGCGGGACCGCGTTCGATCCGTTCGGTTATTCGACCGAGCGCAAGACCGAGCGGGCGCTCGTGCGCGATTACGAGGCCATGCTTGAAGAGGTGCTGGCGAAGCTTAATCCTGTTAACCACCACATCGCGGTGGGACTTGCCGCCATTCCGGAAAAAATCCGCGGCTTTGGCCATGTCAAGCTCCGTCACCTGCAGGCTGCCAAGGCGGATGAAGCGGCGCTGTTGGAGCAATGGCGTGCCGGACCGGCGCCGCTGCTCAAGGCGGCGGAGTAGCGCAGCCATCTATCCTCGCGGGACTATCCGACAAACCGCCCGACGTTTTGGACTAGACCAAGGGCTGGCTTGACCTTGGCACGGCCGCAATTTCTTATGGCGCGCCGGCCGGCGAACGGCGCGAGGGGCGCTTCGCTCGCAGGACTGACGCGGTGAACGGGAGGATTGCCGTGGCAATAGACGCGGCAGCTCAGGCGGATACGTTTCCCAAGCTCCTGATCCGCAATGCCGTGCGCTACGCGCAGCGTCCGGCCTACCGTCATAAGGATCTCGGCATCTGGCAGGTGTGGACTTGGCCGCAGGTGCTCGAGGAGACGCGCGCCTTCTCCGTCGGCTTGAGCAAGCTCGGGCTCAGGCGCGACGAGAAGCTCGCCATCATCGGCTCCAATCGACCGCGACTTTACTGGGCGATGTGCGCCGCGCAGGCGCTCGGCGCGGTGCCGGTGCCGATCTACGCCGATTCGGTAGCCGATGAGATGGCTTACATCCTCGACCACGCCGAGGTGACAATGGCGGTGGTCGAGGACCAGGAGCAGGTCGACAAGCTCATCGCGATTGCGAATCGGCTGCCGCGGCTCTCCCACGTCATCTACGACGAACCGCGCGGGCTGCGCGAGTACGACCATTCGCGGCTCAAATGGATCAGCGACGTGCAGGCGCTTGGGCGCGACAATTTGGCGAGCGACCCGGATTGCCTGCAGCGCTGGGAAGGCTCCGTCGCCGCCGGGAAAGGCTCGGACCTTGCCGTCATGCTCTACACGTCCGGCACCACCGGGCAGCCGAAGGGCGTGATGCTGACCTCCGACAACATGATCGTCTCGGCGGTGAACGGAAACCTGTTCGACAAGCTCGGCCCCGATGAGCAGGTGATCGCCTATCTTCCGCTCGCCTGGGTGGGGGACCACGTGTTCTCGTACGCGCAGCCGTTCACGGCCGGGTTCTGCGTCAACTGTCCGGAAAGTCCGGACACGGTGAGCGAGGATCGCCGCGAGATCGGCACCACCTATGCGTTTGCCCCGCCGCGCATCTATGAGAATTTGCTCACCGCGACCATGGTGCGCATGGAGGATGCTGGCCCGCTCAAGCGCAGGCTGTTCCACACCTTCATCGGCGTGGCGCGCCGCCACGGCGAGAAGATTCTCAACGGCGAGAGCGTGCCGCTCCATGCGCGCTTGCTGTACCGCCTCGGCGAGGTCCTGGTCTACGGGCCGCTCAAGAATCGGCTCGGCGTGTCCCGCGTGCGGCTCGCCTATACCGCCGGAGAAGCGATCGGGCCGGAAATTTTTCGCTTCTGGCGCTCGCTTGGCGTCAATCTCAAGCAGCTCTACGGACAGACCGAGGCCTCCGTCTACATCACTGCGCAGCCAGACGGCGAGATCTATGCCGATACGGTCGGGAAGCCCAATATCGGCGTCGACATAAAAATAGCGGAGAACGGGGAGGTGCTGTTCAAGTCGCCCGGCGTGTTCGTGGGCTACTACAAGGATCCGCAGAAAACCGCGGAAACGAGGACCGCCGACGGATGGGTGCACACCGGCGATGCCGGCCTCATCGATGCCAAGACCGGCCATCTCAAGATCATCGACCGCGCCAAGGACGTAGGACGCCTCAACGATGGCACCCTGTTCGCGCCGAAATACATCGAGAACAAGCTCAAGTTCTACCCCAACATCCACGAAGCGGTCGCCTTCGGCGACAAGTGCGACTTCGTTTGCGTCATGCTCAATATCGATCTCGTCGCGGTCGGTAACTGGGCGGAACGCAACAACGTCGTCTATGGCTCGTACCAGGAGCTGGCCGGGCATCCGCAAGTTTATGACATGCTCGCGCAGCACGTCGCAGAGGTGAACCGCTCGTTGGCCGAGGAGCAGGCGATGGCGGGCGCGCAGATCCGGCGCTTTCTCATCCTGCACAAGGAGCTCGACGCCGACGACGGCGAGGTGACGCGCACGCAGAAGGTGCGGCGCAATTTCATCGCCGAGCGCTACGCAACTCTGATCGACGCGCTTTATAGTGGCGCGCCCGCGGCCGACATTTCGACCGAGGTAACGTTCGAGGACGGCCGCAAGGGCGTGCTGTCGGCGCGCGTGAAGATCCGCGACGCGGAAACAGTGCCGGCGGCGCCCGCGCTGGAGCGGGCTGCATGAGAGCGCCGGGCGGGCCCGAGATCGCCGCTGGCGACGTGCTGCTCGCGATCGATCAGGTCTCGCTCTCCTTCGGCGGCGTCAAGGCGGTCGCCGGCGTCTCCTTCGACATCCGCAAAGGCGAGATCCGCGCCATCATCGGCCCGAACGGCGCCGGCAAGACCTCCATGCTCAACGTCATCAACGGCTTCTATCAGCCGCAGCAGGGCCGCATCACGTTCAAGGGCAAGGTGCGCTCGCGCATGCGCCCCTACGATGCGGCGCGCGGCGGCATCGCGCGCACGTTTCAAAATGTCGCGCTGTTCAAAGGCATGACCGCGCTCGACAACATCATGGCCGGGCGTACCTTGAAGATGCGGCGCGGCTTCTTCTGGCAGCTGTTGCGGGTTGGTCCGGCGCTGGCGGAAGAAGTGGCGCATCGCCAGCGCGTCGAGGAGATCATCGACTTTCTCAAGATCCAGCACATCCGCAAGGTCCAGGTCGGGAGACTCCCCTATGGCTTGCAGAAGCGGGTCGAGCTCGCCCGCGCATTGGCGATGGAGCCCGATCTGCTTTTGCTCGACGAGCCGATGGCGGGAATGAATCTCGAGGAAAAAGAGGACATGTCGCGCTTCATCCTCGACGTGAACAATCACTACGGCACCACGATCGCGCTGATCGAGCACGACATGGGCGTGGTGATGGACTTGTCCGACCGGGTCATCGTGCTCGACCACGGAATCAAGATCGCCGACGGCAAGCCTGCCGAGGTTCAGGCGAACCAGGCGGTGATCGACGCTTACCTCGGCGTGAGTCATTGAGGGAATGATGACAAGCCTCTCCCGGCCTCACGCTGAGGAGCCCGCGAAGCGGGCGTCTCGAACCATGAGCGGGGTGCCCCGACCGCCCCCATTCTTCGAGATACTCGCCGCGCTCGCTCCTCGGAATGAGGGCGGGGAGCGGCCTGTGCCTGTGGAAAGCTAAGCATGCTGGGCCCCATCCTCGAAACGCTGATCGGCGGGTTGTTGACCGGCGTGCTCTATGCCCTGGTCGCGCTCGGCTTCGTGCTGATCTTCAAGGCGTCCGGTGTATTCAACTTCGCGCAGGGCGCGATGGTGCTGTTCGCGGCGCTGTCGCTTGCGCGCCTTGCCGAGTTCATGCCGTTTGTCCTGGCGCTCGCGCTTTCGATCCTGATCATGATCGCGCTCGCCTATGCCATCGAATTTCTGGTACTGCGCCACCTCGTCAACCAGGCCGGCATCATCCTGTTCATGGCGACGCTGGGCATCGCCTATTTCCTCGAAGGTTTCGGGCAGATGCTCTGGGGCAGCGACATCTACAGAATCGGTTTAGGACTGCCGACCGAGCCGATCTTTATTCTCGAGTCG
>Ga0182040_10000815_pt1 | contig 14281 bp, 10 predicted proteins | sample flu12Cox44000176_FD_125973 | JGI IMG/M metagenome (GOLD analysis project Ga0182040, IMG submission 125973) | Lab enrichment of tropical soil microbial communities from Luquillo Experimental Forest, Puerto Rico - flux8day.12C.oxic.44.000.176 | ecosystem: Environmental > Terrestrial > Soil >... | reverse complement strand
GCTCTCCCGCGCCATTTCGAGCAAGCGCATCACGTTTATCGCCCATTCCGGCGTGACCGCGAGGGGCGCTTTCCCGAGCAGCTTGTCGCGTAGATTCGCGTAATAATCCCGATAATCGCAGCCCGCGGAAGGAATGCGCCTCTCGACCAACAGGTTGCCCTCTGGAACTGTGAGCACGCCCCAGTTTTGTTCCGGCTCCGCCCCCCACGGCCCATCCCTTGGAATGTTTCCATGCCGCAGATTGTTTTCCTGCGGATCGAACATTTGTTTGACAAAGCTGCCTTGCGCACCGAGCAAAACAAAGCGCGGCCGCGGCGCGGCGGCAAGGATGCTCGAACGCAGCACCGCACGCATGCCACGCGGATAGTGGAACATGATGTCAAACGCATCGTCGGCCAAGGTCTGTTCGCGCTCGATGCGGATGTCTGCGGTTACCGCCTCCGGTAGTCCAAATAAGATGAGGGCATGATCGATCAAGTGCGGTGCAATGTCGAAGAGAATCCCGCCGCCTGCCCGTGTCGTCTCGCGCCAAGCGCCGGGCTTCGGTTGCGGGCGATAGCGGTCGTAATTCGTTTCGAATCGCACGATGCGTCCCAGGGTCCCCTCCGCCACCAGCTTCCGAATCGCTTGGAAATCACCGTCATAGCGGCGGTTTTGATAGACGGTGATCAGCCGCCCGGCCTTTTCCGCCAATTCCACGAGCGATCGTGCTTCCTCAAGCGTCGTCGTAAACGGCTTATCCACCAGCACATCGCGCCCCGCTTCAAGGCACTGTCGCGCCAGGGAGTAGTGTGTGTCGTTGGGTGTGGCGATGACCACGAGGCCAATCTCCCGGATCCCGAGCAACTCGTCCAGCCGGCGCACAATGCGGACGTCCGGATATTTCTCGGCCGCTTGGTTGCCCGTGCGTTCGAGAATGGCGGCCAGATGCATTCCCGGCACGGCGCGGATAACCGGCGCATGAAACGCCCGGCCCGCGAGACCGTATCCGATGAGCCCGACTTCAATCATTTTCACCTGCCTCAAAGACCCGGCACGGCCACTCCCGTCATTGCGCGAACGGTTTGGCTCCGGCAAAATGCCATGATGTCTTCCAAAACGCAAACGTGGGCCATGGTCTCGCCTTCTTCGCAGAGCGTGATTTTCTATCTGCTTTGTGCGGGCTTTGTGATCAACGGGATTGTGATATCGCTCATTGGCCCCATTCTCCCCATGTTCATGGCCAAGTGGGGGTTGAACGACAGCCGCGCCGGGCTTTTCTCGCTTGTGCAATTCTCGGGTTCCTTTATTGGCGTTCTCGCTTCGAGCGCGCTCACTTCCGCAGAAGGATTCAAGCCTGCCATTACGCTGGGGATGGCGTTGCTGGGGCTTGGCTTTGCTCTGCTGAATGCCCCCACTTTTGTGCTGGCGCTCGCGGCGAGCGGCCTGTACGGCCTGGGCTACGGTTTTGCTACACCGGGAACAAATCTATGGGTGGGCGAATCCTACGGAGCGCGCCGCGCCTCGGCCCTCAGCGTCATGAATCTGGCGTGGGGCGCGGGAGCGATTTCCTCCTCGCCTCTTGCCATGTTGGCGATGCGCACGTCGCATGTCAGCCTGCTCCTGAATGTAGTCGGAGTTCTTGGCGTTGTCCTTGCCCTTGTGCTTCTGCGCATGCCCTTCGGCAAGCCCCCGCAGGAAGAGAATTCTTCGTCGGGAGAAGCAAAGAACAAAATTGCCGGAACCGGTGTCGCGATATGGCTCGGGATTTTGTTTTTTGTGTATGTCGGCACAGAGGTCGGAACTTCCTACTGGGCCCCCACGCACGCGCAGCGCGCCACCACCTGGTCCAGCAACACCTGGGCGCTCGCCCCGATGTTTTTCTTTGCCGGGTTGCTCGGCGGGCGGGGAGCCGCCGCGGCGATTCTTCTCCATTGCCAAGAAGGGATGGTCGCCCTCGGCGGATTGTTGCTGGCGGCCACGGGGGAGACCGCCTTTCTTGCAGGCCATTCTCCCGTGACCCTGTTTGGCGGCGCTTTTGTGGCCGGACTCGGCCTCGCGGGCATTTTTCCCATCTTGATTGCATGGCTTTCGAAGTGGTACGGGACGCGCGCGCGCAAAGTGGGCGGAGTCATGTTCGCCCTTGCTGCTCTGGGCAGCGCGCTCATGCCGCCCCTTGTCGGAGTCGTTTCCCGGTACTCAGCGAGCCTGCGCATCGGGCTGCTGGTGCCTCTCGCCGGTTGCGTCGTGATGTTGACCGTCATCGGCGTACTCCGCCCGGGAACGCGCGGCTGATTTGACTGGCTCATGCCTTGTTCGAAAAGGAGCTGGCCCCTGAGGTATCCTTGGCTCGTGCAACAGGCCGCCTTTTCGCAGCGTTCACCCACAAATCGCCTTCTTTTCGGCCTAGTCATTACGCTCGGTGCCGTGTTGGCGTACGCGTCCTACATCACCGTGCAGCTCGCCGGTCTGCGCAAGCTTCAGAGCGAGATGGTGGATCGCAACCGCAGGGATTCCCTGCAATTGTTGCGCATACAGAACGACCTCAATTCCGTGGCGCTGGCCATGCGAGACATGCTGGATACCACCGAGCGCTATCCTCTGACCGCGTGGACCGCGCAATTCGAACGCATCCGGCAGGACTTGGACGCCGCGCTCAAAATCGAAGAGAGCTTGGCCGTCGCCAGCCGCACGCCCGACCAAAGGAAATATCTCACGCAATCGGTGGCGCAGTTCTGGGATGCCGTCAAGCGCATGTTCGCCCTCGCCGAGAGCGGCAAAGAACCGCAGGCGCGCGAACAGATTCGCTTGACACTCCAGGCGCGTGAACAAGCACTCAGCACCGCGGTTTCTCGCCTGCTCGTCGAAAACAACGAGGGCGAAGAGCAGGCCGCCGCCAGCATTGCGAAAATCTATGATGGCGTGCAGCGCCAGCTTTACCTCTTTCTCGCGGCCACGCTCATTGCCATTGTGCTGACCAGCTTGTACCTCATTCGCAGCAATCGCCAGCTTTTTGCGCGTCTCGCCGATCTTTCCGAGCAGCGCAGCGACCTGGCGCAAAAACTCATTTCCACGCAGGAATCCACTTTGCGGCACATTTCCCGCGAGCTCCACGATGAATTCGGTCAGGTGCTCACTGCCGTTGGATCGATGCTACGCCGCGCGGGCAAGCAGGTGGGGGAGGGAACCCCGCTTCACGGCGATCTGAAAGAGGTGCAGGAAATCGCGCAAACCACCTTGAATAACATCAGGACGCTCTCGCAAGCTCTGCATCCCGTTTTGCTGGAAGAAGCCGGGCTCGAAAGCACGCTGGACTGGTATATTCCCAGGGTGGGCAGGCAAGCGGGCATCGAGCTGCACTACGAAAAGAGCGGCGACCCGTTTCCGGTGGAGCCGGGCGCCGGCGTGCACATCTATCGCGTGCTTCAGGAGGCACTGAATAATGTGAGCCGCCACTCGGGCGCGAGCGACGCCTGGGTCCGCTTGAAATACATGGCGGATTCCCTGGAGCTCGAAGTTGAAGATCACGGGAAGGGATTTGTCGCGGATAAATTGCAGCGCGGAATTGGATTGGTGGCCATGCGCGAACGCGCCGAGCTGATCGGGGGAACGCTGGCCATCACTCCGCGACCCCAAGGCGGCACGCAGGTGCGTCTCGAGATTCCCCGCGCGAAAGTGGAAAGTCATGCCGCATAAGATAACGGTTTTGCTGGCCGACGATCATGCGCTGGTCCGGCGCGGATTCCGACGCATGCTTGAAGACGACCCGGGAATCTCGGTCGTCGCCGAAGCGAGCGACGGCGAAGAAGCCGTGCGCATGGCCACCGACCTGCGCCCACGTGTCATCGTGATGGACTGCGCCATGCCCGAATTGAGCGGTATCGAAGCCACCCGCAAAATACTGGAAGCCTATCCGGAAGCGGGAATTCTGATGCTGAGTATGCACTCCGAAGAAACGCTGGTCAGCCAGGCCCTCCAGGCTGGCGCGCGTGGTTACGTGCTGAAAAATGCCATGGATCTCGACCTGGTGAGCGCGGTAAAGAGTATCGCCTCGGGCATGACCGTTCTCGACCCACAAGTGTCGCGCAAGGACGCGCTCAAAGGCGAACGCGGCGGCGGTTTGACGCCCCGCGAACTGGAGATTCTCCAGCACATTGTCGCGGGAAAATCGAACAAAGAGATTGCGTCAGACTTGAATCTGAGTGTGAATACCGTCGCAGTACATCGCGCCAACATTATGGACACGCTGGGCATTCACAAAACCGCGGAGCTGGTCGTTTACGCGATTCGCAATGGTCTGGTGAATCTTCCTTGAACCGCAGAGATTTCCTTTTCTCCGCCCTTTTTTCGCCATGGACCGCGGTCCTGGCTACGGCAACCTTTCCCCGTTGGGCGTGGGCTGGCGCCTCCTCCAACCTGGGATTTCGCTTTACTGATGTTACGAGCGAGGCCGGAATCCGGTTCCAGCACAACTCCGGCTCGTACGGCGGCAAGCTGCTTCCGGAGACGCTCGGCTCGGGTTGCGCGTTTCTGGATTACGACGCCGACGGCTGGCAGGACATTCTGCTCATCAATGGCATGGACTGGCCCGGCCACAAGCGCCAGCGCTCGACCTTGCGTCTCTACCGCAACAACCGCAACGGCACCTTTACCGATGTCACCAAGAGCGCAGGGCTCGACGTCGAGATGTACGGTATGGGCGTGGCCGTCGGCGATTACAACAACGATGGCTTCCCCGACATTTTCATTACCTGCGTCGGCCAGAGCCGGCTCTTTCGCAACACCGGCAAAGGAGCCTTCGTCGACGCCACCCGCCCGAGCGGTCTGTTTGGTCGCCAGGGCCTCAGCACCTCCGCGTTGTGGTTTGACTACGACCGCGACGGTCTCCTCGATCTCTTCGTCTGCAATTACGTTCGCTGGTCTCCCGAACACGACGTGTTTTGCAGTCTCGATGGCACGCACAAGTCGTATTGCACTCCAGAAGCCTATCGCGGCGATACCTGCTGGCTGTTTCACAATCGCGGCAACGGCACCTTCGAAGACGTAACCGCCACGAGCGGCGTGTTCGACAGCAGTTCGAAGTCCCTGGGCGTTGCCATGCTGGATTACGACCAGGACGGCTGGCCCGATCTACTCGTCGCAAACGACACGCAGCCGAACAAACTCTATCGCAACCTCCGCAACGGAAAATTCAAGGACGTCGCCATCGAGGCGGGGCTCGCCTTCAGCACCGAAGGAAAAGCGCGCGCCGGCATGGGCATCGACGTGGGAGACTTCGACAATTCCGGCAAGCCAGGAATCGCCATCACCAATTTCGACGACGAAATGATCGGTCTCTACCGCGCAAGCGCTCCGGGCGTTTTCGACGACGTTTCCATTGCTTCGGGAGTCGGCGCGCCGTCGCGAAACACTCTCGGCTTCGGCTGCATGTTCCTTGATGTTGACCTGGACGGTGCTCTCGATCTCGCCGTGGCCAATGGACATATCGATGAGACCGTCAGGAACATTCGCGGAAACGTAGGCTATGCTCAGCCGCCTCAGCTTTTCTTAAACGAAGGGCGCGGAAAATTCCGCGACGCGGCCGCCGAAGTGGGCGGTGACTTCGACCGGCCTCGCGTCGGCCGTGGGCTGGCTTTCGGCGACTTCGATCGCGACGGCGATTTGGACATTTTGCTGACCACCAACAACGGTCCTGCCGTTCTCTTTCGCAACGATCAGTTGGCCGGCAACCACAGCGTCCGATTCGAATTGAAAGGCATCAAGTCCAATCGCGATGCCATCGGCACCACCCTAGAGATTTTCGCCGGAGACCTGCGCCAGTCGCGCATGGTGCGTGGCGGCTCGAGTTATCTTTCGCAATCCGAACTCCCCGTGACCTCGGGCTTAGCCAAGCGCGACAAAATCGACCGCGTGGTCATCAACTGGCCGAGTGGCCGCACCGAAGAATACAAAGACCTCCAACCGCAACGGGCCTACAAGTGCCTAGAAGGAAAGGGGATAGAGCCACTGTAAAGCGCCTAATCTTTTTCTATTATTGCCGCTAGTCTTATTGTTTCGGATGATTTTCGCGTTTCTAATGGTTTCGCAGTATTGCCCGTTTCGCGCCACCAAATTATAAACATGCCCACTAGCACCATCGCCTCCAGCTCAGCCAGACCCTGGCTTGCTTCGGGGCACCCCAAACTGAATCGCGGCCGGATGGATCTCAGCCATCCGGTCGCTTTGTTTCTGGCGGGCAGCCGATCGCAAGAGGCCTCCGATGCGCATTGAGTCGTCCCAGCGCTGGTTATATCGTTTTTTGATTTTGCTCGCTGCGAGCGCCGCGTATTTGTACGGATTCCCTTTGGCCACGATCACCTATGCGGTTGTCGATCTCTTTCACGTTGCCGTCGGAGTCCTCGCTTTTCTGTTGCTTCTGGTTTCTTGCGTGCCCTTGTTTCGCGGCGCAGCCAACCTCGCCCGCGTTGGCTGGATGCTTCTTGCGGTCGGAACGCTTCTCGGCATCGCGTTGATCAAAATCGGCACGCCCCTTCGTCTCTGGAATTGGCTGTACGCCCACATCGTTCTTTGCGTTCTCGGCGTGCTCTTGCTCGTGGCCTCGTGGCTCAATTCCAAGGGATGGCTAGGGCCAACCAACGTCATTCGCGCCCTGCGATTCTCCTCGCTCGCGATTCTGGCCTTGGCCATCTCGGCGGGCCTGTGGTGGACCCGCGAAGCTGGCTGGCGGGACGCGCGCGCCAACCGCATCATCAATCCGCCCATCGCGCCCGTCTCCATGGATCGCGAAGGCGACGGTGTTTCAGGAAAATTCTTCCCCAGTTCCGCGCAGACCATTCACGACGTCAACATCCCCTCGGAGTATTTCATGAAATCGGACGCCTGCCAGCGTTGCCACGCCGACATTTACGCCCAGTGGAACAGTTCGATGCACCATTTCTCGTCCTTCAACAATCAGTGGTATCGCAAGAGCATCGAATACATGCAGGACGTCGTCGGCGTAAAGCCCTCGAAGTGGTGCGCCGGCTGCCACGATCCCGCGCTGCTCTACAGCGGCTTGTTCGACACGCCCATCAAGAAAATTGTGAATCGTCCCGAAGCCCGCGCGGGCTTGGGCTGCTTGATGTGTCACAGCATCGTGGAAGTGAAAAGCACCATGGGCCAAGGCGACTTCTTTCTCGAATATCCGAAGTTGCACGAACTGGCCGCAAGCGAAAACCCTGTGATCCGGAGCCTGCACGACTTTGTCGTGCGTTTGAATCCCGAGCCCCACCGCCGCACGTTCCTCAAGCCCTTTATGCGCTCGGAAGCGGCGGAGTTTTGTTCCTCGTGCCACAAAGTCCACCTGGATGTGCCGGTGAATCATTACCGCTGGATTCGCGGCTTCAATGAGTACGACAACTGGCAGGCCAGCGGAGTTTCCGGCCAGGGCGCGCGTTCCTTTTACTATCCGAAGTCGCCCAGCAATTGCGCGGATTGCCATATGCCGCTGGTTCGCTCGAACGACGATGGCAACGTCAATGGTTACGTGCATTCGCATCGTTTCCCGGGCGCAAACACCGCCGTGCCTACGGCCAACGAAGACCAGACGCAGCTCGAGGCCACTCGAAAATTCCTGCAGGCCAATCAGTTGAGTGTGGACATCTTCGCAGTTTCGCCCGCCGGAAAGGAACGGAGCGAGCCTGCCCGCAACGAACTGGGTAAGCAGGAACTCTCCACCACCTTCGCTGTGGGAGAAGAATCGGAAGCCGCCCTGCCAAAGGGTGAGGCCGGCGAAGTGCGCGCGATTACCGCTCCGATCGATCGCACGGATGCCGCGGTTCGCCGCGGCGATGACGTTCGCGTCGACGTAGTCGTGCGCACCCGCGGTGTCGGCCATTTCTTTCCCGGCGGCACGGTAGATGCCTTCGACGTTTGGCTCGAGCTCGAAGCCAGCGACGGCAAGGGCCAAACCATTTTCTGGAGCGGCCAAGTTGAGGACAACGGCAAAGGCCCCGTTGACCCGCGCGCGCATTTTTATCGTTCCTTGCAAATCGACGGACACGGCCGTGTCATCAACAAGCGCAATGCCTGGGCGACGCGCTCGGTCGTCTACGTGCACCTGATCCCGCCCGGCGCGGCGGACACCGTGCACTATCATCTGCATGTTCCCGAAAATTGCGGCGACCAAATCACGCTCGTCGCAAAACTGAACTACCGCAAATTCAGTTGGTACAACACACAGTTTTCTTTTGCCGGCGTCGAAGCTCCGGAAACCAAACGAACCTCTTCCGCCGAAAAGATAACCACGCCGGATTACGACGATCGTCATTTCGTGTTCACCGGAGACACGTCGAACGTCTCCGGGAATCTTAAGGCGATTCCCGATCTTCCCATCACCGTCCTTGCCAAGGACATCAAGACCTTGCGCGTCCTTCCGGGCAGTGCGCCCGCGCCACAGCCCAAGATCGTCAGCGTCAAGGAAGAATGGACGCGCTGGAATGATTACGGCATCGGTCTGTTTCTCCAGGGCGATCTGAAAGGCGCGGCTGCCGCATTTGAAGAAATCACCGCGGCCGACCCCCGGAATCCCGATGGCTGGACCAACATCGGCCGCGTGCTTTTGCAGGAAGGCGACACGGCGGGCGCGCGCAGAGTGCTCGAAGAGTCCTTGGGCATCAACGCAAACCTCGCGCGTACGAATTTCTTCTATGCGAAAGCCCTCCGTGAAGACGGCGACTACGACGGCGCTATCGCACACTTCAAAACCGTCGTTGAGCAATTCCCGCGCGACCGCGTCGTACACAACGAACTTGGCCGGGTGCTCTTCCTTGAAAAACGCTACGCCGATGCCGTTGCCGAATTCGAAAAAACGTTGGCCATCGATCCCGAAGATTTACAGGCGCACTACAATCTGATGCTCTGCTACGCCGGCCTCGTGGAGGAAACCAAAGCCGAGGAGCACAAGGCGCGCTACCTGCGGTTTAAAGCCGATGAAGCGGCGCAGGCCATCACCGGCCCTTACCGCGAGCGGCATCCCGAAGACAACAACGAGCGCCAGGCGATTCACGAACACTTTAGCGTCGCGCTGACCGCCGCTCGGCAGCAAAAGCCGGCAGCAACAAAACTGGCCACAGCCAAAGCCGCGAAGGTAAAGCTAGCCGGGAAGGTCGCCATACCCGGAAACGCGAATCCCGGCGGCGGAAACTAGGGACGGTCTTGCGAAGGGTTCCCTTTAATGGGGCGCTAGCCCGGACGCAAAAGCTGCAAAATGGGTTATGAGTCCGCGGTGGCAACTGGGGATTCTGATCAGACTGTGAGGAAAAATGACCTGGATTCAGACTGTGCGAATGGAAGATGACGCATGCGTCAGAAACGCCATCGAGTCCCAACGAAAGCTCTACCCCATCGAGTACGCCACGCCCGCTCATCCCGCGAACGACGGCGAGACCGCGGGCATCGTGGCAAGCCATACGTTGATTCCGGAAGCGCTCTTTTACGCTTTTGGCACGTTTGGCGCGCTGATGTCTCCGGATTTGCCGCTCCAACGGCATCAGCACGAAATGATTGCGACGATGGTGTCGGTCACGAACCGTTGCCACTATTGAATCGTTTCCCACGCAGAGTTTCTGCGTCGCGTCACCCTAAAGGAGGACATGGTGGAAGCGCTGAAGAAGGATTACCGCACGGCGCCCATCAGCGAGCAGGACCGCACCATGCTCGATTACGTCGTAAAACTGACCAAGGACGCCACAAAATGCAGTCCGGAAGATCACTCGAGGCTGCGCGCGGCAGGCTTTGATGATCGTGGCATCCTGCAAATTACGTTGATTGCGTCCTGGTTCAACTACATCAATCGCGTCGCCGACGCCCTCGGCGTCGGCCGCGACTGAAACGGGGGAATGGTGAAACGTCCGTTCGTCGCACTCCTTGTGGTTGGACTTGCCCGGCAAACCGCGATTGGCGCTCCGACGGAAACCCCGGTAATTCAATTCCGCGACGTCACGCAGCAGGCCGGAATCCATTTCCTCCACAACAACGGCGCCTTTGGCAAAAAATATCTTCCGGAAACGATGGGCCCCGGCGTGGCCTTCATCGACTACGACAACGACGGCTGGCCGGACATTTTTCTCGCCAACGGCATGGACTGGCCCGGCCACCTTCGGAAGCATTCGACTCCCAAGCTCTATCACAACAATCACGACGGCACGTTCAGGGATGTGACACGAAGAGCCGGTTTGGACATGGAACTCTATGGCATGGGCGTGGCCGTCGGCGATTACGATAACGACGGCTATGACGACTTGTTCGTCACTGCCTACGGGCAAAACCATCTGTTTCACAACAATGGCAACGGCACTTTCTCCGACGTGACGCAAAAAGCGGGATTGCAAGGTCCGAAAGAATTCAGCACCAGCGCCGCCTGGGTGGATTACGACAAAGACGGTCGCCTGGATCTCGTGGTTGGCAATTACGTCCAGTGGACCCCCGAGACGGATCTCTATTGCACGCTCGACGGCAAGAGCAAATCGTATTGCACGCCGGAATCGTACAAAGGCACGGCCGTGCGGCTCTGGCACAACCGCGGCAACGGCACCTTTGAAGACGTGACACAAAAAGCCGGTCTCGGCGACGCCACTTCGAAGACTCTCGGTGTGGCCGTGCTCGATTACGACAATGACGGCTGGCCAGACCTTCTGTTCTCCAACGACACACAGCCCAACAAGCTCTACCGCAACAATGGCAACGGCACCTTCAGTGAAAAAGCCGTCGTGGCCGGCGTGGCCTTTAGCGAAGATGGCGTGGCCCGCGCGGGCATGGGCGTGGACTCCGCCGACTACGACCATTCCGGCTACCCCAGCGTGCTCATCTCCAATTTCTCGAACCAGATGGTTTCGCTCTACCACAACGAAGGCAAAGGGCTCTTTGTCGACGAAGCGCCGCGCTCGGAAATCGGCCACGCCTCGCTGCTCACCCTGGGCTTCGGATGCTTCTTTTTTGACTACGACCTCGACGGTTGGCCGGACGTCTTCATCGCCAACGGCCACATTGACGCCGCCATCCAGAAGGTGCAGGCCAACGTCACCTACGCCATGCCGCCACACTTGTTCCGCAACGTGGGCAAAGGAAAGTTCGTGGAAGTGACGAAATCCATGGGCGAGGCGTTCGCCTCTCCCCGCGTCGGTCGCGGCGCGGCCTATGCGGATATTAACAATGACGGTCGTTTGGATTTGCTGCTCTCGACCAACGGCGGCCCGGTGTACTTGTTCCGCAACGAAGCGCAGGGCACTCTCGCGTCGAATCGCAGTCTCCGCATCAAGCTTGTCGGCACGAAATCCAACCGTGACGGCATTGGCGCTGTCGTGAAGCTTACCGCCGACGGAGACACGCAAACCAAAATGCTGCACAGCGGCTCGAGCTATCTTTCCGCGAGTGAACTGGTCCTCACGTTTGGCCTGGGCCAGCGCGACAAAGCCGACTCCATCGAAGTTCGCTGGCCGAGCGGCCAGCTTGACCGCCTCTCCGCCGCCCCCGCCGGCGCCACCCTCACCATCACCGAAGCCAAGGGCATTACCGCCACGCGCTGGTTTGCGAGTCGCTCCAAGCCGCAATAGCGACCGACCGAGAAATCTCCAGAGGCGCCCTAGCTACGAAGAATATTAGGGGTTAGGCAGGCTATTTTCGCGGCTCGGAGGGCCCCCTAGACGATGGAGGAAAAGGGAGAGAATGGGCGCGGCGCGAAACGCGAGACCGGTACTCCTGGCCCTCCCCTCATCGCTTGCGGTTGCGGGCATACACCCAGCCGACTCCGCAGCATTGCCCGCAGAGTTTCTCATTGCGGGTCCCGCCAGACAGCCGGGGCAGGCCTCCCAGTCGGCTTTGTTCGCGGCGCTGCCAATGACGCCGGTGCAGCGCTTCCCCGCAGTTACCTGAGAGCATTATTGACCATTCATCATCTCCGGGGAGTAGGAAACGGCTCCGCAGCGAGTGCAGACCGCCACAGGTTGTGGTTTTTGTTCCGGCATGGGCGTGCAACCGGTTTCCGAGGGGCACGATCCTATCGTGCGCCTCGCAATTCGCAAAAAGGAAGGGTGCTAGAACAGGTTCCAGAGGAACTGGTTGTAGACCTCGTGATGGAACTGAACCTCTTGCGCTTTCACGATGGTGCCGAGTGACCGCGGGCAGCGATCCGCGGCGGTGCGCTTGAGTTCAACGTAGCGGGCCTTCACGTCGGCGCCCAGCAGCGTCGTGGTCCATTCGGCTTTTTCGAAATTTTCAATGGCGGTATAGATGTTGTCCGGCAAGTAGCGCTGGGCGGATCGCAGATTCTTGATTTGGGCAATTTCGCCGTCCAAGCCAGACTTGAAGATCGCGTACATCACCAGGTAGGGATTGGAGTCGGGAGCGACGGCACGCACTTCGGTGCGCATACTGCGTTCGTTGCCGATGGGGATGCGCACCATCGCGCCACGGTTGGTGGGAGAAGCGTTGAGCTGATTGGGCGCTTCGAAGTGCGGATCGAGGCGGCGGTACGCGTTGACGCTCGAATTGATGAGCAAGCACATGTCGTTGCCGTGGGTGAGAATGCGGTCGACGAAGTCCCAGCCGAACTTGCTCAGCTTTTCGTCGCCTTCGGGATCCCAGAAAAGATTCTTGCCATCTTTGCTGACAGAAACGTTGGTGTGCATGCCGCTGCCGTTGACGCCAACGATCGGCTTGGGAAGGAAGCTGGCGGTGAAGCCCATATTGGTCGCGATTTGGCGGCAAACCAATTTGTAAAGTTGAATCTGGTCGGCGGCTTGCACCACTTCGCCATAGCCGTAGTTGATTTCGAACTGCGAGGGCGCCACTTCAGGGTGGTCCTTTTCGTTCTGGAAGCCCATGGCGCGCTGAACCTCGGCGGTGGCGTCGATGAAGGTACGCAAAGGGTCGCCGGGAAGCGAGTGATAATAGCCGCCGGTATTGACGTATTGGAATTTGCCGGTTTCATGATAGTGGCGCTCGGCGTTCGGGCCGGCGAACAGGAAGCCCTCGATTTCATTGGCGGCGTTGAGCGTGTAGCCCTTCGTGTCAAACAGGCCGTCGGCGTAGCCTTTAAGGACGCCGCGAATGTCGGCGTTGTAGGGCGTCCCGTCCTTGTCGATGACGTGCCCAAAGATCAGAACTTTGCCGGAGCCGAATACGTCCGCCGGGGCCCAGTAGAAAGAGCCCCAATCCATGGCTAGGCGAAGATCGCTTTCGCGCTGCGCGGTGAAGCCGCGAATGGAGGAACCGTCGAAGGTCAAGTTGTCCCAGCTCTTGATGAGGAACTTCTTGTCATAGTCGAGCATGTGCAGGCGGCCTTCGAGGTCGCTGAACAAAACGGTGACGGCTTTAATGCGTTTTTCGTCGGTGAGATATTTGAGGCGCTCTTCCTGGATTTTGTGGGCGGCCACGCGATTTTTGCGCTGCTCTTTGGCCTTCAGATTCAATTGCTCCAGCTCATCGTAAGGAAGGGCTAGAAAATTGCGAAGTTCGTTCGACATGAAGCTCCTCAAATTGGAATCAGGCTCACGCTCAGGGGTGAACGCTGGCAAGCGCAATAGCGTATCGCGGGCGCGTTGCAAGCGTCAATCGAAAGACCTGATCGAATGGATGAAAGAAACTGCGATGGCTGTGGAAAACCGCAGCAAAAACGCGGGAAGAAGAGACCGATTTCCGAGCGCAGAACCAGACTTCAGCGCCAGGGCATGGCCGTTCTGTGCCATGCCCGGCAAAAAGACCGAGTGGAAGGCACATCACGCTATCGGGCTGCTGCCGCCGATGCGGTCACCGGTTTGTCGCCACACGATGCCGCTTTCTTCAGAATCTCAACTCCTTCGGTGGCGGTAATGAGTTGCGTAGTCTTGATGGTCCGTAGTGCCCCGCCTCCGGCAGCCGCAACCGCCAGGGCCGCAGCACTGGCCTCATCCGGCATCTCCAGAATCAGGACGACATCATATTCGCCATAGGCGAAGAACCCATTGACGATGCGTCCTCCTAATTTTTCCACCACCGGTCGAAGAGCCTCGAACCGGTTGTGCGGATTGCGCATCAATGCGTTCCACGCCTCTGACGTGTAACTTGCCTGAGTGAGGAAGTATGGCAGGAAAACTTCGTTTGCAACGGGTATGGTCTGCCGTACTGCGAGTTCTGAAGCGGATTTGCGGATAAGCCTGTACCTGTCCCGCTTTCCTGTCAAGGGTTCCACATCACTGGCAACGCGGAGTCCCCATGTGCGGCACTCTAACCGGAAAGTGATCCAAAAAGAGGCGCGGCGCTTCTTCTTAAGCGATTCACGTCACGC
>Ga0182040_10000806_pt1 | contig 14339 bp, 13 predicted proteins | sample flu12Cox44000176_FD_125973 | JGI IMG/M metagenome (GOLD analysis project Ga0182040, IMG submission 125973) | Lab enrichment of tropical soil microbial communities from Luquillo Experimental Forest, Puerto Rico - flux8day.12C.oxic.44.000.176 | ecosystem: Environmental > Terrestrial > Soil >... | reverse complement strand
TACGTTTCGAGGTCGCCGCTCAGGGCGGTGAGCTTTTCCTCCGCGGCAATCTGTTCTTCGGCGCGCTTGCGCTCGCGCAACACCCCCTGGGCGGCTTCCTGGTCGTTCCAGAAATTGGGGCCCGCGATGCGGGTTTCCAGCGCCTTCAGGCGCTCGCGATTGCTAGGCGCGTCAAAGATAGCTCCGCACCAGCGCGCTGCGCTGTTTCACCGTTTCGTAGCGATCTTGCAAGTCTTCGAGGTTCATTGGTTTCTTTCTGAGTGATTTTCGTTATCGCCTTGCGTGTTTACTTCCCTGGCTCGCAGTGGCCAAGAGAACACCAACAGAATAACGGAAACGATGACGCACATCCATGCGAACCAGTTCCCGAACCGCGTGTAGATGGTCCTGTCGGATCGAAAATCATAAGGCAGGTCGGTTTGGGCGCGCACGTCGGGCGGAAGGGGTTCGATGATGCGGCCGTAGGGATCCACGGAAACGGTGTAGCCGCTGTTGGTGGAGCGCACGATCCACCGCCGGTTTTCGACTGCGCGGACGCGTACCATGTGCAGATGCTGCTCGGCAGCCGCGGAGTGTCCGAACCAGCCGTCGTTCGAAATGTTCAACAATAGCTCGGCGCCGTTCGCCGCAAAGCGGCGCACTTCGCCGGGATAAATCGCTTCGTAACAGATGAACACCCCCAAGGTGTGCCCATCGGGCAAGCGGCCCACGACATACTGGTGGCCTTTGTGAAAACCGCCGACCTCGTCGGAAATGTTGGCGACGACCCGATGAATGAGCGGAAACGGTTCGTACTCACCGAAGGGCACGAGGTGAATCTTGTCGTAGACAAAAACGCGCTGTCCCTGGGCGTCAACGAGGATCGCGCTGTTGTAAGGCACCAATCGCCCCGGCGGAACTTTGTCCGAAAGATCGCCGGGCGTCTTCCATTCGATGACACCCGCAAGAAAAGGATGGCCAAAGCGGACCGCCAGACTCGATGCCAGTTTTGCAAATTGCGAGTCCTCAAACGAAAACGGCGCGGGCGCTTCCGGCCAGACTAACAAGTCCGGCTTCTCCTTGCTCGACGCAAGGCTCATTTTTGAGACCTCGTCGAGCTGCTGCACATTCTTGGCAAACCAATCCGTTGGATATTCAGGTACCTCGGGAAAATTGAGCTGCACGGCGCGCGCAAAATGCTGCGCCCTGGCCTGCGGCACCAGCCGCGGCCCAACCAGCGTTGCCACTACCAGAATGGCCGTCACCATTGCCGCGATTCCCAGGCGTTGCTTTAACTCCATCCTTTTCGACGCTACCACCCATCCGAGCAGCGCATTGAACCCCGCGGCGAGAAACGACAAACCGTAAATCCCGGTAAGCGCAGCGATTTGCAGCAAGCCGAGATTTGCCGAGGCGGGATAACCCAGCAAGTTCCACGGAAAACTGATCTCCGGGAGATGCGCGCGGACAAATTCGAACGTGACCCACACGAACGGCGCCGCAATCGACGCAAGCTCGATGCTGCGGCGAGATATGCGATGCACCGTCAGCGTGAACCCGCCAACGAGCACACCCCACGCCGCGGCAATCAACAGCAGAACACCCCACCCGCCCGCGACCGGCAAACCGCCGTGAACGCTAAGCACGGTCGCAACCCAGGGCACGGAAGTCACCACAAACAGCAGCGCGTGCAAGAAACCACAGGCAAACGCGACGCGAGTGCTCCCGCCGATCACCGCCAGCAACAGCGCGGCGACACAAATCCAGGAATAAAGGCTAAGGTACAGCCCGGTGAAGGAAAGAGACAGGGCCGCGCCGGACACCGCCGCGATCGCCAGGCGCAGCCAATCCGGCGTCTTCGCCCCGGTCTGGGAAGCAACCAGCGTGGGCCCCGCGAATCGAGACATCAGTGCTTCACGAAGGCTTTGAAACCGGCGGCTTCCAGGCCTTTCCGGGCGGCGTCGGTGGCCTTCAAGTCCGCGTAGGGGCCCACTTGCACGCGGTAATATTTGTCGCCATGCGGCGAGAGCACATAGGCGGGAAACTTTTTCTTCTGCAAAACCTTTGCGAGGTCCAGCGCATCCGCCTCTCGGTTCATAGCGGCGACCTGGAGGGAATAACCATTGACCGGCGCGGCAGGCACACTCGAGCCCTTTGACGCTTTCAAACCGCCAGCGTTCGCTCTCGGCGGCGTGGGCGACTTAACGGGATCGCTCTTTGCCTTCGTCCCCGCCACCGCCGGGCCAGGTTTCAGGAGGTCTTCGTTTTTGTCTTTTTCACCCGCGTGGTAAAACTCCCATTCCGAACTGTTTGGCGTTCCCTTATCGGTCGAGGGCTGCCCCGGAGTGGTTTTTTGCGGATGTTTTGAAACGGTTTCTGGCTTCTGCGCGCTGCGCAACTCCGACTTCGCCGACGAATCGTCGGCGCTTGCTTCCGCCTCGGATTGGTGCAGCCCCATGACGTAGCCAAGGGTGAAAAACAGACCCGAAAGCAAGATCACCGCCAGGAACAAGCCAATGACGTGACGGCCTTCGAGTACGCGTTCACCGGCACCCCGTTTTCCTTCATAACTCATTGCTTATTTTTGCGTTCCTCCCAACGCCTGCACCCACTTGTTAATAATATCGATGGGCAATGGAAACACAATCGTTGTGTTTTTCTCGACACCTATTTCCGTGAGAGTCTGCAAGTAGCGCAACTGGATCGCGGAAGGCTGCGTCTCGAGCACTTTGGCGGCGTCGGCCAGCTTCGAGGAAGCTTCGTACTCACCGTCGGCATGAATGACTTTCGCCCGTCGCTCGCGTTCAGCTTCCGCCTGCTTGGCGATGGCGCGCTGCATCTGCTCGGGGATGTCAACCTGTTTCACTTCTACTTTGGTGACTTTGATGCCCCACGGCTCGGTGTCCTGGTCCAGAATCACCTGCAGCTTGGCGTTCACTTTTTCGCGTTGCGATAAGATTTCGTCCAATTCGAATTGCCCGACTACGCTGCGCAGCGTGGTCTGCGCCAACTGCGACGTCGCGTATTGATAATTCTGCACCTGGGAGAGCGCGAGGTTCGCGTCCACGACCCGGAAATAACACACGGCGTTCACTTTTACCGAGACGTTGTCGCGCGTGATGATGTCCTGCGGCGGAACGTCAAGCGTCTCCAGGCGCAGGCTAATGCGATACAGCGTTTCGATCGGCCACATCACGAGTCGAATGCCGGCCCCCTTGGCTTCCGGCAGCAATCGCCCCAACCGCAGCACCACGCCGCGCTCCCACTCTTTTATGACGTAAATCGAATTCCATAACCAGATCAGAACGATTCCGACGATGACTGCGATCCCCACGAAACCGATCTCCATCTTTTTCCTCCTAACAACACACGCCTTAGTTGACCGGCGACGCGGCCACTTCCACCGGCTCGACGTAGAGCTTCAACCCTTCCACTTTGGTTATGCGAACGGTCGTTCCTTCCGGCACCGGCTGTGACGACGCCGCGCGCCAAAGCTCGCCATGGACGCGCACCAGTCCCTCCTCGCCCCCCTTCAATTCCACCGTTACCGTCCCCTGGGAGCCGATCAACTCCTCCTTTCCCGTGGCCGTTTTCCATTTTCGCGACCGCAGCACCAACTTCATCAGCACAACCGCCAAAACGCCAAACGGTAGCGTTGCCGACAGCGCCACGCCGAGGCTCACGCCTCCGCCCGTCAACGGCGAGCGGATCAGGAACACCGCACCCAAGAACATGGAAACGATTCCACCAAGCGCGAGGACGCCGTGACTTGGCGCTTTGGCTTCCAGAATGAAAAATGCCAGCGACAACGCAATGAGGAACAATCCCGCCAGGTTCACCGGGAGGAAATGCATCGCGTAGAGCGCCAGAATCAGGCAAATTCCGCCGATCACTCCCGGGGCGATGACGCCCGGATGAGTGAACTCGGTGTACAGCCCGAGCACCCCAAGAATCAGCAGGACAAAGAAAACGTCCGGCTCGACAATGCGGGCGAGGAACCGTTGCCGCGCGGACAGCTCGAAAGGCGCGCGGACGGCGCTTTTCAACACTAGCGTGACTTTCGTACCGTCAAACCGCGTGATCGTTCGCCCGTCAAGCTCCCGTATCAAATCATCGGTGGTGTTGACGATCAAATCGATCATCTTGCCATCCAGGCATTCCTTTTCCGTGAACGCTTTGGATTCGGTGATCGCCTTCTCCGCCAGTTCGGGGTTGCGGCCACGCTGCACCGTGAAGCTCCTCAGAAAGGCCATGGCGTCCTGATTGATTTTTCTGCGGAAGACTTCGTCAATTTGCTGAGGGAATCCGCCAATGGCGATGATGGGGGAAGCGGCGCCGGCGTGCGTACCGGGGGCCATCGCGGCGATGTCCGCGGAAAGAAGAATGTAGAACCCCGCCGAGGCGCCGCGCGCTCCCGTCGGCGACACGTAAACGGCAACCGGCACGGGTGAAGCGAGGATGTGCTGAATGATATCTTTCATCGAATCGCTCAGGCCGCCTGGCGTATCCATGGTGATCAAGACCAGCGAGGCGTGCCGCCGCGCCGCGTCGGCGAGTCCCTCGTCGATGTACGTCGCCAGGATCGGCTCGACCTCACCGTCGAGTTTCAATTCCAGAACGAGGGGACTGCTGGCGGGCATGTCGGCGCTGGACGAAGGCGGGAGCAACGTGGCTTGCAAGGTGCCAATCGCGCTAAAAACCAGAAAACCTGCCGCGGCGGAAGCCCGCCGGAAGCGAAAGGCTCTTCGCTCGAATGACCCTAGAGCGGTCATGGCCCACCCCCGCCCGGCTTCTTTGCAGCGGCTTTGGAATTCTGCAAATGCTCGAGCAACTGCTTCGCCTCCGCATAATTAGGTGCAAGCTTCACTGCTTTTTCGGCCTCCGCCCGCGCCAGCGCGGGTTTCTTCTGGTCCAAATAGACTTTCGCCAGCATGGTACGGACTTCCGCGGAGTCGCGAGTCGCTAGTGACGTCTGCAATTCCCTGACCGCCTCGTCCATCCGGCCTTGGCGGCGCGCGATCTCTCCCAAGCCGCGATGCGCCGCGGCATTTGCCGGTTCCGCCGCAAGCACCGCACGAAATTCCTTTCCGGCCGCATCCAAATGCCCGACGGCAAGTTCTTGCCTGCCCCGGCGGACGCGCGTGGCCGGCGTGTCGTTCCCCACGGGAGCGGAGGCGGCATCCGCTGGCGCTTGCGCCGGTTCGGAGCGGAGTTCGGTTACCTCCAGTTCTGCCTTGATCCGCGTCAAACGCGTCAGCGCTTCGTTCTTTTTGTCCAGCGAATTATCCAAGCGAATCACCGGCAACCCGTTTGGGCCAAAGGCTTCTTTCGCCGCTTCGCGTTCCTGGTCGGCTTCCGCATTCCTTTGCGCTTTTTCGAGCGACAAGATCAGCAACGCGCGGTCTTCCGCGCTGTCCGGCTCGCGCTCGGCGGCCTCGCGGAAGTAGTCGGCAGCGGCCCGGGCGTCGTCGCTCCCGAGAGCGAGCAAGCCGAGATTGAACGCATAGTCGTCTTCTCCCGGAGCCAGTTCCGCCGCCCGGCGCAGGCTGGCTTGCGCGGCCGCCCCCTTGCCCTGCCGGGCTTGCGCAATCGCCAGGTCATTCAGGACTTCCGGCAAGTCGGCACCATTCCCGGTCGTATTCTTTAATGTTTCCTGGAGCGCATGGAAAGCCTGCTCGGCAAGGTCCGCTTGATTCAATTGCAAGCGGCAAACTCCGCTGAAGAAAAGCGCTTCGGCATACCGGTCATACGTCTTGGGAATCTTGAAGAACCAGGCCAGCGCCGCGTTATAGTCCTTTTTTGCAAAATAGGCTTCTCCCAGCGCGAATATCGGATCGAGCCATTCCGATTCCAAGCGCGCCGCTTCGTGCAAGTGCGCCAGCTTGGCTTCGGGGTCGCCTGCCTGCAGCCCGCGTGCGTATTGCTCGAACGCATCCATGCGCAGCGGCCGCTGCCGCCTGGTGAAATCCGCAAGGCTCATCGCGTAGTGTCCGTTGCCGGAAGATAGCGTCCGCCAAAGCAGACGGGTGTGCAGTTCCATCAGCGATTCGAGCGGGCCGCTTTCCTGTAACGGTGCACGCAGCGCCAAAGGATTCATCCTGAGGACGCGCATTTCGACGGTGAGCGTGGCGCCTTTGGCGGCATATTTACCGTAAATGACGTAATCCGCGTCCAGATCTTCCGCAACCCGCAGCATCGTCGCCCGGCTGAACGTGGAGCCGCTCGGCAGACCGTAGCGTTCGAGTTCGGCGGCTCTGCCCGCGTGCGAATAGACCTGTTCTCCCGCGGCGGTAAGGCGCTCGATGGTCAGCTCTTCCAGCCCTTCGCCAAGCCAGTCAAGTTTGGCCGGCGCACCGGCATTCTCGAAAGGCAAAACCACGTAGATTTTCTGTGAATTTGCGGCGGGCGCGGGCACCTGGGGGGATGGAGCAGATGGTTGCGGTCGGGAGGCTGCCGCTGCTACCAGCGAAACGAGTAGTGTTTTGACAAGGAGTTCACCAAAACGCGGCCTGCTAAAGGTGCGCGCCATCTTGCCTGCATTGTAGCAGAGCAGCCACGGGTTCGGATGTCAGGTGGTCTGCGCAAGACCCGGGGTTCTGTAGGCCCAAAAGGGGTTCCACTTTTCCTCCGGCCGGGGTCTAGCCCGGCAGACCTATCACACCGCTGGCTAGACCGTAGGGCGGCGGGCGACTAGTTTTTTAACCGCCTGTGCCGGAAGCAGCGTGGCCATTTTGCGGATCATGGCTAAAACCAAGCGCTTGTCACCTTCGGAAAGCGTGGTGCTGTACTTTTTGATTTCCGCAAGGAAGCGAATTTCGTCCTGGGAGAGCTCGCCCAGCGCTTTTTGCGTCTCCCGATCGCGCGGGGTCTCCGTGCCGGGGAAAAAGTCGGCGAGCGAAATGTCCATGGCCTCCGCGATTTTGGCCAGCGTTTCGAGCGACGGCACGGTGTGGCCGTTTTCGACGCGCGAAAGGTAGCATCGCAGGAGCCCGGTACGGCGCTCGATGTCCCCCTGCGACAAGCCGCGCTGGCTGCGATAGGTTTTGATGACTTCTCCGATGTTCACCCGAGGCTTTTCTTTTGGCATGGTCTCTCCGCCTTGAAATAATCACCCCAACTTAGGTGTTATCTTAGTGACTAACAGCAGGAGTGGCAAGGGGGAAAGTGTGGTGAATGGTTCCAATCCGGCAATGCGGCCAGGCAGACGAACGGCTGCAGAAATGACGAAAGGCGAGCCGTAGCTCGCCTTCCTCCATCCTCGACCAAAGTCCGTGTCAGATCCGGGCCTTAACTTTGACTGAGCGTGACGCTCACGGGCTGTTGCAGGCGGAATTCCAGTAGAGTTTCACTGGGCACCTTGACCTGCGCACCCTTCGTCAGGACTTGTACCGCACCGCCGGTGGCTCCGCCGGCCGCAGCGCCAATCGCGGCGCCCTTGCCGCCGCCTGCGATGGCGCCGATAATGGCCCCAACAGCGGCGCCCCCACCAACTTTTTTGGCCGTGGACGAACCTTGTCCCTTGCCCTGCACCGTGTAGTCACTGCTGACGACCGGGTAGTCGTGCCCGTCAATGACCAGGCGTGTCAGTTCCAACTGCAACTCCGATCTACCGGAGAAGTTTCCACTCTTCTGCGCTTCGGCCAGCCGGCCGTAGACGTCAGTTCCCTTGCGCGCGACGAGGGTGTCACCAACGGTCAGGTCCGTCTCAAGGCTGGCGTGGAAGACGTCGCCGACATGGTTTTTCGCGGAGTCCACACCGTCGATCATGCGAATCAGCATGGATTGTCCGGCGGGAATGGTGACCACGCCATTCGCAGCGGCAGGTGCCGGCGCAGGGGCAGCGGCAGGTGCGGGCGGTGGTGCAGGCGCGGGCGCCTCGACCGGTGCAGGCGCCGGACTCGAGGACCGGCCCGTGAAGGTCAGCGCGACAATGTCGTTGGTGTTAAAGGTTTGAACTTCGCCGTTCACTTCAAAACGAAGAATGTGCTGCGTGCCACCGAGAAACTTTCCCTGCACAACTTTGCCGCTCTTGAGCTCCAGAGTGTCGGCGGCGGCCACACTCACAAAAAACAGCCCCACGATAATGGTAGCGAAAAAACGCTTCACGTTAGGCATACCTCCCTCTCTCAAACCGATTCTTCAAAGCTTGCCGCTCTCCCAGGCGGAGTTGCTTACCCCCATTCTACCGCATTGGATGTTCGACGAGCGGGTAATGGTTGCGTGAATCGGAAATAGAACCGTGGGAAACGGGAGGAAAATCCGAGCTAAAGCAGCAAAGCGCCATGCCTAGTGATTCTAATCGGCCGGGCTTAGAAACCAAGAAGTGGTCCGAGCTTAGATTGAATTCCGCCCGGACGCACAAGTTGCCGCAGATCCTTTCGAAACGGGGGTCGCCAGGCAAGGCGAATTCTAGCGCCCGGCGAGCGGCGTCGGCCTCCTCCGCCAACCGGAACATCGCGTTTCAGGAAGGCTCGATCCTTTTGCACGATGAACAGCCCGTCATCCACGAAGCTCTGGATAGCCGCCACCGCGCCGTTGAGCCCGGTCGAGGTCGGGCGAATGATGGCCACCGGACCCCAAGCGGGGTTCAGGAAATGACAGGGCTCCGGCATTCTTCCAGTTGGGTTTCGACCCAGCAAATTCGCCCAGCTAAAACGGCCTCGACATCAAACAAACAACTCGCTTCGCGAAGCCCCGAAGCGCTCCGGGCTCAGATAGCGAAGAGTTGGCGGGAATAAAACAACGAAAGAACAAGTCCTTATCAACATGACAGCCTTTGGGGAGTGAAGAGTTACGCCAAGAACTCAAGATGAAAGGATAAGGATCGGCGGGCAACCTGAGGTCGAGGCCAGGGAAATCCCCCGGGTAGAGCCCATGATGGACGAGAAAAACTTGCCTTCTCTGGTGCGCTTTGGCGCGTTCGAAGTGTCGTTCGAATCGCGGGAGCTTCGTAAGCACGGCATGCGCATCCAGCTGGAAGAAAAGCCCTTCCAAATTCTGGAGACTTTGATCGAAAGCGCCGGACAGGTGGTACGGCGAAAGACGCTTTGCGAAAAACTGTGGCCCGATACGTACGTGGCCTTCGACCACAGCCTGAATACGGCCGTGAACAAGCTTCGCAGTGTCCTTGGAGATTTAGCGCAAAGCCCGCGATTCATCGAGACGCGTCCGCGGCTCGGCTACTGCTTCGTCGCGCCGGTCGAGCGGCTCAATGGGCATCGCCCGGCAATGCCGGCGCGCGCCACAAACGGACCCGATGAGCCTCTGAGCAATTCCTCGGAGCAGCAAACTCGGCGCCTCGCTATGGCGACATCGGTTCGAGGTTCCAACCGTCCACAACAAGTTCCGGGGACGTCCCCGCAAGCGAAGAACTGTCAAAGCGCACCGTGACGGACTTCTTCTCTCCCGGCAATAGCGAGAAATAATTGTCGCTCCAGAAAACGGGCACCGCGTCTTCGCCGCCCTTGCCGCGTGTGAGGCGCGGATGAATCATGAAGGCCACAGTGTCGCCGTGGTTGACCACGGAAAGGGTCATCGAGTGCTCTGATCCGGTTACGCCTGTTGTTTTGGTGATCGTCACTTTTGCCTTCGGCAGGCCGTGCAGCCCGGTCAAGTCACCGAATTCTTTTTGTGGTGTGTAGACCGTGTCGCTTCTCCCGGCCCAGTCGAGCACATCGCGCTTGGTGGATAGCCAGTAGAAGTTATCGCTGAGGAGTTTTCCCGTCGCATCGTGCAGCTCAAGCTTGAGGAAATACGTGGTGGAAAGGCCCTCCGGCGTGGGCAGGTCAAAGGCCTTGGCGCTGTTGTCTTCCGCTAGATCAAGCGTTCGATTGCGCGAAGCTTTCTCCTTGGCGTCGATGTTGTAGATTCTCGCGGACACCTTCATTCCCTTCAGAGCTTCCTGGGTGGTGTTGACCACGTAGACGGAATTGTCGTCGTAGGAGTACTGCACGTGCATAGGTTCGCAGGCTTTCTTGGTTCCAAAATAACCGCCCGCCGGGACCAGATAAAAGTCGTAGAGGTGCCAGATCAGAGAGGGCCAGGCGTTGTTGAGCATCCACTGAATCACGCCGGTGGCGGTGTATTTGTTGCGGCCATAGGCTTCGAACATGGCGCGCTCGCCGTCGTAGGTCATGGCCTGAGCCTTGCGCTCATAGTCTTCGAGCGAAGTGGCTTGGCCGTAGCGACGATTTAAACCGTCGGTGAAAATGTTCACGTTGGTAAAGCGCTCGCCGCCCGCGTGATAGTTCCACACGTCGTCGATTGGCCAGAGATGGTCTTTGGGAATGAATTTCTCCAAGGACTCGCGGGGAGGAATGGCGGGGCCGGGACTGGTTTCGGTGTTGTAGCCATAAGCGCCGCCGGCTTCCGTGTCTTGAAGCCAGTAAGCCGGCGGTACATATTCGTAGGGGCCGGTCATCTTGACGCCCGACTCGCCTGTCAGGGTCGTTTTCTGCGCCGACGCGGACGAAACAATGGGATTGGGCCACTCCAATTCCTTTTCGATGTCCAAATACATTTGCTCGACATCGGGAGGGGGCGGATTGTCGCTCCCATTTAGGAACACGAAGACGCTGGGATGATTGCGCAAGCGCGTGATTTGATCTCCTAGCGATGCGGCGGCAACGCGGTTCTGATCGCCGGTCCAATACTTCCATCGTTCCCAGGCGTCGCAGCAAGTCCAGCCGGGCATGACGAGAATTCCAAGCTTGTCGGTCTTTTCGAAAAACTCGTCGCGGTCGAGACGGCCTTCCAGGCGAATGGTGTTCAGGTGCATGTCGCGCACGTAGGCAAGATCGGCGTCGAGCTTTGCGGAAGACCACCGGAAGAGCAGCTCGGGCGCCCAGGCCGCACCTCGAATCAGTAGCTTGCGGCCATTGACCTTGAAGAGGCGATGACCCTTGTCGGTCAATTCGGAAGTCACTTCACGAATGCCGAAAGTGACGTCGGCGGTGTCCGAAATCTGCTTGCCGATTTCGAAGCGCAGCTTTGCGGTATAGAGATTCGGGGTACCCATCTGATACGGCCACCAGATCCTGGGATGGGCCAATTTGAGTCTCGCGAATTGCCCCGGGGAAAATTTAACCGTCTTCGTTTCTCCGGCGGCCAATTCCACAGGCTGCTCGAGAGCGGTCCCTTCCAATTCTGCCTGTAACACTCCATTGACTGAAGCCTTTGAAGCATTATGGAGTTCCGCGCTGATAGTCAATTCGGCGTACTTGTGCCCCCCGTCAAGTTTCGAAGAGACAAATGGCTTCCTCACGGCGACGGCTCCGCTGGCGGTGAGGAACACTTCCTTCCAGATCCCCATGTTTTTGTCTGGCGGCGTGGGATTCCAATCCACCCATGTGATGCCGAGGTCGTATTGGTCGGGCGCGAAGATTTCCAGGGCAAGAGCATTCGTTTTTGCGGGCTTGAGAAATTGCGTGATGTTGAATTCATAGGCACGGTAGGTTCCGGCGACATCGTTGGTATCGGCGATTTTCTGTCCGTTGACCCAAATGTTGGCGCGGTAATTGATTCCGAGGAAATTGAGCCATACATTTTTTTCTGGGCCCGCGGGCGAGGGCAATTCGGTTCGGTACCACCAAGAGCACTTGAACGGGCTTCCGTCGGGCATATCCACATTGGCGAAAAGCTGTGTGTTCGAGTGATTCATCCCGGGAAAAGAGTCCAGATTCGTGGCGTAATCGGGATCGGAATACGTCTTGTCGGTGACGAGAGCGCCGACGACGGTCGCCGGAATCTCGGCTTTGTGCCAGCCGGCGGCATCGAAGCCCGCGAGGGAGATTTGCTCGCCCGTGCTTTTTTCTTCACAGGAAGATTGGATTTGCCAGTTCTTGTGGAGGTAGGTTCGGTTCGTGGGGCCGTTTGCGGCGGTGCCGAGACTTGGAGCTACAAGACGAACGACCGCGGAAAAAATCAACGAAAAGAGAAGACACCTCGATCGTCGCACGAGTTTCTCCTGGGAACCAAGAGTTCTATCAGCGGTCCGACACCCCGGCCGGACAAACTGCACGGAGCATGTTAAACCGTTTCAATGACCAGGGCTCGCATTATTTTTTTGCGGAAAGCGGACAGCAGCAGCTTGCGCGGGAATTTGCGGAGGGTAGCACCGCAAGCCTGCGAGTGAATGAAGGAACCCCTGCGAGGCCGATCAGGAACAACCCGAGAAGTCCGTGCGAGCGACGTCGGTGGTCATGCCGGCTGTCACCTTGAGCGGCCGTGGCGGAGTGCTAGCGTCGTTGGAGATCATGATCTCGGGCGGCCCCGTCCGGGTTCTCACATCTACCGGGCTCACGGCATGTCATATTGAGCAACCTCACCGTTGATACATCCACGGAACTATCAGTATCATCTTCGCAAAGAAGGACACTCTGCTGGAGAGGGCTGTACTTATGGATGATCCCAAGCATGAACAACCCGAGTACGCTGCGCTTCGGCAGATGAGTGAGGACTTGCGGGAGCGACGAGAATTGTTCAGAAAGTTTCGTAGGGAACTTCTCAGAGTAAAACTTAAGCAGAGATTCAAGCAGGCTGCTGCGGCTGCCGCCTATCTGGTTCCCCTGTGTTTACTTTGGTGGCGATTGGGAATCGTGCGCGCGCCTTCTACCAACTGGCGGTACTATGTTGGTGTCGTCCACGACCCGGGAGAGTTGGTTGGAGGTCTCCTGATTCTTACCTTTAATGGGCTGATCGTATGGATGATTTGCCGCAAGGTTAAGAATCCCGGCTGGGAGATAGGGTGGCGTACCATATTCTTCTGTATTCTGTTCTACCTGGTCGTGCTCTTGGCCGGTCCTCCGAACTTGTGATGAACGGTGACTTCCCCGCCGCTAGTGCTCTGAGCTTTGGCTGGAAGACAATGCTCGCTCTCGTACACTTTCCTTTCCGCAAGTCCGAGTTCCTGACTCTTGCGACCTCAGGCAGATCGATTTGCTGAATCGCCTGCCACGCTTAACGTTGGAACGACAAAAAGCAACGAAGGAACATTCGAGCTTGTGTTCTGCAGCACCCCGGATAATTTCCTCACTCGAACGGACTGCCAACCCATCCAAGATTTCCGTCGACCGGGGAACGTATCGAACAAGCGCCGGATCAGGAGTCCGGCCATACGTCGGGCTATCTGCGCCTTCAAGCCAACTACATACAGGCAAGGCGGAGAATTCGCAATGCGTAAGCAATCGTTTTGCAATAGGCTTAAATGGTCCCGGAGGAGGGGGTCGAACCCACACGGTACTAAGTACCACTGGATTTTGAGTCCAGCGCGTCTGCCAGTTCCGCCACTCCGGGCGTGCTGTAACTCATTGAATTGTAGCAGGTTCCTCTTGCTGCGTCTCTTCGGCCTGCTTGCCAGTCTCGGCGTTTTTAGCTTGTCTATAACTTAACTCGATTTTCCGGGCCGCCTCGGCCAGATCCCGCTCGCTTGTGATGTTGTAGCGGTCAAACACGTTGCGCGTCTTGTGGCCGGAGACTTTCATCGCGACAACTTCGGGAACGTCGGCCCGCACCATGTTCCTCACAGCGGAGCGGCGCAGATCGTGAAAGAGCAGCCCAGGCAAGCCTGCCGCGGCAATCATCTTCTCCCAAAACAAAGGCGTCCTAGACTCCGGGCCGAGGCCACACATTAACCCCGACGATACGGGCCGCTATGAGCGGAAAGACCATCGCACGCCAGAGCGCAAGCGGGAAAAGTCCACGGTCCTATAGAACGAATGCGGTGATGCTGAAAGGCCCTGCGATTCGCAAGGGAGGCCGGTCAAGAAAGTACGGGACGAACGCTGAGAGGCAGCGGGTTTATCGTACCCGCCTAAGTGTTACGAAACCACTTGCAGCCTGTTGGAAACACAAGGCTTGCAGGCGTGAAAATCGGTTCTCTCGCACTTGAGGGCAAGGAGCGCAAAACGAGACCCCGGTAAGGCCTATTCGCAATCGCGGTCAGAAGGATGGGGTTCGAACCAATGGGCTCCGCCGAAAGGACTGTGCCTGGCAAAATCCGGGAGGAGGGGCGGCAAATAACTATTCTGAATGTCAGACGCCTCTCGCATCCAACTCGGATTGTATTGGATGCGCTGCCCTAAGTCAGACCAGCGACACGCGAGATGTCCTGTCTCCGTTTGCCATGATGACATCATTGCAGCAAACCTCCGACGTTCTCACAGAGCAAGGATACCACAGATTCTACGCGATCCTCAGGGATCACTCAAAACCGGCCAGTCAGGGTCACTTCAAAACCCGCCAACGGTGAGAGCTCGGGACATTGACGTCGACGGGAGCCCTTATAGGCTCTCTCGGCATGAGCAACGTCTTGAGCGAAGAAAAGAAACAGCAAGTCATCGCACTGGGAAAGCTCGGCTGGT
>Ga0182040_10000804_pt1 | contig 14349 bp, 11 predicted proteins | sample flu12Cox44000176_FD_125973 | JGI IMG/M metagenome (GOLD analysis project Ga0182040, IMG submission 125973) | Lab enrichment of tropical soil microbial communities from Luquillo Experimental Forest, Puerto Rico - flux8day.12C.oxic.44.000.176 | ecosystem: Environmental > Terrestrial > Soil >... | reverse complement strand
TCGTCGGTTTACCGCGGAGCCAGTGCCGTAGCATCGCCAGCCCTCCGTTAAGCACCCGGTGACGCGCTGGCCACTGTGCCGATCATAGCGCCAAGCGAATCGGCATCGCCGCGGCGGCTTTCGCCGCTCGCCACTCGCCGCAAATCGTAGGCCTGCACCGTTTCGTTGATCATGCGCTGCAACCCGAACCGCGTTCGAATCAATTCCGGACCGGCGAAACGCGCCTGCGCCTGCGCGCTGGGATCCGCAAGCAGCCAGCTCACACACTGCGCGAGCCGGTCGGCATCGGGCGGATCCACGATCCAGCCGCTCATCCCCGGATCCAGCGCCTCCTCCACGCCGCCGGCCTTGGTGGCGACGACAGGGGTCCCAGCCCATTGCGCCTCCAGAACCACGTTGGGGACACCCTCGCCGTAGGAGGTCAGCAGAAACACATCGAGCGCCCGCATTACCGGTAGTACGTCATCAACGATGCCCGGCCGCAGCAAGCGGTGAGCAAGGCCAAGGTTCCACGCCGCCTTTGCAATCTCCCGCTCGAGAATACCCTGGCCGAACAGGACGAACCAGGCCTCGGGGTTGGACCGGAGCACACGAGCTGCGACATCGACCCATAGCAGCGGCCGCTTTTCCGGATAAAACCGGAAAATGCCGCCGACCAGCGGCGCGCTCTCCGGGATTCCCAGCCGGCTTCTGACCGCCTGAGCGGCGACGTTATCGATCGGCCCCATGTCGAGACCGTTGTGAATCACCTTGGTACGGTCCGGCGCCAGTCGCAGCCATTCAGCATAACTCTCGGCACCGGCCCGGCTATTATTCAGAAACACTACATTCGGCAATGCGCAAAGCGCCGCATATGCGGGATCCATATACGGCTGATAAAGCGCAAAATGGGTCGGATTGATGTTGCGACCGGACAACACGATGCGCGGCACGCCCGCCAATGCGGCCGCGAGGCCCGCGCGCGTGTTGCTCCAGTCGAGCCAGGCATGCACCACTTCCGGCCGCAGGCGGATCAGCTCCGGATACAGATTGGCGACATCGAGGAGGAAGCCTTCAGGCAGACTTGCCTGGCGCCGCGCCAGCGCTGCAGGTGCCCTCACCATGGCGCGACTGAAAGCGTATCGTTCGATCGTGCGTGCCCGCACGCCAGCACGCTGCAGTAATGGAAGGTAGAAGTCATAGCGTGCGGGGTGCCCCCCGCTCAGCATATCGCATATAAGTTCGACGTCTGCGATCTCCGCTGACTGTGACAACCCGCGCGCGGTGTAAGCGACCTGCCGTTCCGCACCACCGGGCGAAAGATTGCCGCATACCATGACCACTCGGCCCAGCACGAAATCGCCGCGGCGCTCGGTTGCTGCGTCGGCGATCATGGACATCAGCATCGCTGCATCCAGCCGGGCCGGAGCGGCCACGCGTGCCCGTTCGGTTCGCGCCACGGTGAGTTCGGGCGCGGCTATTCGCGACGGCGCCTGCTGGAGGATAGCTCGTCGGAGCGAGGGTGTCAGCCGGGGGATAGCTCGTCGAAGCGAGGGTGTCAGCCGGGGGATAGCTCGTCGAAGTGAGGGTGTCAGCCGGGGGATAGCTCGTTGGAGCGAGGGCGCCGAAAACAGCCGGACCGAACGCGATACTTGGCGCCGCCATGCCACCAACTTGTGCGTCGCATTAAGCGGCATATCGACCCACTCGCGCCCGCACCGGACCGTCAATGTTAGCACCTGCCGCCGTAGCGCCTCGCGCAGCATCGCCCATGTGATCAGCCGCCATGAGCCGATGAAGTAGACGTGCACGGCGCCCGGCGGCAGCGCCCACAGGCCGGGCTCCCAGTACCCGCCGAGATTGGCGCTGGGGAGCCGGCGCTTTAGTCGCCGCAGCTCGACCAGATTGTGCTTGCTGACGAGGCCGTTGACGGCTTCCTCGCGGGCGAGCCGCTCGACATCCGCCACGGTCAATGCGAAGGAGGCGGCGAGACATACCGGCGCCCGGCGCCCGCGGCGCGCATGCGCAAGGGCCGCGGCAATCAGCTCGTCGGGGTTGGAATCAAGACTGGACGATACAGTATACCACAGACGCCCCGCTGGCCTTCGTAATGATTTCAGGACGGCGTGCGCCATGCGGCGACTTCCGCGCACGTCGGCGCTCAGGCCGCGAGTGCTGGACGCATAAGCGCCCAATCGGATGGTTGGTCCACCCACATTCGGAACCACAGCTCCAGCATCAATAGCGCCCAGAGCCTAGTGTCGTGCTGCACACGGTTCGAAACGTGCTCAGCAAGGAGCCGTTCGACATATGCCTTCTGGAAGATACCACGGGCGGATGCCGCCGAGGACAGCAACACGTCGTGTGCCATCTCGCGCAGGTCTTGGCGCAGCCAGTCGCCGACAGGGCAGCCAAACCCCATCTTCTTGCGATAGAGAACCTCGCGGGGAAGGTAGGGCTCCATCGCCCGCTTGAAGATCGCCTTGGTTTCGCCGCCTGCCATTTTCATGCTGTAAGGCAGGCCCGCTGCCCACTCCATGAAGACATGGTCGAGCAGCGGCGACCGGGTTTCCAGTGCATGTGCCATGCTGGCCACGTCGACCTTTACCATCAGGTCATCAGGCAGATAAGTGTGGATATCGGCCCAGTTGGCGCCGGTCACCAGGTTCGGAGCCTCCGCGAAATAGGCGTCGAGCTTGTCCAGCGCGGAGCCGTCGAGAAAGCTCTCCATCGCCTCGGCATAGCCTTCCCGCTTCTGGTAATCCATGAAGTAGGTGATCATAAAGGCATAGCGCTGGCTGGGCCGAGTGTCGGCGCTTCTCAGCAGGCCGGCCAGCGCGTTCAGGCGGCGTTCGTAGCGCGCTTTAAGCGGCGCCGGCAGACGTGCGATCGCCGCCCCCGCGGTGTGGCGCAGCGAGTGTGGGAGGACGTCGAGGCGCGACAGGACGCGGCAGGCTGAATAGCGCGGGTAGCCCAGAAAGGCTTCGTCACCGCCATCCCCGTTGAGCGCGACTGTGACCTTCTGTCGCGCTAGTTCAGAGACGTAATAGGTCGGGATCATAGACGGGTCGGCAAACGGCTCACCATAGTGCCAGACCAGTCTCGGGATCACCGCGGCAGCATCAGGCTCCACGATAAATTCCTGATGGTCGGTCTCGTAGCGCTCGGCGACCATTCGGGCGTATCGGGTCTCGTCGAACACGGCATTCTGGAAGCCGATCGAAAAGGTCTTCACGGGCGCCGCCCCGAGCCGTGACATCAAGGCGACGATCGCCGAAGAATCGACGCCGCCGGACAGAAAGGCGCCGAGCGGCACATCGGAGATCAACCTTAGACGAACCGCCTCGGCGAGCCGCTCGACCAGTTCGCCGACGACACCACGGACCGAACGGCGGCACTTGGGCGCATTGGGACGCGGCAGCTGCCAATAGCGTGTCGCCTCGCCGATGGCGGCATCGGCGCCACTACCAGCGTCGACAACCATCAGATGGGCCGCCGGCAGTTTGCGGATCGCGGCAAACGCGGTCCGTGGCGCCGGCACGTACTGCAGGCTCAAATAATCGTCGATCGCGACTAGATCCGGAGACCGATCGATCCCCGGCCAAGCAAGGATCGCCTTGATCTCGGAGCCGAACACCAGCGCATTCCCGGCGCGGCACCAAAAGAGCGGCTTCTTGCCAAACCGGTCACGCACCAATAGCAGCCGCCGCTCCGCCCGATCCCACAGCGCTATCGCGAACATCCCGCGCAGCCGATCGACGACTTCGACCCCCCAGGCGGCGTACCCGTGCACCAGTACCTCGGTGTCAGAGCGGCTGCAAAACACGTGACCGAGACTCTCGAGCTCGCGCCGCAGGTCCATGAAATTATAAATTTCGCCGTTGTAGCTGACCCAAACCCGCCCGTCCGGGCTGCTCATCGGCTGATGACCGGCCGGGGAAAGATCGATGATCGACAATCGCGCATGGGCTAAGCCACAGACGCCGTCCGACCAGACCCCCTCGTCATCGGGCCCGCGGTGCCGGACGGCGCCGATCATTGCCCGCAGCCGCGCCAAGTGATCAAACTCGAGATCGCCTGATTTCGGCGCCACGAAACCGGCTATGCCGCACATGCCACTGCCTCTCGCAAGTGACGATAGGTTGCCGGTAGCCTTAGCATAGAGCGCTCTCGGGATCACGGCGTGCCCGCCGCGCCACGACTTGCAACAACAGACTCTCTGTCGCGGAGATCATCGTCTCCAGCTCGAAACTCTCAACGATCCGACGCCGTGCAGCAAAATTACACGAATCACTCTCGCGAATCGGTTTCACAAGGTCAAGTATGGCTCGCGCCAACTCCCGTGGGTCTCGCGGCGGCACCACCCGCCCTGTCATACCAACGAGGTTCGCGGCATCGCCAACCGTTGTGACTATGCAGGACAGGCCGCACGCCATCGCTTCTCCGACGACGTTTGGAAAGCCTTCGCCGAACGCCGAGGGTAGGCACAGGATATCGGCGGCATGATAGATCTCGGTGACCCGTCGGCGTGCCGAAGCCCAGATCACCCGATCGGCTATGCCCAGCGCGACCGCCCTTGCTTTCAAGCGAGCGACAACACGCTGGGGTCCGTCGCCGACGATCAGCCCCACAATATGCGGCGTAGTTTCCGCCGCGATCGCAAGCGCCTGCAGGAACCCTGGGTGATCCTTCATCGGATCGAGCCTCGCGACAACCGCAACGACCAGGGTCGCTGGCGGGCAACCAAGCACCGCGCGCGCCGCAGCGCGCTCCTCTGGGGTGGCCGGACGAAATCGGTCGGTATCGATCCCGTTGCGGATCGTCGCCACTCGCGCGGCGCCAAACGCTGAGCCTCGAGCCCATGCCGCCCCGCTCTGTGAATTAGCGATCACCAAATCTGGCAAGTGACTCGCCAGGAGTTCGAGGCGTATCGAGAGGCGTTCGAGCGGGCCGTAGCAAGTGAGATCGAGTGACGTGCCCCGCAATCCCCAGACAAGTGCCGACCTTCGATAGAACACGGTTCGAAAAAGCGCCGCTAGCAGGTTCGATACCGGCAGGAAGCTGTAAATGACGTCGGGCTCCTGCAGCGCCATCGCGCGCATCAAGCGCCAGGGAAACCCGACAATATCCCACCGGCCGCGCTTCCCGAGGACTATTATTTCAGGGTTCGGACCGGGAAATGAGTCTTCGAAGGGACCGCCCGTGTAGAACGTCACGATACTCACCCGATGGCCACGTCGGGCCAGCCCTTGGGCGAGGTAGACGACCTGCCGTTCCGCTCCTCCAAAACTGAGTGCGCGTATCAGCAGAGTGACATTCAGCCGGTTTTTGCTCAGTTTTGTAGACGCCGGAGCCGGCGCCGCAACAGGTAGCTGACGGTGGACATAGTCGGTCGATGCTTGTAGAAGACCGGCCGACCTTACGCAGCCGGGCCTCGCGGTCAAGCATGCTATCGACAGTCTCGAAAATGCTTGCCCCCTCCGCTAACGGGGCGGCGTTTCGCCACTTTTTGTCACTGATACGCCGCCATCACGAACTCGTGTGGGAGATGACCCGCCGGGAGATGCTTGAGCGCTATACGGGTCAAGTGCTTGGATCATTATGGGCGCTGGGGCTTCCCTTGCTGACCATGGGGATTTATATTTTCGCATTTCTGGTCTTGTTCCAGGGGCACCTACCGGGCAGCGACAGCTCCCTCGGTTACGCCGTTTTTGTCCTCTCTGGATTGGCTCCTTGGATGGCGGTGCAGGAGGCGCTTGGTCGCGGGCCGACGGCAATTTCCGGCAATGCGAATCTGGTCAAGCAGATCGTCTTCCCGAACGAGATCCTACCATTGCGGGTCGCGCTCGGGGTCTCGCCGACGCTCGGGATCGGCGTCGCCGTCGTGGGCATGCTGGCGCTGATCTGTGGCCTCGGCGGTTGGTCCACGGTCCCGTTGCTGATTGTCGCGGTGGCCTGCCATCTCGTAATGACGGCCGGGCTCGTCTATGTCCTGGCCGCAATTGGCGTGTTCATCCGCGACGTGCGCGATATCGTCACGGTGCTACTATCGATTGGCTTATTCCTGCAGCCGATTTTTTACGGCCCGGGCGTGGCACCGCGAGCGCTGGAGATGATCTTTTACCTGAGCCCGATCAGTTACCTGATCTGGTGCTATCGCGACGCGCTCGTCTATGGCGAGATCTCGAACACGGTGGTGTGGCTGGCAACCCCGATCATATCGACGTTGTTGTTTCTGATAGGTTACCGCCTCTACCGCAGCCTTCAGCCGGCTTTCGGTAACGCTCTGTGAGTGGGCTTGCTATTGCAGTTCGCAGGCTGCGCAAGAGCTATCGGCTTTACGCCCGTCCACGCGACATGCTGTTTGAAGCGTTGGGCGGACGCCAGCGTCATCGCGAATTCGTCGCGCTCGACGAAGTGTCGTTCGACGTTGCGGGCGGCAGCGTCCTTGGCCTGATGGGGCGCAACGGGGCGGGGAAGAGTACGCTGCTGCGAATTATTGCTGGGACGCTCGACGCGACCGCCGGCACGGTGACAACGTCAGGACGGGTAGCGGCCATTCTCGAACTGGGCACGGGCTTCCACGCGGATTATAGCGGTCGCGAAAACATCTACCTTGGCGGGTTGTGCCTCGGCCTCAGCCGCAAGCGGATCGACTCGCGGGTTGCCGAGGTGATCGAGTTCAGCGAACTTGAGGAATTCATCGACCAGCCGTTCCGCACCTATTCGAGCGGAATGCAGGCCCGCCTCGCCTTTAGTGTGGCGACCTGCGTCGACCCCGACATCCTGATTATCGATGAGGCATTGGCGGTGGGCGATGCACGCTTCCAGCTCAAATCCTTCGACCGCATTCGCGAGTTCAAGCGCCGCGGCAAAAGCATCCTCGTCGTCAGTCATAGTATCAATCAGCTGGTTAGTGTCTGCGACCGCGCCATTCTCCTCGATCGCGGCCGGATCCTAATGGATGGCGAACCGAACGCCGTCGGCAATGCCTATCACGAATTGTTGTTCGGGCCGCCCACCGCGGCGGAGCCGGCGGCGCCGCTAGCCGGGACCCAGGCAAACGATGGCGCGCGGCAGGCCGAGCCGCCCGCGCGTGCGGCGGCGACAGATCTCGACTTGGGCGAACCGCCACCCGAAGTGACGGGGGCGGAGGGGGGAAGAGAACACCGTTATGGCGACGGCGCGGCGCGGATAATCGATTTCCAGCTCGTCGACACCCAGGATCGCGCGGTCACACGATTGCAAAGCCTCGAGACCTACGCCGCGGTGGTGACGATCCGTGCTGCGCGCCAGACCGAGGAACTTTGTGCCGGAGTGTTGGTGCGCAACGCGCGCGGGCAAGATATCTTCGCGACTGATATGATGCGCTGTCAGGACCTGACCATCGCACCGTTGATGCCGGGCGAGGAGGCCATCGTTCGCATGCGCTTTCGGGCCAACATGGCGGCTGGGACATATTTTTTTAGCGCAACCGTCGCGCGATGCGACGGGACAAAGCACGACGTGCGTTTCGATGCCATAATGACCGAGGTGGCGCCGGTAACCACAATCTATACTGATACGCTAGTCAACCTGGAGCCCGAGTTTTGCATCAGCGACCTCCGATTATTGGCGCAAGCCAGAGAATTAACGGAGTAAGCTCTTTGGGCAAAGACGAGATCGAATTGACGCTCGTTCTTGATCAAGCCCGATCGGAGCGAGGGCTATGCTGGACGCTCGAACTGCCGTCGGAGGTCGCTGCCGGAGACAACATGAATAACCCCGCGCGTTCCGATTTGCAGCTCTTCGAGGACGGCAAACCACTCGGTCCTGCGCACTCTGATCACAATCGCATTCGGCTGATTGGAGGTGGTCTCTACTCGCATTGGGAGAGTAACTTGTATTTCTCGACCTCTGACAACGCACCGCCGGTCGGATCCGGCCGGCGATATTGGATTCGGGCCGGCCGGCACACGGCGGGGCCCGATCGTGAACCCAGCGACCACGGCGGATCGCTTCTGGAAATCCTTGCTCCGGCGTTACGCCAGGTGGCGAAGAATAGGTCTCTAGATTTGTTGGGGACGTTCTCGGGATCGCTTGAGCAGCGGTTAGAGATGCTCGAAAGTAAAGTCGAATATCTACTGGACGAGCTGTATTCGGCAAAGTCACAGTTGCGACATCTCGCGCCAACGGCGGAGGTGCTCGACAATGTGCAGAAATATCAGATCCGCACGTTTGATTTCCAGTGGAACCGACTGCCCTATCACGACGCCTTCCTCTCCAATCCAGAATGGCGCCATAAGGCGGCTGACGATGTCTGCGCGCGGCTTGACCGGCCTCGCGAATGGTTGCGAGGAAAGAAGGTGCTCGATAGCGGCTGCGGACCAGGCCGCCACTGCTGGGCGTTTGCCAGCCTTGGCGCGGTAGTGACGGCGTTCGATACTTCGCCCATCGCAGTTCAGGCCGCGCAGCACGAAACGCAAGGCCTCCCAGGAGTTACGATCGAACAGCGCAATATTCTTGATCCTCTGCCCTACTCTTGTGAATTCGACCTGGTTTGGTGCTACGGGGTGATTCATTGCACCGGCGACACCTACCGAGCGCTCTCGAATATCGCCTCCTGCGTTCGGCCGGGTGGTATGCTTTATTTTATGGTCTACCCTGAACCGGAGCGCACCAACGTCGACGCGTACCGCTATTATCATGAGGTATATGCAGTGCGCCAACTCACCCGTCATTTGAGTTTCGAGGAGAAGGCCAAACTCCTGGAGGATTTGCAAGGAAAGCGATGGGCGCTTTCGTGGTTTGACGCAATCAGCTCTGAGATAAATGATTTATACACGGTGGAAGAGCTCGCTCAGATTTTGGACTGGCTCGGTTTCGGCGATGTTTGGCGCACGATGCCCCACGAACACAGTCTGAATATAACGGCTATTAGACGACCGGGCTAAACGGGGACTAGGCCGACTTGGATCGGTTGGTGTGGGTATCCATCTCAACTTGGCGGTTCTCCTTCGCGATATCGCGTCGCGCTTTCGGCTCGGAGGGCGGGTGGCGACCCTGGGGGAGCAGTGGCTCTCGTTCGATCCGGAACAGATCGCAATTCTGCCCGAGGCCGCCGCGCTTCGCGGCGCAGTCTTGTCGCAGGAGAAGCCGGCGGCGACGTTTTTTGGCCGGCTTGGCTTCACCGCGACGGAGAGCGTCGACATCGACCGCGCCGGTGGAGCCACCCATCTCTTCGACCTGAATCTCCCCGAGACGCCCACGGCATTGGTCGGAAACTTTGATCTTGTGTTCAACGGCGGCACTCTCGAACACGTGTTCCACCTGCCCAACGCGCTCGCCAATATCAGCCGGATGCTGTGCGCGGACGGAGTAGCACTGCATGTGCTGCCGTGTCACAACTGGGTGGACCACGGTTTCTACCAGTTCAGCCCGTGCCTGATGTTCGACTATTACCGCGCCGCGGGGTTCGAGTGCCTGGAGTCGATGCTGCTCGGCTACGCGCTAGAGCAACCCGATCGATGGCTGGTCCGTTGCGCCTGGCCCGGGCTCTTTGGCGCAGGGCTGGCCGGGACGTTGGACCGCGGCGCGTACCTTCACCTGTTTGCCGCGCGGCGTGGCCCGACGGTAGCGCCGAACCCAATGCCGATTCAGACACTCTATGCGCCGGTCGAGGGCGCGCCAATTGCCAATGATCGTCCGCGCTGGTTTATCCCATTCCTGCTGTGTAACGGTCACCGGCAGGACATGCCGCCACGGGCGGAGTTAGTACTGCCGCCGCTGCGGTTTCGTGCCGAGAGCGGCCATGCCTGGACCATAACGATCAGCGAATTCGCCGAGCTCGCCGATACCCTCGAACGGCCGGCACGCTCGCCGCTGATCCTGCTCGAAGACGGGATGCCACTAGGCCCGCCGCACGCGGACCACGCGCAGATTCGCGCTCGCGGTCGCGGGCAATATTCGCATTGGGGTGAATATTTGTATTTTGCCAGCTCCGACAACAGCAGGCCGGACAACAACGGACGGCAATATGCTGTCGTGATTCCCGGCGCCGCCGGGCTGGCCGACTTGCCAGGCTGCTCATCGTGTCCGCGCGGCTGATCGGTCTCGACGGCCTCGCGCCGGAGGCGGGGCTGTGCTGGGTTTGCTCGCTGCCGACGGGTTGCCCGGAGGGCGACAGCTCCGAAGAGCCGCAGCGGTCGAGCCTGCGCCTGTTCGAGAGCGGGCGGGAAGTCGGGCCGGCGCACAGCATCCACGACGAAATTCGCAAGCTCGGCAGCGGTCGGTATTCGCATTGGGGCGACCGGCTTTACCTATCGGCTGCGGCGCCGGGAGCATGGCCCGATCAATGCCGCTACACAGTACTCGTCGAACAGGCTGAGGAAGCTTCCCGGCGCGCTGTCCTCGCCGCCGCCGCGGCGATCGATGCCGAGCAACTGACGCCCGAGATGCGTTACGCCTGGGGGGAGCGAGTCTTTTCCACCTTTGTGCCGGATGTGAAGCTGGCGGAATTCGGTCGTTCCTTCTTTCACGAGCGAGAGTTCGTCGCGACTTATGAGCGCTTCGACAGGCTCAACTATCGGAGCCTCGACCGCAAATTTGCGTTGAAGGAATTGCTGCGTCTGGCACTGCGTTGCCCAGGGGCGCTCGCCGAATGCGGCGTCTTTCGCGGGGCAAGCGCGTTTCTGATGGCGCAGGCTATTCGCTGTAATGGCGGCGGTCGCCGGCTGCATTTGTTCGATTCCTTTGCCGGGCTATCCGCGCCCGGCGTAATGGACGGAGTCTATTGGGCGACCGGCACCTTGATGTGTAGCCAAGCCGAGGCAGCCGCCAATCTTGCGGAGTTCGCAGATCTCGTCAGCTTTCACGATGGCTGGATTCCCGGACGGTTCAGCGACGTCGCCGACTCGCGCTTCTGTTTTGTCCACATCGATGTCGATTTATTCGAGCCAACTCGCGATGCGCTCGAATTCTTCTACCCTCGGATGGTGGCAGGCGGGCTGATCGTGTGCGATGATTACGGGTTTGAGACATGTCCCGGGGCGCGGCTTGCGATGGATGCGTTCTTTGCGGAGCGACCGGAACCGATCGTCCATCTGCCGACTGGCCAGGGGTTCGTCCTGATCGAGCCGCAGCATTCGGGCAGGTCCGGAAAGGCCTAAGGACGCTTAGTGTCGACCGTCATAGGCCACGCTTCCGAGGTCAGGGAGGGAATTCGGTTCGAGTTCGGCAAGAATTGGCGGCGCTTTCTTAGGGCATTAAGCGATGAACGGATTGCGATCGCCGAACAATCGCTGGTTGAGTACCTCCAACAGCCGCGGCTCGACGGTCTGCGCTTTCTCGACATCGGCAGCGGCAGCGGGCTGTTCAGCCTTGCGGCCCGGCGGCTCGGGGCGAACGTCACCTCGTTCGACTACGACCCGCAGTCCGTCGCCTGCACCGCCGAACTCCGCCGGTGGTATTTTCCCGACGACCCGCGCTGGACCGTGATGCGAGGCTCGGTGCTGGACCACGATTTCCTCGCTCGCCTGGAACCGGCCGACATCGTGTATTCCTGGGGCGTGCTTCACCATACCGGTGCGATGGCGGCCGCTTTTGCTAATATCGAACCGCTTGTCCCTATTGACGGTCGCCTGTTCATCGCGATCTACAACGACCTCGGCGCCGTCACCGACAGGTGGTGGCAGATTAAGCGGCGCTACAATGCGTTGCCGGGTCCGCTCAGGCTGTCCTACGCGCTTGCCATAATCGGCAAGAATGAAATGCCCATCCTAGCCGGGCATATGCGACGGCGCGACCTACATGGTTACCTGCGGACCTGGTCAGATTACCAACGAAGCAGTGTCCGCGGCATGAGCCGATGGCATGACTGGATCGATTGGATCGGCGGGTTTCCGTATGAGCGGGCGACGGTCGAGGCTATCGTAGACATCTTTGCCGCGAACGGCTTTCGCCTGGCCAAGCTGGTAGATCGCCGTTCGGGTTACGGCTGCAACGAGTTCGTATTCCGACGCGAGGCGGCAAGCGGTACCCGGATTGAACAATTGATCCCCGGGAGCGGGCTCCTCGGCCGCCGGTTCGGCGTAGGGCTGATGGAGGCGAGGTCTGAGGCCGATGGCGGCGTGACGGGCAGCATCAACGGCGATCTGCCGCAAGCGCAAGGCGGGCGATGGATAGTGCTGCAAGGAGACCGCTTGCTCGGCGAGATCGCGGCGCCCGACACTGGGGGGACCGTCCGCATCCCGCCTGAGATCGTGGCGGCACGATACGCCCCAGATACTTTACGGTTGGTTGCCGGCCGCCTCGAAACTGTGAACGGTCCCTTTGTCCATCAGCGTGGCCGGATGTGGCAGATCTCCGCGCCGCAGCTCTGCCGACTGGCCGACAACTCCCACGCACCGAACGGACAGGAACGCTCGCCGGTTTTTGTCTTCGAGGATGATCTGCAACTCGCTTTTCCACACAGTATTCACCAAGATATAGAGAGACGGGGTGCCGGTCGCTTCTCCCATTGGGGTGACTCTATCTATTTCTCGACATCAGACGGGTCCGACCCCAATCGAAACGGCCGTCTCTACCGGCTGATTTATCCGGAAACCGCGGCGCGATTTATTAAAACAGTATGATCGAGCGCTTGATCTGGACGCCGGAGCTGATCGCCAGCTTTTGGAATGGCCTGTCGCAGACCCGGCTGCTTGAACTCGGATTCAGCAAGCTGGCGGGGCCGTACCTTTTGATGCTGGTCAGACAATATCTCTTGGAGAACGGACGACATCTTGATTTCGGGGCAGGGGATGGCGACTTCGTTCGCCTTCTTGTGGATCGTGGCGTGCCGACCGCCGCATTTGAGCCGTCACCTGCACGCCAAGCGGTTCTCGTTGATCGGTTGGGCGAGGACCCTCGGTTTCTCGGATGCGTAGGCTCGGGCTATCAGGGAAGCTCGTTCGATGTCGTCTTCATGTTCGAGGTAATCGAGCACATCCCCGATATGAACCTCGACGATGCGTTTGCCCTGATACAATTACTGCTCGCACCCGAAGGCCGCCTGATCATTACGACTCCAAACAATGAGGATCTCGAACTCGCCTCCGCCGTCGACCCTCGCGGCCAAGTGCTGTTTCATCGCTGGCAGCATGTGCGCAGCCTCACGCCGGAGTCCCTTTCAGAACTTCTTGGACGGTTTGGCTTCTCTCTGATCGTTACTCATGAAATCGAAATCAATGACCGCATATTCGCCGCTGGCGAGGGCGGCCTCGGTTCGCGAGCGGAATTTGCAAATCTTTTCAACACCTACCGGCCGATGATGATCGGCAATCGCGAAAGGTTAGTCGGCATCGCCGCACGCAATGAAGTCGCGGCCGCCACCCAAGCCGGTTTTGGTTTCGCTGACGATTGGTCGCGGGCCCCCGTCGTGATCAGCGCATCGACCACTCTACAATTACCTCAATGTCCGCTGCTGAGCCGCAAAGCAGATCTAAGCCCGCAACCGCCCCAAACAGAAGTCGCCGGCAGCCTGCGTATTGTTATTCTCGATTGTGAAGCGATGCGGCACAATGATGAGAACTGCTGGACAATCGAACTCGATGGCACCGCCCCTGGTGATTCCGAAGAGAAACCACTTGCCTCGATGTTAGAGCTTTACGAGAATTACCTGCCGCTGGGACCGCGGCACGCGCGGCACGACTGTATCCGCAAGCACGGGCGTGGACGATTCTCTCATTGGGGTTCGACGCTTTTCTTTTCCTCGTCCGATAACAGCGATCCGACGGGCAACGATCGTTTCTACGCCGCAGCCTTACCAAACCCCTCGTAGAGCGCTTCGAAAAGCTACTGGATCGGTGGGGCGGCTGTTATTCGAATCTAAGCCCCGTCGGAAGATGCGCCGTCGATGGTCTGTCCGCCTGGACGCCTCTAAAAACCGGTTGAATTTAATGGCGAATGGTCCGCTTGTGCGATTGGGGGATGCGGGGGATTGGCAATGGCGGGGCAACCCGGATTTTTTGATCAGGACGAGCGGCTGCAGGCGCTCTCGGCGGCCGGGGATCCGCTGGAAGGGCGGGCTGCGGTAGTCGATTTCGAGGGGTTCGGCAGCGATCTGATGGCGGCCCTGTCGCGCTCGGACCGGGCCAAGGGCGGGCGGCCGCCCGATGACCCGGTATTGATGTTCAAAGTGCTGGTTTTGCAGACGCTGTACACGCTCTCTGACGACCAGACCGAGTATCAGCTGAAGGACCGACTGTCGTTCATGCGGTTTGTCGGGTAGGCTCTGCACGACCCCGTCCCGGACGCCAAGACGATCTGGCTCTTCCGCGAGCAGTTGGCGCGAGCCGGCGCGGTAGAGCACTTGTTCGCACGGTTCGACGCGGTGCTGCGGGCCAGAGGCTG
>Ga0182040_10000800_pt1 | contig 14369 bp, 10 predicted proteins | sample flu12Cox44000176_FD_125973 | JGI IMG/M metagenome (GOLD analysis project Ga0182040, IMG submission 125973) | Lab enrichment of tropical soil microbial communities from Luquillo Experimental Forest, Puerto Rico - flux8day.12C.oxic.44.000.176 | ecosystem: Environmental > Terrestrial > Soil >... | reverse complement strand
GAGCGCCATTATCCGCGCCAGCTCTCGGGCGGCATGCGCATGCGCGTGTCGATCGCGCGCAGCCTCGTCACCGAACCCAACCTGATCCTGATGGACGAGCCGTTCGGAGCGCTCGACGAGATCACCCGCAACCGGCTCGATGCCGATCTTCTCGGCCTGTGGTGGGAACGCAAGCTCACTGTACTTTTCGTCACCCATTCGATCTACGAGGCCGTGTTCCTGTCAACGCGGGTCGTGGTCATGTCGGCGAGGCCCGGCCGCATCTTCAATGTCATGACCATTGACGAGCCGCAGCCGCGCGAGGCCGGTTTCCGCGATTCCCCGCGCTTTGCGGCGTATTGCCGGCAGCTCTCGGGCTGGCTGGCCGAGGCCTCGCTCCTGCAACGCGCGCCGTGAGGGAAGCGGGAAGAATGCGTCCACTTGCTCAATCGGAAGCCGCCATGACGGTCTGGGCTCCGCTCCTGGTCGGGGTCGCGATGGTCCTCGTCTGGGAGACCGCGTGTCGCGTCTTCCACGTCCCGGTGTTCCTGTTCCCCAAGCCCAGCGATATCTGGCGCACGCTCACCAGCGAGTGGCCGAGCCTGCTGCGAGCCCTGGGCATGACCTTGCGCATCGCGTTTCAGGCGTTTGCCACCGCAGTCGTCGTCGGGACCCTGATCGCCTTCCTGTTCGTGCAGAGCAGGGCGATCGAGCGCAGCTTCTTTCCGTACGCCATCCTGCTGCAGGTGACCCCGATTGTCGCAATCGCGCCGCTGATCATCATCCTGGTGAAGAACACGCAGGTCGCGCTCACGCTGTGCGCGACGGTTGTGGCGCTGTTTCCCATCATCTCCAACACGACGCTCGGGCTGCGCAGCGTTGATCCCGGGCTCGCCAGCCTGTTCCGCATGAACCGGGCAGGGCGCCTGCAGACGCTCTGGCGGCTGCGTATCCCGAGCGCGCTGCCGTATTTTTTCGGAGGACTGCGCATCTCGAGCGGGCTTGCCTTGATCGGCGCAGTGGTGGCCGAGTTCGTCGCCGGCACCGGCGGGCGCAGCTCGGGGCTTGCCTACGAGATTCTGCAAGCGGGGTTCGCCCTCGATATCCCGCGCATGTTCGCGGCCATGCTGCTTATTACGCTTGCGGGAGTTGCCTTGTTCACCCTCATGGTCGGCCTTTCCAAGCTCGCGCTCGGCGGGTGGCACGAAAGCGAAGTGGGAGTGGAAGCGTGAGCTCTGCCCTGATCACCCGCGCTGAGGGAATCTTCACCGGGCTTCCCGGCGCCGCGATGCGCGCCAAGGGCGCCATCCGCATTGCGGATGGGCGAATTGCCGAGATCGGCGAGCTTGATCCGCTGCCGGGCGAGGAGGTGATCGATGCCGCGGGATGTGTGGTCTATCCCGGCCTGATCTCAACCCATCATCACCTGTTTCAGAGCATCCTCAAGGGCGTGCGGGCCGGCATCGATTGCCCGCTGTTTGGCTGGCTGCGGGCCGTCCCCTATGCCTACTGGCACAAGATCGACGAGGAGGCGCTGCGCGTGGCCGCCCGCATCGGGCTCGTCGAGCTGCTGCTCTCCGGAACCACGACGGCCGCCGACCACCATTACATGTTCGCGCAGGACTACCGCTTCGATCCCGCGCACGTGATCTTCGAAGCGGCGCGCGAGCTCGGCATCCGCCTGGTATTCTGCCGGGGCGGAGCTACGCGCTTTCGTGCGTTCGACACACCCGACGTCATTCCCATGCCGACGGAACCGCTCGAGCGCATGCTTGCCTCGGTAGAGGATTGCGCCCGGCGTTATCATGATCCTTCCCCCGGCAGCATGAGCCGGGTGGCCTTCGCCGTGACGACGCCGCCCTGGGCGGTGGCGCCCGACGAGCTCAAGGTACTGGCAGCAGACGCCCGCCGTATGGGGCTGCGTATACACAGTCACCTCTCCGAAACGCGCGATTATGTCGATTATTGCCTTTCGACCTTCGGCAAGCGTCCGGTGCCGTGGATGGCCGATCACGGCTGGCTCGGCCCCGATGTCTGGTTTGCTCATCTGGTTCATGTCGATGACGAGGAAGTGGCCATGCTGGCCCGGAGCGGGACCGGCATGGCGCATTGCCCGCAGTCGAACTGCCGGCTTGGCTCCGGAATTGCGCCGGCGGAGAAGATCGCAGCGCTCGGCGGGGCGGTGTCGCTTGCGGTGGACGGCGCCGCCTCCAACGAGTCGGCCGACATGATCAGCGAGATGAACAGCGCCTGGCACACCCATCGCGCGACCAAGGGTGCGGCCGCGACCACGGTCGAGGAGGTGGTGCGCTGGGCAAGCGCCGGCGGCGCGCGCGTGCTCGGGTTCGACGATGCGGGCGTGCTGGCGCCGGGAAAGCTTGCCGACATCGCCGTCTTCGAGCTTTCACATCCGCGCTATTTCGGCCTGCACGATCCGCTGCTTGGTCCCGTGACCGGCGCGGGCAGCGTGCATTTGCGCCACCTTCTGGTGGGCGGCCGCAGGGTGGTCGACAACGGCAGCATCCCGGGGGTTGATCTTGCGCAGCTTCGTCATGACGCTGCGCGCATCGTGGCAAGGCTTGTCGCCTGAGCGTCAGGCGACGAGCGTCACATCGGAGGTCTCATGCTCGTCACCAAGCAGAAGGTGCTGCGCCGGTTCTGGTACGCCACCTTGCCCATCGACAAGCTCAGTGACGGCCCGAAGCCGTTCACGCTTCTTGGCGAGAACATCGTGCTCTTCCTGGACGAAAAAGGCGTACCGGCTGCGCTGCGTGATCGCTGTTGCCACCGCACCGCGCGGCTGTCCAAGGGCTGGAGCAGGGACGGCCATGTCGTGTGCGGCTATCATGGCTGGGAATACGATCGCAGCGGCAAGCTGGTCGGTGTCCCGCAGTTTCCGTTCGAGCAGCCGATTCCCGACGCCAGGGTGCGGGCGTTCCACTGCGATACCAAATACGGCTATGCGTGGGTTGCTCTCGACGAGCCGCTGCTCGGCATTCCCGATCTGCCCCAGGAGCACGACCCGTCGTACCGCCGCATTCATCAATTCGACGACCGCTGGAACACCGGCGCCCTGCGCATGATGGAAAACTCGTTCGACAACGCGCATTTTTCCTTCGTGCACAAGTCCACGTTCGGGCAGCTGGACCAGCCCAAGCCGCAGAAATACGAGCTGGTCGAGACCGAGCACGGGTTCCGGGCCGAGAGCATCGTGCCCATCAACAACCCTCCCGTTGCCTATCGCATCACGGGGAGCTGCGATCCGGTCACCACCAGGCACATGCGCAATGCCTGGTTCATGCCGTTCTGCCGCACCCTCGACATCGAATATCCCTCGGGCCTGCGCCATATCATCTTCAATTCGGCCACTCCCATCGATGACGGCTCCATTCAGCTCGTCCAGATCCTGTTTCGCAACGATCGCGAGGAGGACTGCTCGACCAGGGAGCTGATCGAATGGGACGCGGCCATCATTGCGGAGGATCGCGAGATCCTTGAATCAACTGACCCCGATGCGATTGTCGACACCAATCGCAAGATCGAGATGCACATGCCGTCCGACCGTCCGGGCGTGCTGATGCGAAAGCGGCTGCTTGCGCTCCTTGAGGAGCATGGCGAGGTTGAGGTCGCCCGCGCCAACTGAGCTGGCGGAACACAGACTGGGTGGTCTGCTGCCTGTGCTTTCTGATTGAATATTAAATATATGCACGCTATACTTGTATTTTGACAAACAATTTCGGATCGGACAAGACCCAATAACCCATTCCAATGCCATCACTATTTTAATTAACGCCCTTCGGGGCTGCCGCTATGCGGTGCGCGCCGAAGGCGGGCGCAAATCGCCGACCGCTGCCGCTTTCGTGCGGGGCAAACCGCTGCTCGCGCAGATAGCTTTCGAATTCATCCGCAGGCAGTGGCGCGGCGTACAGGAAACCCTGTGCCTCCTCGCAATTCTCGTTGCTCAGGAACGTCGCCTGCGCTTCGGTCTCGACGCCTTCGGCAATCACAACAAGATTGAGATTGCGTGCCATGGCGATCAATGAACGCACGATGGCCGCATCCTCCGCATCGGCAGTGATCTTTCGCACGAAGCTGCGGTCGATCTTGATGTGCGACAGCGGCAGTCGCGTCAAATAGCTCAATGAGGCGTAGCCGGTGCCAAAATCGTCGAATGCAAGCTTTACTCCTGTGGCACAGAGCTTGCGCAGCGGCTCGGTTCCGTTCTTGCGGTCGAGCGCGACGTTCTCGGTGATTTCAAGCTGCAGAACTTCGGCCGGCAAGCCGGTTTGCCGCAACGCATCCTGGATAACGTGCAACAACGCATCGTCATGCAGTTGTGCGGGAAACAAATTGACGGCGATCCGATCAAGGGAAAGCCCCATGGCGCGCCAGGCGGAGGCTTTCATGCATGCCGCATGCAGAATCCACCTGCCGACCTCGGGGGCGATCGAGCTGTCCGCGAGGGTCTCGATGAATGCGCCCGGCGCCAGCAGCCCGCGTTCCGGGTGCCGCCACCGCAGCAGAGCCTCGGCACCGACGAGGGTCCCGTCCTCGATCCGGATTTGCGGTTGAAAAAAGATCTCGAGCTCGCTTTTCGCAAATGCTCTCCGCAGCTCCGCATCGAGCGCGCGGCGGGCTTGCGCTTGCGCGCGGAGCACAGGCTGGAAGTGACGACAGGTGCGCCCGCCGTCGGACTTTGCCTGATAAAGCGCGAGATCGGCATTTGCGATCAAATCATCGACGCTTCGGCCGTCATTGGGAGCGATTGCAATGCCCGCGCTGCCGCCGAGATGCAGCGTGTGATCGCAGATGTGGAAGGGCTGCGCGAGCTGCTCGAGCATTGCGTTGACCACCTCACTGATCCGGCAGGGGTCCCCACAATCCGGCATGACCAGCACGAATTCATCCGCGCCGAGGCGGAACACCTGTCCGGCCTTGCCGTGGTTTTCGCTGACCTCGATCAATCGATGGCCGATCTCGATGAGCAACTGATCGCCGATCGAGTGCCCCAGCGTATCGTTCACGTCCTTGAAATCGTCGAGGTCGAAGACCGCGAGCCCGGTGGGGCGGTCGCATCCAGCGCCCGCCAGCCGCCTGCCCAGCTCCTTCTGGAGCGAGAGCCGGTTGGGCAGTCCTGTCAGAGGGTCGTAATGGGCAAGCCGCTTGAGCTGCTGCTCGGCGCGCATTTGATTGGTAATATCTTCAACCGCCCAGGCGACGCCACGTACCGAGCCATCGCGATTGCGCATTGGAGCGGCAGCGATTCTGACCTGCATCGATGCTCCGTCCTTGCGCATCCGTTTCACCTGCGCGTCCCGGATCGTCTCACCGGAGAGCGCACGGCAAAATAGGGCAAGCGCTTCGGCGGCCGCCTCGGGAGGAATGACCTTTGCCGGCAGACCAATCGCTTCGTCGGCGGAGTAGCCGTAAATCTGCTCGGCCGAGCGGTTCCACAATACGACCCGTCGCTCTCGGTCGCAGCAGGTGATGGCAATCGGCGATGCGTCGATGATGGCAGAGAGCGTATCCCTGGCTTGCTGAACCTCGTCCTGTCGCTTCTCGAGCGAAACCGCCATTCGATTGAACGTGTCCGCGAGATTGCCGACTTCATCGCCGGTGCTCACCGCGGTTCGATGCTTGAGCTTGCCCTGCGCCAGCACGGATGCGTCTCGTCCAAGCTGCCGCAAGGGCCGCACGATGCGTGCGGAAAGCATCCAGGCGATCATAAATGCGCAGGTCAAAGCGATGGCGCTGAACAGCGCGCTCCAGCGCAACTGCGGAACGACTGCCGCGAGCACAGTATCCCGGGGCACGCCCACGGAAACCAGCCAAGGGGCGCGATGGGCGGTGGAGGAGCCGGTAATGCGTTCGACGCCGTCCGGCCACGTTTCCAATTCGCTCCCCTCCTTGTTGACCAGGTGGCTGGCGATGCGGTCGAAATTTGCAAGGGTGTGGCCGATCCAATGCGGACCGTTGAGGTTCTGGGCGACGACGATTCCACCCTCGTTGACGATCCTGACGACGCTGCCGGGAGGAAGCCCGCTTACCCTCAAGGCGTCCTGGAAATGCTCGAGCCGCGTGCCGGCGGCCAGAACCGCCCGCAGCCGTCCCTCCCGATCCTCGACCCGTCGCGCGATGTTGACGACCCACTGTCGCGAGTTGCCGCCGACATGCACATCGCCAATTGCGAGACGCCGGCCGCCCAAGACCTGGCGAAAGTGGGAACGATCAACGGCATTTGCCCGCCCACTTGCTTCCCACGAGCTGCCGATGTTCTCGCCAGCGAGCGAAAACACCGCGATGCCGTTGATGAAATCGGGCAATTCCGCCTTGACCTGCCGCAACAGGGCATCGTTGGCAAGCGTGTCGGCCGGATCTGTCGACACGGCGCGACTGAGCCCGGCAAGCAAATGCTCGAGGTTGCCGATGTGGTCGTCAACCTGGGCCGCCAGAATTCGAGCGTCGTTGAGGGCGCCCTGCCTGGCGGCCGCCTGGGTGTCGTGCCATTGGCCCCAAAGGCCGGCTCCCATGAGTGCCAGAAACGGCACAACGGCGGCAAGCACCAGAGCCAACAGCTTTCCTCGGATGCTGCCCAGCAATGCCATGCCGCTCGCCTTGACGGGGACTTGTCTGAAGCGGCGTGCAATCGCCGCCGGGATGTCAATAACCCACCGATATTTCCGGGGTGTTCTTTTACCGGGATGAGGACCGAGTTTTTGCTGTTACGTTTAATCGAGTTTTAATTGAGCCGATTGGATGTTGCGGTCGGACTTTGATGAAACCTGCGGCCCGTTCGAGCCCATTCCGGCTCTAGTCGCGTCGCAATTGTTTCATCGCAGCCACGATCTTCGAGAGCTCGTCTTCCACGCGTCCGAGGCTGCGGCTGATATCACGGCCAATCGCGAAAAATACGAAAACAATCAGGCAGGCACTGATCAATACCTGGTATTCCGCCAAACCCTGGGCATAGTTCAACAACAGATCATTCATCATTCGCTCTCCCGATTGTTGGATTTACGCGGCGCATGAGGAGCATAGCAGGGAGCTTCGGGCACGAGCAACGAGAGCTGCTGTGCTTGCCAGTCGAGCTCGGAAGAAAACGATTGCGAGCAGACTGGCAATTTCGCGTTGTGCGCGCGCGCTTCCTGAAAAGTTGAGCAAGGCCGCGCCCAAGGGTGGCTATGTCAGCGGCCGGCATGCGATCGCACGGCATTCTCGATCAGAGTCTTGCCTAGGTTCCAGACCGCGCCGGGCACACGATGCGCATCGGCGATCACGCTTTCAAACGATTGCTCTATCCAGTCGCAGTCGGACTCGTTGATGATCAACGGAGGCAGAAGCTTTATCGTATGGCTGGCGTGCCCTGCTACCTGCGTAAGGATCCGGTGGTCTCTGAGCAAAGGGATTACGATCAGCTGGCAAAACAGTCCGCTGCTCGCGCTTTCGAGCAAGCTCCAGGAGGCCTTCAGCGCCAGCGAACGAGGTGCACCAAATTCAATTCCGATCATCAGCCCTTTGCCGCGCACCGCCTTGACGAGCTCGTGGCGCTGCGACATGGCCTCAAACGCGCGGAGCAGGCGTGAGCCCAGTTGCGCTGCGTTCTCCGTCAGGCGATCGGTCTCCATCACTTCGAGCGTCGCCAGCCCGGCCGCCATGGCAAGATCGTTCTTTGCGAATGTGGATCCATGCACGACCGCGCGATCCATCCGATCAAAGATCCTGTCGAAAATCCATTTGCGGGTCAGCAGTGCTCCGACCGGTATGTGCCCGCCCGATAACGACTTCGCCACGAGCACCATGTCGGGCTCCAGGCCCCAGTGCTCGACTGCCAGAAAGCGGCCGGTTCGACCGAGCCCGGTCTGAATTTCATCGGCGATGAACAGAGAGCCGTGTCTGCGACAGAGCGCGAGCGCCGCGGGCAGATAGTCATCGTCCGGAACAATGACGCCTTTGCCCTGGATCGGCTCGACAATGAACGCCGCGGCCTTGCGTGGGGCCAATGCTCTTTCCAGAGCCTCGAGATCCCCAAACGGGACTTCGGTGCACTCGGGCAGCAGCGGACCGAAGCCGGAACGGAAGACCGGATCGCCGTTCACCGACAGCGAGCCATAGGAAAGTCCATGAAATGCATGGCTGCAGTAGACGATCCCGGTGCGGGCGGTCGCGGCGCGCGCGAATTTGAGCGCTGACTCAACCGCCTCGGTTCCGGAATTGGCAAAGAACACCTTGTCGAGGTAGGGCACGCGGCGCAGGAGCCGCTCGGCCAGCAGGCCGGCCGGAACGGACACGTCCATTTGAACGAGGTTGGGAAAATCACCATCGAGCACTCCCTTGAGCGCATCGCGCACGACGGGATGATTGCGTCCCAGCGCGAATACCCCCCAGCCGCTCAAGAGATCGAGGTATTGCCGGCCCCGGCCGTCGAACAGATATTGGCCAGCGCCACGTTGGTATCCGCGGTCAAATCCGATCGTTTTCAGCAGCCGGACCATCTGCTCGTTGAGATAGCGGGCATGCAGCGCATACCGTTCCGACTCCCGCTTCGCAAAGAGGTCGGTAATCTCGAAGCTCATCGTCGACTCCAGCGGGACTGCGGGACTGCAAGCAATGGTTGCGCGTCGGGATGCCTGCACTGCTGCTGGGTGGATTTATACCGGGCTGCCTCGCGAGCAGCGATGTCGGGATGGCCCAGCAGGACAACCGTCGCGGCGTTCTGTCGCAGCGTACTTTTCATTTTTCGGGAAAAGTGGCTAATCTGCCACCTCCGATTTCGGCCGGTAGCGTATAACACTGGCGTAATCGCGGGGGCGACTGGAAATGTCCGGTGGAGCGGCCGTTATCGCCGTCACCTCTCTTTCGCTGGAGGCCCGCATCGCCTTGGGGCCGGGGGTGTCGGTTCTCTGCGATCAAGCCTCGCGGCTCGTTGCCTCTCTCGAGGCAGCGATCGAGCCGGGCGCCTTGGGTATCATAAGCTTCGGGATTGCAGGCGGGCTTGCACCGTATCTCGCTGCAGGAGACTGGGTCATTGGATCGCGGGTGCGAGCCGGGGAGGAATTCCTTCCGGTGGACGCCCGATGGGCACGTCGTCTCCTCAACGTGCTTCCAGGTTCTGTGCACGCGGAAATTGTAGGCGTCGATTCCCCCGTTGCACTTTCCTCGGATAAGCGGCGACTGCACGATGAAACCGGCGCCGTCGCAGTTGACATGGAATCCCACATTGCGGGCAGGATTGCCGCTGCGCACAAAATCCCGTTCGCGGTGTGTCGCACGGTGATCGATGCGGCCCATACCGATCTCCCGCCGGCTGCATTAGTCGGGCTAGGTCCCGGTGGGCGACCCGACATTTCCGCCGTATCGCGTTCGGTCTTGCGCCAACCCGGCCAGCTTCCAGCGCTCGCACGTACCGCCATTGACGCGTGGGTCGCCCGGCAAGCATTGCGCAGCGGGCGGGAATTGCTCGGCGCCGGGCTTGGATGCCCATATTTCAACGAGCCCGCAACTGACAAGCCGGTCGCAGCGGAGGAACTCGGCACGGCGCACTTGCGCTCCGCGGGCTCCTGATTAGCCGGCAAGCTGTCCGAGACTGGGAAAGGCGTCTTTGGCGCGCGCAAGCGCGGCGCGCGCGGCACGGGAATCCTCGTCCATTCGTTGAACGAGCGCGTCGATGCTTTCGAACTTGCGCTCCGGCCTGATCCAATCGATGAACGCGACGTCGATCGCCTTGCCATAGAGATCGCCTGAAAAATCGAACATGAACACTTCGAGCAGAGCGACGCCTTGGTCAAACATCGGGCGCCGGCCGAAGCTCGCCACCCCGTCGTAGCGGCACCCGTTCATGCCTACACGCACTGCGTAAATGCCGTGCGCCAGCCCGCAATTTGGATCCAGCCGCAGGTTGGCCGTGGGATAGCCGAGCTTTCGCCCGCGCTTGTCGCCGTGCAGGACCGCAGCGCTCACAAACCAGGGATAGCCGAGGAGCGCATTGGCCTCCGTCACCCGACCCGCGCCGAGCGCGGAGCGGATCAAGCCCGAGCGCACCAGACGTCCCGCGTCCTCATAGCGCGAAACGATATCAACGGCGAAGCCGGATATGGTGCCCTGTTCAGCGAGGTAACCGGGGGAACCCGTCCGATTGAGCCCGAAATGGAAATCGAAGCCGATTACCACTCCACCGACCGCGAGACGCGTGAGCAGGATACGCGAGATGAATTGCTGCGCCGAAAGACCGGCGAGCGTCGCGTCGAAGGGCAGCACAATTGCACCATCCAGTCCTGTTGAGGCGAGAAGCCTCAACTTCGCGCGCTCGTCAGTAAGCCGGAACAACGGCTCGCCAGGGCGAAAAAAGCTGCGAGGATGGGGTTCGAAAGTGAGCGCCGCGGCCGGTCGGCGCAGCCGTCGGGCGCGCTCGAGCGCGGCTGCAATCACCGCACGATGCCCGCGATGCACGCCATCGAAATTGCCTATCGCGACCACGGCGCCCCGCAATGCCTGATCGGACTGTCCTTCGCCGCGGATGACAAGGAAAGGCTCTCGCGCTTGCGATTGTTCGGTCATGACGGTTTGCCGAATTGACAGGTATCCCGATTGCGAAGCTCGTTGGTACTCGCAGCACGGGCATGCGAGCGCCGCAAGCAAAGGGACACTAGCAGCTTTAAGGACTTGGCCGCCGCTGCGTCTGCGAAATCAGGCGTTCACCAGGACGCCTTGGCGACAACCTTGGCCTTGGCCAGCGAGGGGTTCCCGTCGGCGATGTGCGCTGCCTCGGCGGCGCGCAGGCGGCCCTCGCGCAAGGAAAAAGCAAGCTTGTGCCAGTCTCCGCGCGACTGCACGTGCGCCGGGTCGCGCCCCGGGATCGGACGATGGAGCCCGAATTTCGCGCCATCGGCATCGAGCCAATGCCATACAAGGTCGTCATCTCCCCCGGCATTGGTGATGTCGATCGCCCGGCCATGCCCATAACCGCCGGTTGCGCGGCTGCCGCCGTGGAGCGAATTGCCGACCCGCGCCTTGAACCCCGCCGCGAGGCCCTGGCGATAGTCGTCGCGGAACGCGCTCAGCATGGACCATCGGATGCCGGCTGCGTCCATTGCCTGTCCGGCATGATAGAGCTGCTCACGAAAATCCGGGTCCATTCCACCAATCGTATATTCCGCCAACGACATGCCCATGTGGGCGGCGGCGGCCGGATCCTTCCAGGTGAAATCCCCTGAACCGTCCCGCTTCGTCGGTGCACGCTGATAGACTTCCCACAGATATCGATCCACCTCTTCCAGGTTCGCAGCGTCTTTCCATTCCCGGGCCGGGGGTTGCGCGTTGCTGTTTGCAGCCTGGTCCGCCTTTTGCTTATCCGTGAATGCCTCTGCCTTTGTCACGTCCTGACCGCGTGCCGGCATCGCCTCGGCGACGGCCATCGAATTGGAATTGACAAATTTGATCGTCGGGACCGGACGCGGATAGCTCGCGGCGCCGTCTTCTGCGGGCTCGTCAGCTGCGGGCTCGCCCTCATCTTCGGTGAAGGCTCGTTGTACAGGCATATGCCGATAGACAATCGTCTCGTTGTCCACGGAAGAAAGTCCGATCACTTCCGGTTGGCGGCGTTCGTTGTTGACGATGGCCAGGACGATGATCGCGCCGGTCAATGCGCCTGCGGAAAGCCTGATGGTGATCCTGCCATCTGCCAGCACGCTGCGAACTGCCGCCCGTCCGCCCTTGCAGGCGGAGGTGAAGCCCGTGAAGAAGGACAACGACGGCACCGACAATGCCCGCAACGAGCAGGGCAATGCCAGCCGTGACCAACCGCCGACCGTCGGCCCTGGTGTGGAAACCTGCACGAATCGATACTGCACCGCATCGGCCGCGGTCGCTTGTCGGCGCCTTGGCGGAGCTGATCGTGGAGGCGCGCGTCGAATGGCAAATGACGCGCGCGCATATCGCATCACCGCTGCGGGTGCGTTCATGCAAGAGTCCCCCGTGCGATCACTCTTGCGGAAACGCTCCGCTCAATCCTGGCAAACGTGCCGCCCCCCACAGGCGACACGAGAACGCGCCCACACCTTAAGTTCAGTTGAGACAGAGTGCTCCAATCTCACAAGCAGTGATCCCCGATAGCGGAGTTGAATCGACAATTGAGGAAAAATATTGACGTGGCCGGTACCAATTGGGGGCAGCCGTTGCGGGATTTGCAAGGGATCGGCCGCAAGCTTGCTACCACGCCAGTCGCCGCATGACGGCTTTCGGAAACATGCCCGCTGCGGCGAATATGTCGGAAAGCGTCTGTGCGTACGGGCGCTCGCGCCCCCCGAGCTCTTCGGCGTGAATCCCCGCGGTGATGAACAAACAGTCTATACCGAAGGCGACCGCGCCCTTGAGATCTGTCCGCACCGAGTCTCCGATCGCGAGCACGCGCTCGGGCGCCGGCGATCGGCCGCGCGCCGCCTCGGCGATGTGCAGGGCCTGCTCATAGATCGGCCGGTGCGGCTTGCCGGCATAGACGACAGAACCACCCGCGGCGGCATAAAGGTCGGCGATTGCTCCGGCGCAGTAGACAAGCCGGTCGCCGCGCTCGACCACGACGTCGGGATTGGCGCAGATCATGGGCAGCGCGCGAATGCGCATCCGTTCAAGGAGGTTGTGATAATCCTGCGGGGTCTCGACCGTGTCGTCGTTAAGGCCGGAGCAGACCGCGTAATCCGCCGTCTCCAGGTCCGCCAATGGCGCATCGAGACCGTCGAAGATCGCGATGTCGCGTTGCGGACCGATGTGAAAGACACGCAAACCGGCACGCTGTGCGATGAGCGCGTGGGTCACATCGCCCGAGCTCACAATCCCGTCATAGGCATCGCGAGGCACGCCGAGCCTGTCCAGCGTGAAACGCGCCACCACATCGCCCGGTCGTGGCGCGTTGGTGATCAGGACAACGCTGCCGCCCCGCTTGCGGAAGCGACGCAGCGCATCACACGCCTCCGGCGTCGCAGCCACGCCGTTGTGGACCACGCCCCACACATCGCAGAGCAGTAGGTCGTAGCGGTTGGCAAGGGGGGCAAAGTGGTTTGCGAATAGAGGGGACGAAGCGGGCATCAAGGCAGCGGGTCAGGTCGAGTGCAGCTCGACAGCAACAGAAGTCCGTTCGCCAATCGTCATGTGTGGCGGGTCCTGCGATGTCAACCTCGCCCGCTGACCCCGCGAGCAACCGCGCCTGCTGCCGCCTGATCCGCGTCCGACGCCATTGGTGTCCGTGCCGGACCGCCCGACTGCGCCAGCGCAGTCGCCGAGGTGTCTTGCTGTACTGCCTGCGGCTCCGCCGGCTGCAAACTCGCTTGCGGTGCCTCGCCGCGCACCGGACGCGGCGGCGAGAACAGGGGCCCCTGTCCGAAGCGGATGTCGCGATCGAGAAGCTCGATGACGCTCGCCTCATGCTCGATACGGTCGACGATCAGATCGATGCCGAAGCGGCCGAGCAGGTCGGAGAGCCCCGCGGGACGGTTGTCAGCGGGAGCGGGCCGGAACGTCTTGAGCAGAAGGTCGGCGTGTACCTTGATGTACCGAAAGCCGCGTTTGGCAAGCTCGCCGGCCTCTAAGCGCAGGCTGGTCACGTGATCCATCGAAAATCGAAAGCCGCGATCGGACAATGCCGCCAGGCCCTCGTGCTCGACAGCGCCCATGTCGCGTACGTCGTGCTGCGTGAACTGAAAGAGCAGCGAGGGTGCGATGGCCCGATTGGCCGCCATGAAGTCAAGGAAGCGGGGAAAGACTGCTGCATCCTTCAATGTTGTCCGGGAAAGATTGCAGAACACGCCAATTTCGCGGTTCTTGAGCAAAAGCCGGCGCACGAGCGCAACGCAACGAAAAATCACATGCATGTCCATCTGCGGCATCAGCCCGCCGCTTTCGGCGGGCAGCACCAGGTCGCAGGCCGACACCATGCCGCCGGTCTTGATGCGCAGCTGCGGCAGCGCCTCATAGTAGCGGACCTTGCGTTGTGGCAGGCTGACAATCGGCTGGAGGTAAAGATCGATATGATTGGACTCCACGGCGTCCCGGATCGCATCCGGTCCCACGTCGATCCTTTCGGCGGCCACTGCACCCGAAGACGGCGTCCTGCGGTCAGCCGGCCCGCTCGCCGTGCCGGCAGGCAAGGTGAAAATCTCGGAAGCCGGTGTTTCCTGCGATTTGGGGAAAATCGGCGCCAGCGCCTGCAGGCTGGCCTGGTGACCCGCGACGGCCTCGTCCAGGCGCTTGACGAGCGAGCCGAGCTCCCCGATCTCGATGGTGAGAGGGTCTGTCACCGCGCGGGTACGATCGAGTGCCGTCTCGATTTTCTCCTCCATCGTGGCGAGCCGCCGCTCCATCTCGGCCACCTGCCGCGCAACGTCGGCTCCGCCTTGCGAGAG
>Ga0182040_10000795_pt1 | contig 14414 bp, 14 predicted proteins | sample flu12Cox44000176_FD_125973 | JGI IMG/M metagenome (GOLD analysis project Ga0182040, IMG submission 125973) | Lab enrichment of tropical soil microbial communities from Luquillo Experimental Forest, Puerto Rico - flux8day.12C.oxic.44.000.176 | ecosystem: Environmental > Terrestrial > Soil >... | reverse complement strand
GGCCGGAACCGGGGAGGAGATCTGATGGCCTGGACCCGCGATCAAATGGCCGAACGCGCGGCTGCCGAGCTGCGCGACGGATTCTATGTCAACCTCGGGATCGGCATACCGACCCTGGTCTCCAACTACATCCCGGCGGGAATGAGCGTGCAGCTCCAGAGCGAGAACGGAATGCTCGGGTTCGGGCCGTTCCCGTACGAGGGAGAGGAAGATCCCGATCTCATCAACGCCGGCAAGCAGACGGTCACGGAGATTCCTACCACAAGCTATTTTTCGTCAGCCGACAGCTTTGCCATGATCCGCGGCGGACATATCGACCTTTCCATCCTGGGGGCGATGCAGGTCGCCGAGAACGGCGACTTGGCCAACTGGATGATCCCCGGCAAGATGGTCAAGGGCATGGGAGGGGCCATGGACCTCGTTGCCGGCGTCAAGAAGGTCGTGGTGGTGATGGAGCACTCGGCCAAGAACGAGCCGAAGCTGCTCACGCGCTGCAACCTGCCGCTCACCGGAGCCGGCGTGGTGGACATGGTCATCACCGATCTTGGAGTCTTCACCATCGACAAGAAGGGCGGCGGCGGAATGACTCTGGTCGAGCTTGCCCCCGGCGTCACGCCCGATGAAATCCGCGGCAAGACGCAGGCGAGCTACCGGACCGCGTTGCGCTGAGGTTGCGTTCGGCTAAGTCGCGGAAGATCGCGAGAAATTCCGCCGGCTTCCCATTGCCGGGCGGCCACGAAAGCGTCACAGAGCACTTGCAGAAGGTCTACCGGGAGCGGACCGCGCCCCCCCTTATTTTTTCTTCCCGATTGCCGGCCGCCAGAATCGGCAAATGCTCTGGAAAGACGAGTTGTGACAGCGCCCGTCGGCATCAGACGTCTCGGAGTTGCCGTTGTCGGTGTTCTTGTCGCCGGGCTCGGCGTCATCCTGATGCTGCCCTTCCTGATGCCGGCGGAGACCGTGCGTGAGGCGGTCAAGGCGGAAATCCGTGCGGTCACCGGCCTCGATCCCGTGCTTCGCGGCGGCGCGTCGGTGTCGCTGTTCCCGACCGGCCGCGTGCGCTTCGATGACATGAGCCTCGGCGACAACCGCACCGGGGCACCGGCGCTGACCGCCGAGCACGTGGTCGCACGTCTGCGCTTCTTTCCCTTCCTGATCGGGCGCATCGAGATCTCCGACATCTCGCTGGTGCGGCCGACCATCGCCATTGTCTTCAACGCCGACCGCAGCTCGAACTGGTCGGGCCATATCGAAACGCTTGCCCGCAACCTGCAACGTGAGCCCGGACGAAGAGCGTCGTTTTCGGAGATCCGCATCGAGGACGGCACCATTGAGCTGCGGGACACCGCGAACAAGGTCGTCGAGACGCTTTCAAGGGTGGAATTCGCCCTCGCCTGGCCATCCATCTCGCGCAGCTTTGCCGGGACCGGGGAGTTCGACTGGCGCGACGCGCGCATCGCCGCCGGCATGAGTTTCACGGATTTCGCCGCCGCGCTTAAGGGCGATCGATCAGGCTTCAAGGTGCGCCTCGCGGGCGCGCCGTTCAAGCTCGCCTTCGACGGCTACTTCAGCCACCGACCGACGCTGAAAATGGAAGGCACGCTTGCGGCGGATGCAGCATCCCTGCGCGACATGATGCGCTGGGCCGGGCAGCAGCCGCCGCCAGGAAGCGGCTTCGGGCGATTTGCGCTCAAGGCGCAGGCCAACGTGGTTGCCTCGACCATCGGATTTTCCAACGCTCATGTGGAGCTCGACGACAATGTCGCCGAGGGCGTGCTCACCCTCGACGGGCGCGATGCCCTGCAGGGAACCCTTGCCGCGGAAGGGCTTGATCTGACGCCCTACGTCTCCGACATCCGCCTGCTGGCTGGGGCCGAGCACGGATGGGACAGCGAGCCGATTGCACCCCAGGGACTCGACGGCTTCGAGGTCGACCTGCGGCTCTCCGCGGCCCGCGTCACCATCGCGAGCGCGCAGCTGGGGCGAACCGCCGTGGCGGCGACGCTGCGCGGCGGGCATTTCACCGTGGCGATCGGCGAGTCCGAGGCGTTTGGCGGCCTGGTCAATGGGACCGTGACCATGGCCAAGGCGCCGACGGGCGCCGATCTGAAGGCACAATTGCAATTTTCCAACGTCGATCTCGAGCATTGCCTGGGTGAGCTGTTCGGCATCCGACGGCTCGAAGGCAAGGGCAATCTTGCATTCGCGGTCGAGAGCTCCGGAGGGAGCGTCTACGAGCTGACCAAGGCATTGAACGGAACAGCATCGCTTTCGAGCAGCAAAGGTGCGATTGCCGGATTCAATGTCGAGCAGCTGTTGCGACGCATTGAGCGCAGCCCCCTCTCCGGTGGCCGCGAGCTGCGCGTGGGCCGAACGCCTTACGACACGCTCACCGTAAAGCTGAACATTGTCAATGGAATTGCCAATGTCCAGGACGTTCACATGGCAAGCGCTGTGGTGGCGCTCGGGCTGAGCGGCTCGGCGTCGATACCGGCGCGCGATCTCGACCTGCGGGGGACCGCCAGCCTGCTGTCGGCCAACCCCAATGCCGCCTCCGGCAACTCTGTGACATTCGAGCTGCCATTCACCGTGCAGGGACCATGGAACGATCCCCTGACGCTGCCGGATCCGCAAATCCGGATCGAGCGCTCGGGTGCGGCAGCGCCGCTGCTTGACGCGCTGCGCAACCAAGGCGCGCCGCAGGCGGTCCGCTCGGTCATCGAACGATTGACGGGCTCGGCGCAGCCAGCTCCCCCCTCGGCACAGGCGGCTCCCGCGCTCGCCGGCACGTCGGCGCCCGCGGAGGTCGCCCCGCAGCCGCAAACGGCGCCTGCAGCGACGTCGGCATCACCGCCGCCGGTCTCGCGATGAACCGGTGATCAGGGTGCTTTGCGCCCGCCCGGCGCGTGCAGCGATTGATCGGACTTTTGAAATTTCGCGATCAGCGACACCACGATCAGCGCGACTGCGACGACCGCGAGCATGACGGTGCAGATGGCGTTGATCTCCGGCTTCACGCCGAGCCTGATCTCCGAATAGATGCGGATCGGCAGCGTGGTCGCCCCCGGTCCGGTGGTGAAGCTGGCAACAACCAGATCATCAAGCGACAATGTAAACGCCAGCATCCAGCCCGACACCAGCGCGGGCACGAGCAGCGGCAGGGTCACGCTGAAGAATGTCCGCAGCGGCGGACAGCCGAGATTGAGCGCGGCTTCCTCGAGACTGCGATCGAGCTGCAGCAGACGTGACTGGACGATCACGGCCACGAAGCACATGGTGAGCGTGCTGTGGGCGATGGCAATGGTCCAGAACCCGCGATCGACGCCGGCGGCGACGAACAGCAGCAGCAGCGAAAGACCTATGATCACCTCCGGCATGACCAGCGGCGCATAGAGCATGCCGGAGAACAGCAGCCGGCCGCGGAACCGCCCGAGCCGCGTCAATGCGATGGCCGCGAGCGTTCCCAGCACCGTCGCCGCGGTTGCCGAGAGCACGGCCACGCGCAGCGTCACCCAGGCGGCGTCGAGAATGGCGCGATCGTTGAGGAGCTCGGCGTACCAGCGCGTCGACCAGCCCGCCCAGACGGTCACCAGCCGCGAGACATTGAAGGAATAGATGACCAGAACAAGAATCGGCAGATAGAGAAACGCAAGTCCGAGCGCAACCGAGAAGACATTGAGCCAGGACGACTTGAACAGGTCCGAGCGCATGGATCAGCGCTGTCCTGCAAGATCGCGCGCCTGCATGCGCTGCCAGGCAAGGATGGGGACGAGCAGGAGACAGAGCAGCACAACGGCAACGGCGGAAGCCACCGGCCAGTCCTTGTTCAAGAAGAACTCGCTCCACAACGTTTGTCCGATCATCATGCTCTGCGAGCCGCCGAGCAGGTCGGGAATGACGAACTCTCCGACGATCGGGATGAAGCACAGCAGGACGCCCGCCATCACTCCCGGAAGCGAGAGCGGCCACGTCACCAGCCAGAATGCCTTCCAGCGCGGGCAACCGAGATCGGCGGCGGCCTCGATCAGCGTCGGGTCCATCTTCTCGAGCGTCGCATAGAGCGGCAGCACCATGAAAGGCAGATAGGAATAGACCATGCCGATATAGACGGCGGTGTCGGTCGCAAGCCACGCCGGCGGCGCATCGACAATCCGCAGCGCGAGCAGAAGGCGGTTGAGCAGGCCATCGCGCTGGAGAATGTTGATCCACGCATAGATGCGGATCAGAAACGATGTCCAGAACGGCAGCATGACCAGCATGAACAGCACGGGCTGCCAGCGTCGCGGCGCGCGCGCGATGCCGTAGGCCAGCGGAAAGCCGATGAGCAGCAGCAGCGCCGTCGAGATGGCGGCGAGCTCGAGACTTTTCAGATAGGAGCCGAGATAGAGCCAGTCGGATGCAAGCAAGGAATAATTCTCGCCTGTCAGCGAAGCGACAAACGCCTTGAGCCCCTGCCAGCCGGCGGCGATGTCGAGCACCGGCGTATAGGGCGGCTGTGCGATCGCCGTGTGCGACAGGCTGATCTTGAGCACGATCAGGAACGGGACGAGGAAGAAAAAGGCGAGCCAGAGATAGGGAACGAGCACGACCAGGCGCGCGCCGCCGGAGCTTGGGGAGCGGTTGGGAGCGCGGGTCATGAGAAGGGTTCAAAGCAGCGGTTGTCGGCGCGAGATCACACAATTGATCGAGGTGGGAGTCGCTTGGGGCGCCACTATTGGCCTCGTTTTGACCGTGATCCCCCTATGAGCATAATCCGTTTCCCATTCGTTGAAAACTCAATGCCCCGCGGCGGATCGCCGGGTTATTTTTGCGTGCGCGGCAGTGGGATTTGGCAGCCCCAGGATGGAGATTGGAGCACGCCCTCGTGCAAGCTGCTCGGGTCTCTGGCTGAATTCGAGCGGGGTATGATCCTGGCCGGGACGGCGTGGCGGACCATTCTTTGTTGTGGTGGAAGGATTAGGGCTCTGCTAATCTCTCGACTCCAAATGGGGCTCTATCCATAGTCGGGGAGCGGCGGCCTCCACTATTCAGAGAAAGGTATCCTGCGGCTCCCCCATTTGGTTCAGAACATGCCGTTCAAGGATACCAACCGCCGCAACCCGGCCGATAAATTGGGCATCGTGGAAGACCCATCATCTCCGATCAAAAGGCGCACGATTAACATTGCTAGTCACAAGACAAGCATCAGCCTTGAAGATGAGTTCTGGAATTCTTTAAAACAGATTGCTCACGAACGTGGCGAGAGCCTGCGGCACCTGACTGCTATCATTAACGCCAGGCGCAAGTTTGCCAACCTATCATCAGCCCTTCGGCTATTTGTTCTTGAGTATTACACGGAACGAGTTGATCCGCTTGAGCAGCAGGAAATGCCTGTGGCCAAGCGTCGAAAGCGGCGCTGACCCTGGAGCACAACCAGCCAAAACGCCCCCTTTACGAAAGTTGTGGAGCAGGGAGGGCCAAACCCAGGCCTTCCCCTTATAATTTTCGGCTCACTGTAGCTCTGCTGGTGCCTCTAGGAAATGCAATTTCCCGCATTCCTCGCAAAGATAGACACCGAGGCAAATTTTTTCCTCGACCTCCTCCCGCTCATTCAGCAGCTTGGCCGCGATCGCGCCCTGCAAACCTTTGTCCATTGCCATGAACCTTCGCGTTCCTCCTACGGCATCGGTTGGGCTTCTAACTCCAAAACCTTCTCGGAACGCTTAACGCTTCTCCAATTTTGAGGCAAAATCATTTACATTTATGATCGATCGCATTGCGGAAAGCGTAGTACAAGGCAGGCTGTAGCACGAGCAGCTCCTATCGGGCTCCACATGCGCGCTGGCGTGCGCCAATAATCGCCTCGAAGGAACCTAGGCCAACGGGATAACGTTGGGAGACGGCTTCCAGTCAGCGCTTGGTCCTTCGCGATCTCCCGCCTGGCGTTGCGAGAAACAGGCCGGGGGCTGAACCTCGTGTCACCGGGGTTGTTCGGCTAGGTAGACCCCCCTTCCCCGCGCTGCATTTGAACTCTAATCGACGATGTCGCAGGCCAAGCGGTAATGCGCTGCGAACCGGCTTTGAGCGATGCGTTTCTAGCCGATCGTGTTTTCTATGCCACACTGGAAGGCAGACGATTGCTTTATGCTTTTGCCGCTGCAAGCGGGGGCGAAGCATGAAATCCTTAGTCGTCAAGCATTCGGTTAATCTTGATCACAGAACCAGCATCAGCCTCGAAGAGGTGTTCTGGACCGCGTTGAAGGACATTGCTCACGAACGTGGCGAGACTGTGAAACACCTGATCACCAGCATCGACACCAATCGGCAGTCGGCCAATCTGTCATCCGCGCTCCGCGTATTTGTTCTGCGGCATTACATGGATCAATTTGCTCGACAGCGCGAAATATTTGAGCAGCGGGAAATACCTGTTCAATAGAAAGAGGCGGCGAGCCAGGCTGCAAGAATTTTGGGGAGAGCTTAGGTAGCTTTGCTGGTGCCTCTAGTAAATGAATCCACCGCAGTCTTTGCAATGATAGAAGCCGAGGCAAATCTTCGCTTCGACCTCCTTCCCCTGATCTAGCAGCTTAGCAAAGATTGCGCCCTGGACAACTTTTCCTCCTCGATCTGCTAGATAAGATAGATCATTGCAGCCGTTGCCGAACGGATGGATGCTCGGCAGTTCAACCCGTCGTTTCCGCAGATCTTTCCCCAATACGCGGTCTGGTGCTACTGCAGCCAGAGCGGCCTCGACAACGGCAGCCGGATCGATGACGCAAGGCGATGCGTTAACCTGGATTGTCGCGCGAGGTTGAGGTGTGACCGAATAGCTTTGCGCTAAGTCGGTGCTTTCTCTCACCTGACGCTAAGCAACTGTCATTTCGGGCGGCTGTCGGAGTTCACCATGAACTGCAAGAGAAAGTTCCGATAATGAGAAAGGTTGTTGAACCTCAAGTGCTTCTGCAACGTTAATTTCTTGTCCTGATGCAATATAGCGCTCCTGGGTCATCTGCGGACCGCAGTATTCACGGATTCTCTCTGGCCTCTTTGGAGCGAGCATCTGAACTTGTGCGGGAAGTATCGCTTCCTTAGAAGGTTGGTTCATTCCTTTTGTCCTCTTCATCGACCGTCTCAACTGAGCCCAAGCGACAAGCGTTAGACAAAACAGCCCACCGAAAATTGCGCAATACAGCGGCACTTCCCACCTACGAATGATGGTATTGAAAGCGTCCAATTGAGAACTCGCAGCGGCATCGTTGCTTATATTTTCGAGATGCGTAATTTTACCTTCGGAAGTTGGCGAGCTGCCATTTTGCGTTGTCTGCTCTAACCCGGATAGATTCGTGGGTAGAGAGACTTCCGGGGCTTGACTTGGGACAAGCTGAGACAATCCAGATGCGTCCACCGCTGCAAATCGGACCGTGCCTCGATTCTTCTGATCGAAGCTGGCAACCCAGAAAAGTCCTGGACCACCGCCCATCCGGTAGATCGGTAAGCCGTCCTTCGCTGAGCGCGCAAAGTTGCCAATAAAATCGATCAATAATCCCTTCTTTGGGCTTCTCCCCCCTGCCAATATTTTGATGCTTTCTTGATCCAGTGGTTCCAGGGTAGTCTTTCCCCAAAGTGCGATGATGCCGTCTGGAAGTCCCGCTCGATGCGGGATCTTTATTACGTGAGCCATCTCGCCAAGCTTGTGTGAATATCCCTGTATCTCTTTATCGGCCTCATTCGAATTAAGGAATGCTGGTGCTTGAAAACGATTAACATAAACGACGTTTCCATCCTTGTCATGAAGAATGGAATAAGTTGCGGTGGAACCCCGGCGCCGATCTTGGTCGTTGCGCGTTTTCTGACACCACGTAAATCCTTCGAATTGGTCGCTCGGGTTGCACTTGTATCCAAGATAGGTTGCACTATCTACTTGGCTTCCAATGACTACTCCATCGACGGCATATTTTGTCTGGGCAGCTAACTTTCCAACTCCTGATTGAGCAACGTTCAGGAGGTGATCGTCATTAAAACTTTGAGCAGGTGGTATTTCCGCAATTCCGAGAAGAAAAGCAGATGCTGGGACCGCAAATAGTGCCCGCTTTCGCATTTTACGCCCCCACTCATACATTACGCGCCTTGGAACGCCATCGAGTAATGTGGGCGCTTTTGCGACTGAGGCGGTAAGGCATTACTGGGGTCCTCGGTAATGCACTGGAAAATTGATGCATGCGAACGCGCTTACGCTGGTGGCTGGTCGTGAGCGGAGGCGGGCGGGCACTATCGAATGTCAATCGTGTGGATCATTTGCGGCGCCTTCGTCTCCTCCTTGCGGAACCGCCCGAGCACGCCATGAGAGCCAGAGGCGCGCCACTGCGTCCTCGGGGGTTTCGCCCTCGTGAGCATTGGTCCATTCCCCACGCTCAGAGATGGATTCACACGCCACCCAACAATCAGGCTCTCTGCCCAAAGCGCCAAAATTCTCTCCGCACGCTTCAATTAGGGTAGAGAGTGTGGGCAAGCTCACATAATCATAGCCCGCCTGTTGTTGAGCACGCGCGAGTTCGCTTTGTGGAAATCCGGAGTCCTTTAGGTTCCGCGCTAGCTGATAGGAGATCATTTGCGAATGCGTAGTTCATCAAGAATGACATCATCTAACATAAGCAATTCATAGATCAGGTAAAGTGTTATAGGTCTGCGATAATATGTCGGATGAGATCGCCAACGACTTCGATCTGATCAACATCATCATCGGAGATTTCTAGCCCCGTGAATTGGTCTTCGATAAGCATCGTTAATTCAAGGCGATCAAGCCAATCGGCCCCGAGGTCTTCTGTGAAATGCGCTTCATCCCTCACCATTTTGACATCGACATACAAATGGTCGGCAATGAGAGCCCGGATTTTGTCAATTTGAAAACTTTCTTTCACGGCCGTCAGCACCCTTAATCTTCAGCAATCCGATATCAAAGGCCTACGCTCACAGCTATGACCTTAAATGAAAATTGTATGAGTGTTGCAGCAATCACACGTCAAAAATCCTAAGCTTCATGGCGTGGTCGCCCGCGCGCAACGACGATTGCACGATCCGACCTGATCTGTCCTGCTTTATCGAAGGTGGTACAAACAGAGCCCCCGCTTGGTTTTCGGTTTCACCAAGGGGACTCTGCCGCGAGGCCGCTAAGCCCGGGGCTGGGGCTGAGATGGCGGTCCCAAACCGACAACTCGCGCGGACTGGCACAGTCCGGCTGCAGCGGGGAACCCTCGGCGGCCTCATCGACTTACCCGGTTGCATCGGAGTGAGAATCATGGAACCCGAGTTAGTAGTCATGGCCATCGTCACGTCTTCGAATGCCGAAAGAATATTGCCGATCAGGCGCATCAGGGCGATGGAGCGCCGTGGCGACGATACGACATCTTCGGTTGAGCACCTGGTCACGATGAAGCGGTCCCTAGCTCTGCACGAATCCCACCGTGAGAACATCCTTGAGGCGCTTGGTCGCCTTGGGCCAACCGTTCACACGTAAAGAGAGCCTCGCGTGGCTTGTGAACAGCGCAGGGTATTCATTGCCGTTCAGTTGGGTCTCGTCGTGATTTCCGCTCTTGTGATCGTGGCGGTTGCCGTCGTGCGCTTGTTGGGGGAAGCCGAAATTCCAGAACGGCGCTTTGTGCTGACGTAGGAGGCCGGACCTTAGCCGGCCGGTTGGAGCGCTCCCTGGGTGGCCGCGGGGGGTCTTATGCGGCCCATTCCGCAGGGATCCCGCGCAGCCCACGTTGCGCCGCGGCCCAGGCTTGCGCAGCACCAGCCGCGAGCGAACCCCCCGCCAATTGCTCGTCATCCACGACGACCAGCAGCTTGAGCCCCGATGATCCGAGCAGCGGCCCAAGGGACTTGGCCGCAAGGTGTTTGAGAGACACAGGGGCCAGCAGTTTGTTGCAGTACGCCTCAAGCGGCCAAGCTGCCGTGCGCTGCGGCGGCGCGCCGCCGAGCAGCGTGATGAACTGACGCCATCTTATTCGATGAAATTGCATTTGACCCCTGTCAGCCCTGGACAGGATTGCAGGATACCGATTTTGCGGCAGTCAGTCAGCGGGCACGCTGGCCGGTGTGCGCAATCTCGAATACTGCTGCCGACTTGCAAGGCGCACGAGATCGGGTAGAGGCGGCGGAGCGTCGGTTGACAACGACCACACAAGCAATCCAAGCAGGGCACGAGCGGGATTCGAACGGGGTGCACCAAGGACTGCACATCAAGAATGCAACTACGCTTACGCGGTCTTCTGAAGTGATGTCCTCCGGCAAGCCACCGCGAGCAATCTCGTGAACCTCAAACCATAAAGTCGGGGAAAAGTTGGTCAGCCGCCGCGGTGAAAGCCGGCGACTCAGGCATACTTACGGCCCTCCGAATCAGCTGGTAAGATACCTCCAGTGTGGAAAGCACGCCTTGACGACACGGCGGTAGCGATTATCTGTGTCCACTGCGGGCACCAGCATACGAGAGCGCTTGGATGGTTTCGCAATCATACAAAGCTCATTTGTGACGGCTGCGAGAGTGCAATTACGCTCCAAAATGAACACCTTTACGCTAGCATTGAGGAACTCAAGCTTGTGATGCGAGGCCTTGTGTGATCCCGGGGTAATCCTCTGGCAACCCATTAAAAGGCGACGACTCTATTCTGTGGTCGGCAAGATCGCTGGCCGTTTCGTGGGCGCACCTCGAGGCAGCAACTATTTGTTAGTCGGCGCCCCATAGCCTGATCAGCGTTCAGGACGCTTCGCCCGAATCGTTCTGAATGGCGCCCCCGGTCACGCCCCGCGCGGGGAGAATCCGGGGCGCCTACTAAGCTATCAAATGTCCCTTGTTCAAATGCCCCCGCGAACCTGCCAAATCTCGCCGAAGTAGTAATCCTGCTCCTCGCAGCTGGACTGCTGATGGCTTGGTGGTGATTGCACCTCCTCTTTCCGACGGCCGGGCCGGACGTGATGCAGTAATCGCGGCGAGGCACCGAACGATGAGCATCGCCGCGCTGTGGAAGCCTCTCAACGGTTTGTTAGGGAAATGCATCATAGCTTGCACGCAGGCGCTCCGGAAAAGGTCTCGCGTCCCGGAGCGCTATTTTGTTCCCGTCAGCCACGCACACAAAAAAACCCCGCCGATAAGCCGCGGGAAGAAGGAGCTGTCATGCGCGTTAACGCTGATGCGGCTTCGCGGCTGAAAAGCGGCAAACATTACCTTCAGGAGCGTGACAGATTTGTTACGATCCAGGTTGCAAATTTACGACCTGTTAACCAGAATCGCGGCCTGAATGATCGCGTCCCCTGCCCCGGCGGATTAGTGCCGCACCTCCCCTCCGATCTCCCTAGCAGCCGGGACGGGGCCATGAGGATGGGTGCTCCGAGTGCGCGAACATCGGAGCACCCGTTCTCTCGACAACCCGAACGCCGGCGGCAGCGCGCCAGATGTCAGCATCGATGTGATGTATTCGGTCCGCCTGCTATCGTGCTCACACTTTTCGGGTTTGCGTGCGCCGCTAAAGGAAGGCGCCGTTGGTCCGACAATCGAAGAATTCGAAAGCATTTTCAACACTGACGACCATCCCGGCTGGTAGGCTGACTCGCCAGATACACTCACTTTGGTCATGGCACTTATGCTGACGACGGTAAGCATATTCCTGACCAGCGTTCGCGCATCTCGCCATAAGCGCTCAGTAAACCGGGACCTCAGAGGTGCCGGTTCCTTCGTGCTTGAAGCGAAAGTGCGTTAGTATCAGTTACGGCTTGATCCCAGTTCCGCCGCACCTCCGGCACCTAACGATCTTATCTCCCTTTTTGAGAGTGCCTTTTCCTTCGCAATTTTTACACGTCTGCTTCTTTTCACCGGCCTTCTTCCACACGGAGTGCTCCACAGTTGCCCATCGATCCCTGTCCACTTCGTTTAAAAGGCTACACGCGGAATCCTACCATCACCCTAATGACAGGAGCGTGACCGTACTCGACACGTTCGCAATGCGACCGCTGCGAATGCTGATGTCTTTCGGACCATGAAGACGGTCCTGAAAGAGAATTAAGAAAAACGTTGCTCAGTGACACGGGTCCCACGGGTATCGGCGATAGGGGCCGAGGACAAAACCGGAGGACAGAACCGGACTCGTACATTGATTCCTTATGGAGCGGTCGCCCCGGACGCCAGAGCGCGTTTCCCGCGCATCGGCGCTGCCGATATGATTAGGGTGGCCATGGGTATCTGGTGGGATTTTGCCGATGCGGTTCGCTTCCCTCGATGATGGTGCGCTATGCCCCAGGCTCCAGCCGATTTGCCCAGGAGGCGATGAAGCCTGACGCTGCTTGATCGCACCGCAGAGGCGATCGAGGCGGCAAATTCATACCGCAACGATGTTAATAAACTGCACAACGGGCACCAACGTTCACCTTCTTTCCTGTTTGTTTGTGACAGATCGGGCTTTGAAGTTATCGACTTATTGACAGCGCCACGGCGCCCCTCTACTGGATCACATCAGACAGCAAAAATTCCGCTTAACGGTTGCGGTTTTGTTGTTGTGCAAATACTTTTTTCTTAGATTGGAGAGAACATGGCCAAGCATTCAAAGCGGCGTGAATGGACCAGAACAGACGTTCGCGAACTGAAGGTTCTCGCTCGGCAGAAGACGCCAGCAAGAAAGATTGCACGGTCACTCAAGAGGACCGAAGGCGCAACCCGACAGAAGGCTTTCAGCCTGGGGGTTTCGTTGGATTCGCGGGCTTAGGCGGCAGACGGTAGCGCGCTGCGGCAAATCGCCCTGAATGGGGATACGACCGTACAGACCCTGATGATCGAGGCGGGTACAGATTACCCGGCTCGATGATGGTGGGATGCGCGACCCCCCTCCGGGGGGATAGGCCAGCCGGAAGGCGCAGCGCCTGCTCCCGTAAGGCCGAGGGCGCGCCACCTTCAGAAGACCGTTCAGTTCACATTGGGGCGGACCCACCACTCCCCGACCCGCAGATCCGTCGGTCACCAAGCGCGTGATCACAATCATGCTGGCCGACGAGTACTGACCGACTGCCTCGCCGCGGTCGGCTCGCGGCCGCGGCGATCCCCACCCATCACTCCCCCAGCCCAATTCAGCCTCCGGGCACGCCGAAAGGACAAACGACTATGACTCACGCCGATGAGGTTAGCTCGTCCTGGCTCGCTGTCTTTTGCACGGCATACTTTTATCTTGTCCAATGGCTGCGGCCAAATTCGGCCCGACGCGCAAAGACCCCAGTGAGGCGCGGGACACTGTGTCGAGCGGGACACGGTTCACGCGATTCCCGCCAGGATAGGCCAAATTTGCCTGGACTCGTTCCTTAGTTTCTATCAGCCTTATTTCCATATTGTTGCGAAATAGGGCGCTCTGTATGAAATTCCGCTTATCTGCAGTGCGGGTGACGTCATTAACCGCGACCGCGCTCGGTTGCGTGGTCGCAGCCTGCATCAGCACTCCGCAGGCACAGGCGCAGTTCGTGTGCATCGGCAACCCGAACGGCGCTCCGGTGCCGCCGGGAGCGGCCTCCGGCGACGGCGCCACAGCGACCGGCATTTCGACTATGGCGTGCGGTACCGGTGCGACCGCGACGGGCGATTTCGCGACCGCGACCAGCGCTAATGCGACCGCGAATGGCCTTGCCGCGACCGCGACGGGCGAGAACAGCCTCGCGAGCGGCACCCGCGCGAATGCGACGGGCGCGGGGAGCATCGCGAACGGCGAAAACTCAACCTCGATCGGCACGCGCAGCATCGCGAACGGCACCAATGCGACTGCACTCGGAGGTCCGGGCACCCTCGCCAATGCCAATGCGGCCACCGCCATTGGCCAAGGCGCGACGGTGGCTGCCGGCGCCACCGGCGGCTCCGCGTTCGGCCAGGGTGCCACCGTGTCCGGAATGAACGGCACCGCAATCGGCGTCGGCGCGGTCGCGGCGTTTGCTGGCTCGACCGCGATCGGCGCCGGGGCCGTCACTACTGCGCCGAACCAGATGCTGTTCGGCACCGCGAGTAGCACCTATGTGGCGCCGGGCATCACGTCGGCCGCGAGCCGGGCGGCGCAGAGCGGAGCATTGCAAATCGTCACCTGATCAATCACCTGACACGGTGCAGTGGCCTTACTCGTGTGCTGCCGGATTGCTCGATCCTGTCGGCGGTGCTTGCGATCCCGGTAATGTCATTTGTAGTCGCGACGCCCAGTCCCGCGGCGGAGCTGGTCGCGAGATTGCCACGAACGCGCCGCTGCCGCAAATGGGCCATGCCCGGTTTGGCCAGCAAGCAGACGGCAGATGCCGCTTGTTCGTCATCGACGATATAGCGCATCGTCCGGCGATCTGGCAGCCAATTGGCGTTCATCGTTGCGCGGCATCTCCCGAGCCGCAATAGAATGAGTAGGTCGCGGCAGCCATGCCGCGGATATGGC
>Ga0182040_10000786_pt1 | contig 14491 bp, 14 predicted proteins | sample flu12Cox44000176_FD_125973 | JGI IMG/M metagenome (GOLD analysis project Ga0182040, IMG submission 125973) | Lab enrichment of tropical soil microbial communities from Luquillo Experimental Forest, Puerto Rico - flux8day.12C.oxic.44.000.176 | ecosystem: Environmental > Terrestrial > Soil >... | reverse complement strand
TGGCCAAGCCTACGATCTCGCCAAAGGCGGCGATGGCCCGAGAATTAGGACCCTTTCGCCACAAAATCTCGAACAACAGATTGGCAGTGACGCCGCCACTTGGCTGGATCGCGAGCTGACGGCTCGGGAGCCTCTGGTCATTGCTGACAGTGGCTTTGGCCGCGATGTTAAGGACGCTCTCCATCGCCGCGCCGAGCGTCTCGTCAAAATGGGCGATGCCACCGTCAGAGAAGGCGCCATCCAGATCCCGGTCCAGACTGTCGCAAATCTTAAGGAGCGGGAGGTCGAGCGCGCCGGTCGTCGGATGGCTACCGAGCGAGGCCTGACCTTTAGCCCGAGCAAAGCGGGCGAATATGTCAGCGGCCGGCTTACTGGCGTTGCCTCACTTGCAAGTGGGCGCTTTGCCATGATCGAGGATGGGCTCGGCTTTCGGCTGGTGCCTTGGCAGCCTGTTTTGGAAAAGCGCATCGGCCAATTCATTACCGGCGTCCAACGCGAGAGCGCCGGCATCGAATGGGACTTTGGAAGGAAACGTGGGCTGGGATTATGATCGGGCTCAGAAACTATACCTGCACGCATTCACGGTTCTTCGAGGAGGATGTCGTGCTCGAAGATGAGCGGCTTTATATCGTCCATCGTTGCTATGGGCGGTAGCGTCCGCCTTAAAGAGCGTAGCTTATCACCTGGGACCGATCTATCCGATCTCTACGCTTTGACCCGAAGGTGTACGACTGCGGGCGAATCCTTCTTGAACGGTCGCAAAAACCTCGCACCTTGCACTGATGTCTTCGACCAAAGTTCTTTGGGGCCAAACCTGCGTCGTGCTTGGCATCGTCCTCCTCACGATGTGGGCGGCGACACAATGGGTTGCCTGGAAGCTGGGGTTTCAGCCGCGGTTAGGCCCACCGTGGTTTGAGCCGATTAGTGGGATGCCCATCTATCCTCCACCCGCGCTTTTCTGGTGGTGGTACGCGTATGACGCCTACGCGCCAAGAATATTTCTGCAAGGCGCCTGCATTGCAGCATCGGGCGGTATCATTTCGATGATCGTTGCTTTTGCAATGTCGATCTGGCGAGCGCGCGAGGCGAAGACGGCCGCAACCTATGGCTCGGCGCGTTGGGCCAGGGTGTCAGAGATCAGGGCGTCGCAGCTCTTGGGCCAGGATGGCGTCGTGCTCGGGCGCTTTGGTGGCAATTACCTCCGGCATAATGGACCGGAGCACGTCCTGTGTTTCGCTCCGACCCGAAGCGGGAAAGGGGTTGGCCTTGTCATTCCGACCCTTCTGACCTGGCCGGGTAGTTGCGTTGTCCATGACATAAAAGGCGAGAACTGGAATCTGACCTCGGGCTTCCGCGCTCGGCATGGTCGCGTCTTGCTGTTCGATCCGACCAACCGAAGATCTGCTGCCTATAATCCCCTCCTGGAGGTTCGCCGTGGGGAGTGGGAGGTGCGCGACGTCCAGAACATCGCGGACGTGCTTGTCGATCCCGAAGGAGCCCTGGAACGACGCAATCATTGGGAGAAGACAAGCCACTCGCTGCTAGTAGGCGCTATCCTGCATGTGCTTTACGCGGAGGAGGACAAGACCCTGGCAGGGGTCGCAAATTTCCTGTCCGATCCCAGGCGGCCAATCGAGGCCACATTAAACGCCATGATGACGACAGCGCATCCTGGCAGTTCCGGTCCGCATCCCGTCATCGCCTCGGCCGCACGCGAGCTCCTGAACAAGAGCGCGAACGAGCGTTCTGGCGTGCTTTCGACAGCAATGTCGTTCCTCGGTCTTTATAGAGATCCTGTCATAGCGCTGGTAACGCGACGTAGCGATTGGCGAATCCGCGATCTGGTCGAAGCCAAGCGAACGGCCTCTTTGTATCTGGTCGTGCCGCCGTCCGATATCAGTCGGACCAAGCCATTGATACGCCTGATCCTCAATCAAATCGGCCGTCGCTTGACGGAAGATCTCGATGCTCAAAAGCGTCGGCATCGGCTGCTGCTGATGCTGGACGAATTTCCCGCTCTGGGCAGGCTCGACTTCTTCGAGTCCGCATTGGCGTTTATGGCGGGTTATGGGTTGAAGAGCTTCCTGATCGCCCAGTCGCTCAATCAGATCGAGAAGGCCTACGGTCCAAACAATTCGATCCTCGACAATTGCCACGTCCGCATTTGCTTCGCGACCAACGACGAGCGGACGGCGCGGCGTATTTCGGATGCGCTGGGAATGGCAACCGAACTGCGCGCCATGAAAAACTACGCTGGTCACAGGCTCAGTCCATGGCTGGGGCATCTGATGGTATCAAGGCAAGAAACCGCGCGTCCCTTGCTGACGCCGGGCGAGGTGATGCAGTTGCCGCCCGAGGACGAGTTGGTCCTGGTTTCGGGATGTCCACCGATTCGCGCCAAGAAAGCGCGCTATTTCGAAGACGAGCGATTTCGCGAGCGCGTTATGCCGCCGCCAAAACCTCGCGGCACCGCAGAGCTCCACGATAAAGGGAACGATGATTGGAGTGGACTTGACCCGCCCACCACCAACATCGCTGAACCTAGTGACGTGAACCGACCGCGCAATGCCGAGCCGGTCAACGATCAAGCCAACAGTGGCATTCGGCGTGAGCCGGAATTGCCCGAACATGAAGAAGTCGTACCAGAATCTGGTCCAGTAAAGGCCGAATTCGATTTCGCCGGCGAAGAAGCGGATGATGAGGTCCAGCGCGCAAGCACTCTAAGAAAGCAGCGTACCGATATCGCACGCCAGGCTGCGATGGATCCCGGCGACGGCCTCGGCCTATGAGATAATGCGGACCAAGCACACATTTCGTCTGCCGCCCGACCTTGCCCGGCAACTCGCCGACTATGCCGGCAGGAAGCGCGTGCATCAGGCATTTGTCGTCGAGACGGCGCTGGCCTCGTTTCTGTCACCCGACAGTTCCGAGAAAATGGAAGCGGCGCTTGGGAAACGGCTGGACCGGCTGACGCGCCAGGTCGAGCGGCTGGAACGTCATGTCACGATCTCCAACGAAGCGATGGCACTATTCGTGCGGTTCTGGCTGACCGCAACGTCGCCTGTACCTGACGCCGCGCTTCCTGCTGCGCAGGCCAAGGGACGGGAACGCTACGAAAGGTTCGTCGAGGCCTTGGGACGAAGGCTAGCTAAGGGCCAGAGTCTCGCACAGGAGATATCATTGGACGCCGAGCCCCAAAGCAAGCAATCAAGCGAATCTGGGCTCGCTTGAACGCCGGCGCCATTTCCTTCTTTTACTACGCCAGAATACGACCGACACCTCCGTCAGCTTGAAAACAAGTCGATGCGGTTCTTCTCTTGTTTCGTTCAGAAGTGATGGCCTGATCTCGTGCCGAACATGGCGCAATCGATCGGTGTGTCCTTGGCGAAGGGGAGGAATGGTTATGCAGCTCCGCAGCGAACTCGAGATGCAGGCCGGGCAAGCCGAAGCCAAAGCTCCGCCGATTCCCGAACGTAAACCTAAGCGAACCCGCAAAGTAACCGTCAGGCTTAAGGAGGAACTCTATAATCGACTCTCCGTTGCAACCGAACGTCCGGGGTTCGGCAAGAGCATGGTCGTGGAAGCAGCGCTTGAACGCTTTCTGAGCCCGGCTCCGTCAGTTGAAGATGTCGTGCAGGAGCGATTTGACGACATGGACGTCAAGTTCGACCGGCTCGAGCGAGACGTGCGGATGATGGCCGAAACCATCGCGCTACACACTCGATATCACCTCTCGGTCATCCCACCTCTCCCGCAATCGCGGCAACAAGAGGCGGCACTTCTTGGCGACGAGCGCTTCAAGGTTCTGGCCGAACAGGTCGACAGGCGGGTTCGGCTGGGTCAGCCCTTGATGCAGGAGACGATCGACCGTCTCAATTTTGGACATGGCGCAGCCAAGGACGCATCACAAGACCCCGGCCTAGAATACAACGACCAGAAACCTGCTCCTGAAGAGGTTGATATCAAACCCGCATCGTTCGCTGCCGCCGGGGAGGGCGGCAGCAATTCGTACTTTCGCCGCCGTCCGAGCGCATTCAGCCGGTCGGCGTGATGCCGCCGGAAGTGGAAAACCGACTCCACAGCCGCGGCCTTCCGAATCCGATCCGGAGTTAACAAGCGAGGCGGAGGTCTCCCAGAAGTCCCCGCCTTCAAAATGGCGCTTGATCCTCTCAGTTTTTCTGCCCTTTGCTGCGGGTTACTACCTTGCCTACCTGTTTCGGACGATCAATGCCGCGATCTCGCCGGCGTTAGTCTCCGATTTTGGGCTCGACGCCGCCGAGACCGGGCTGCTCGCGTCAATCTATTTCCTCGTCTTTGGGTTGACCCAAATTCCCATAGGGGTCCTTCTGGATCGCTTTGGGCCGCGTCGAGTCCAAGGCGTGCTGCTCGTCATCGCGGCTGGCGGCGCCACGCTTTTCGGCACCGCGTCGAGTTTCCCAGAGCTTCTTGTTGCGCGCGCCATGATTGGGCTTGGCGTTGCGGGCGCGTTGATGGCCGGACTCAAGGCCATCGTCACCTGGTTTCCTGGAGAGCGCGTCGTGCTCGCCAACGGCTGGATGATCATGTTGGGATCGTTCGGCGCGGTCACGGCGACGGCGCCAACCGATTGGTTGCTGAATTATTTTGGTTGGCGGAGCCTGTTCGAAGTCCTGACGATCGGGACGTTCGCGGTAAGTGGACTCATTTATATGGTCGTTCCGGAGCGCGTAGCTGATTCAGAAATCGCCATGCCCGCTCGAAATCCACTTACGTTGTGGTCCATCTATTCAGATCCGCGCTTCCTGAGAGTCGCGCCGCTGTCGGCGGCCTGCATTGGTTCGTCTTGGGCGTTGCAGTCATTGTGGGCTGCAGCCTGGCTTACGGACGTGGAGGGATTCGACCTCCACAGCCGGGCGGCCCAAATGTTCTTTATGGCTCTTGGCCTAAGCCTTGCAGCCCTGCTGCTTGGTGCCATGGCCGATCGCCTACGCAAACACAATATAAGAAAGGAAGTCTTATTGGGGGGCGTGGGGGCGCTGTTCGTGGTGGCCGAACTCGCGCTGGTCTTGCGCGTTCCCGTGCCGTCACTTCTGCCTTGGACCATCGTGTCGATCGCTGGTGCGGCAACAGTGTTAAGCTTTGCGGTGATAGCCGATTACTTCCCCAGGGAATTTGCCGCGCGCGCCAATGGCGCTCTGAACCTCTTGCATTTCGGCTGGGCATTCATGGTTCAATACGGCATTGGGCTCGTGGTCGGACAATGGCCATCTCAAAATGGCCATTATCCGGTCGTGGCCTATCAAGCCGCATTCGGTCTCAGCCTCGCACTTCAAACGGCTGCGCTGGTCTGGTTTGCGATGCCATGGATCTGGACGTTCGGCAAAAACTTCTGCGTTGCATTTGCTGAACCTCACATAGTCCGCGGTAGCGCCGCCGGATCCGGCGGCGTGCCCATCGACGGGCCTATCCTTGAGGCGTGCGAAGGAGTCGAATGGTAAGCAGAACGTCACTTGCGTAGGAGCGGTCCCCTTCAACTCAGCTCGAAGTGACTGGAGCGGGATCCCGCTGGTTGTTTGGCCTTCTCGATAGCCGATCCGGGTGATCTTATAATGGTCATGCAGCAAGCTCAGCTACGAGTCGACGCCAACCTTGGATCCGACGCTGCCGCAAAACGAGCCGCTCATCAGGACTTGCCCCGTATCCAGATGCCCCCACCTTCGCCGGAATCGGGCTATCGTACGTCGCTTCGATGGCTCGGTTTGGTCTCGCAGCGCCAAAGGGCTTACTTGTTGAGGTGTCGCAGAAGCTTCGGTCCATGTTCTAAAACGCTATTCTGCGGTGTAGAAGAAGCTGTCTGATACTGGCGACACGCTCATCTAGTCACCGAAGCTGTTTCTCGACGATAAAGTCCAACCCGGAGGCTGGAGTTGTTGCTCGCTCCGGAATCTCGTACGAGATCGCAATTCGGAAGATAGGCGCAATGCGCTTGGACAAAGAACTTAAGCAGCGAAATGATATTCATCTTAACCCGCGAAGGGCTACCTCGCATGCCATTGTTCACGCCGCCCCGTTGCTGACTGAAGACTCTGGATATTCCCAGACCTTTCTTTTTCTACGCCAAGCTACTAAGCCGATAACTGCCTTGTTGCGCTAAGCCGTTTCCTGCCTTTTCTAATCATCCCCATCTGAGGGCCGCTCGGGACGGCCTCATTCGTTGGGGACGGCGGTGGCAATCCATTCTATTCAGTCGGAGGCGATTTCGCGTGGCGCGCGCATGCTGCGCACAGCGTTTGGTCCCGCCATCGCGCGCTTCCTCGAAGATCCCGCCGTCGCTGAGGTAATGCTCAACCCTGATGGGCGATTGTGGATCGACCGGCTGTCGAGTGGTTTGGTAGATACCGGAGAAATGGTGTCTGCCGCGGACGGCGAGCGCATCGTCCGATTGGTCGCCCACCATGTGGGTGCCGAAGTCCACGCAGCCAGCCCACGTGTTTCGGCCGAACTGCCTGAGACGGGGGAGCGCTTCGAGGGGTTATTGCCGCCGGTGGTTGCGGGACCCGCCTTTGCTATCCGCAAGCCTGCAGTCGCCGTGTTCACGCTTGACGACTACGTCGCCGCCGGAATCATGACTTCGGGCCACGCCAGCGCTTTGAAAGGTGCGGTCGAGGCGCGCAAGAACATTCTTGTGGCTGGCGGCACCTCCAGCGGCAAGACGACGCTGACCAACGCCCTGCTCGCTGAAATCGCCAAGACCTCGGATCGAGTCGTTCTCATCGAAGACACGCGGGAGCTTCAGTGCAAGGCGCCGAACCTCGTGGCGTTGCGCACGAAAGACGGTGTCATCTCGCTGTCGGATCTCGTGCGATCTTCGTTGCGTCTGCGGCCCGACCGCATCCCGATCGGGGAGGTACGCGGCGCCGAAGCGCTCGATCTGCTCAAGGCTTGGGGCACGGGTCATCCCGGCGGCATCGGCACAATTCACGCCGGTACCGCGCTTGGCGCCTTGCGCCGGCTCGAACAGCTTATCCAGGAAGCCGTCGCCACCGTCCCACGTGCCCTGATCGCGGAGACTATCAACGTCATCGCCGTCCTCTCAGGTCGCGGTGCCGATCGCCGACTGGCCGAGCTCGCGAGTGTCGAGGGGCTCGGATCGTTTGGTGACTACAGCCTTGCATCAATAGGGGACTAATCATGATTTTTGCCACTTCGCGCGAGCGAGGGATCGTTTCGACGACCGTAGTCGCGACCACGTATCTGACGATGGGTCCAGCCTTGGCTGCCGGTTCCAACATGCCGTGGGAGCAGCCGCTCAACCAAATCCTGCAATCAGTCGAAGGGCCGGTCGCTAAGATCATCGCGGTCATCATCATCATCGTCACCGGGCTGTCGCTCGCGTTCGGCGATACATCAGGCGGATTCCGCAGGCTGATCCAGATCGTATTCGGATTGTCGATCGCGTTTGCGGCGTCGAGCTTCTTCCTGTCGTTCTTTTCTTTCGGCGGTGGAGTGGTGATCTGATGGCCGGTGAGATTCCAGGCTTCGTCGCGCCGGTACATCGCGCGCTGACCGAACCGATCCTCATGGGCGGCGCGCCGCGGTCTATCGCCATTGTTAACGGAACACTCGCCGCTGCACTCGGCATCGGTCTGCGCCTGTGGGTCGCGGGCCTTCTGTTTTGGTTCGTCGGCCACATGGTCGCCGTCTGGGCCGCCAAGCACGACCCTGACTTTGTCGAAGTCGTCCGCCGGCACCTTCGTATTCCCGGTCATCTCAACACGTGAGTCTCCCATGATGAATCTCGCCGAATATCGCCGTTCCAATACCCGGCTCGCCGATTTTTTACCGTGGGCGGCTCTTGTCGATGAGGGGATCATCCTGAACAAGGATGGGTCGTTTCAGCGCACCGCGAAATTTCGAGGACCCGACCTCGATAGCGCCGTGCCGGCAGAGCTTGTTGCTGTTGCCGGCCCTATAAACAATGCGCTGCGTCGGCTTGAATCCGGGTGGGCGGTCTTTGTCGAGGCGCAACGTCACTCGGCAGGCGCTTATCCACCTAACGCGTTTCCGGATGTCGCGTCCGCCTTGGTCGATGCTGAGAGAAGGGCTCAGTTTGAGGAGACGGGGGCGCACTACGAATCGAGCTATTTCCTGACGCTTCTCTATTTGCCGCCGGCCGAAGGGACAGCGAAAGCGGAACGGCTGCTTTACGAGGGCAGCAATCGCACCGTCGATGCTGATGCGCGCGAGGTCCTCCGCGGTTTTGTCGACCGTACTAACCGTGTGCTGCAGCTCGTCGAAGGGTTCATGCCGGAGTGCGCCTGGCTCAACGATGAAGAGACCCTCACTTACCTGCACTCGACGGTCTCGACCAAGCGCCATCGTGTCAGGGTGCCCGAGATCCCAATGTATCTCGATTCACTGCTCGCAGATCGGCCACTGACCGGCGGCCTCGAGCCGATGCTCGGTTCAGCGTACCTACGAGTCCTGACGGTGGTGGGGTTTCCGACGGCGACGACGCCAGGGATTCTCGACGACCTGAACCGCCTCGCGTTCGCCTATCGTTGGTCCACTCGCGCGATCATGCTCGACAAGACAGACGCAACAAAACTCTTGACCAGGATCAGGCGGCAATGGTTCGCCAAACGGAAGTCGGTTGCCGCGATCCTGAAGGAGGTCATGACCAACGAGGCCTCTGCTCTTCTTGATACCGATGCCCACAACAAGGCCATGGATGCGGACGAGGCGCTGCAGGAATTGGGTTCTGACCAGATTGGAGAAGCTTTCGTCACGGCGACGATCTCAGTCTGGGATGTCGATCCTGGCACTGCCGACGAAAAGCTCCGCCTCGTCGAAAAGGTGATTCAGGGGCGGGATTTCACCTGCATGATCGAGACGGTCAATGCCGTCGAGGCCTGGCTCGGAAGCCTGCCGGGGCACGTTTACGCCAACGTCCGCCAGCCGCCGATCTCGACGCTGAATTTGGCACACATGATGCCGTTGTCCGCAGTGTGGGCCGGGGAGGCGAGGGACCATCATTTGAAGGCTCCGCCTTTGTTTCTTGCCAAGACGGAGGGATCAACTCCATTTCGCTTCTCGCTTCACGTCGGCGATGTCGGGCATACGTTGGTGGTCGGGCCAACGGGCGCCGGCAAATCAGTGCTGCTGGCGCTGATGGCGCTCCAATTTCGTCGCTATCCGAACTCCCAGATCTTCGCCTTCGATTTTGGCTGCTCTGTTCGTGCCGCCACCATCGCCATGGGTGGCGATTGGCATGACATCGGCGGCGTTCTCTCGGGCGAATCCACGGAATTCGTTGAGCTTCAGCCGCTTGCGGCGATTGATGAGCCATCCGAGCGCGGTTGGGCCGCAGAGTGGATCACCGCGATCCTCGGCCGTGAGAAGGTTGATGTCACGCCGGAAGCCAAGGATCATCTCTGGTCGGCACTGACCTCGCTAGCCTCGGCACCGATCCCAGAGCGGACCCTGACAGGTCTTAGTGTTCTTCTTCAGTCGAACGTATTGAAGCGCGCTCTCCAGCCTTATTGTCTTGGGGGGCCGTATGGCCGGCTTCTTGATGCAGAATTCGAGCGTCTTGGCGAAGGCTCCGTTCAGGTCTTTGAAACCGACGGATTGATCGGTACGGCGGTCGCGCCGGCCGTCCTTTCCTATCTGTTCCACCGCATTGAAGGACGGTTAGATGGGCGGCCAACTCTGCTCATCATCGATGAAGGGTGGCTGGCGCTTGATAATCAGGAATTTGCTGGTCAGCTGCGTGAGTGGCTGAAGACCCTTCGCAAGAAAAACACTTCCGTCGTCTTCGCTACCCAATCGCTTGCCGACATCGATGGCTCGGCGATTGCGCCGGCCATCATCGAGAGCTGTCCGACCCGAATTCTGTTGCCGAACGACCGTGCGATTGAACCGCAGATCACCGCGATCTATGGACGTTTCGGGCTCAATGACCGGCAGATCGAAATCCTCGCTCGGGCAACGCCAAAGCGTGACTACTACTGCCAATCGCGCCGTGGCAATCGGCTGTTCGAGCTCGGTCTCGGCGAGGTCGCGCTTGCCTTTACCGCTGCTTCCTCCAAGGCCGACCAGGTCTTGATCGACCGGGTGCTTGCCGAAGATGGCCGCGACAACTTTGTGCCCGGCTGGCTCAGGGCACGTGACATCTCCTGGGCGACCGACCTCATCCCGCATCTTACCGAATTGGAGGCGTCCAAATGAACCGCCTTCAGCGTCTCGCCATTGCCAGCATTGTTGCGATCACCGTTGCCGCCAGCTTGACGCCCGCGTCAGCGCAGTTGGTTGTTTTCGATCCTAATAACTATGCGCAGAACGTGCTGACGGCTGCTCACACCCTGCAGCAGATCAACAACCAGATCGTATCTCTGCAAAATCAGGCGCAGATGCTGATCAACCAGGCGAAGAATCTGGCAACTCTGCCGTTTTCGTCGTTGTTGCAACTGGAGCAATCGATCCAACGAACCCAGCAGCTTCTCGCCCAGGCCCAGCGCATCGCTTACGACATCCAGCAGATCGATCGTGCATTCTCGACGACCTACGCGCCTGCATCAGCTAGCGTTTCGAACCAAGCGTTGATCGCAAAAGCGCAGACGCGTTGGCAGAACGCGCTTGTCAGCCTGCAGGACGCCATGCGGACGCAGGCAACCGTCGTTGGCAATCTCAATACCAGCCGTACGCAGATGTCTGCGCTTGTCACTGCGAGCCAGGGCGCGACCGGTGCCCTACAGGCGAGCCAGGCCGGCAATCAGCTCCTGGCCTTGCAGGCCCAGCAGCTAGCCGATCTCACAGCGGTCGTCGCGGCTCATGAGCGCGCGCAAAACCTGGAGTCTGCTCAGCATGCCGCCGCGCAGGACCAGGGCAGGGAGCAACTGCGCCGCTTCCTGGCCCCGGGCCAAGGCTATCAATCCATAACAGTGCAGATGTTTCACTGATGAAGAAGACAACGCTCGATAGGCTGCCGATGATGGCAGCCATGGTGCTCGTCGTCCTGATCGTCGCGGCCTGCGCAATTCGCCTGCGTGACGACGAAAACCAAAACACGTCCGCCACGTCCTTTGACCAAGCGTCCGATCCTCTGACAACAAAGCTCGCGGAGTGCCGCTCCGTGACCTATGAGCAAAAGGACGCTCTGTCCGAGTGCCGGAAGGCTTGGGCCGAAAAACGCCGCCAATTCCTCAGGCGAACCCCTCCGACACCACCAGAAAGAGGGACGTCTCAAGGCGCCTCCCCATTGTTCGTCCTGCCTGAGGACGGCAGCGCGCCAAGGCTCGGACCGCCTACTCACAATTCAATTCCGCAGTCTGGAAAGGAATAGGCGCATGGGCGGCACCGGCATTATCGATCAGTTCCTGGAGACCTTTACCCGCTACATCGATTCCGGATTCGGGCTGCTCGGGGGTGAAGTCGGATATCTCGCCACCACGCTCGCGGCGATCGATGTCACGCTGGCCGGCCTGTTCTGGGCGTGGGGCGCGGACGAGGACATCCTGTCGCGCCTCGTCAGGAAGACCCTCTTTGTCGGCGTCTTTGCTTTCCTGATCGGCAATTGGAACAGCCTGGCCCGCATCGTCTTCGAAAGTTTTGCTGGTTTGGGTCTGAAAGCCTCCGGCACCGGCCTTTCCTCGGCCGATTTCTTGAGGCCCGGAAAGATCGCCCAGGTTGGCCTTGATGCCGGACGACCACTCCTCGAATCGGCCCTGGGGCTGATGGGGTATGTCGGCTTCGTCGAGAATTTCATCCAGATTGTGCTGCTGCTGTTCGCCTGGATCGTCGTGCTGCTGGCTTTCTTTATTCTTGCCATCCAGCTTTTCATCACTCTTATCGAGTTCAAGTTGACGACGCTTGCCGGCTTTGTGCTGATCCCATTCGGCTTGTTCGGTAAAACCGCCTTTGCCGCCGAGCGCGTACTCGGCAACGTGATTTCGTCGGGCGTGAAGGTCCTAGTGCTGGCCGTCATCGTCGGCATCGGGTCGACGCTGTTTGCGCAGTTCACGGCAGGCCTTGGCGGCAATCAGCCGACCATCGACAACGCCATGGCGCTGGTGCTGGGGGCACTTTCTCTTCTCGGCCTCGGCATCTTTGGACCCGGCATAGCTAACGGCATCGTGTCCGGCGGACCACAACTCGGTGCCGGCGCGGCCGTCGGTACCGGTCTTGCCGCGGGGGGCGCCATCGTGGCAGGCGGCGGTCTCGTAGCTGGCGGCGCGGGACTGGCAGGCGGCGCGCTTCTAGGCGGCGCCCGTGGGGCAGCCACGCTGGTGACGGGAACGGCAAGCGCCTACCGAGCTGGAGGCTTGAGTGGTGTCGCTAGCGCAGGCGGCTCGGCCATCGTCAGTCCGCTCCGCCGCATGGCGGAGGGATTGACAAGGAGTTCGCCAACTGCAGACGCGTCTCCGGCTTGGGCACGCCGCATGAAGCGCGCGCAGACCGTGAACCAGGGCGTGTCTGCTGCCACCCATGCTGTCCGTAGTGGCGATAGCGCAGGTGGCGGAGCCTCGGTCGATCTGTCCGAGGGAGGGCAGTGATGTTCAAGCGACCAACCGTGCATTACGGCCGGACGCCGGAGCCGGTCACGCCGTATCAGAGCGCGGCGCAGGCCTGGGATGAGCGCATCGGCTCGGCGCGGGTCCAGGCCAAAAACTGGCGGTTGATGGCGTTCGGATGCCTGTTGCTGTCGGGAGGGCTTGCAGCAGCCCTCGTCTGGCAATCCACGCAAGGCACCGTCACGCCATGGGTGGTGGAGGTTGACCATCTCGGTCAAGCCCAGGCGGTCGCGCCGGCAAGTCCGTTCTATCAGCCGACCGATCCGCAAATCGCGTTTCACCTCGCGCGCTTCATCGAAGATGTGCGGGGCCTGCCGGCCGATGCCGTCGTGCTCAGGCAGGATTGGCTCCGTGCCTACGAATTCACGACTAATCGCGGAGCTGCGGCGCTGAACGACTACGCGCGTACCAACGATCCCTTTGCCAAGCTGGGAAATATGCAGGTTGCGGTCGAAATCTCCAGCGTCATCCGTGCCTCGCCGGAAAGCTTTCGGGTCGCATGGACTGAACGCCGCTACGACAACGGCCAGCTCGCCGCGACCGAGCGCTGGACCGCGATCCTTTCCGTCGTCATCGAAACCCCACGTGATGCCGACCGCCTGCGCAAGAACCCACTGGGCGTTTACGTCAACGCTATCAATTGGTCGAAGGAGCTCGGTTCGTGAGAAAGGCTATATCGATATCGGCCAGCAATGGAGCGCGCGTACGCCTTGCATTGTTTTTCTTGCTCGCTCTCTCCGGCTGCACGACCTTCAAACCACCGCAGATCAGCTACGATGACGACGTACCGCCGTCTCCCGATCTACCAGCGCCGGCGGACGATCATGCGCGACCATTGCATGTCCCTCCAGCCTGGACTCCGGCACGTGGCGGCAACAAGGGTGAAGCGGAGGCAAAGGACCCGACCGATCGTATCGAGATTGCCAACGATGTCGCGCGGGTCCAGCCCCGGCGCGCAGGGTATTTCAACGCCGTCCAGATCTTTCCCTATAGCCCTGGCGCGCTCTATCAAATCTATGCCTCGCCAGGGCAAATCACGGATATCGAGCTCGAACCGGGCGAACAGCTGACTGGCTCCGGGCCGCTCGCGGCCGGCGATACCGTGCGCTGGATCGTTGTCGACACCGAAAGCGGCAACGGCGATACTAGGCGCGTCCACGTCATGGTCAAGCCAACTCGGCCCGCCATCCAGACGAACCTCATCGTCAACACAGATCGACGGACCTACTTGATCGAACTACGTTCTCGCGAAAAGCCATACATGCCGTCGGTCGCCTGGTTCTACCCGGAAGGTCGATTGGTTCGCTCGAAGATGCTGCCACAAACACCGATCATCCCGGAAGTTGATCAGCGTCGATACCGCTATGTCATCGAAGGCGACAGCCCGCAATGGCGGCCGGTCAACGCCTACGATGACGGCCGCAAGGTCTACATCGAGTTCTCGCCCGGGATCGGGCAGGGCGAAATGCCGCCGCTGTTCGTCATCGGCCAGGATGGTAAGCCCGAGCTTGTCAACTATCGCGCTTACAGGAATGTACTGATTGTCGACCGTCTGTTCGCCGCTGCTGAGCTGCGGCTCGGGGGAGACAAGCAGCAGAAGGTCCGAATTGTCAGAAGCGACGGAGGACGATCGTGACCGGCAATGGGCCAAACGAGAGCGTCGGTCCTGAATCGGGACCGAGGCCGTCATCTCAAGACGCGGCGCAGGCTTTGCGTCTGCGTGCAGAGCGCCCAAGGATCACGCGGCTCTCCCGAAAAGTCCTTGCCGGCGCTACAGCGTTTGCCTTGCTCCTCATTTCGGGTGCAGTGCTGTGGGCGCTGAGGAGCAACCACACCCACAATCCCGCTCCGGACGAGCTCTACAGCACGGATCATCACAACATCGCAGATGGCTTGACGACGTTGCCACACGACTATGCTGGCATTGCCCGCAACGTCCC
>Ga0182040_10000783_pt1 | contig 14512 bp, 10 predicted proteins | sample flu12Cox44000176_FD_125973 | JGI IMG/M metagenome (GOLD analysis project Ga0182040, IMG submission 125973) | Lab enrichment of tropical soil microbial communities from Luquillo Experimental Forest, Puerto Rico - flux8day.12C.oxic.44.000.176 | ecosystem: Environmental > Terrestrial > Soil >... | reverse complement strand
GTTCGTCTTACACCGATTTGCGGGAAACACCGAGATTAGTCCCGATGCGGCGGAGACGCCGGTTGATGGTCTGCCACGCTCTCTCTCGCCAGAGTCGGGGCGGGAGACAAGTTCAAACTTTTTTGCGCATCTTGCGACAAACATTTCTCGGCACCATTTCGCAGACGGAGAGTAAATCCGCAGGACTCTCGCACACACAATTGGGGCGCCAGCTTCTGGACGGTGGGGCGTCCCTGCTTGCCAGCGATACGCTCCAGCAAGAGTTGGGCGCTCTTGGCACCAAGTTCGTATTTGGGTAGTTCAATTGTCGTGAGGCGAGGACGAAAACACCGGAGCCATGGATAGTCATCGAAACTCACTAGTCCGAAATCGTCCGGACAAGTCATCCCCATTTCGTCAGCCGCCTGCATGAAACCAACCGTCATCAAGTAATTTGCGACGAAAACCGCGTCTGGACGGCGAGGGAGCAGTGAGAGTCCAGCGCGATAACCCGACTCGGTTCGATAGTCTCCTTCGGCGATCAAGTCCGAATGGTAGGAGAGTCCGTGCGCCTCCAGTGCCTTGTGATAACCCCTCAACCGCGCAGTTCCGTTACTCACTTCCAAAGGGCCGCTAACCAGAGCGATTCGACGATGACCGACGCGCGCCAGATGTGCCACGGCTTCGAATGCCCCTTTGTGATCATCAGTTAAGACCACATCACCGCTCAAATCTTTGGATGTGCGCATCACAAGCACAATGGGTACTTTCACTTCGGCAATCATTCGCCGAAGCCACGGGGTCAATCGTCCCGGGGCCATCGTGAGCAGGATGCCGTCGACGCGCTTGGCGAGCAGCAACTCGAGGTAACGCTCCTCTTTCTCCCGCCGATTGTCGCTGTTGCATAAGAGAGCGCTGTAGCCCGCCTCCTGAGCGATATCCTCTACTCCACGCACCACTAACGGGAAGAACGGATTCGCAATGTCGGGAACAACAATGCCGATTGTGTGCGTGCGCTGCTTTGCCAAACTCCGCGCCAAAAGGTTGGGGCGGTAATTAAGCTGCCGGATGGCCGCCTCGACGCGCCGTTGGAGGACCGAGCTGACTTGGTCGCTTTTGTTGATAACGGCCGAAACCGTGAACACAGAGACACGCGCTTTCTTGGCGACGTCGTAAATGTTTGCGGCTTTCACCGCTCTGCGTCTCTGGACCCTTTGCGGGGTCATGCACCCTCCTTGAGTCGTGGAGCGTCGACCGGGACTCCCTTTATTGCGAGAAATTCGTTCAGTTCTTTCAGGTATGGCATTGCATCCGAGCAACTAATTCGGCTGACGACGATCGCTGCTACAGCGTTGCCGTAGCGTAAGCACTCGTCCAGGCTAAAACCGCGAACCAGTCCGTACAGCAGTCCGGCAGCAAAACCATCCCCAGCACCGATCGTGCTGACCACTCTTACGGTACATTTGGGGGCGAACACGTATCTGTCATGAGAGTATGCTTCAACTCCATCAGCGCCTCGCTTGCGAATCACCAGGCTTACACCGGCATCCAATCCGATTTGCACTTGGGCTCGGGGTTCGCTCTTGCCGCTCAAAAGTGATAGTTCATCTTCATTGCCAAGCAAAACGTCCACCCAAGGCAATGCCTTGCGGGCTTCTGCTCCCGCTTCCGCAGGCGACTGCCAAGAACTTACCCGGTAGTCCATATCAAACGCCGTCCGCAGGCCGGCTGTGCGCGCAGCCTTCAGTGCGCTAATGGTCGCTTCTCGCGCCGGTGAAGCAGATAGGCTCGTGCCATTCGTGACAAAAAGCGAGGCCTCTTGAAGATAAGCTAGCTCCGTTCCCCCAAGTTGAAGTTGTACATCGGCTGGGTCACGGCGATAGAAAACCTGCGGGAAATGGTCGGGTGGCGAAACCTCCGTGAGGCAGAGCGAAGTGTTGTACCCTTCCACCAACCGGACAAAGCGTGTGTCGATTCCTTCGCTCCTCAAGAATCCAAGAAGAAAGTCGGCGAGCGCATCTTTGCCGACACTGCTGATGATCCCAACACCGAGACCCAGGCGGGCTAATCCTACCGCAATGTTGGCACTCGACCCGCCGAGATGCCTCGAGAAGTGCTTGACCTCGGCAAGCGGCTGATTCTGCTCGACGGCGTGCAAGTCGTAACCAATTCGACCTAAGACGCAGACGTCCATGACATTGCCCGTTCGATTCAATTCCTAATGTCGTGATCCCTTTTGCCTCGCACGATCTCTGGTCGGGTCTGCCCCTTCCAAGACGCGAAACGCTTGGTTCAAATCAGCTTCTCGATGCACAAGAGCCGTCAGCGCGCGGCACATCGGCAGGGGATCGGCTTCAGGTGGAAACAGAAGATTCCGGCCGATAATGGCGCCACGGACTCGAGAACTGGAGGCCAGCCCGTCGGCATAATCCCTCAGAGTGTCCGCCACCGTCTCGCGTGCCGGCCCCCCGAGCAAAAGAATGGGCAGCGTTGTGGCTCGGCCCACTTGGGCAAAGCCTTCGCAATAGGGCAACTTCAGCCACAGGTTTAACGAAGACTCCCCTAAAGCCGAGGCGATTCCGCACTGCCGAACCATCGTCGCGATATCGTTCTGTACTTCATAACCGTCAACCTTCCGCAAAACACCCTGTGGCTCAAGAAAGGTGGCCAGTTTACGGCGTCGGAGCGCGTTGATGGCTTCCGAGCACGCAAGCATTGTCCGGGCAGAAGCATGATCCTGCGGATCCATCCGGTACATCATCTTGCCCCCGTCGCAGCGCAACTCTGCCAGCCGCTCCGCAGTAAGTGCAGTGAAGGTGTCATCCATTTCGAAGACCGTGCCGGCAATTCCTCCCCGATTCATGCTGCCGACGAGCAGCCGGCCGTCGAGAAAGCTTCGGCCTGACTGTTTCCGTTCCAAATAGTTGAGGAAAAACAAATCTTCCAGTACATCGCTGGAGGCAACAACCCCATCCAACTCCGGGTCTGCCAGGATTCGCCGCGCGCGAGCCAGCAGTTCGTAACGATCACCCATTGCCAATCTGTCTTGTCGAATTTGTGTCACACCGCGCGCGGCATGATCCAGTGCCAGAAGCACCAGCTTTCCGTCCCGTGTCAATGCCGTGCGTTTCTTTCTTCTCTGGGCCTCTTCCTTGATCATGCTCGGCCGATGAATACGAAGTTCGGTAATTTGCTCGAACACCGCGGCCGGCAAGACAGCTTCGTAATCGAACCGCACCGTTGCTACGCTGAGTGCCATCAAAGCTTCTCCCGATCGAGTCGCCTGCTTAGTAGCCAAGTGTCTTCAGAAATTTGCGGCCGGCGACCGCATTCTCCAACGGATTCGACGCTCTAGCTCCTCCTGCCAATACATCTTGCTCAACAACGATCCAACCACTAAAGCTGCAACCCCTCAACAGGGCAAGTATCTTTGCGAAATCAACCACGCCCTGCCCGAGGGGCGCAAAAACTCCCTGGCGCACGGCCTCGTAGAAATCTAGCCGTTGCCGACGTGCACCTTCCAAATCCGCTCCATCAATATCTTTGAAATGGACGCAGCGAATTCTGTCGGCATAGCTCTCGAGCAGCCGCGCCGGCGCCCCGCCCCCGTAGACGCAGTGGCCTGTGTCAAGACACAACCCTAAGTCCTTCGGCGAAAAGGATGCCAGTAGCCTGTCCACTTCTTCTGGTGTTTCGACATGCGTACCTACATGATGGTGAAATGCCAGCTGCACGCCAAACTCTCGACAACGATATACGACTTCGCTGACCGCAGAGAAGACGTCCTTCCATTCCGCCTCTGTCCAGGAAAGGCGATTGGCCTCATCACGGCGCCCCGCCACGGCGCACCGCTCGGCACTAATTGCGTCCGACAGTATCAGCAGGCGGCAACCCACCGCGCTGACTAGGCGTGCGGTCGTCAATACCTGGGCCAGCCCTTCACTGCGTGCGGCCTTGTTGCCCAACAGAATGGCTACGAAGGCTGAGCAAAGAGTCAGGCTGCGCTTGTCAAGCTCCTCCCTCAACTTGGCCGCGTCAGAGGGAAGAAAACCATAAGGCCCCAGTTCGGTTCCTGCATATCCGGCCTTGGCCATCTCATCCAAGACTCTAGAGTAAGGATACTCCGAAGGTGGTTCGACGGATTCCATGATGCCCCAGCTTACTGGAGCGCTGGCGATGGATATGGTTGCCGCACGTGCGTCTTGGAGAAGTGTGGTCAATCTATTGGTTTGGCAATGCCTGGTTTTGGCAATGCCGCTCATACGAGTTCTGGGCCGGCGGCATTTTCGATTTCGCTTTAGTTACCTGGCCATCTCCATCCCGGCTGCATTCTTTGCGTTTCCTTCAAATCTTGCACTCGATTCCAAGGCCACTGGCCGAGATTCGCGGTGAGAACGTTCAGCTGCGAGACAGACTGCAAGCGCACGAAGGCCCTCTTGTCCATCGACTTGCGTCGGCTTTTCCTTCAGGACCGCGTCCACAAAGTCTCGCAGTTCGTTCAGATAAGCATCGGCAAACCGAACAAGCCAGTGGTCAACCGTGTCGTACGAAGCACCCGCGCCGGTCAGAACGAGTTGCGCAGTTTGTCGAAGATATCCTATTTCAAAAGCCCCTTTCGAACCGACAACTTCAGTTCGAATGTCGTAACCGTAGTTTGACTTCCGAAGACATTCGACGTTTCCGATTCCGCCGCGCCCAAAGCGCATGTTAACAACCGTGGAATCGACATCACCGAACTCAGCTAACTCGGGGCATCCGCGCACACCACCAAACGAATGAACTTCGGCCACTTCATCATTCATCAGCCATCTCGCCAGATCAAATTCGTGAATCGCGGCGTCCAAAAACAATGTCCCGTTAATGCCTCCTTGGAAAAAGCTCCGGGGCGGCGGCTGGCGGTCGCGTCCAATGGACTTAAACATAATGGGTTCGCCAATTTCACCAGCTTCGATCGATTTCTTGGCTCTTGCGTAGGGCGGGTCATACCGACGCATGAAACCAACCTGGAATTGGACGCCTGCTTTAGCAATTGCCTTCATGGCGCTTTCCGCTTCTTCCATTAATAGGGCGGGAGGTTTCTCGCAGAAAACATGCTTGCCAGCAACAGCTGCTAACTTTGTGACTGATGCGTGAAATCGCGAAGGTGTGGCTACTACAACTGCTTGAATGTCCTTTCGCTTCAGCAGGTCCTCCACGTCGACGAAATGATGTTGTACCTCCAGTTCACTCGCCACCTGTTTGGCGCGCGCAACATCAGCGTCTGCTACGGCGATGAGTTGAGCTGCTGGAATTGCTCGACGCAGGTTTTCAGCGTGACGCCTTCCGAGCGTACCCACTCCGATTACCCCAATTCCCAGTTTGCTCATGGCCCCGCACCTTCGAGTTTGTTTTACCCTAAGCGCTTAGGACGCTGACACTGCAGGCTATACTTGTCAAGGGATTTCTTGACAGGAGCAGATAAAGCGTAGTATGAGGCAATCTCAATTAGTGGGCTCGCCACGTCCAAAGAATGGAAGGTTCTAGCAGAGAGACTCTAATGCCAAATCGCAGCGAAAAGGAACAATCCCAGAACTGGTGGTCTCCCATCCTGAAGGACATCCACTTTTGGGTGCCTCTGATCGTACTTTTGGCCGGCCTCATTGTCCTGCGATGGATCCGGTAAAAGCGAGGCGCACAAACAAATGAGCTCTGAAGTCACCTTGCCAGCATCAGAATTGTCCTCGCCTGAAAAGTCTCTCGCTAAATCATCTGGCAAGAACTTTGGGGCGACGAAGCGGCCAAGCTCCATGTCCTCGGCCTTATACACCACACCCATCCCGCCACCTTCGAGCTTGATGCAGTAATGCGAGATGGTCTGACCGATCAAGCCTCCTGAGTTGGTCGTGAAGCTTGCCCTTGCGCGGAAGGGTTTCAAGGTAGGAGACATAAACGGCATTGTTGATTTGCGAATCCCCATCGCGGAATGATAAAGCGCTACACGCATCTTCGTCCCAAGTTCATGCAGAATGAGCTTGATGGTGCTCGTGGCAAGAAACAAGCTGAAGAACACAACCTTACGTGCAACATTCACGGAGCGAGTATATCAGCGCGGGCGCCTACGAATCTTCGTATATTGTTATTGTCTAAGACTTTGGTCCCCTAGCCCGATGTCAACGATCGGAAAGTGCCCGGTAAACGACATAACCGCCGAAGTGGATTTTGGCGCAAGGCACTTTACCGGTTTCCCGGCGCACTGGCCCAAATGTTTGTCGTCACCCGTCTGCTAGGAACGCGTTCACGTGAGAAGTGGTGTCTAATCACTAGGGGGAATCGTGACTAGACCAAGACTTCGATGGTGGTTCTTAATTGTGGCCTTCGTTGTCGTCGCTGTTGTTAGCGTTTGGAGACGCGTGGATGGTCGCAAGGCTATTACCGACCCAAGAGCCGTGGCAGTAGCCGAAGATGATGTTTACGAAACCGTTGTGCGGCACCTCTACATTCCAAGTAAGAAAAGCGCCTCCGCACCCGATGTGGCAGCAACTCAATTAGTTTCCCACGACGTCAGCAGTCGCCCACGACCTTCCGGATGTAGTTCCTAAGATCTTTGTCGGGCTCGCGATGTGACTGTTCCTGAAGAGCGCTTTTTGCACTTAAGGAGTTCATCAGACTTAGGACGTACACAGCGTATCGCCGCTCGCGCAAGGTGCCTTGATCGAAGACACGTGCAACTGCCGGTACGGCTGGGTCCCCGATTTCAGCTAAAGCCTTACCTGCCGGGTTGTTCTCGAGTCTTATAAAGCCACCGGTCGTGATTTCACCAATGTTGTCGATTGTGAGCCACTTTGTCAGGGCGGGAGCCGCTTCCGAAATCTTGAGCTCCCCCGCTAAGCGTACCAATTCGATCCACGGTCCAGGGTGATCCTTTTCGGCGGGTCCCTTCGCAATCATTGGTGGTAGGTGGCGGGCGATGTATTCCCTGACTTTGGAGTCAGACCTCCCGCGCTTCAGCAACTCTTCGGTTGCCTCATGTATGTCCGTTGACGATTGCAATCGTTGAAAGACGGTTGCGACCGGCTCTTCTGCCTGCTGGGATACGGCCGTCGGAACGTAGTTCGCCATTACTGCAATCATAACTAAAAGCTCTGCGACTCCCATATGCTCCTCGGTCAAACGCAACAACTGTGGGGACTTTTGTGGGGACATCTCATACATCTAGTCCAATCTGGTACGTCTTAAATCAACTTGCCACGACAGCTGAACTGATTGAACCTGAGACGATTGCAGGGTTCGCCTTCTTGCGTTCAATAAGTTTGAGTTTGCGCATACCTGTCTTGACCATTGATGATGAATGCATTCGGGAGACCGACCCCCGTCAGTCCCGATTAACGAGATTACCGCCGAAGTTGGAAGCGGTGGGGGCACTGGTGTGCCCTTCGCATGCGCAGCGAATACCTTTTGCACGCTCAGTCCTGCTCACGGCCTTGTAGGAATTGGGGAACCAGATTAAGTGAAGAACGACTGAAAATTTTGGCTTGACTATTGCGCACGACTAGAAATTTTAAACCGCGAACGGTCCACCCTATGCGGTGTCTACCGGGCGCCACGAGGCAGGTCCACCACCGACCAAGGCTCCATAACCTTTCTCGCCGCCGCACATCTAAGCCTGCAAAACCACATTTGATACACACCCCAAGGAGCGGTTGGGCCTGGTGCCTGGGCGCTTCCTTCCTTTTTGTGCGCGCGACCTCCAGTACCCAATACATATCCCGGCGCGTCACGAGGCTCGAAGCCAGGGGCAATAATTGTTTGACACGAAGCTATAAACTGGGGCTCGATTCGACCCCGGGCGGGGGAATTCCGCCACGGTTGCAACTTGCCGGTTCAGCGTCTCGTATATTGGAGTTCATTGGTGAGGAGAGACAAAAGAGAAAGAGAAAAAATCGACGCAGTTGTCTTGCATAGGGAGCGTCGTCCCTTGCATCACGTATTCGGAAGCTGTTTTTCTTCGGAGCGAGTTTCGGTCTGACCGAAAAAAGGCGCCGAAGGAAGGAACTGGCCACTCTAGGCCCTCAAACGGCGCGAGATACACGTTGGAGGGCGTCAGAGCATCTGTGGGAGCGGTTGCGTACGAAAGGTTATGGGTGACCGGTGGTGATGAGCTTCAGGATGAGATTCGAGAAGCCCTGGACAAAGGGCTGGCCACCGGTAAGGAGGTTGGCGCGAGTCTGGAAGTCAGATTGAACATCGGGAACGACGCCGATGTTTTCGATGAAGGGGGCGGTGGGAAAGCCCGGAGATGAGACGTCGTGATTGCGGACGCCGAGCGAGAGAGTGACGCGGGACAATCCCTCGGAGTACGGAGTGGCACTGAATTCCACCACGTTGCCGCCTCCTCCGTCGGTGCGGACGCCGTAGACCGTAACGCGGTTGGCGTCCTGGAGAGTGGCGCCGAAGAACTCGGCAGCCGAGATCGAGAAGTTCGTGGTGAGGACAACGATGGGCTTGGTGTAAGCGAGATTGTTCCCGTGCGCGTCGGTTGCGGGTGGATAGAGCGCGCCGCCGGTCAGGAAGCAAGCCGCCGGAGAAAGTGCATTGATGGGGGGAGTGTTGCCGCGCTCTTGGCCGAGGGCCTGGAGGATTTGCTCAAGATCACTCGTCAGGGTGGTGATGGTGTCCTGACCAGCGCCAATCAGCTCGGCCTCAAAGAGACCAATTTCATAGCTGATGACCCAACCCTCCGTGGCTCGGACCTTGAGCCGTATCGGCTGGAACCCGGTGGTAACGAGATATTGGATCAGAAGGTTCATGTAGCAACCGTCGCCGCCCCCGTTGCCCATAACGTCCACGACGAGGCCGCCAGTGTTTTGCTGGAAGAACGTGATCTCGCCTTGAAACTGCTGGACGGCGTGGCCTTCGTTGAATGGTGCAAAGCTCGGGATCCGGATGAAGCCGATGGTCTGGTTGCCGACGGGGAAAGTCCCGCTGAGGAATTCGTCGGTGGGGTTAGCTCCAAGGCGAAGTTGGAACCCAGGTGGCGGATTGAAGAGAGGCACCGGCGAGTCAAAGGGGAAGAGCCCGCCGGCGGGGACGTGGTTCGGATACTTGGCGCCGAACTGCCGAAGCCGGCGACTTGCAGGAACAGACGAAGCCGCCGATGCGGCAGCGTGAGCGAAGTGAGCCAAGCCAGAGGTGGGCGAGACGTGCCAAGGATTGGTCGCGAGCCTGGCGCGCAGCTTCATGGATTGAAACGGCGAGGTGCCGGGTTTCGAAGGGCCAGAAAACATAGAATGGTTTTTTGGATTGGGGACGGGTCCTTCCTGAAAGAGAGGAATAAAGATGGTCTGCCACGGAATGGAGAAGGGGGCGGTATTCCCCGTGGTCTGGTTGCGGATCACGACAGTTGCGGAGTCGCCGGGCTGGATTCTGCTGGCGAGGGGGTAAATGGCCTGGAAGCGATCAAGAATCGTTGCTACAGCAATGCGATCACGGCTGAAAGCATTGCCGCTGGCATTGACGGAGTAAGGCTGGAGGATCTTGACCCACGTGCCGACGCTGACACCGTCCAGGGAAACGAGCTCGTCACCAACGGCGAAAGTGAATACCTTGGGGTCGAGCACAGTGGTGTCAACGAAATCGATTAGGACCTTGCCGTCGTAAATGTCAGCGGTCAGGGGAAGAAAGGCCTCATATTCGGACGGAAGAATAAATTCGTCGTGAGAATCGTGGAGGCTGGCGACGTAGCGAATGCAAACATCGTGCCATGTAGGGTCGACTCCGACGCGGAGTCGCCTTGTGCGCATCGGACTTCCGATCGCCCCGAACTCTGTCGAGCGAGAATAATAGCTGCATACCGTCTGGTCTCGACCAACAAGGCCCGGTATTCGCCAGAGTTTTGTAAAACAACACTAACGTCCCATCCGTACCATTCTGTACCTAGATTTTCCAAGACCTTGTGAAAAAACTCCCATCTCTTTGGCGATCCTTGTAAATTCATCCTTAGGCTCTCCTCGCTTGAGAGTGAGTTTGAAACTGGGTAAGGCTCGGGGGTTTGGCGGAAGACAAGTCTCTTATTTGGAATCTGAGCCGGAGAGCATCCCATTTGCTGTAAACTGGCGTCGATCTCCAAGCTGGAATCACAAACCCAAAATGCCTCGCCGTTTCATCACAGCACTTCTCTTTGTTGCACAGTCTCTTTTCTATCCGCACCCTTCTCCCGCGCAATCCTCCATGCTTTCTTCATCCTGTCCTTGCGCCCTTCAAGGTTCCGTCGTGGATGCCGTGTCCGGCCAGCCTGTTCCGCATGCCCTCGTTAAGTTGTCTAGCGCCTCCCCTCGTGCCGCGCTCACCGACTCCGAAGGCAAGTTTCAATTTGAAGGTCTTCCGGCTGGCCGCGTCACTCTCGCAGCAGAAAAGCCCGGCTTCCTCGGTGAGGAAGGCTTGTGCTTCGTACCCTGTGGCATTTCGTTCCAACTTGGACCCGACACCCCGCCCGCCACTCTTAAGCTCATTCCCGAAGGCGTCATTTCCGGTCAAGTCTCCGATGAAAATGGCGAGCCTCTGGAAGGTTTCAAAGTCAGCGTGTATTTTCGCGTTCCTCGGGACAAGCGCCTCTTCGAGGATCAGGATCGACGCCACTCTGTCGTCACGGACGACGAAGGCAAATTTCGCATCGCGAGATTGCACCCCGGTTCTTACTTCTTGCATGTTTCCAGCACGGAAGGGCCGGTCCTGAATTCCTTCCGCAAGTCCGCTGCTCCGATGGGGTATTCGCCAGTCTTCTATCCTGGTGTGAACCCCATGTCCTCGGCGGTTCCACTCAAGCTCCTCCCAGGACAGGTTGCGCAGGCGAACTTCTCCCTAAAGCTCGAAGCTTTCGTTCAACTTTCTGGCACTGTATCTGGTGTTAGCCCCCAGGAGCAAGTTTCCATGAGCTTGCTGGATTCCGCGATTACGTCGCAAAGCTCAGAAATCCCTTTAGACGCCGCCACTGGCACGTTTCACACCAAATGGATTCCCCCTGGCGCCTACATCGTGGTCGCCCGATCCGAAGTGCCGCGCCTTTCGATCGCAACCGCGCACGTCAATGCCACTTCGAGCCATTCCGGTCTGCGCCTGGTCCTTCAGCCTACTGTCGAAGTTCCTGTCGTGATACACGGCCTTCCCGACGCCGATTCCGATAAACTTCAGTCACTGCTGCCGGCTCTCGAGCTCGCTCACATCCCCGATGACAATGGCAGCGTAAGTCTCCACAGTCTTCATTCGCCAGTAAACCCTGAGACCACGCGCTCGTCGGCTGACAAGAACATGTTTTTTACAGGCGTTTTGCCGGGGCATTACGAACTCGATGTCGAGTCTCCGCACGGCTCCTCCTTTTACATCGAATCCGCGTCATGGGGCTCTACCGACCTTCTCCGCTCCGGTTTTGTACTCGCTTCTTCCGGCGATATTCCTCCCATTGAAATTGTCCTTCACAACGATGGCGCCACCCTTGACGGAGTGGTCTCCTCCCGCGATTTCCTCTCTACTGTCGAGGTTGTTCTTCTCAACGAGAATCGTAAGCGGCCGCAGTCGATGTCCGTCCGCGACGGCGGAAAGTTTGAGTTCTCCGGTCTCGCCCCAGGCGTTTACCGCGTTTTCGCCGTGGATCGGTCCGCTGCTCTTGAATACACGGACGCTACCTTCCTCGCCAAAATCTCTTCGAAGACTCGGGAAATCACTCTCTCCCCCAAACAATCTGCTTCCATCAACCTCGAACTCGCCACGGTGGAGGAGTAGCGTCATGTGGAGGAACCTCAGGTTTCGCGGCCTCGCTCTTCTTGGCTTCCTTCTCGCTACGGGTTCTTTCAACCTGATTGCCATACCTACCTCTACCTATCGGATCGCGGGAATCGTCGTGGACTCCGTCACCGGACAGCCGCTCGATCGGGCCGAGGTTTCTATTGCTCCCGCTGAGAACCTCGACGAAGAGCAGAAGTTCCTGACGTCCGGTGACGGCCGCTTCCTCTTCGCAAATCTGGCCCACGGCAAGTATCGTCTGATGGCCGGCCGTCGCGGCTACGCAAACCAGGGCCTCCACCAGCACGAGGGCTATATGACCGCCATCGTCGTCGGCCCCGGCCTCGACTCAGAGCACATCCGCTTTCCGCTCGCTCCCAGCTCCGTCATCACCGGCACCGTCGCCGACGAGTGGGGCGATCCCGTGCGCGATGCCAGAGTCCTGCTCTTTCAGCAAAGCATGTTCGATGGTTCGCGGACCCTCCGCAACACCAGCCAAACCACCACTGACGACCAGGGCCGCTATCGCTTCGCTCATCTCCTGTCCGGTACTTATGCGGTTGCCGTCTACACTCGCCCTTGGTATACGCAAGCTCAGGGGCAGTATGAGGTTTTCACAAGTGAGCACCCGGAAACTTCCGCAGTCGTCGTGGACGGTGGCTCACGGCCTTCCTCTGGCACCCAGAACCCGCTCTTCGACGTCGTCTACCCCGTCACGTTTTTCCCCGGCGCCACGACTCTTGCCGAGTCGGGCCGTCTGGCTCTCGCTCCCGGCGCCACGGAGATCGCTGATTTCCAGCTTCGGCCCGTGCCCTCGCTTCATATCCGCGTGCACGTGCCTGTCGGCCCCCCCACTACGGTTAGAGTCGCTGTGGAGGAAGTCGACTCCGAAGGGAATGCCCAGGAAACCAGCAACAACACGAGCGAGGTGGAACCTTCCGCAGACGTCGCCCTCTCCCTCAAAATCGGCGAGGGCTATACCGATCAACTCGATCCTGTTCGCAACCAAATCGCCCCAGGCATATTCGAACTTTCCGGAATCGCTCCGGGTGAAGTCAGCTTGGTAGGGGGCTCGATCTCAGGCTCGATCTTCGGTCCCCAGGGTGTGAGCTATGTTTCTCGATCAAAGACCTTGAACGCCTCTGATACGGAGGTCGACTTCAGCTCCCATGGCGATCCCGCCAATGTCTCGGGCATCGTTCTGTCGAGTCAGTTCCACCCGGCTCTGACCAACGCGGAACAATCCGCAGGAGACCTGTCTTCCACGGGTCGAGCCGCCCTTATTCAAGCACTTCGAGCAGAGCAAGAAGCTCGCTTGAATGCGATTCTGAGCTTTCGCTCCCTCAAGACCGGCGAATCCTACAACGCGACCGTCTCCTCTGAGGGAAAATTCTCCTTCGCGAATGCACCTCTGCCAGCGGGCTCGTACGAAGTGGAGTTCCCGGCGCAAAGTGGTCTTCGCGTCGCTTCCGTGCAAGCCACCGGCGCCACCGTCTCGGGCCGCACCCTCGAAATTTCCTCGGGCCAGCAAGTGAACATCGTCGTCCACGCCGCGGAAGCCAAGTGCTCTCTTTCCGGCTTCGCTTTGAAGAACGCAAAACCCGTACCCGGCGCCATGGTTCTTCTTGTGCCCCAGGATCCCGGACATGACATGTCTCTTTTCGACCGCGACCAGAGCGATTCCGATGGTTCTTTCACCATGAGCGCGCTTTTCCCCGGACGCTACACCCTCCTGGCCATCGAAAACGGCTGGGACCTCGAGTGGGCCGACGCCGCCGTCTTGTTTCGTTATCTCCCCTCCGGCCAGCCCGTCGAGCTCCAGCCCGGCGCCTCCCTCACCCTCAACGCCAAAGTCCAGTAAGCCTTGGAACACTCCTTTGCCCAGCGTATGCTTCTTCTCGTGCGATACGACAGCCACCCAGTGCTGCTGGTTGGGCCTTTCCCATTTTCAATTTTCGACTTTCCATTTTCCAGGGAACTGAGAACTGACGACTGACGACTGACCACCAAGTATGGCCAACTCACCTTTAACCTCCAGCTGACCAGTACGGTGCTCACCGTCAGCGAGCTGACGGCTCCTCGCGAGTTCGCCCGATGAGCGTCGAGGATTACGCGAGGGGAGCCGGCAGTTACTTTGCGGAGAATGCTTTTTATGTGGGGTCTGCAAAATGCCCAACAGTTCTGCCGCCCGAATCGGACCAATCGACGGAATCGCACACAGCCGTTTCCAAATCTTGTGCTTCTTGCTCTCGGCGAGCAGTTCTCTCCGTACTTCCTGGCGCAAGGTTTTCAGCGCATCCAGCTGTTGGTAGGTAATGGCGATGCTTCGTGTTCACCTGAGTGGAAGAACATCAGGGCTGATTTTTCAGACTCGAAACGGAACTCCGCCCAGCAAAGATGTCGTGAACCAAAAGCACCTCTATCCCCTGTTGGAAAGACTCGGCCTTGAAAAGGGCGGTATGCACGGATTCAGTCATCACAGAGTTAGTACCCTCGTGATGGCTGGGGTGTCAAAGGTCATCAAGAACCGGATCGGACGCGGCTCGGAGGAGATGATAAAACGCTACACGCATCTTCGCCCCGAGTTCATTCAAAATGAACTCGACCGCGTTCGAAATTTCGTTCAGATCGAGCCATTTGACCCACGAATGCGGGCCATGTTGTAATTCAAGTGCCCTGTTTTCAACTGCTGGGAGGTCGTCCAATTGGTAGGACTCCAGACTCTGGATCTGGCTATCCTGGTTCGAGTCCAGGCCTCCCAGCCAACATTTTCCTTGTG
>Ga0182040_10000780_pt1 | contig 14543 bp, 14 predicted proteins | sample flu12Cox44000176_FD_125973 | JGI IMG/M metagenome (GOLD analysis project Ga0182040, IMG submission 125973) | Lab enrichment of tropical soil microbial communities from Luquillo Experimental Forest, Puerto Rico - flux8day.12C.oxic.44.000.176 | ecosystem: Environmental > Terrestrial > Soil >... | reverse complement strand
CGGGATAATGTAATAGTGGCCGCTCCGCCGTCCGTGCTTCAGCATCGCTTCGTCCCAGCGAAAAATAGGCAGGGTCGTCACTTTCTCGATTTTCCAAGTGCCAATCGGCGCGGGCAAACTTTTTGAGCCGGGTGTTATCGGAAAAGAAGCGACGACGCGGTTTGCGTCAACAAGGTCGAGCATGCGATTTTTGGTATCAACCTTGATAATGCGTTGAGCAAACTCCGGCCTTGGAGGCAGATCCACCACAGGCTGAATAGTTTCGATCTGGAACTGCTGGACATTGGGCACGCGGACCGTGCTGCCCGCTTTCAGACGGTTCAGATTCGTACCTGGATTCAATTTCTGAATGAAAGCGGGATCAGCGTGATAACGCTCGGCGATAAAATCCAATGGGGAGCGATACAAAACTTTCTTAAGATGTGCCATTCCAGCCGGCGTGGCGGGAACCCTCCCAACCCAATGCAGATCCCCGTCAGTTAGCTTGTAGGTGCTGTAGAGCGGGGAAATCTTTTGTAATTCCTGCCGCAGAGCAGCATCGATCTGCCCGGATGGTTGTTGGCCGTTAGCAACTTGGAATCGTTGCAACGCCTTCCCGACAAAATCACCCCAGCGGCCATCAATCTTTCCGGGCCCAAACGAATGCTCATCCACGTAGATCTGCAGACGAGTTACCGTGTCTTGGTCCTGCACGGGCGCGCCGCTATGCTGAGCGTATCCGAAACTAGCAATCCCTAAGACTATAAAGACAAAGATATGCGCCCGAGTAAGCATAATGAAAAATGGTTTACGCCCCGAAACCATCTACTCCTCCTGCGCCACCCAATCGATCGCAAAGCGGACCATCTCTTCTGAATCATAAAATCCTAATTTTTCCTTAATGTGAGCACGGTGAGTCTCGATCGTTTTGACACTCAAATGAAGGGTATCTGCAATTGATCTTGTTGAGTGCCCCTTTCCCAGAAGTTGCAGTACCTCGAGTTCCCGGTCCGAAAGCGTGTCCACCGGCGAACCGTTGCCGGCTTCGAGCGATTGAATGGCTTTAAAAATCAGCTTTTCACCGAACTTGGGACTGACATAGATTTTTCCCTGCAGCACTTTGGTGATAGCCTCTGCAACTTGAGCCATTGCGTCTGCTTTCATCACATAGCCCAACGCTCCGGCTTTCAGCGCCCTGAGGCCAAAGATGGTCTCATCATGCATTGAAATAACGAGAATCGGCAGATGAGGCTGCTCTGCCTTCATTAACTTGATCAATTCAATCCCGTTCGTTCCACGAAGAGACAAATCCAGCAATACAAGATCCGGTTTGAACCTTCTCATCGCCTCAAGCGCCAATGGCGCAGATTCCGCGTGCCCGCAGACTTCAAGGTAGTGCTGTGCCGAAATCAAACCGGCCAGACCGAGCCGAAATATCGGATGATCGTCAACGATCAAAACCCGTTTTGTTGAATTTTGCCCGTGACTCGCAGCTTCATCCTGGGAGTTCATAAAATTCAGGTTGGCTACTTCGAAAAGGCGAGCGAAGCCGTGCCTCAGACCGGCGAGACGTAAGGGCGGAAAAGCAAGACCATCCAATGATCAATCTACGGATACAGGTAAAAACTTGACTCATCGGAAATTGATTTTGCCTTTCAAGGATTCTAGACGCGGCCCAGCAGCACCAGAACGAGAACAATGACCAAAAGTAGCCCCAGTCCTCCGGTCGGATAGTAACCCCAACCGGAGCTGTAGGGCCAAGCCGGCAAAGCGCCCACCAGTAGCAAGAGCAGTATTATCAGCAGGATTATGCCCATATCTTCAGATCCTCAATTGAGATCTTCGCTTCAAGCCGCTCGTGCGGTCTTATGCTGCTTCATGTTTTGCGAGCCGATATTCCAGCTTCAAGAAGTCTCTTTGGGGGGCGACTGACCGGTCACGAACGCCATCAATCTCAAAAATGAGATCCGTCAATCCCATTTCTGATACGCTTTGACCGCAAGTTTCATCCAGCTTCGAGTAACACAAAGCTGAGAACAGTATCCTTGAGCGGGCATAAGACCTGCTCAAAGCCATCAATCAGTTTGAAACCCACAATTGAATGCTGAACGCATGACAAACCATTTTCACCCCGCACTTATTGTGAAAAAATTTTCGTTTTCCAAATTCTTCACGCGTAAATATCTGCCCCGCGCCTCCGTCCCGGTTGCCCCATTCCCCGCAGGCTCCTCACGGAACCTCTTTTTAGCCGGTCTCCGCTGCCCAGCAGATCAACTTCAAATCGTTGCGATGCAACTCCCCTTTCCGCACACATCTCGCCTAATCTACTAAGGGAATTCTCACGAGCCCTTGCCAAGACCTATCTTTCAGCCTTTCCGATCGATGAAAATGCTAAACCAACTCCAGAAATTATCGACCAGTCTAAGTTTGATTGTCCTGGCACTCGGATTTTCGGCTCTGGGCTTGGTTTCCCTTATAAACAGATCCGACTCTACTATCAGCATTTTCTCTGTGGAAAACGCCTATTCTATGATTGGGAGCGGGTTTAGCCTCATAGTAGGAGCCGCCTTCCTTATTGCCGCTGTTTCCTTTAGAAGAGTGAGATCTGGATCTGGAAGTCTTATTCAACAGAGCGATGCTAATCTGATTTAAGCGTCCTGGTTGTTTGCTGTTCGCAGTTAGCTAACCCTGCTTATTTTCGCGCCATTCAGACATGGCCCCGTCCACTGAGATTAGGCTTTTCTGCCGAATTTTTTCTCCAATTCTCCGTAGCCAACCTGGATCATTGTTGGTCTGCCGTGCGGACAACAGAATGGAAGATCGCACGCGAGCAGGTCTCGAATCAGGTTTTCTACCTCCGGCAACCGTAGTTCGTCATTTGCTTTGATGGCATGGCGGCAGACCGTTTTCGCAATTGCCTCTTCGCCCATGCGGAGCCGCGAGGTGGTCGTGGTAATGGAACGCAGTTCATCCACGAGTTTTCTGATTGCCAGACCGGGATCGTCCGTCGGGAAGAACGGCGGAATACCATCGACCTTGAGGGTCGAATCTCCAAAGGGCTCCAGGGCAAAGCCCATCTTTTGCAGTGCAGGCGCGTTCGTCAGGATCCAATCGTAATCTTTTGGTGTAACGCTGACCGTTAACGGGATAAGAAGCCTTTGACTCGGGACCTCGGCCGACTCCATCTGTTTTCGAAGTTTCTCGAAAAGAATACGTTCGTGGGCCGCGTGCTGATCGACGAGAACAAGTCCGTCTGCGTTTTCCATTAAGATATAAAGCTTACCAAGTACCCCGAGAATCCTGAAATCGAACGGCGACTTCGCATGCAAGTCCGAATTCGCTGGCGAAGCCCGGAAATCGGAGTCACCGCCATCGCCGCACGCGGAGGAAAAGACTGGCGCCGAACCGCCGGCAAGAGAACCGGCTTCGGTCGGCTTGGTCGGCTCGCGATCGAGCGAAGAGCGCCCAACCGTTTGTCGCTCGACGCATGCTGCAGGGGAAGCACCTTCGGTGTTGAATTCGGACCAGTCGCGCCGAAGGGAGAACTGTTCCCTGGACGGGATGAGCGCGGGCGTCGTATCCAGAATCGGAGTTCTGGAGCCCGGTTCTGGAGTAACTCGGGCTTGCGCCGGTCGCTGAAAGGCATCGCTCCAGCGTTGCCGGTCCGCCTCAAGTGCTTTTCGCACGGCCTTTGCGACCGCCTCTTTGACGCCGTCGGGGTCCCGGAAACGAACTTCGCGCTTTGCCGGGTGCACGTTCACATCGACCGCTTCAGGATCCATCTCCAGGAATAGAAAGGTCACTGGAAACTGGCCCTTCATGAGGGCGGTGTGATACCCCTCTCGAAGTCCATGCTGGAGCGTGATGTTCTCCACGGCACGACCGTTCACAAACAGGATCTGCTCGGCCCTGGTCGCGCGGCTCACACCAGCCTTACCGATAAATCCGGAGACCGTGATGCCGTTTGCCATATCCGGCGAGACTTCCAGCAACTGTTCGAGGAATTCCCCTCCCCGTAGATCTCGAATACGATCCGCGAGGGTTGCGGCAGGCGGCGCCTGAAAGACAACATTCTGCTCCCGCATGAATACGAACCCGACCTTGGGATGCCCGATCGCCTGAAGGATTAGTTGGTGCTGGATATGGCTCGCTTCGGTGTTTTCGCTGCGTAGAAATTTGCGACGGGCCGGAAGATTGTAAAAAAGGGATCTGACTTCGATCTGTGTTCCCGGGGCCTCGCCGGATGACTTTACCAGGTCGATCTTGCCCCCCTTGACGAGTACTTCGGTTCCTTCAAGCGCCCCGTGAGAGCGGGTTGACAGACGAAATCGCGAAACGCTTGCGATACTCGGCAAAGCCTCTCCTCGAAATCCCAGGGTCCGGATTTTTGCCAGGTCTGCTCCGGTCCGAATCTTGCTGGTCGCGTGCCGCTCAAGGCAAAGCAGCGCATCGTCGCGATCCATCCCGATACCGTTATCGACGATTCGCATCAGCGAAATTCCGCCACGAACAATTGCCACCTCGATGCGGGTTGCGGCTGCATCGATGCTGTTCTCAACGAGTTCTTTCACGACCGATGCCGGTCTTTCGACAACTTCTCCTGCGGCTACCTGACTGGCCACGTCCTCCGGCAACAGTAAAATTCGACCCATGTTAGAGTGTACTCACAACGCGCAGCTATGAAAGTTAAGCCTTAGCCTTCTGCTTCTTCTTTCTGGGGTTAGCTCGGGTCAGGTTCGCAGTTAGACCTTGGTCCAATATACGTCCGGAAAAACCACCTTTCCGAGCGCTACAAAACATTTTCAGGCTTCGGTGTCGAAGGCACTACCCAGAACAATACGGGCGTCATTGGCGGTAGTACCGGTGGAAAAGGCGTGGTTGCTACTAGCGAGACGGATATTGGGGCCTTCGCTTGGAGCAGGAGTTCTGTAGGTTTGACCGCCTATAGCGGGAAGAAACCGCTGTCAATCGTTGGCGTACCATTTCCGCCCAAGCCACCAAAAGAGACGGCTGTCTACGGCCTTAACTACCTTGAGCAGGCAATCTTTGTCTTTGATAACGGCATGAGCGTTACGCTCAATCTGGAAGCCATGCGCCAAGAGCATCTGGATTTTGTCACTCGACTTTCGGCAGCCACCTTGCGTAAGCTCATCGCTCAGCTGCCTCATCATACGCAGTCGCAGTTGTGGGATCGCACCCAGTTGATTATCGCCTATTGGCTTTTGCGGTCTGCGTTGCGATCACCACCAATTCCTCTTAAGACGCCTCTGTTTGACTTTTTTGCATGCTGCCGGTTAATTCTTAAAACCAATGATTACGGTGACAGAATCTGCTTTTCGCCAGCTCCAAGTTCTGATCGCGGAAAATCCTGAATATCGCGACAAAGGGCTCAGGATTTTTGTCGAGACGGGCGGTTGCGCGGGAATGCAGTACGGGATGCAGTTTGACCACGTCAAAGAGGGTGACCATCGCATCGAGCATGAGGGAGTAGAAGTTCTTGTCGATGCCTACAGCGCGGACTTCCTAGAGGGCGCAACGGTTGACTTCACCGACGGTCTCACTGGAGCCGGCTTTAAAATCACTAATCCGAATGCCGTACGGAGCTGCGGTTGCGGCAGTTCCTTTGAAGCGCCTCGTGAAGGTTAGTGGAAATCGTTTCGCCCGCTTGCCCATGAAAACGGTCGAGCTTGGACGAGGCAGCAAAAGACTGCGCAAGCAAAACGAAACCGATAATCTGTTCGGTTGGACCGTCTTCATTCTCTTGATGTGCGGGTTTGCGGTAGCTTGCTGGATCGGCACTTTTTACATATTCTCCCATCCGGAAGAACCCTTTAACTACCAGATATTGGCGAAGCTGAAGAGGCTCGATCCTCCAAAACGATTTGAGCTGACCGCCGCACCTGCAGGTGAGTTTCTCCCCCCGGACAAGCTTCTCACAAAATTCGGGGCTATGACCGCGGGGCAACTCGACGAAGAGAGCAAGAACCTGCTCAGATCGTATATTCGAAATTACGACCATCAGGCCGGCAAAATTCCGTATATAACGGGAAAATTTATCGTGTTGGATTGTTTCCCAATGGATCCTAACAAGTTCCTGGATTCCGGGTCTGCGGTTCTTGCGCAGTCGGTTGATGTGCCAACAATATACATTGAACACCTTTTTCCGGCCTCGAGCGAACATGTGCCTGCGGTGCGGCGAACGCTCACTACAGGATTGGGAATAGAGCTTCGACGTTCATATGATTTGTCGGCGGTGATACACATTCAGGATCTCGGAAATGGGAGGCTTCTGTTCACTTGCGTACCCCTTTTGTATGGCCCCTATGGAACGACTCAGAGCGGTTCGGGGTTCCAACTGGATCCGCCCAGGAATGTGAATGTTAAGGCGGGCTTGCCCTTAATCGGACAAAATCAAATTCGCGATGCGGAACAGCGCTTTGCACAGTTTCGCCTTGCGACAGGGGGCCAGCAAACGGCGTCGAGCGACAGCAAGTCGCGATCGAATCTTGTGGGCTCTGAGCCGACTCCAGTGCCTGCGGTGGCCCCTGCAGTCGCTGCGAAGGGAAGCACAAAGCCTGGTCTTGCGGCATCAACGACCCCGGCTGCGAAGACCGCCTCACGCGATCTTACCGCGGCAACATCGCCTGGGCCGGCTCCGGCGCACTCTGCAACTCCCGCCGCAGTCGCGGCCAGTCAACCTTTGCAACCTTTCCTGACCGCTTCTCCGACACCTGGAACGACCGGACGGGTGGGCGCATGGCAAATGTATCGCCCCGGCCAAATGCCGAAAGGACGGCTTATCGCCGTTGACGAAACAGCCAACCTTGTCGACAAAGGGATCGGCAATGAAACCATTTATTTGCGAGGGGATTTTACGGTAACGGCTGCGCGTGATAACCGGGCCATTTTGCGGGCCCGCCAATCACTGACTGATCGCCTCTTCAATCGAGGAAATGCGCGGATCATTGTTGAATATCCGCGCGGCACACCCACTCCCAGGGACGGCGAAAGCTTTCAACGATTTACAGACCGGCCGTTCCAGATCGTCGATGTCCGCAGAGGAGCTGATGGCCAAATCAATATTTATGTAAGAGAAGTGACGACCGTGGAGTGATTTAGGAGAATGCAGAATGCAGAATGCAGAAGACCAGAAGTCAGGAGTCAGGGTCAGAGGGCTGTTGTGTCTCACTTCAAATGTACCGTTTGTTCTTTCTTGGGCTGTTTCTTTACTCGCCTCCGGGCGTTGCGAGCAACGCCTCAAGGTCCGATCTTCGAGCGGACCGTCAGCATTGGTCGACCTGAAGTTACAACCTCACCGTAACCGGCCGGCTCGGGAGATCCGACCCTACCCCGCCGGCTAGCGCTTTGAAGAGGCGCGGTAGGGTCCGATCTCCGAGCAGACCGCTTGGCGTCGCTTATATCGATGGAATCGGTGGCTAGGGCAGCCCAGTCGCGCCGAAAAAACTGTATCCGGCATTCAGTTTAGGAGGTGGGGAAGGCCGTTTTACGGAGGAAGATTCCGAACTTCTGCCTTCTGTATTCTGTATTCTGCCTCCTGTCTTCTACCTCCCTAATACACATCTCGTTTGTAACGCTTGGCTTTCTTCATCGCCTCGACGTATTCGGCCGCCGCCTCCGGCGTTTTGCTGCCCTCTCTCTCAACGATCTGATGGAGTGCTACGTCGACATCTTTGGCCATTCTGGCGGCGTCACCACAAACATAGAAATGAGCCCCCTCTTCCAACCAGGCGTAGATTTCCCGAGAGTTCTCGAGCATCCGGTGCTGCACGTATATTTTCTGGGGCTGGTCCCGAGAGAAGGCTAGATCGAAGCGGTTAAGAATCCCTTCTCGCTGCAACGCCTCAAATTCTTCCTTGTAGAAGAAATCACAACGGTATCGCTGCTCGCCGAAAAACAGCCAGTTTTTGCCAGGCGCACCCGTCTGTTTGCGTTCATGGAGATAAGCGCGAAAAGGCGCCACACCGGTGCCCGGCCCGACCATGATGATTGGAGTCGAGGGATCTTCGGGCAGACGGAATCCTTTCGCCATGAACGAACATGGGAACCTCGCCGAATTCGGAAACGCGGTCCGAAAGATAGGTCGAAGCCACACCTTCGCGCTCTCGCCCGTGGCTCTGATAGCGAATGCTTACGATGACAAAGTGCACCTGCTCAGGGAACGCTTTCATGCTGGAGGCAACCGAGTAGAGGCGTGGTTGCAACTTGCGGAGGGTCGCGACCAATTCTTCCGGAGTGAATCGGATCGATGGATAATCCAGCAGAAAGTCAATTACCTCAAGCCCCCAGAGATAACGTTCAAGCTCATTCTTTCGATCCGGATGCATTAACCCGGCGAGGATGGCCGCATGCTGCGATTTCGAGACGACGGCTTCGAGAAATTGCCTGGAGGGTTGGGTAACATGGTAGCGCTTCAACAATGCTTCCCGCATGGAAAATGTCTCACCCTCTTTGTTCTTCACCTGTTCGTCGCCCGAGAAATGCAAAGCGTGGAGAAGTTCTTCTACCAGTTTCGGATTATTGCGCGGAAACACGCCCATCGAATCGCCGACCTCGTAAATCAGTCCTGAGCCCGCGAGCGAGAATTCATAGTGCCGCGTCTCTTTCTCTGAACCTTCAAAATTCAGTTTCCGGTTCACCAGCAGAGTAGCAGGAAACGGGTTTTTGCGGGAATAGGGAGTTGTAGGCGTGACCATAGAGCGGGGAAAATATTGAGAGAGTTTGGACGCGGTCAAGCCGCATTAGCTGCTTAATGGTGAACACGCCGTTCGCCGTTCGCCGTTCACCGTTCGGTTTGGAATTCGGAGTTCACCGCGCTCGCCATCGACCTGGCACCAAACTGAAAATCCATTCCCGATTCTTTATGTCCGCTGTGCTACTAACGACCAAAATTTGATAGCCCTCTTCTGGTTGGAGCAATTTCCCTCTCTCATTCGAGCAAGAGCACGACCACGAGCACGGGACGAGGGGATTTGGTTGCGGCTACGCCGCGCTGTGCGTCTGTGGTGAATTCCGCTCGGAGGTCTGAGGCCACTGCACCCCCAATCGAAGCCGCCCTCGACCCGACCGCGCCATCTTTAGATCTCGATGGTCCGAGGCGTGGCCTCGCTGGGTACCTTGACGAGTGGATTGACGAGATCTTCGACACTTACTATGCCGACGGTATTCCCGGAGTCATCAACAACTGACGCCAAGTTGATCGGGGAGGCGCGAAGCCTGCGAAGCACAAGAGCAGCCTGTTCGTCTGATCTTACGGTTAGAATTCGGCGCAGGTATTCGCGCGCGACGGAAACCGCAGGTCGATCCACAATCAGATCGAATACCGTCACGACTCCGAGAATTTTTCCCGCCTCGTTCACCACAGGATAACGGTCGAAACCTGAGCGGCGAAAGATCTCAAGGAGTTGCTCGATCGTTGTTTCAAGGCGGACCGTTACGACGGCCGTGATCGGGACCATTACGTCGTTTACTCTCACCGAACGAAAATCGACCACATTATGAATCAGCTGGCGCTCGATGCTGCTGAGCATGCCCATCCTCTCAATCTCGCTCGTGACATACTTCAAATCCTCGCGAGCAACAAAGATTTCGCGAGGACGTTTTAGCCGGAGAACGTTCTTTGCAAAAAAACGCCCGAGATAGATCGCAGGGGTCAGGATCACTGAAGCGGCGTCCAGAAGTGTGGCAAGCGACGCGAGCTGCTTATAGGGAAGGCGGCGGAACACCGCTTTCGGGAGGAGCTCCACTGCAACGAGAAACAGGGGAAGCGCGAGTAGGAGCGTTAGAAAGTAGCCCGTCCAGCCAACCCAACCCACTAAGGCATTCGCGAGCAGCACCAGCGCCAGAATGTTCAGGAGACTAGTGACGATCAAGACCGTCACGAGAAGGCGGGCCGGCTGTTCCAAGACTTGTTCAAGATGCGCTGCGGCCCGATCTCTTTGTCGCGCGAGATGGCGAAGCCGCAGCCTGTTCAGCGACAGGATCCCTGCTTCGGTACCGGAAAAGAGGAAGGAAGCCGCCAGGCACAGAACCAATACGAACCAGGTCATGGCGCCTCCGGCCGCAACGAGCTTATTTTTTCCACAGCCACCTCCAATATCCGTTTGCGGCTGCTCTGGCGAATCTCGAAATGGAGGGGAGGGATCTCGACGATCGCTCCCGGCTTGGGTAAATAGCCCAATTCATTGAAGATCAAACCGCCGATTGTATCGAGGCCTTCGCGCCGCAGGTCGACTCCAACCAATTCGCTGAGATCATCGAGCCTCGCGCCACCGCTTGCGAGCCATTTGCCCCGCGCGACTTCTTCGATGTAAAGCTCGTCTTCGCCTCGCGGAACGGCGTCACCGATCACTTCTTCAACGATATCATTGAAGGTCACCACTCCCTCCGTCCCCCCGAATTCGTCAACCACGATCGCAAGACGCTGGGTGTGTGTGAGAAAGGCTCGCAAAAGGTCAAGCGCTCGCATCGTTTCCGGGACAAATGATGGGACTTCGAGGTGCTCCGTGTAGTGCTCTTCGTGATCCAAAAGAAAGCTTTTCGCATCGAGCACACCGAGAATTTCGTCCGGACTTTCGCCGTAAACGGGAACTCTGCCGTGCCGCCTGATTCGAAGCAGACGAATCGCTTCCTCGTTTGTAAGTGAATCCGGAATAGTAAAGGCGTCGACTCGCGGAGTCATACAATCCTTCACCGTCTTGTCGCCCAGCTTGATAATTTCCTGGATCATTTCGCGTTCGTCCGCACTTAGTTGACCTTCCTCAACCCCCAATTCCACTAGAGCTACGAGTTCTTCGTCATTGAGATGATTTTGCGGGCCCGGCTTTTCCTTCGCAAAAAGGTCCGCAGCGCGCTCCACGAGATCCTGCAGCGATCGCGAAAGCGGGTCGGCGATCGGCATTACCACCCGGAGAATACGAATGGCGATTTCGGAAAAGCGAAAAGGATCGGCAAGCGCAAGGATTTTGGGCAACAGGTCGCAGGCAAGAACGATGAATCCGAAAATAACCAGCGTCTTGAGCCAAATCGGCACAGGCAATTCGATCGCGTTCGTAAAGACGAGAGCCAGAATGATCAACGGGATGTTGATCAAGGTGTCCGTCAGCAAGATCACACTGAGCACACGTCTTGGATGGGTCATCAGCTTCTCAAATTCCCCTGCAATCGTCGGGTCGCGTTCGCGCCAGCGACGAATTTGGAACCCGGTAATCGAAAAGAGGGCGGTTTCCATCCCCGAGAAGAAGGCTGAAACACCGGCCAGCAAGACAAGAAGCAAAGACGTCAAAACCGCTAATTCCGTCGACATCGCCGTTATCCGCCAAAGCAGATTTTCCAACAGGACGGAATTCTCTTTGCGTAGGGCGAGCTGACAAGCAAATTCACCAGAATCCTTGAAAAGCGAAGCTGGTTGCAGACGAGCCAGGTTTTTTCTGTATCCGAGGGCCGGCCTTGAGATCCTCACTTCTCGCCGCTCCGAAGCGCGGCCTCGCTTGGAGAAAGAATGAAAAAAGGCGAACGAATCAAATCGTATGTCAAATCCTTAAATACGGGATCGACTCGCGATCCGTGTTATGAAGGGTATTTCGTTTGCTTCAATGAACAGCGCTACTATGAGGCACATGACGTCCTCGAACATCTATGGCTGGGGACGAAAGGCCCACCGCACCAATTTTTCAAAGGGCTTATTCAATTGGCCGGAGCCTTTGTTCATCTGCAGAAACAATACCGGCGTCCAGAGCATCCTACTGACCGGAAGCGACTGCACCCGGCGTGCCGATTGTTCAAACTCGCTTACATGAATCTGGAGCCCTTCGCCCCTCTATATCTTGATCTCGACGTGCGTCCGGTTCTTGAGCTTTGTTCGGAAAATATTCTTCAGCTCGAAGGCGCCCAATTTCAGTTGAATCCCTGGAGCCCGGCTGCCGCTCCGGTGCTTTCGCTTCGCCGCCACACCGGAACGACGACCGGGTGACAAATACCTGCGGCTCTCGGTTTTGCTTTTCAAGGATTCTAGATTGCCTTACCGGCGAACCGCAATAGAGTGAGCGCCGTTACATTTCATGTGGAACCTTGCCAGAATTTTGCTCATTGCCCTCGCCGTACTCAGATTCCTGTCTGCAGCAACCGCTCAGGTCGCGGCCTCGTACGTTATTGCGGATCATACGACCGGCTACGTGCTCGAAGCTTACAAGGCCGACGAGAAACGGCAGATCGCCAGTCTGACAAAGATTGCTACGGCCAAAGTGGTGCTTGATTGGGCTTCAAGAGAAGGCACAGATCTGAGTCAAGAAGTCGTGATCCCTCCCCAGGCGCTTGCTGAAGCCGGGCCAGGAAACCCGCTGGGCTTGCAGCCAAATGACCTGATCAGCTACCGTGACTTGCTATACGCAGCTCTCATGCAATCCGATAATATCGCGGCGACGACACTCGCCTTCTATGTCGGGGCTGCGTTGCGCGCGCAGGGGGGCGAACAATTGCGTTCTTTAGGCGCCGTTGAAGCGTTCGTATCTCAAATGAACGCCCTAGCCCGCCAATTGGGAATGGAACGCACTTTGTTCCTTAATCCACACGGTTTAGAGCCTGCCAGGGGGGCGAGACCCTACTCAACTGCGTTTGATCTGGCCAAGCTGACAGCCTACGCGATGAAAGATGCTGCATTCCGGTTTTATGTTTCGCAAAAGGAGCGAAAGATCGCGTTCAACCGGGCTGGCCAAGTGCAGCAGTTTTTGCTGCACAGCACCAACCAGCTCTTGGGGATCCAGGGCGTCGACGGGGTCAAGACGGGTTCAACCGCCAGGTCCGGCGAGTGCATCATCATTTCGTCCCAGCATGAACCTGAGATTACGCAGCAAGGCGGCACAACTCTGGTCACTCCGAGACGGTTAAATATTGTGGTGCTTGGGGCTGCCGATCGAACTGCCGCAGCCAACGATCTGCTGAGCCGTGGCTGGTTGCTCTACGATAAGTGGGCTGGGGCTGGGCGCCCCATGGGAAATCAGGCGATGCAAAGGTAATGAATTCTGTCAGTTTTTGTAAAATGGATCCTCTTATCGAATTGCTTCACCAAAATTCCAATACGCCACGCGAAGATCTGGCAAAAATGCTGAACACCTCCGTGGAAGAGATCGATCGGCGAATCCGACAATACGAAGCGGAGGGCGTCATTCTGGGTTATCAGGCAGTTGTTGATCCGGAAAAAATTGATGCGGATGCGGTAACAGCATTTATCGAGGTCAGCATCACCCCCGAAAGAGGGGGCGGATTTGATCGGCTGGCGGAACGAATAGCTCGCTTCAGCGAAGTCAAGAGCTGCTGGCTGATGAGCGGAGGGTACGATCTCGCCATTACGCTGGAGGCTAGTAACCTAAGGGAGGTCGCCAGATTCGTCTCTGAAAAGCTGAGCACCGTTGAGGGTGTCATTTCAACGGCAACGCGTTTCCGCCTGAAAACATACAAACAAAACGGCCTGTTGCTCGGCCAGCCGGCTAACGCTGAAAGACTACCGGTCACTCCATAGAATCCTTCAAAAGCATGGATTTTTCGAAGTATATCGCGGATCACGTCCAAGAAATTCCGCGCTCTGGTATCCGGGATTTTTTCGAAGTAGTTCAATCAATGACCGATGTTATCTCCCTCGGCATCGGAGAGCCGGACTACGTAACTCCATGGCGCATTCGCGAGGCTGCAATCTTTGGGATGGAGAAGGGCAGAACGGGATACACTTCAAATCTTGGGTTACCGAAACTGCGGAACGCGATCGCGCACTACGTTGAGCGACGCTACGGCGTTACCTATTATCCCCACGATGAAATTCTCGTGAGCGTAGGCGTATCCGAAGCGCTCGACCTCGCTTTACGGGCCCTTCTCAATCCCGGAGATGAAGTCATCTTTCACGAACCGAGTTACGTTTCTTATAGCCCGAGTATCTCGCTCTCTTATGGAAAGGCAGTCTCGGTAAGGACCTCAGCGGCGCAAGATTTTCGTCTGCTGGCAGAAGATGTCGCAAAGGCGATTACGCCGCGCACCAAAGCGCTTCTGCTGAATTTCCCGACGAATCCGACCGGTGGAGTGCTTTGCGTGGATGATCTGAGGCCAATCGCCGAGATATGCACGCAACATGATCTGATTGTCCTTTCAGACGAGATCTATAGTGAGCTGATCTATGATGGAACAAAGCATACATCCATTGCCTCCCTGGATGGGATGAGGGAGCGAACGGTCCTTCTCAATGGTTGTTCCAAGTCCTTTGCAATGACTGGCTTTCGCGTTGGATACGCCTGCGCCCCAAGCTCTATCATTGAAGCGATGATGAAAATCCATCAATACTCCATCATGTGTGCTGCAACGATGTCGCAGGAAGCCGCGATTGAAGCATTTGAAAATTGCCAGAGCGAAGTGGAGGCTATGCGCAGCGATTACGAAAAGCGGCGCAACTTTGTCGTGAATCGATTGAACGAAATCGGTCTGCCTTGTCATTCGCCAAAAGGCGCATTTTATGTCTTTCCGAGTATCGCGCCTACGGGCTTAAAGAGTAAGGATTTCTCTCT
>Ga0182040_10000763_pt1 | contig 14702 bp, 20 predicted proteins | sample flu12Cox44000176_FD_125973 | JGI IMG/M metagenome (GOLD analysis project Ga0182040, IMG submission 125973) | Lab enrichment of tropical soil microbial communities from Luquillo Experimental Forest, Puerto Rico - flux8day.12C.oxic.44.000.176 | ecosystem: Environmental > Terrestrial > Soil >... | reverse complement strand
CGGCGGATACGCAATGCCCACGCGATGAACGACTACGCGGATGCCAAAGCAGCGTTGGAGAAAATCCTCCGGCAATTGGAAAAGATCAATCCAAGCGCTGCCCGCAGCCTGCAGGAAGGGCTGTCATGGCAAACCCACTTCGAGCCCAGCCCAGCGTCGTTCATGGTGAACTACATCGTCGACGGCCTCGAAGCACTGCTCGACCGCCTAGCGAAAGAAGGCGTCCACATCGACCCTAAACGCCAAGACGAAAGCTACGGCCGCTTCGCCTGGAAATACGATCCCGACGGCAACAAAATCGAACTGTGGCAGCCGCACCATTAACAGAGACTCCGTCGAATCGCCGCGAAATGCGTGCTGTATCGGAAGCGCGAGTAGGCAAAGCCCAAGCATGATTTCTTGCAGTTTGCCGGTCGGGAACTGTGCAGGATCAAGTTCGCTACTCACGACACCCTCCTCGAGAATGTCATCAGAAAATTCTTATTAGTTCAAAAGAGCGATCCTGAATCTCTACTTAAGCCCCTAGCCCCGAACGACCCATATTCCCGTACGTACTGTCCAGTTTGCCTCACTCAGTATGTCATCGAAGAAGGAGCCTGCAACGATTGCGGTGGTGTGCCCGTGAAGCTGTTATTGTAGTTTTCGAAGCGAACGCCGGTCGAAGAGGTAAGCTCGTGAAGATCGAAGAGCATCTGCGGCTGACCGAGAGCGCGCTGAAGAATTGGCTGATCGCGCAATGTGAGGATTCGCTGGCGGTCGGCGCAATGTGGTACATCGGGTTGCGGGTCTTGGGCGTGCCGCTCGCCCCCCTCTGGGCCGGACTTGCGGCGGTGTTGCAGTTCGTGCCGCATTTGGGGCCGGCACTTGGTATGGTGGCGCCGACAATTACGGCGGCGATCCATTGGGGCGAATGGCGGCATCCGCTGTATGTGCTGATGCTATATGCCGGAATCGTGGTGGTGGACGCGCTGGCGCTGCAGCCGTACATCATGAAGCGGACGGCCAAAGTGCCGATGTGGGCTTCGATTTTGGCGCCGATTGTGCTGACGTTCGTGATTCCATTTTGGGGCGTGTTTCTGGCGCCGCCGCTACTGGCGGTGGTTTACGCGTACAAGCGTCACCTGGAGCAAGGGAGCGGAAAGGCTAGCAGCTAGCTTAACTAAGAATCGGTCAGGATTCCCGGATTCCCGTCGATCGTCGTTATCCTTTTCGACCAACATCACACCCATTCCGCGCGGGGAATGGGCAGAGAAAGATAGACGCCCGGTAAGCTAAGCGCTACTGCTGTTGTGCCAACACCGTCTGAGGCAGTGGATTACCTAGGCTGTCCTTTGTAAGCGTGTCGTTCGCATACACGATGGCTGCCAGCTCGTTCATCGGATCGATGCCTACCTCCAACAAATCAAGCAGGTTGCGAGTTCCCGGAGCGCAGGCTGTGCCTTCAGTGCAGATGACGCCCACATGGGTCGGTTCTTTGCTGACGAGGCTTTGCGTAAAGCTCGCGCCGTTGTCAATCGTCTGCGCTAGGTAGACGTTCCACGCCGCCCCGGCCACGTTCGCGCCCGTGGTGCCGTAATACACGATGTCAACGGCGCCAGAGTGGGCGGCAACCCATGGGAGCACCGCGGTGTTTGCCGGCGCAATATTGACGATAACTGGCGATGACCAGCTCGCACCGGCATCGGCTGAGTGCGAAAAGTAGACGTTGGTTCCGGCGCCGCTCGAGTTCGACCAAGTGGCATAGACGTTGCCGTTCACGGGATCAACCGCCACCGCCGGAAACACATTCGCGTTCGTGCTGAGCAGAGGTCCTGCAAAGACTAGAACAGGTGTCCAATGCTTGCCTGCGTCCGTACTGCGAGACACAAATGTGTTGTTAAAGTCAGCCGTCTTAGCTTTGAGGATGCCCACCTCACCGGAGGCGAAGACCGAATATACGTTATGGCTAACCGGATCGGCGACGATTGGCCCCGCGGTATTGTTAAATGTGGCGGTTCCAGTCGTCGGCCCGGCACCGGTGATCGCATCACCCACGCGTGTCCAGGTAAAGCCGTCGTCATCAGAACGCTGCACACGGATCAGGGACGAGTTCTTCGAATCGTGGTAGGAAATGTACACGCGCGCTCCATCCGAAGTGATCCACGGGCGATCGTTTCCGGCAAAATCGATGATCTGCGCCGTGCAACCACTGTTGTCGAAACTCGATGAAGTAGCGCCCTGGCACGTGATCGCCGCAACCGAGATTTGCGGTGCGCGGAAGGGCTTATTGACCGGAATAACCAACGTAGTTGCGTGCAGCATACCCGTCGAGCCCAAATCCACGTCGGCGTCGCCGCCACCAAACACGACAGCATAACCTGCCTTGGTCAAGGCGCTGTCTATCGGACCTCGGAGGCTTGGCGTGGAGCCGAAATCGCCGGTCCAAAGTTGCGTTCCGAAGGGGAACAACCAGCCCAATGACGTTATGGCCATGAATTGTCCATTGAACGCGATTTCAGGTTCACTGCTGCCTGCGGGCAACACCAACGGTGTGTTGGAGAACGTGAGGGTTCCGGCGGTAGTGCCTGCGAGCAATGGTAGCGTCATCGAGGCGGACACCGCCGACGCTGCTGGAGCCGCAGGCGACGTCACGGTGATCATAGCAGTGGAACTCTTCATGGTGTCGTTGATCGAGGTCGCTGTGAGCGACACGGTGGCAGGACTCGGAACGGTGGTGGGCGCATTATAGGTAACCGAACCGGTGGCCACGTTGGTGAGCGAACCGCAAGCGGTCCCGTTGCAACCTGAGCCGGAGAGCGCCCAGGTAACGCCCCTGTTAAGGTAGTCATTAGCGACTGTAGCGGTAAAATTTTGGTTTCCGCCGGCGGCCACGCTGGCGCTTGAGGGAGAGATGGTTACCGAAGTTGGTGGTGGTGGCGGCTGAGAAGGCGGGCTATAACCGCCGCAGCCTGCAGAGCCGAGAAGGCCCGCGGACAAGATCAGGCGACGCAAAGTACGACGCGGCATAAAGCTACTCATGTGTCGAGGCATATGTACCCCCAAATCCGAAACTCGCCCCGTTATAGCTAAGAGGGCAATCCCACAGGCGCCTTTGGGGTGGGTTGCGGCGCCGCGCCCGTTCCGCTGTGAGGAAAGGGCGATGACCGGGCCGTATCGAGGTGATCCTCAGTTTAGGGAAGTCCGGAGAGAAAATTGTCAGGAGGTTGTCACTGTTCTGTCATTTCTCAGCGACCTTCCGCCAGTAGCGGTATGGCCTGCCAGCCACTCCAGTGCCGATCCGCTCGATTGCCCCGGCCTGAAGCCCGCTGCCAACGCTTTTTGCGATGTCTTTTTCGTGATGACGCGCGCCTTCTCAAAAAGCTCCGGCGTCCGGGCGTCGACTTTACCTGCATATCTATAGTCAGGGCCATCTGTGCCACAGTGACTTTGTCGCAACTTCCTTCCGTCCGTCACTTGGAGGATCACATTTTCTTCATCGAGAAGTTATCTGCTATGCATTTTCTTCGCAGCGCAAAAGCTGCAAAGTAGCTGCCCAGCTGGATCGCTAGGAGAGGGTTTATCACCACTTATTTCGACGACTGGTGAATAAGACGAATCGGAATTTGCCCTCTCCTGCACCAGTCGCTTTCAAAGGAGAAATTCGATGGAAACTGTAATGGGTGTCTTCGCTTCGCGTGAACGAGCGGAAGAAACGGTAAAGGAATTGCTCGATAAGTACGTCCCGCAAGAGGCGATCGTCTTTTTGACACGATCCGAAAGTGAGGCCATGTACTTAGGCAAGACCCTCGGCGCCTTCGTAGGAGGCTTTGTGGGCGGAGGTGTCGGCGTTACGGCGGGAGTCGTGGCTGCGACACTCTTTTCCATTCCGGGAATCGGGCAAGTGTTCGCTCTGGGAGTTGGTGCAACTGCTGCACTCGGGTTTGCCGGCATCGCCGTGGGCAAAAAGTTGGCAGCGACGCCCAATTTATCACTAGACAGAGCGATGGATACTCCTCAACCGAGTCCCAGCGAAAGGTCTCCAGAAGACTTGGCGTTCCTTGGTGAAGTCTTGAACGACGGGCGGTCTGTCATCCTTGTGCGGACTGATTCGCAAGGAGTCGCAACAGTGGCCGCCGGAATCCTCGATCGCGCAGGCATTAGCGCACAATGGCACATGAGTGGAAGGATGCAAAGCACGTCGCGACAGATCGGGGGGATCTCCGTGGCGGATTTGCAGGGCAGGATCACCGTCGGTGAGGGCAACATTTTGCTTCGCGAAGTTGTCACGAACCTGCTGGAAAGAGGAAACAAACGAATCCTGCTGAACTTTCGCAAAGTGAGGTACATTGACAGCTCGGGCCTCGGTGAGTTGGTGAAGACGCACCTCACCGTTCAGAGGCAGGGCGGCCAGCTCAAGATGTCAAACCTCGATCAAAGACTTCTGAACCTGCTGAAGGCAACGAGCTTGTACAAGGTCTTCGACGTTTACGAAGACGAGGACAGCGCGGTCCAGTCATTTGGCCGATTGGCCGCGGTAGCGAACGCATAGGCGCCGATTCGCCGAGTACCATCCCACAGCAGCCCAAAGCCTGAGTTAAGGCGACTCCTCGAGGATTCGATCCCTCGTCGTCAAGATCAGAAGCCCGAAAGGCTTCAGATGCAGGATTCGACAGGGTCGAGAGACCGTCTCCTGAGGGCACGTCTATGCAACTTGAGCTCATTAGCCGTTCGTTCCGCCCCGTGTCTTCCCCGGCGTCCGGAGGGTCATCAGCCGATTGCGAAGACTGGCACTGAACTGGCCAGCCAACGTCAGAATCTGAGCTATGAGGTCAAACGCAATTGCAGGCCTACGGTATGGACTCGGTGTCACTGGGCAGCAGGTTGCCGCAGTTGTCGGTGCTGGCACCGGCAATGGCGGAGCCTCCCGTTATCACCGATTTGGAATCGCAGAACAAATCCGTGCCGTTCCCGGAGACCTGGGTGAACGAATTTGTCTCCGTCCCCACAGCGATCGTCGACAGGTTGGCCACAACCAAACCACCGTGATTGCTCCCTGTAATGCGATCGCAAGACTTGCGGCTGCCGATGAATCGAAGGCCTACCAGCTGACCGTCAGGCGACCCCGCAAGCATTACGCGCGTTGTGCTCTGAGCATCGGGGACCGACGGTCCGTGAAGTCATGCACTTAAAGTCGCGATACGCAGGGATCTTGGCCTGTGTCAGCGTCGACTAGGTGGGTGAGGGCTAGGCGAAGCCTGCTACGTGCTCGCGATAAGCTCGACATCACCGTGCCGCAGGGCATTCCCGTGACTTCCGAAATTTCCTTGTGGGTCATCCCTTGGAGTTCACGCAGAACCAGCACTTCACGAGAACGCGCTGGGAGCGATTCCAGCGCCTGTCGTAGCAGTTTGCCGCTGTCGCTTCGAAGGAGGGCTTCCTCCAGGTTCTGTGCGTCGGGATCACGCTCGAAAAGTTCTTCATCAAATTTTGTAGCAGGCTGCTGCAGGCGATTTGGCTGTAGCCAGGTGTAGCACGTATTGCGCACAATCCTCAGTAGCCATGAACGCACATTTGCGCCCCGCGATTCGCCGAAAAATCGGAAGGCGCGCATATACGCTTCCTGAACCACATCTTGCGCGTCCTGGTCATTGCACGTCAGCCAACGCGCGAGGTTGTAGGCAGCATCCAGATGGGGCAAGGCCTCCTGCTCAAAATCCCGGGTACAATTCTGTTCTGGCATTAACATCTCCGTTCGCGTTTAGAGAAGCGACTTAGCGTGTTATCCCTGACACGGTTCGAAACTTGTGCGCTGAATGTAGAGGACATAGTGGAGACAGTTGTCACCGACTTGTCATGGAAGCGTCATTTCTTGGCAATGAGCCAATTTGCATGAAGATAAAAAAGAGGCAGGAGGAGGTTATGTTCTCCAAGTGTTGCGAGGTTACATAGCTAGGCTCGAGAGTCGCGCGCGGGCAGTGCACGCTCCCAGGGGGAGGCTCGAGGAACTCTGGCGCAATGCCCCGAAGCTCCCAGGTGGGCTACTCCGATACGAGGTGTCCTTCGAACGCGCCTTCGATCGCACGCTAGCTCAGCTCCAACGCGTTCAGCGGATGCGCCTGGACCTGCCCGTCCCGCACCGAGCGGACGTACGGCTGCGGTGTCACAGGGATGACCCGATTGCGGCTTCGCGATTCCGGAGAATTTGATTGTGGCAGACGAGCGGATCTAAAGGAGTGAAAACATGCTCTCGGTTGTTTGAGCGCGAGACGCGCGGGTCACTTCAGTTTACACTTGCGCAGATAATTTCTGCCAAAATCGTTTCTGCCTAAGCTGCTACCTCAGGCGTGCATCGGTTTGGGTCGTGCAGGTTCGTGTGACAGAAGGACCTATCGATCCTCAGGAGCTTAGCCATGCAGTAAGGGATTCGCACTAGCTCTGAGCGCCCGGATCATCGTGGGCTTAGTGGTCGCCTTGGTTGGCGCCAATCTTCTCGTTACATTGGGTGGGCGGCTTAGAATCTTTGGAGCTTTGGTTGGAAGAGAGGTTCTGTGGTGGGCCTTGGTATTGGTCCTGCTTCTTTATTCCCGGCTCATCGAACGGCGCATTGTCGTCGATAGGCTTTCTGAGGCTTAGAATCGGGGACGTCCTAACTGCAATTGCTGCCGGTATCTTGATGGTCGTCGGGATCGTGGCGGTCTATTCAGTCGTGTTTCCAGCACTTCACTTGCAAATGAACACCAGCGCGATGCAAAAATTGCTTTTAACCATTCTCTATCTGTGGCGACGCACCCTACGGGGCAACATAATTGCTCATTGGATGCCGACGGCGTCGGATTCCTAATCCCACGCTGATCACGAGGCATACCTCGGCTGGCGCAGGGAGCCAAGTCTACCGGCTCTTGAACTTCATTCGCAGGCGCCCCAGATATCGCCGATTGTGAATCCGGCGGGGAATGGATCAGTCGCGTCTACAACGTACTGGGCGATCCCCGTGATCCAAGCCCGGCCGCTGATCGTCGGCACCACGGCCTGGTAGGGACCGACGCGGGTTTCAGCCACCAGTCGTCCGGTGAAGGTCGTGCCAAGGATTCCTTCATGGACGAAATCCTGGTGGAGCGGTAGAAATCCCCTTGCGTGCAGCGTTGCCATTTTCGCGCAGGTTCCAGTCCCGCAGGGTGAGCGATCGAGTGCGCCTGTCCAGGACCAAGGCTGCGACCAATCGACTTTTCCGGTCGAGACAATCACCGTATTCCTGCAGTGCGATCCCGGGTTCATCGGTGGGGCGGATAATTGCGCAATGGTGATTCCCGCGATGGCCCGATTCTCAGGATGCTCTACGGGCAGTTGCTCCTGTGCGGCCGCCTTGATCATCTCGCCGATGCGAACAATGTCGCGGGCTTCGTCCGGCGTTAAGCGCAAACCAAGCCCAGCAGCTTCCGCGATGACATAGAACATCCCGCCATAAGCCACGTCGACTTTCACCGTCCCCAATTTCGGCACTTCGATCGGTCGATCGAGATGCACGGCGAACGAGGGAAGGTTCTGAAAGGTAACGCGCGTCACTTTTCCGTTGCTGGTCTCCGCCTCGACCTCCACGAGGCCGGCAGGGGTCTCGAGCTTCAGCTTCGTGGGGTTCCCTTGAATGGAAATCATTCCCGTCTCGAGCAGCACCGTGGCCACGCAAATCGTGTTCGTGCCGGACATCGGCGGGTACTCGACTTGCTCCATGATCACGAACCCGGCGTCCGCCTCCGGTATCGTTGGCGGAAGAATCAAATTGCAATTCGCGGCTGGATACCCTCGTGGCTCTCGGAGCATAAGCTTGCGAAGACTGTCCCCATGCTCCTCGAGATGCCTCTTTTTCTCAAACATGCTTTTCCCGGGAACATCGGGGACGCCTCCGACAATCACCCGGCCCGGTTCACCGCACGCATGCGCGTCAACAGCGAAAATCATTCGTGCGAATTGCAGAGATCCTCCTCGGATTTGAAGTTCCGCTCGGAAGCGCACTTCACTAAAACTCAAGCTGCGCAAGCCACCCGGTCTCTGCTTCCCGCCGCCGAAAGGACGCGCTCACAAACCGCAGGGTCGTCGTTCCGCGCTCCGCAAAGGCAGTTGCTTTCCGAACGCGTACACGCCGCACTCAGGATTCTCTGTGGTCGACTTTCACCCAGGAAATACCGGGAGTGCGGGCCGAGCCCATCGTCGCGGCTAGGAAGAAGAGCAAGCGATAAATCCAGTTGACGGAGGAGAATTATATACGAGACCATACGCCCCATGCCCAAAACCTCTTCGCTCGAGCCCTCCCGTTCGCCTGTTGCTTCTACCGTGCCACCTCCCGTCTCGCGCCGCCGCTTCGGCAAAGGTTTGGCGATCGCCCTGGCAACTTCGCTTTCCCCGATCCGACCGGGCTCCTCGCCACCCTCTCCTTCCCTGGCAGCGACTGGCGAAGCCCAAGGACAGGATGCGACTGGCGGCGTTCAAAATGCTGAGGTGGAAGCAAAACTCGCCAACATCGTTCGCAAGTACGGGACCCGTCTGTCCCAGGAAGAACGCGGGCATCTCCGTAAAATCCTGGCTTACAACGAAAAGATGCTGGCTTCGGTTCGCGCCTTTTCCGTACAAAACGGCGATTCACCCGCGAGCGTGTTCAAAGTTTCCGTCGCTTCGCCCATAACATCGCCAAAGTGATCCCCATTTTCATCGGACCGTACTACCGCTTCCGGCCGTTCAGCGCCACGAACAGGAGATGAGAACCGTGTTGTCAGAAGACGTTCTCTTTCAAACCGTGCGTGAGCTGGGGGAGGGAATTCGCAGCCGCAAGCTCTCCCCGGTTGAGCTGACGGAGAGCTTCCTCGAGCGCAGCGAAAAACTCGGTTCAAAGCTGAACGCCTATGCCACGGTGACGCGGGAGTTGGCTCTCGGACAGGCGCACGCCGCGGAAAAGGAAATCAGGGCAGGCCACTACCGCGGCCCTCTTCACGGTGTTCCTTACGCCGCCAAAGACCTGGTCGCCGTCGCGGGCTATCCAACCACCTGGGGCGCGCCGCCCTTCGCCCGGCAGCGGCTGCCACTGAACGCGACGGTGATTGATCGATTGAATCACGCGGGCGCGATTCTCATTGGGAAGGCGGCCATGATCGAGCTTGCGGGTGGACTGGGATACTCCGCCGGCAACGCTTCTCTCACTGGACCCTGCAAGAATCCCTGGAACACCGATTATTGGACATGCGGTTCTTCGAGCGGCGCAGGCGCGATCGTCGCTGCGGGCCTCGCACCTTGGGCCCTGGGATCTGACACACGGGGATCGATCCTCTGCCCCTCGGCATGGTGCGGCATTGCTGGAATGCGGCCCAGCTACGGCCGCGTGAGCCGTTTCGGTGCCATGACGATCGCGTGGACGATGGACAAGCTTGGCCCCATGGCACGTACCGCCGATGACTGTGGCCTGGTCCTTTCCGTGATCGCCGGACATGACCCGCAGGATCATGATTCGCTACCGAAAGGCGTTGCCGAATTCCAGTATCCGCGCGGTGAGCGAACCTCTGCCGGCTCTCTTCGGGTCGGCCGCCTGACCAATGTGTGGCGCGAGACCGAGCCGGGGCTCGAATCCGCCGTGAACGATGCCCTCAAGCTCCTCGAAAAGAAGGGGGCCAGCGTTTCCGATGCAGAGATTCCCGATGGACCTTATGAAGAAGCTGCCGAGCTTACCATCCTGATGGAAGCAGCTTCTGCGTTTCAGGATCTGATCTCTAGCGGCCGCTGCGCGGAACTCATCGACCCGGTGGGCAGAATCAACGGATATGCCAGCATGGAATTCTCCTCGGCCGACTATTTGCTCGTGCAGCGGGTTCGGGGCGTTTTGCAAAAGCAGGTCGACAGACTGTTCGACCGGTTTGATGTTCTTGCGACTGCTGGAGAGTCATCAGCTGCTACGCCTCTGAGCGCTCCGCCCGAGGAGGATTCCGCAGGCCCAATCGAAAGGCGCGCGCCCGACGGGATTTCGAGCCTGTGTGGTCTGCCCGCCATGACCGTCCCATGCGGTTTCAATAAGAACAAGCTCCCCTTCGGAGTGCAGTTCATTGGCCGGGCCTTGAACGATCACGTCGTCATTCAAGCCGCGCATCTGTTTCAAGAACATGCGGATTGGCACCGGCAACGGCCGCCCATCGATTGACCATTTCACGCTATTGGAATCCCGCGGGTTCTCGCACATCGTGCTATTACCAGCCACCAGATTCCAAAGGTGTGCGGGACCTGGCCGTGGTATGTTGCTTATAATGATAGGCTTTGTCGTCTCTCTCCTCTTTTCCCTTGGCGCGTCGCGCTTACCTGCCGATTCCTCTCAATCCTTGTTCGTTATCGAGAGAAACTCAGGAATAGATAGCCCGCGCCACTTCGAGCGTGAAAAACGCTTCCGCGCGGACAGAACCGTTGTGGCACTAGAGCGGCGTCGTTCAGTTGGTGGAGAGGAACTCGCGCATGTCGGGGGCGGTAGCCGCCTCACCGGGATGACTCGAACCGTACACAGCGTTGCCCTTAAGCACATCGTCGACAAATACAAGGTCGCCTCTCTGAGCGCGGTGGCCTCAACATGCCCGTCAACGCTCCAATTTCACTCCTGCTGGCCCGCCTTACGTGTTGCCCAACACAACCATAAGAAGCTCGCGCCTAGCACCGAGGCCGCGATAGCCATGTATTCTTTGAGCGACGGAAAAACGAGGGCCACCAACAGCGGGAGCGCAACCAAAAGTAATCTGTGTATCTTGACCTGCGTAGCGGATTGCACCTCCCACTGAACGTTGCGCGTCTGCTGTCGCTCATAGTGGTACAGGATCGGCTCATCGGGGCGCAGCACCATAAGCTGACCCGTCATGGTTTCCGTGTAAAACTTCCGATACCAATAAATCTCGAACGCTTCATCGAAATGCCGATGGCTCTGCCAAACGGGGTCATCCGCAACACTGCGCTTGAGGACCAACGGCTCCTCGGAGTTGAAGCTGCATGATTCCAAGATGACTTTGGCGTCGTGAACGACAAAGAACGTATGCACCTCATCGTCGTCTCTTGACCGATCGTGCGTGTAATAAAACCAGGTTACGTCGTGGGGATCTATTCCTCGCAAAAGCAGCTCCGCAAGTTCGTGCATTGTGGCCCTTAGTGGCCATTCCTCAATGTTTCCGTCGAGATGAATCTCACCTTCCTCCGTGACGTAGGTGTGTTCGATTAAGCTTCTTATCTCTCTGATCTTTGAATCTCTCAACTTGCAATAGACCTCGACGAATGTCGATGGCTGTCCGTCCATTTGGAGAGGCGTATCACGAACGGCTGCCAGATCGAGCGAATAGGCACCCGGCGCAAGGCGCTGTCGTCTAAATGTCTGTGGTTTACCTTGCATTGTTGCCGCAGCTTGGCCCATCTCAGACCTCCTCTCGTCGCCTAAATCCAATCCGCAGCGAGCACAACCAAACGCAGCCTTGCGCCGTCAGCATCAACGCGTTGCGATCGTGGCTCGGCAACGTGACACCGTTGGTGTCGCGCCTTTCTTTCGCACAAAATCAGAATCCCGCATAGACAGGACAACACCCGCGATACGGATTCTTCCTTCCATGATGCTGCCAAAATAGTTGCGGCGTCTATTCGATTGAGTGGTGCGAGTTTCCACAATTGAGCCAGACAAAAGCATCATCTCCTCTTGCCGAATACCCCTGTGCGTTTACCGGGCCGACAGAATGGAATGCTCTCGGGTGCTAAGCAACGTTACGCTGGCGACAAAGCAACCATGAATCGGGACATCAAGCGGAAGTCAGGAGCGTGGGGGGGGGTGTGCCTCTCCTTCTTACTCTTCCTCCAATTGGCGAACACTTATTGGAAAGTCGCAGACCTCGCGCATATGCCCTTGGGGATCGCACTCGTGACCGTTGTTTCTATCCTTGTCGTGTGGAAGAATTGGCGGCGTGTGCCGATAAACCCGCCATGATGGAGCGCTCTACTCCAGAGATTCGTGACAGGCCCCTGCGAGCCGTGGGACGTCCGTGCGATGGCGGCAAGAGTACACGACTGGCGGCATAGCTGAAGTTTTCATTTATTGTTCCCGAACAACAGCTTCCTCAGTTCCTCCTTTCTCGCTTGCTCACGCGGGTGCCTTCCTTGTGTTTTGATCCAGTGCTTTAGTCTTTCGACCATGACCGTGTGAGTCGTGGGTTCCTCATATACCTCGACCGTCACAGACATCCGATCAAATACATCGTCTTCCGCCCAGAAACTCGAATCCAGCCGATACAATCCACGAACTGCAGCCTCGAACAGCGATTCCGCCTCGACTTTGGCTGCGTGCTCTACTCCAAAATTATCGACATATTTCACGACACACTTGCGCTTGAACACTAAACGCCGTCCATAGAATGGATTAGGTAGAGGAGGGAGCTACAGTCTACTTCTTTTCGTTCCACAAGTCGCGCAAGAGTTTTGCTGTGCCGGGGCCATATCCGGCGTAGTGGTTGTTCGCGAATGCAAAAATCTTCACAACTTGAACACGCTTACCACATTCCGTCGGTCTTCTTTTGTCAAGTATCATCTCTCGTGACTTTAGATACGCTTAGCCTTGAATTGTCCGGAGCACAGTAGGATAGTCTCAGTCAGTTCGGTTTCCCTCGATCAAGCCAAAAATTCTACGGAGGCGCATTCGTGCGGCGACTTATTGCATCGGCCCTCAGCGTCTTACTTTTGCCTTCCATGACGACCGAGGCGGGTGGTCTCGACAGCAAAAATGCGCTGGAAGGGCCGCAGACATGAGACGTACAAGACTTGCCGTCCTTGCGCTACTGGCAACGCTTCTTCTCGCGCTTCTTACAACATACGTTGTCAGCCCCGCAGTGCAAGCGGGGCAAGGAAAGACGCAAAATGAGGTCACGGTTTGGGTCAACACAGCCAGCGGCGTCTACCACTGTCCTGGCACTCGTTGGTACGGGAATACGAAGCGCGGTGAGTACGTAAGGGAATGTGCGGCGATTAAGGCAGGAAATCGGCCTGCTTGTGGCAAGGCGTGTGGATCGGATTGCCGGTCGGCGCCAACCACAGAACGTTCTCCAGCGCCCTCCGAGAAAGAAAATACTCCTGCAAGGAACGTGCAAGCCGGGAATCCAGATGTAAAAGTCTGGGTCAACACGAACTCCGGCGTGTATCACTGTGCGGGCACGCGCTGGTATGGCAACACCAAGCTCGGGGTGTTCATGACGCAAAAGAAGGCTCAAGACGGAGGTAACCGTCCCGCGTACGGGAAGGTTTGCTGGTAGGGATACGAGCCGACCTAAATCACAATCGTTCACTGCCATCGTGAAGGACGCCGGACAGAAGCGAATGGCTTACTTCAGTTGCTTGGAGCACGGCCCTGGAAGGCGCAAAGTCGTTTGAGGGTCAAAGCTATGATGGGCGATCTGCGGGCGACTGCGCGAGTCGTCTCCTGTCAGTCTCTTGCGCCAAACACCTTCGCGTTGGGACTGGAACTTGCTCGTACCGGGGACGCATAACGATTCAGGGCTGGGCCAACAAGGCAAACCAGCAGCACGAGCGCAACGAAAGCGCGCAGATAGCGAATTGCGGTAGCATCGATGCTGGCAAGGTGGCCTATCGCCGAGTCGCGGGCTTTTTCACGAAGCGATACACAAAGCGGAACAGGCACACAGGAACTAGAATCGTACCTATAGTAAGCGCCACTGCAATCAGGTGTACCAGCATGAGGTTAGTATCTCCGAGGCAAGGGTAACTCACTCAGTTTCCTGGCCGCTGTTGTCCCAAGGTTCTGACGGAGCGCTCATCAGTAACCGTTCGTCCGTTTCCCCGTTGTAAACGACGTACTGACCTGCCCGGACATCCGCGAGCGCTTCAATACGGAATCTACTTGGGTCTGCTTCCATTTGTCTACTGGTCTAAGGGCCAGGAACGGGTTACTCGATGCTGACGGTATGAGTTACCGGCTCCTGGCGAACCTCGACCGTGATGTCCATCCGATCTAACACATCGTCTTCAGTCCAGACGCTTGAATCGAATCTGCATAGGCCACGGATCGCAGCTTCGAACAGGGACCGCTTCGACTTTGGCGCCAGGGGGTATGGAAGAGACCAAATGCTACAGCGCAGAACGCCCAAAATGTCGTACCGGCGACCGATCGCGACTTTGTGCCCGTCCCTTTACGACCAGCTGGATAAGTTCTCCGTGCTGCCAGAATTGTTGCCGCAAGAAGGATTGCGTCCTTCCGCTGCTCGTCCATATGACTCCGGCGGAAGCGGGGAATCACGGGATGCAGTGGGATTGCTGTAGTGCATAGGAAGCCTCAACATTGACAACATTGACCAAGCTTTTGCCATCACCCCAAACCATCTGTTGGACAGCGGGGACAACCACAGTCCGGGTGCCAGTCAGCCAGTTGGCGAACTGTCTCCCGGGTTAGATTCTAACAACACACCTTTTTATTGAGCAGTGACAACGCCGTTCGACGCAGCCATTCTATGAGCAAACAACGGTTCACTGAGGTGCATCCATGTTTATGTCGCCCCCTCGAAACACGTTTCGATACACATTCTCTTGGCTGATCGTCGCGGCCCTGGTGTTCGTTCCGCTGCTGCTGTGGGCGGCTTACAATTCCTACCAGAGCCGCCAAGTGGACCCGGTATTGGCTTCCTTCACGGCCATGCTGGGGCTGTCGTTTGCATACGCCTGGTGGT
>Ga0182040_10000762_pt1 | contig 14710 bp, 16 predicted proteins | sample flu12Cox44000176_FD_125973 | JGI IMG/M metagenome (GOLD analysis project Ga0182040, IMG submission 125973) | Lab enrichment of tropical soil microbial communities from Luquillo Experimental Forest, Puerto Rico - flux8day.12C.oxic.44.000.176 | ecosystem: Environmental > Terrestrial > Soil >... | reverse complement strand
CCCGCGTCACGATAATGTGATTACGGATCCGCTCGGGAGTGAGCCGGAAGACGCCGGCGGCCCCCTTGGGCTTGGGGTAGAGATTGGGATCGATCATCCGCTCCTTGCGTCCAAGCCGCTCGATCGCCTCGGGCTCGCTGGGACCCTCGATTGCTGTCTTGCGCACAATGGCCCAATCGGTTTCACCGGCCCAGCCCGCGGCCGCGAGCGGCCTTGGATCACCATCGCAGATCCCGACCTTGTAGACATTTTTGCCCAGGCCGACATCCGACGCCCAGCGGCTCAGCTTGGTGCTGCGCGCGACGTAAAGAATCGCCATTTGCTGCCTCCGAATGCGATCCCCGACGGAATACCCGCGAGCTGTTAATCGTTACCCAGTCGTCATCGCCTCTTAAGCCAAAACACCGGAAGCGCGCCATGCCGATGCTCATTGGAGCTGCCACCGCTGCGTCGACTTTGATGAGCCTGGCGCTCGGGCAGATCAATACCGGCTTCGAGGCGTTGGGGGTGCTCCTCGCCGCGGTTGTTTTGATGACACTGCGGCTGGAGTAACCGCTCCGGAAAGCCCGCCTCCAGTCCGAAGTGCGTTAGTCTTCAGCCCCAATAGCGGCCGCTGCTGCCGATCGCGACGACGACGAGGCCGAGGACGAGGTTGATCGTGACGATCATGCGGATCTGGGAGAGCTGCCGTCCGCCCTCGGCCCAGTCCTGGCGCGCCACCGCGGCGCCAAACCGGCGCCACGGTGCAAAATAGAGGTGGAAGAACAGCAACATCATCAGGATGCCGATCCCCATCATCAGCTGGACATACAGCCCGATCCGGCTGAAACCGCCGAAGACGGCGAACACCATCCCAACCCCGCTTGCGAGCAGCAACACGATCGCCGCGATGACCCAGGCAAAGAACCGGCGGAGGGTTTGCGACCAGAGCATGAGGCGAGGTCCGGACTCGAGCAAGATGGCAGCCGGACGCAGCGCTTGATGGGCGAAAAACATGCCGCCGACCCATACGACTGCAGAAAGCGAATGCAGGATCAGCGCCACTGTTGCGATCGCGTTTGTCCCGGTCATTCCTTAGCCGCCATAGGCGGGGCTTTTGCGGGCAAGTCCGCCGAATAGGTCGAGCATGCGTTCGCGCCAGGCTGCGACCGGGTCGTCGGGAGCCAGAAGCTCAAAATCGCTGATCGCGCGCGCCCACTGAAACGCGCCGAAGACGATGTAATCGGCATAAGCGGGGCTAGTACCGGCGAGAAAGTTCTGGCGCTCGAGGGTGCGGCGCAGCGGGATCAGGTTCTCGCGGAAGGCCGGCAATCGCGCCTCGCGGTCTTTGACCACCTCCTCGAGCGGCTTACCGAACCGCTCTTCGCGCGACCGCCTGAAATAGGCTTGGTCCGCAGGCCCGATATGGCGGTGGATGTCGAGCACGACAAATCCAATGATGCCAGGGTGAAGAACGATTTCGGTCCAATTCTGCACGAACCGGGTCAAGGCGCGGCCGATGTCGTTCCGGAACAGCGCGGGGCGGTCCGGGTAGCGGCTTTCGAGGTAGTCCGCGATCGTCGAAGAGTCGTGCACCACCTCGCCGTCGTCGACGATTACCGGTACCCGCCCTTCATTCGGCTGCGGCAAGCTGTGTTTTTCCGTGAACCGCCAGGGCACGGTTTCGACTTCGAGCTCCTTATGCGCGAGCGCCATGCGGGTGCGCCAGCAAAACGGGCTGAACCGCCGGCCCGCCTCGGCGCCGGCGAGGTCGTAGAGCGTGATCGACATGGTTTCCTCCCTCCTCGCTGGGATCGACGCCCACTATGGCTTGCTCCCGGCGCCCCGGAAAGCCTCGACGTCATCGCCTTCACCTTCGAAGCCGCCCAGCTTAGAGCGCTCCCGATTGGCACGAGTATTGCGGTAAGTCTCGCTACATTGCTCGATATTTCAAAGGTGAAAAGTGGCGGATCTCGGGTTTACCGAGGAACAGAAACAATATCTAGCGGGATTTATCTCTGCGCTCATCGAAAAACACTCGCGCGGAGTTGCCTACCGCTTCGCCATCAATTCAAACTGATGCACAAACCGCCGGCAATGCGGCACGCGAACACCGGTTACGGGACCCTGCCTATATTCATTTGGAGGCGCAGGACCGGTGGTTGAAAGCCGAAGGGAAGTTGGTGCAGAAGAACTTGCCAAGCGGGCGAAGCACCCGTTCGATATGTGGGACGAGATGGCGGTGGCCTTGCGCTGGCGGGTAAGAGTCCGCTGATCATCAATGTCGCCGCCGCTAAGATGAATGCCCCGGCCCTGGAGCTCGTCGCCCGTGCGATGCTGTGCAACTGGTTCGTTTGCCTCGCCATCTGGAAGGATACCGCGAAGTGCATCGCGATCTTCTGGTGTCTCTACGCTTTCATCGCCAGCGGCTTGAGCACTCGGTAGCCAATATGACTCTCTTGTCGATCGCGCTTCTCGCCGAGCATCCGGCCACCGTCACTCTTGCTGGCTTGGGTTGGAACCTGCTCTGGGTGACGATCGGCAACGCCATCAGCGGCGCGGGGATCGTGGGGCTCGGCTATTGGGCAGCATCCCGCATACCGATCGTGGCCGAGCGATCGGCGCAACTGGCCGCCGCCGAATAGGGTCACGCGGCGGGCCCGCTCTCCTCGTCCCGGCCAGCATCGTGCTATAATCGGGCGGTGACGCGGGGAGAGTTGGCGTGCCCACCGTTTTTGTGCTGAACGGCCCTAACCTCAACTTGCTCGGTGTGCGGGAGCCCGCGGTCTATGGGCACGACACGCTTGGCGACATCGAGGAACGCTGTACCGCTCGTGCCGCGGCGCTGAACCTGCAGATAGATTTCCGGCAGACCAATCATGAGGGCCAGCTCGTCGACTGGATCCAGGAAGCGCGCGAATCGGCCGACGGGATCGTTCTCAATGCGGGAGCGCTGACCCATACCTCGGTTGCGGTGTTGGACGCGCTCTCCGCCGCCGATTTGACGGTGATCGAAGTGCACCTATCGAATATTTTCCGGCGCGAGAGCTTCCGCCATCACTCTTATGTCAGCCTTGCGGCCAACGGAGTGATCTGCGGGCTGGGCCCGCAGGGTTACGAGTTGGCGCTCGAAGCGATCGCCGCTATGATCGAAGGCGAATCGGGCGAGGCCGATCGGTGAAAATCGGCGGTCGCCGCCCGCCCTTTCCAGACGCTGAACTGATCCGCAGCCTGGCCGCGCTGCTCACCGAAACCGGCTTGACCGAGATCGAGTATGCAATCGGCGATCGCCGCATCCGCGTCGCCCGGACGCCCGGCGCGCCGGCTACGACGCCGCTTGCGCCGGCGCAGCCCCACGCCACATCTCTCGAGCATCCCGGGGCGGTGAAGGCGCCGATGGTTGGAACCGCCTACCTCGCGCCGCAACCGGGCGACCCGCCCTTTGTCCGCCTTGGCGACATCGTGGCCGAAGGACAGCCGCTCTTGATCATCGAGGCGATGAAGGTCATGAACCAGATCCGCGCCCATCGGCCAGGCCGCGTCGCGCAGATCCTCGTCGCCGACGCTCAGCCGGTCGAATATGGCGCCACCCTTATGCTGATCGAGTGATTCTCCCTGGGCCATGTTCGAGAAGGTTCTGATCGCCAATCGCGGTGAGATAGCGCTGCGCATTCACCGCGCCTGCCGCGAGATGGGGCTCCAAACCGTCGCGGTTCATTCGACCGCCGACGCCAACGCGATGCATGTGCGTCTCGCCGACGAGAGCGTCTGCATCGGCCCGCCGCCCGCGCGCGACAGCTATCTGAACGTCCCGGCGATCCTTTCTGCGGCGGCGATTACCGGCGCGGATGCGATCCACCCCGGCCTCGGTTTTTTGGCCGAGAACGCCGAGTTCGCCGCCACCGTCGAGGAGCACGGGTTCACCTTCATCGGCCCGTCGCCCGAGCATATCCGGTTGATGGGGAACAAGGTCTCGGCCAAAGAGACCGCCCGCCGCCTCGGCATCCCGACGGTGCCGGGCTCCCGCGGCTCTGTGCGCGATGTTGCGGCAGCCGAGGCGGCGGCGCGCGAAATCGGCTATCCGGTGTTGATCAAGGCCACCGCGGGCGGCGGGGGTCGCGGCATGCGGGTAGCGCGCAATGCCGCAGAACTGGCTTGCCTGCTGCCGATCGCCCAGACCGAGGCGGCCTTGTTCTTCGGCTGCGGCGAGGTCTACCTCGAGCGTCACCTCGACCGGGCTCGGCACATCGAGGTCCAGATCCTGGGCGATGGCGGGGGCGGCGCCATTCATCTCGGCGAGCGCGACTGCTCGCTACAGCGCTCGCATCAAAAGGTGCTCGAGGAAACCCCCTCTCCGGCGCTCAACCGAGACGAGCGGGAGCGGCTCGGCGCGCTCGCTGCTGCTGCCGTCGGCGAGCTCGGATACAAGGGCGCCGGCACCCTCGAATTCCTATATCAGGACGGTAAGTTCTACTTTATCGAGATGAATACGCGCTTGCAGGTCGAACACCCGATCACCGAGATGATCAGCGGCATCGACATCGTCCGCGAGCAGCTGCGCATCGCCGCTGGGGGAACCCTCGATTTCCAGCAAGCCGACGTCAGGTTGTGCGGCCACGCCATCGAATGCCGCATCAATGCCGAGAACCCCAACACGTTCCGACCCTGTCCCGGCCGGGTGTCGGACTATCACGCCCCGGGTGGGCTGGGCGTCCGCGTCGACAGCGCGCTTTATCACGGCTACGAGGTGCCGCCCCATTACGACAGTCTGGTCGCGAAGTTGATCGTGCACGGCAAGAGCCGCAACGAGTGCCTGATGCGGCTGCGCCGGGCGCTCGACGAATATGTGATCGAGGGGATCGAGACGACGATCCCGCTGCATCAGCGGCTCACCGCCGCCGCCGAGTTTATCGACGGCGATTACGACGTCCACTGGCTGGGCCGTTTCGTCAAGTCTTCGTCGTGACCGGCGGCAAGGTTTGTTTCGGCTGACCCCCGAGCTTCTGCTTGCCGCCTATGCCGACGGGGTATTTCCGATGGCGGAAACAGCCGACGAGAAGGAGCTGTTCTGGGTCGATCCGCGGCGCCGAGGCATCCTGCCGCTCGACTCGTTTCACGTGCCGCGGCGGCTGCGCCGGGCGGTGCGGCATGGCGGGTTCGAGATCCGCTGCGATACAGCCTTCGAAGAGGTGATCCGCGGCTGTGCCGATGCGACCGAAAAGCGTCCGAACACTTGGATCAACGAAGAGATTGTGCGTCTCTATGCGGCGTTGTTCGCCCGCGGCGCGGCGCACAGCGTCGAAGCGTGGTGCGAAGGCACGCTGGCCGGCGGGTTGTATGGCGTTTCTCTGGGTGCCGCCTTCTTTGGCGAGAGCATGTTCAGCCGGGTTACCGACGCGAGCAAAGTCGCCCTGGTCCATCTGGCAGCGCGGTTGCGGCTCGGCGGCTATCGCCTCCTCGACACGCAGTTTCTGACGGCGCATCTGGCTCGCTTCGGCGGGATCGAAATCAGCCGCGCTCGCTATCATCGGCTGCTCGCCGACGCGCTTACCTATCGCGCCTTCTTCCCGGCGGCGCTGCCCGAGGCGGTACGTGGCGATCCGCTTGCCGCCCTGCAATCGAGCAAAACGATATCGTAGACGGGATGCTCGAGCGCAGACAGCGCCGGGCTCGCCGCAAACATCCAGCCGCTGAAGAGCCGGTTCGCGACCTTCTCGCCCGGGCGCAACTCATCGATCTCGACAAACGCCGCGCTCTCAGGCGGCTCCTCCGGCGGGTTCTTCTCGCAGTCGCGGACACGAATCGACAAAGTGCCGAAATGCAGCGACGCGCCGACCTGCGCCTCGAGTTTCGAGACGCGCGCGGTGATCTTGTCGAGCCCCTCGAGGATCGCCACCGGCTCGGCGATCGTCTCGCCGAGCGCTAAACCTGGGAGGCCCGCAACTATCGCGGCCAGAAGTAAGCCCCTCACCCCAACCCTCGCCCGCCTGCGGAGGAGGGAATGGGAGGCAGCTGTGAGGGGCTGCGCCTGCCGATCACTTGTGGTACGGATTGACGATCCCGGTGACGATCTCGGCCAGAACCTCGCGCACCTGGGTCTCGTCGCATCCCATCAGGACCGCATCTTCGAGCGCTTCCTGAGCGAGCTCGCGCAGTTCTGCGAGGTTCTCATTCAGCACCTTGATCTTTTCGACGCAAGAAACCGGTTCGCCCTCCGGCGTCCTCCAGATCGGGAATTCTATGTCTTTGCCACCGGACATGTTGTCCTCTATTTGGGAGCGCTCCGCGGAGCCTCACCCTCGCCCGGCTTCTTCTGGCCGCCCGGCTGTGAAAAGATCATCTGACCGATCAGATTTTCGAGGCTGGCGGGCGACTGCGTATATTTGATCCGGCCGCCCGGCGGAATCGTCTGCTCCTCGCCGCCGGGCACCAGCGACATGTATTGATCGCCGAGGAGACCGTTGGAGACGATTTCCGCCACCGTGTCCTCCGGCAATTTATAAGCCGGGTTGATGTTCATCCGCACGGTTGCGAGAAACGTCTTGGGATCGAGGCTCTCCGATACGACCGAGCCGACCTTGACGCCGGCAATGCGCACGTCGCTGCCGTCGCGGAGCGCACCAACCCGTTCGAACTGCGCCGTCACCTGGTATCCCTGCACCGCCCGTACTTGGCTTGTCGTATAGGCGAAGAACAAAAACAGGGCTGCCACGACGAGCACAACGGCGCCCATCACCGTTTCGATGACATTTCCGCTCATATTACGCGCTGCCGCGTTATTCGGGGGTCCACGGTTCGTAGTCCCCGGTGGCCGGGGCCCGCTGGCCGCCGCGACGGATCGAGCCGCGCGGGAAATAGGCAAAAGGCGTACCGGTCATGTTTGGCTGGTGCGGCTTTTCCCAGGGGTACCGCGGACGGTCGGCGCGCGGCAATTCGTCGACCGTGTGGTGCAGCCAGGCATGCCATTCAGGCGGTACCTTCGATCCTTCCGGCTCGCCATTATAGATGACCCAGCGCTTCTCGCGGCTGGTCCGGCCCCCGCCGCGCCGCAGCGGCTTAGCGCCGCGCTCGCGGTAATAGCGGTTACCGTACGGATCGGTGCCGACCAGCTCGCCGCGAAACCAAGTTAGCAGGCGCGTGCCGAGCGTCATCGCTTCATCCATGCCTCTTCCTCGTCGCGGTGCGGGTTTATCGCACCGCTTGCGGCCGGGCGTAAAGCGTTGCCATCCCGCAACATATGGTGTGGTTTCGAAGGGCCGCCTACGAAATCGATTGCCGATCCGATGTGCATTCCCTAGATTTAGTGGTCCGCGCGAGTTGAGCAACTACGTCTGGCTAGGGGTCGGGGGAGAGGAATGGACATCGCACGCTTTTATACGACCGCCGGCCGGGACCCATACGCGACGGTTCCGTTCCGGACCGCAAGCAGCGAGATCCGCAATCCCGACGGCTCTGTCGTTTTCCAGGCGGAGAGTATCGAGGTCCCCGCCGAGTGGAGCCAGGTCGCCTGCGACATCCTTGCGCAAAAATACTTTCGCAAGGCCGGAGTACCCGCCCGCCTGACGTCCGTCGCCGAAGAAGGGGTTCCACCATGGCTATGGCGCCGCGAGGCCGACACCGCGGCTCTCGCAGCGCTGCCGGAACCGACGCGCTACGGTGCCGAGACGAGCGCCCGCCAAATCTTCGATCGTCTCGCCGGGACTTGGGCCTATTGGGGCTGGAGGGGCGGCTATTTCGATACGGAGGAAGACGCCCACGCGTTCTACGACGAGATCCGCCTGATGCTCGCCCGCCAGATCGGCGCGCCCAATTCGCCGCAATGGTTCAACACGGGGCTTTATTGGGCCTACGGCATCGATGGTCCGGCGCAGGGCCATTACTTTGCCGATCACCGGACCGGCGAAGTGCGCGCTTCGAAGAGCGCCTACGAGCACCCGCAGCCGCACGCCTGCTTCATCCAGTCCGTTGCCGACGATCTCGTCAACGAGGGCGGGATCATGGATCTCTGGGTGCGCGAGGCGCGTCTCTTCAAATACGGCTCGGGCTCAGGCTCGAACTTCTCGAAGATTCGCGGCGACGGCGAGCCGCTGTCAGGCGGTGGCCGCTCCTCGGGGCTGATGAGCTTCCTGCGAATCGGCGACCGGGCCGCCGGCGCGATCAAATCCGGCGGCACGACGAGACGCGCCGCCAAGATGGTCATCGTCGACATCGATCATCCCGACATCGAGGCCTTCATCGACTGGAAGGTCGTCGAGGAGCAAAAAGTCGCCGCTCTCGTCGCCGGCTCCAAGCTCGCCGCTAGGCATTTGAACCAGATCATGGCGGCATGCCGCGAGCCTACCCCGGCGGAGGCCGGGGGCGCCGAGCCGGCGCAAAACCCGGCGCTCAAACGCGAAATCCGCGCTGCCCGCCGAGCGATGATCCCGGAGAGCTACATCCAGCGGGTCATCCAGTTCGCGCGACAGGGCTACACTGCGATCGACTTCCGCACCTACGACACCGATTGGGATTCCGAGGCCTATCTGACCGTCGCCGGGCAAAACTCGAACAACTCGGTGCGGGTCTCTAACGTCTTCCTCAAGCGGGTAGAGGCGGATGGCCCATGGCATCTGACGCGGCGTACCGACGGGGCAATCGCCAAGGCTGTAAGCGCGCGCGAGCTGTGGGACCGTATCGGCTATGCCGCGTGGGCGTCGGCGGATCCCGGGCTGCAATTCGATACGACGATCAACGAGTGGCACACCTGCCCCGAGAGCGGCCGGATCAACGCCTCGAACCCGTGCTCGGAATACAATTTCCTCGACGACACGGCGTGTAATCTTGCTTCGCTCAATCTCATGGCGTTCCGCCGTGAGGATGGTTCGTTCGATGTTATCGCCTTCGATCACGCCGTGCGGCTGTGGACGATCGTACTCGAAATTTCGGTGCTAATGGCACAGTTCCCCTCCAAGGAGATTGCACGCCGGTCTTACGATTTTCGCACTTTGGGGCTCGGCTACGCCAATTTGGGCGGGCTCTTGATGTCGATGGGCATACCCTATGACAGCGCCGCCGGCCGCGCGTTGGGGGGCGCCGTCACCGCATTGATGACCGGGTCGAGTTATGCCACCTCGGCGGAGATGGCGGGCGAGCTCGGCGCCTTCCCTGGTTATGCCGAGAACCGCGAGGCGATGTTGCGGGTCATCCGCAACCATCGCCGCGCGGCCCATGGCGGGAGCGGCGGGTATGAGGGCCTGTCGATCCTGCCGGTGCCGCTCGACGCGGCGAATTGCCCCGATGCCGATCTCGCTGCGGCGGCGCGGTGCAGCTGGGATACGGCATTGGCCCTCGGCGAGCGGCACGGCTTCCGCAACGCGCAGGCGACGGTGCTCGCGCCGACCGGCACGATTGGGCTCGTCATGGATTGCGACACCACCGGCATCGAGCCCGATTTCGCGCTCGTCAAATTCAAGAAGCTCGCGGGCGGCGGCTATTTCAAGATCATCAACCGCGCCGTCCCGGAGGCGCTGAGGGCGCTCGGCTATGATGAGGCCGAAATCGCCGCGGTCGAGCGTTATGCGTTGGGCCACGGCACACTCGAGGGTGCACCGGCGATCAATCACGAAAGCCTGAGGGAGAGGGGGTTCGACGACCGAGCGCTCGCCGCAGTCGAGGCGGCGCTGGCGACCGCATTCGACATCAAGTTCGCGTTCAACAAATGGACGCTGGGGGAAGAGTTTTGCATCGGGGGGCTGGGGATCGCGCCGGGCACGCTTGATGATCCGGCCTTCGATCTGTTGGCGGCGCTCGGCTTCGCCCGGGCCGAGATCGACGCCGCCAACAGCTTCTGTTGCGGGGCGATGACCCTCGAAGGCGCGCCGCATTTTTTGAGGCCCGAGCACTTGGCCGTCTTCGACTGCGCCAATCCATGCGGCCGCATTGGCCGCCGCTGTCTGTCGGTCGAGAGCCATATCCGCATGATCGCAGCGGCGCAGCCCTTTATCTCGGGGGCGATCTCGAAGACGATCAACATGCCGAACAGCGCCGCGGTAGAGGACTGCAAGGATGCCTACATGCTGTCCTGGCGTCTTGGCCTCAAGGCGACCGCGCTCTACCGCGACGGCTCGAAACTGTCGCAGCCCTTGGCCTCGAGCCTCTTTGGCGACGACGAGGACGCCGAGGAGCAGGCGGAGGAGCTATTCGCGCTGTCGCCGGCGGCGCGTGCCCCGCTCGTCGCGGAGCGGATCGTCGAACGGCTTGTCGAGCGGGTCGTCGAACGCCGACGCAGCGAGCGGCGGAGCTTGCCCAACCGCCGAAAGGGCTACACGCAGAAGGCCTCGGTCGGCGGCCACAAGATCTATTTGCGCACCGGCGAATACGAGGACGGCTCGCTGGCGGAAATCTTTATCGACATGCACAAGGAGGGCTCCGCCTTCCGCTCGCTGATGGATTGCTTTGCGATCGCGATCTCGCTGGGACTGCAATATGGCGTGCCGCTCGAGCGGTTCGTCGACCAGTTCACTTTCACCCGCTTCGAGCCCTCGGGGGTCGTGGAGGGCAACGACACGATCAAGATGGCGACTTCGATCCTCGACTACATTTTCCGCGAGCTGGCGATCTCCTACCTCGACCGCGGCGACCTCGCCCATATTCAACCCGGCGACCTGTTGCCCGACACAGTCGGCAAAGGAGAGGCCGAATCGAACCTGATGCGCCGCGCCGCCTCCAACGGTTTCATGCGCAACAAGCTGACGGTGCTCGATGGCGGCGCGGGCCGGCTGCCGGACATGGACGGTGCCCTCGCACTCTCATCGATGCCGGCCGAGGATCTCCGCCTCGAGCGCATCCGCGCCGCCCGCCTCAAGGGCTACGAAGGCGACAGCTGCGAAGAATGCGGCAACTTCACGCTGATCCGCAACGGCACCTGCCTCAAATGCGACACCTGCGGCGCCACCAGCGGCTGCAGCTGAAAGATGCTCCTCTCGTCGGCAGATGCCCCTGATTTGTGCTCGGTCGCGTTGCCCGGCGGTTCATTCTGGCCAAAGCTGCTCGTGGCAGCGCTCCGCCTCGTTCGCAGCGTCTTGGTCTTCGCTCGCGGCGGGCGACGTCCGAAGCTCGTGTTTGACAGGGTTACCGCGGTAGATGGTCGTCGCGCGTTCCAACGATGGTTTCGCTTCGCTCAACCCGCGACCACGACTACTACCAAAGCGCGGTGCGCTGCGTTACGCATTACGCTTCCGAAATGGCCGCGCTCTCATCGCGAAAGGCGGGGCTGGGATGGGCATCCTTACAAACGATATGCGGCGAGTGGTCGAGGAGCAGCAGCTCGGGTTCGTCGCCACTGTCTGCCCTGACGGCACGCCCAATCTCTCGCCGAAGGGGACTACTGCCGTATGGGACGATGATCACCTGATCTTCGCCGATGTCTGTTCGCCGCCGACCATCGCGAACCTACGACATAACCCGGCGATCGAGATCAATGTCGTCGACACGCTGAGCCGAAAGGGCTTTCGCTTCAAGGGGTGGCCGCGATCTTCAACTCGGGCCCGCGGTTCGACGGATTGCTCACCTTCTATACCATGCGGGGATCCACCACGCCGAAGCACCACATCGTCCTGGTGAAGGTCGAGCGGGCGGCGCCGTTGGTATCGCCGGCCTATGATCAAGGCCAGACAGAGCCACAGATAACGAATCACTGGCGCCGCTACTGGGAGAGGCTGTGGGATCGGCGGCTCGGCCCGTCCTGAAAGCCTGAGTACCCTTCGAACACCATAGGGCGGGCAGGCAGAACTTAGTCCGCCTCCTCCGCGCGGGTAGCTGGGGCGGAAGTCGCTGTCCCGCTTCCACCGTACAAATCGAGCGGGCCTCTTGATAGAACGTATAGAGAACGCATATGCGAGTGTCGTTTATCCTGGAGCATTCCTGATGCCAGCAATTGCCGACGGCTCGGATTTCGCCGTCCTGTTATCACCTGTTCCCGGACGTCAAATTCAGGAATTTCAACAGGTTGGTCCTGATCCCTTCTCGTTTCGCGCGCACACGCGCGAGAGCAAGGCAAGGTCCCGTACCCGGCACGGATGACAGCACCACACTTGCGCTCCCACGCAAAAGAACACCCGGAAACAGTAAGAGAACAGCGGGCGGTTTGCTGTTTTTTCGTCGGCCAAGCTGTCGGCGGCCCAGGATTTCCGCAGCGAACGAGAAGCGCTCGCTGTCAATTCGCTGCCAAAACAGCGAAAACAGCGAGAAGGCAATGCCTTCTATAACGCTTGGCCTGCTCCGTCGGAACGTACGCCCGGTTCGAGTTCGGCCGTGGCCTCGGCGATGAGATCGCTGGCATCTCCCCGATCTCGGCCAGGGTTTCGCGGTAGAAGACCATCCCACCCTGGATCGCTGCCTTGGCTGCCGCGGGCAACCACCCCCGATGGTCTGCACGAGCAGCGGCCCCAAGAGGATGGCCCCGACCCCGATCGCGAGAACCCGCCGCGAGATTGCCTTTGAATATGTCTTCGATCAGCGCCATTGATCGCTCTGTCAGACTAGGCGTCGAGCGCAGCGTGCCGTCTCACCGTAGCTCTCTCACATCAAGGATCACCGCAGCCAACCTGCCCGACATCGAGCGCGTTTCGCCCACTTCCCGTCCTCTGGCGATGTCGGTAACAAGCGCAACGCATCTTCAACGCCGCGCGCTGCGCCGAAATCGCGCCATTGCCACCGCTCTCCTCGTGGTGATGGCCGCGCTGTTCGTCGCCACGACACTGGTGCGCCAGCCCGGGTTCTGGATCCTGCTCGTGCGCGCAACTGCCGAAGCCGCCGTCGTCGGAGCGCTCGCTGATTGGTTCGCGATCACCGCCCTCTTCCGACACCCGCTCGGCCTGCCGATCCCGCACACGGCGATCGTGCCGAAAAACAAGGACCGGATCGGGGAAGGACTGGCGGGCTTCATCGAGCATAATTTTCTGACGCCCGAGATCGTCAGGGCAAAGCTGCGATCGATCGATCTGGCGCGGCTCCTTGCCGAATGGCTCTCGTCGCCGGTGACGGCCGATGCCGTCGCTGTTCGCCTCGTCCGGATGATGCCGCATTTGCTTGCCGCCGTTGATGTCCGCGAGTTTCAGGAGTTTATTGGCAAATCGCTTAGTCGGCGGCTCGCCGAGATCGAGCTTGCCCCTCTGCTCGGGCGGGCAATCGCCGTCCTGACGGCGAGTTCGCTTCACGAGCGGCTTCTCGATCGGCTGCTCGACTTTACGCGCCAGTTTCTCGAAGAGCGCGAGGACCAGCTTTACGCAGCAGCCGAAGCACAACGCCGACGCTGGTGGATTCCCAAGGCGATCAACCGGCAGATTGGAAAGGCTATCGTCAGCGGCGTCAACGAGCTGATCGCGAATGTGCGGGCACCCGGATCCCCGGGGCGCCAAAGCCTGCTCCGCGCGATCGAGCGCCTCGCCGTGGAGCTGGAGACCTCACCCGAGTATCGGGCGCGTATCGAGGATGCGAAATTGCGACTGCTCGAAGATCCGCAGGCCAAGGCCTGGCTCAGCTCGGCTTGGGGCGATATCGCGCATGAGTTGTTGGCGGATCTCGCCGCACCAACCCCGCAAATGCGTCAGACGCTCGCGACTGCGATTCACTCGCTCGGCCAACGGCTGCTTGCCGACCCGACAACCCGCGCGCGGGTCAATCGCACGATCGAAGCGATGGCGACAGAGGTAATCCCGTGGCGCGCACAGCTCGCTCGGTTCATCATCGAGGTTGTCCGCCAGTGGGACACCAAGACCTTTGCCGAACGCCTCGAGCTGGTGGTCGGTCGCGACCTGCAATACATTCGGATCAACGGAACGCTGGTCGGCGGTGCCGTCGGATGCCTCCTTTACTTGCTGTCGGTCGCCGTTCACTAAAGGCCCAATCATCGCGCACGGAAAAAAAATTGGCCGGAACATTGTTCCGGCCAAGTTTGAACAGGGAGGCTTCACGTCTGGGAGACGTAAGGGTCCGCAGACCCTCTTCCCGGGCACAAGACCCGGAAACCCACCGCGATAAACATCGCGTGCTCGAAAGATGGACTTTCCAGCCGCTGCCTACCAGCCGGAATTTCTTCTGGCTCGTCTGCAAAAACTGCAACGCTTTGAAACCCGCCGCTGTCGGAATTGGCGGTCGAACCCTGTGCGTCTGCGGATCAGCTGAGCCGGCTCTCGGCAACTTTGCGCAGCAGAAAATCCCGAAACACACTGATCCGTTTGGAGCTCCGCAGCTCTTCCGGATAGACGAAGTAGGCCTCGACGGGCGGACCCGTCAGCTCGGGCAGAACCCGCACCAATTCGGTGTGCTCGCCGGCCATGAAGTCGGAAAGCGCAGCGATCCCCAGCCCGCTGAGCACCGCGCGCAACATCGCGTAGTCATTATTGACGGCAAGGATCGGCTTGCGCTCCTGCCCCGGTTTCGTGCCGGCCTCGAGCAGCCAATTGACGTTCGGCACCGGCGGGCGAGAATCCTCACCATAGATGATCAGCCGGTGCTTTTCGAGATCCTCGGGTTTTTGCGGAGCCCCGTGTTTCCTGACATATTCGGGCGCGGCGTAGACATGGCTCGGGACGCTGAGGAGGTGGCGCTGAATCAAATCCGGCTGGCGAGGCGGCGACATCCGAATTGCCACGTCGGCTTCGCGCATCGACAAGTCGAGTTCTGAGTCATCGACCACCAGTGTGACCTGGATCTCGGGGTACAGGTCGAGGAATTCGCGAATCCGCGGGGT
>Ga0182040_10000759_pt1 | contig 14728 bp, 8 predicted proteins | sample flu12Cox44000176_FD_125973 | JGI IMG/M metagenome (GOLD analysis project Ga0182040, IMG submission 125973) | Lab enrichment of tropical soil microbial communities from Luquillo Experimental Forest, Puerto Rico - flux8day.12C.oxic.44.000.176 | ecosystem: Environmental > Terrestrial > Soil >... | reverse complement strand
TTCAAGCATATGACGACAGTGGGAGAGCCAATTGAGCCAGAGGTCTGGCGTTGGTACCACAATGTGGTTGGTAAGGCTGAGGCGGTGATCGTCGATACCTGGTGGCAGACGGAAAATGGCGGCTTTCTGTGCAGCACGGTACCGGCGCTGGGGCCAATGAAGCCCGGCAGTGCCGGGCCGGGGGTTCCGGGCATCCACCCTGTGATCTACGACGAGGACGGCAACGAGATCCCGAGGGGATCGGGTAGGGCAGGCAATATCTGCATCCGCAATCCGTGGCCCGGAATATTCCAGACAATCTGGGGGGACCCTGACCGATTTGTTGCGCAATATTACGCGCGCTACTGCAAGGACAAAAATAGCAAGGATTGGCGGGACTGGCCGTATTTCGCCGGGGATGGTGCGGTGCAGGCGCCTGACGGCTATTACCGCATCCTCGGCCGCATCGACGACGTGATCAACGTCGCCGGCCACCGCCTCGGGACCAAGGAGATCGAATCGGCAGCGCTGACGGTCCCTGAGGTGGCGGAAGCGGCCGTAGTGCCGGTCGCCGACGAGATCAAGGGCAAGGTTCCCGACCTTTATGTCGCACTGAAACCCGGTTTTGAGCCGAGCCCGGAATTGCACAGGCGAATTTCCGATGCCGTGGTCACCGAGATCGGCCCGATCGCCCGGCCGGCGCACGTATGGATCGTGCCCGACATGCCAAAAACCCGTTCCGGCAAAATTATGCGCCGGGTTCTGGCGGCAATATCGAGCGGCCAGGAGGCGGGTGACGTTTCAACGCTCGCTAACCCCGAGGTCGTAGACGAGCTGCGCTATATGGTAATCGTCTAGCCGAACCCATTAGCGCTTAGCCCAGCGCGTGCTGCAGCTGGCGGCTGGCGACGACAAGCATTGCAAGATCGGGGGTGCTGGCGGCACGCAGCTCACGGGCGAGCGCTTCCACGGGGGCAAATAAGGCGCCATTCGCCTCGGACCAGGCGGCGAGTGGATCCGGTTTTGCGGCGCAATCGCTAGCCAGGATGCGCGCTCCCAGATCGGCTTGTAGCGCGAACAGGTCGTCGATCATCGCCTCGATGGCGAGCTTCTGCCACTGACTTTCAGCCGGCAGCCGGCGGGCAGCAACGCGCATTTCGTCGAGTGCGAACTGGGTGCCGACCCCGTAATAGATCCGGGCGGTACAGTCGAGCTGCTGTGCGGAGCGCTCGGCAAGCTCACCAATATCAAGGGCGCAAGCGAGAAAGGGTAATTGGGCGATGCGTTCGGCGAGCGCTTCGGGCACCCCCGCTTTGCGGAAGCGCTGCGCGCGCTCTGTAACAAGGCCCCCGTCGCGGCTCGGTAGCAGCTCAGATAGCGATGCGGCGAGGCTGCGCGCAGGTGGCCCCAGTCTTGCGAGCTCGCTGCGGAAATCGAGCCGCCGACTGCGCAACAGCCAGGCGGACGCATGCTCGATCAGACCGGTGATTTCGAGCAGCATGTCGGTCTGCACCGCGGCGGGCACTTGGTTGTCGAGGGCCTCGATCTTAGTCCACAGCGGCCGCAGGTCGAAAACATCACGCACGATCATATAGGCTCGGGCAGCCTCAGGCGGAGTCCGGCCGGTGCGTAATCGCATCTCGTTGACAAAAGCTATGCCGGCCCGGTTTACGAGATCGTTGGTCAAGACGGTGGCAAGGATCTCGCGGTGCAGCGGATGGGTCGGGATCTGTGCAGAGAGCCGGTCTTGCAGCGCTGACGGGAAGTAGCCGCGAAGCTCCCCGTCGAGCTCCGCTGCTTCGGGCAGATCAGAAGCGAGCAACTCGCCGTACAGGGCCATCTTCGCGTAAGCGAGCAAGACGGCGAGCTCCGGGCGAACGAGACCGCGACGTTGCGCTGCCCGCGCTGCAAGGGTCTCATCGTCCGGCAGGAACTCGAGCGCGCGGTCGAGCCGGCCCGATCGCTCGAGATCGCGCATCAGGCGCAGCTGCCGGTCGAGCACGGTGACGCCTCGCACCTCGGCCGCCGACAACGCCTCGCCTTGGAGGTAATTGTCGCGCAGTACCAATGCCGCGACGTCATCGGCCATCGCGGCGAGAAGCGGCTCGCGTTCGGTCACCGACAGCACGTCCGAAGCAATTGCTCGGTCTAGCAGGATCTTGATGTTGACTTCGTGGTCCGACATATCGACACCGCCGGAATTGTCGATTGCGTCGGTGTTGATGCGACCGCCAGCAAGCGCATACGCAATACGCCCGCGCTCAGTCACTCCGAGGTTGGCGCCCTCGCCAATCACCTTGGCGCGAACCTTGTCGCCATCGATGCGCAGCCCGTCATTGGCGCGGTCGCCAACTTCGATATGGGTTTCGTCGGGAGCCTTGACGTAAGTCCCGATCCCACCAAACCAGAGGAGATCGACAGACGCGGCCAAGAGCCGGCGGATCAGCTCGGCCGGTGTTAGAATGTCGGTCTCGATGTCAAAAGCACGCTTCATTTCAGGACTGATCGGGATCGATTTGGCGCTCCGTTCGAACACGCCGCCACCCGGCGAGATCAGCGCCCGGTTGTAATCCGCCCAACTTGAGCGGAGCAGATGGAACAAACGCTGCCGCTCGACGAAGCTCTTTTCCGGATCGGGTGCGGGATCGATGAAGACATGCAGGTGATTGAACGCGCCGAGCAGCCGCAAGTGGCGCGACATCAACATGCCGTTGCCGAAAACATCGCCCGACATGTCGCCGACACCGATAACGCTCAGCTCGCTCTTCTCGATATCGCGCCCGAGTTCGCGGAAATGGCGCTTGACCAGCTCCCAGGCGCCGCGCGCGGTGATCCCCAGTGCCTTATGGTCGTATCCGGCCGAACCGCCCGATGCGAAGGCGTCGCCGAGCCAGAACCTATACTCTTGCGATATCGCATTGGCAAAATCGGAGAACGTCGCGGTCCCCTTGTCAGCCGCGACCACAAGATATGGGTCATCCCCATCATAGCGGACGACCCCCGGCGGCGGGACGACGCGGTGGTCTGTCGGAGTCTCCGCGACGATATTGTCGGTCAAGTCCAACAGACTGCGGATCAATGTCTTGTAGCATTCGACCGCCTCGGCCGCCAGTTTGTCGGCTGAAGCTGGTGGCTGCTTTACAACGAAGCCCCCCTTGGATCCGACCGGGACGATCACCGCATTCTTGACCGTCTGCGCCTTCATCAGCCCGAGGATCTCGGTTCGAAAATCCTCCTTACGGTCGGACCACCGGATGCCGCCGCGAGCGACCCTGCCGGCGCGCATGTGCACTGCCTCGACGCGAGGGCTGTAGACGTAAATCTCGAAGAGCGGCCGGGGCAGCGGCATCAGCTCGATCTCGCTGCTCGCGAGCTTTACCGCCAGATAGGGTTTAGTCTCGCCCGAGGGTAATCGCTGATAGTAGTTCGTCCGCACGGTTTTGAGCGCGAGGGCTAGAAAGCTTCGCAGGATGCGGTCCTCGTCGAGGCTCTGCACAGCGTCGAGGGCATGATCGATGGCCTGCACCTCGGTGATTACGGAGAGCGAACGATCACCGGCACCGGCAGGATCGAAACGGACCTCGAACAGCTGTACGAGGCGGCGCGCGATCTCCGGATGACCGCTCAGCGCATCTTCCATATAGGCTTGGCTGAAGCCGACGCCTGCTTGACGCATCACCTTGGCATAGAGACGCAGTATTGTGGTTTGGCGCGCGGATATGCCGGCAGCCAGGACGAGGCGATTAAACCCGTCGTTCTCGACCCGCCCCGTCCATGCCGCGACGAGTGCCTCTTCAAACCGCGCCCTGACGACCGTAGACACGGTGCTCAGCAGCGGCACCCCGTCGAGTTGGAATTCGTGGATCCACACCACGCCGCCGTCGACGCTGTCGATGCGAAACGGTTCCTCGGCGACCACCCGCAGGCCAAGATCCTCCAAAATCGGCAGCATGTCGGACAGGGCAACCGGTTCTCTAGCGCGATAAATCCGCAATCCGGGCAAGCCGCCATCAACCGGAGGGTGAAGCGAGGCTTCGAGCGGCGAGCCCGCCAACACCGTCTCGATCCGGGGCAGATCAGCAATTGCCTGGTCGGCCGACGTCCGGGCTTGGTAAGTGATCGGAAGGGACTCGAGGCGGCGGAGCCGAGCCCGGGCCTCCTCTTCGCCGAAAACCGCAGTCGCCGCCTCCTCGAGCCGATCGGACCAGCTACGCCCGGCATCGGCGAGCTGTTTTTCGAGCGTCCTATCGTCGACCGCCGGCACGCGACCGCGGGTCGTGCGGATGATGTATTGGATCCGCGCTAGCGGCGAATCGTCGAGATGAATGTAGAAAGTCGATAACTGACCGGCGAATGCCGCTTCGAGGATCGCCGAGAAGTGCTCACGCAATGCCGTGTCGTAGCGGTCGCGCGGTACATACACAAGGCACGAAGCAAAACGCTCGAGCGGGTCGCGCCTAATGAATAGCGCGATGCGCTGGCGTTCTTGCAGGTTCAGAACGCCGATGACCGTTTCGAACAGCTGGTCTTCATCGGTCTGAAACAGCTCGTCCCGGGGAAAAGTGTCCAAAATGTGCGCCAGCGCCTTGCCGTCGTGACTCGTCGGCGGCAGTCCGACGCGCTCGACGATCCGTCTAACCTTGAGCCGGAGCAGCGGGATCGAGCGCGGGTTGCGACTGTAGGCGAGAGAGGTAAAGAGGCCCAAGAAAAGGCGAATTCCCACCACCTCTCCGCTTGGCGCAAAGCGGCGCAGCCCGATCGCGTCCATGTGCGCCGTCCGGTGAACCGTAGAGCGGCGATTCGACTTGGTAATGACGAGCAGCTCTCGGCGGCAGACGAAATCTTGCACGTCGGGCGGCAGCGACGACAGGTCGCGCAATCCGCCAAAAACCGGGTGCGCTTCGTCGCGCAAGATTCCGAGCGGGCCGCGGACCGGTTCCGCCGCTGTGTCGAACGCGTATTCTCGGTAGCCGAGGAATGTGAAGTTATCGTCGTCCAGCCATCGCAGAAAATCCTTTACCTCGTCGAGTTCCCTCCGCGGAACCGGGGGTGGGGGCGGGCGGGACAGCTCGTCGACGAGCTCTTGCAAGCCTCGGCGCATCGGTTGCCAATCCTCGACCGCAACTCGAATATCGGTGAGGACGCCCGACAATGTGTGCGTCAGATGAGCGAGGTCGTCGCTATCCGATTGGCGAGTGATCTCGACCTGCATCCAGGATTCGCGAAGCCCTTCCATCCCGTCGCCGGAAAGCGCGTACAGCCGCCCTGTCGGATCGCGAGTGACCGTCAAGATCGGGTGAATAACCAAATGGACAACGCGGCCGCTGGCGTTGATCGCCAAGCTGATCGAATCGACGAGAAACGGCATATCGTCGTTGACGATCTCGACGATCGTGTGCGGCGACGACCAGCCGTCGCTGACGGGCTCGGGGTTGTGGACCCGGATCTTCGCCCGGCCGGGACTCCGGCGCTCGGCAAAGCGCCAGAGCGATAACGCAGCGCCCCACAGGTCGCGTGGGCTCCGTTCAGCGATATCGGCCGGCGGCACGTGCTCGTAGAATTCGTCGACAAAGCGCTCGGCCATTGCCTGCTGTGTCGCATCGAGCGTCTCGTGCGCAAACGCCGCGGCCTTTTCTACGAGTGCGATCTTTCTGGTTTCGAGCGTGCCGGCCCTCCGACCTGCGCCGTCACGGGCGTGGTCGCTCGGCCCGGTGCGCCGTGGTGTTTGTTGCTCTTCCATCCGGCCTCCCTTCATTGGGCAAACACTCGACCCTTCGCAGCGTTGCGGCAAGCACTCGGTAAGCCGTTCTAGTGGTCGCGGCAGTGAGGGTCCACGATCCATCCGCCTGCACCCGGGATGGAAATTTTGCTCGAAATCGACGATAATTCCCGCCGAATTACGCATTATCAACCATGAGAGTTCACCTCGCTCTTCGCCGCGGCCTGATCTATCTGTTGCCGCTTGCGCTGCTGTTGGGGGCGCTCACCGCGCGCGTCGTCGCCTCCGACGAGCTCGAGCGACTGTCGCTGTTTTGCTTCGACCTCTATCAAAAGGCTGCGCCGCGCGAGGCGGGTGACGCGCCGATCCGCGTCGTCGATATCGACGACGACAGCCTTAACAAAATCGGCCAATGGCCATGGCCGCGTACTGTGGTCGCACAACTCGTCGACCGGTTGCGCGCGGCCGGGGCGGCGGTGATCGCTTTCGACATCGATTTTGCCGAACCGGATCGTACCTCGCCCAAATTGTTATTGCCGTTGCTCGACCAAAACGGAGTTGGCGAGACGGAAGCCGAGAGGCTTCTGGCGGCGCTGCCGGATCCCGATCAACGGCTTGCGGAGGCAATAGGAACTCTCCCGGTCGTGACCGGCTTCATCCTGACCGATCGCGGCCAAACCCGGCCGCCGCTTCCAAAGGCCGGCTTTGCCTTAGCCGGGGACGACCCGCTGGGCCACGTCGACAATTTCGCCGCGGCAGTTTCGAATCTGCCGGAACTGGAAGCGGCAGCCGCCGGAAATGGGTTCCTTAATCAATCTGCCGATTGGGACCATGTCGTTCGGCGGGTTCCGCTGATTTTGCGGCTTGGCGGCAAGCCGTATCCGTCGCTTGCCGCCGAGACGCTGCGCGTCGCACTCGGCGCGTCCAGCTATGTCGGCCGCGCGGCGGGGGCAAACGCCGAGAATGACTTTGGCGAAAAGACCGGATTGACGGCGATCCGCATCGGACAGCTGACGATACCAACCGACCCTGCGGGCCGGGTGTGGCTTCACTACGCGGTGTCGCGGCACGACCGGTTCGTTTCTGCCGCTGACGTCCTGGCGGGAAAATTCGATCCTGCTCTGTTCGCCGATCACCTCGTGCTGGTCGGGACCTCAGCCGCGGGTGTCATCAACGATCTGCAGGCCACCCCGATCGCCCGCGACGTTCCCGGAGTGGAGATCCACGCTCAACTGCTCGAGCAGATACTGCAAGGGGCATTTCTCGTTCGGCCGGATTGGGCGGTCGGGGCAGAAATCTTGTTCACGCTGCTGGCCGGGATCGCTCTGATCCTGAGCCTGCCGCGGATTGGCGCGTTGCCGAGCGCAGTACTAGGCGGCGCTTCGGTGGCCATTGCGTTTGGAGCATCATGGCTCTTTTTCAAACACGCACAACTGCTGATCGACCCGGTCTACCCGTGGGCAGTGATGACGCTTGTCTATCTGGTAGCCTCGCTGCTCGGTTATCTGCGAACCGAGGCCCGACAGCGCGAAATCCGAGGTGCGTTCTCGCATTACATGTCGCCGCACTATGTCGACGAACTCGCGGCCCACCCTGAGAGACTCAAGCTCGGCGGCCAGTCGCGGACCATGACGATCATGTTCTGCGACATCCGTGGCTTTACAAGCCTATCGGAAATGCTCGACGCGGAGAGCCTGACCCAGTTTATGAACAGCTTTCTGTCGCCGATGACCGAGATTATCACCGAGCGCAGGGGGACGATCGACAAATATATCGGCGACTGCATTATGGCGTTCTGGAATGCGCCGCTCGACGATCCCGAGCATGCCAAGAATGCGGTGCAAGCCGCGCAGGCGATGCGCCGTAAGCTCGTCGAGCTAAACCGTCTCTGGCAAGCGGACGCCGCCTATCGGGACTTTCTTCCGGTCCGGGTCGGCATCGGCATCAACACCGGCGAATGCGTCGTCGGCAATTTTGGCTCGCACCAGCACTTCGATTATTCGCTGCTGGGCGATCCGGTGAACGTCGCCTCGCGGCTGGAAGGCCTCGGCAAGGTCTATGGCATTGATCTGATGATCGGCGAGGATACGGCCGAGTGCCTCGCCGATCCTGCGCTGATCGAGTTGGATCTCGTAGCCGTGAAAGGCAAGTCCGAGGCTGGCCGTATCTATACGCTGCCGCCGGAGAACATTGCAGAAGAGCAGTTTATCGACCAGCACTCGGCGCTGCTGGGAGCCTACCGCCGGCAGGATTGGGCATCGGCGCTGCGCTTGCTCGACGACGGCCGGCTCGCCGCAGCCCGCTTTCTCGCTCCTGTTTACGATCTCTACCGGCGGCGCATCGCGCAGTTCCAGATCGAGGCCCCGCCGGCAAATTGGAACGGCGTGTTCACGGCCGAAGAGAAGTGAATTTGTTTTCGATCGCGAAGATCCGGCACTTTGTATCGATCATCCCAGCGCGGCCAGCATGTCCGCGCTGACGAGGGTGACCCCTTGGTCGCTGCGATAGAAGCGCCTGGCATCGAGTTCCGGATCTTCGCCGACTACCAGATCCTCCGGGATATGGCAGCCGCGATCAACGACGACATTGCTGAGCCGAGCGCGGCGGCCAACCTCGACGTCGGGCAGCAGCACCGCGCCGGAAGTCCGAGCATGGGAATTGATCCGGCAGCTGGAGAACAATAGTGAGCGTCTGACCGTGGCGCCGGAAATAATGCAGCCGCCTGAGACCATCGAATCAACCGCCATGCCGCGCCGGTCCTCGTCGTCAAACACGAACTTCGCGGGCGGTAGCTGCTGCTGATAGGTCCAGATCGGCCAGTTGCGGTCGTAGATATCGAGCGACGGAACCGGCGTAACCAAATCGATATTGGCCGACCAATATGAGTCAATGGTCCCCACATCGCGCCAATAGGCTTCGGCCTCAGGCGTGGTCTTCACGCAGCTCTTCTCAAAGGAATGGGCGACTGCGAGACCCCGGCTCACGAGGTTCGGGATTACATCCTTGCCGAAATCGTGGCTCGAGGTCGGGTCTCGGTGATCGCGTTCGAGCTCGTCATACATGAACTCGGCGGAAAAAACGTATACCCCCATGCTGGCCAACGCGCGGCCGAGTCTGTCGTTAATCGCTGGCGGGTCTTTTGGTTTTTCCAGAAAATCAACGATCCTCATCGAGTCGTCTACCGCCATGACCCCGAAGCTTGAAGCTTCTTCAAGCGGCACTTCGATGCAGGCAACCGTGCAATCGGCGCCTTTGGCGACGTGGTCTTCCAGCATGTTTGAGTAATCCATCTTGTAAACATGATCGCCAGCCAGAACAATGAAGTATTCGGGGTCGGCTGCGCGAAAGATATCGAAATTCTGGTAGACCGCATCGGCGGTGCCGCGATACCAGGTCGCCTCGTCGAGCCGCTGCTGGGCTGGCAACAGGTCGAGAAACTCGTTCATCTCGGGACGCAAAAAAGACCAACCCATCTGCAAGTGGCGCAATAGACTGTGTGCCTTGTATTGGGTCAGGACGCAGATCCGCCGGACGCCCGAATTGAGGCAGTTCGACAGCGCGAAATCGATAATGCGGAACTTGCCGCCGAAGAACACGGCCGGCTTGGCGCGTCGGTCGGTTAATTGCTTTAGTCGGCTGCCGCGCCCGCCGGCGAGCACCAGAGCCAGTGCACGCCGCGTGAGCCTTTGCTGCGTGGAACCGCTCGACAGCATCTGCAACTCCCTCTGTCGGGCCGTGAGGCGACAACATGCGGACGGTGCGCCACGGAGCGGCTCGCGTCAATTGCGAGCGCAGGGTCCGGAGCGCCGTGTCAGCGCGTCGTCTCGTCGAGCGCCTGTAGCTTCGCCTGGAGAACCGCTTGTTCACGCTCGAGGCGGTGAAGCTCAATCAGGAGCCGCTCGCGATCCGTATCAGCAGCACGCGCGACCTGCTCGCGCAGGCTCGGCAGATTACCCTCGGCTATCCGCAGTTCAGTCTCGATCGAACCCCGATCGAGCGTATCTGGCGAAACCGCCTCGTCGGCGAGCACCGTGCAGCGCTCCGGTGTTACCTCGGCGATGCCGCTGACCACGAAGACCCGCCGCGTAACGGTCTGTCCCTGGTAGATTTCGATCATCCCCGGTCGGATCGTGGAAATCAGCGGCGCGTGGCCGCGGAGCACGCCGAAATTCCCCTCTGTGCCGGGTACCACCACCATCTCTACCATCTCTGAGAGCAGGACGCGCTCGGGTGTGACGAGCTCGAACTCCACGCGGTCAGCCATGGTAGCTAACGGGCCTCAGGCCGCCTCTGCCGCCATCTTCTGCGCCTTCGAGAGCGCTTCTTCGATCGTGCCGACCATGTAGAAGGCGCTTTCCGGCAGGTCATCGTAATCACCGGCAACGATGCCTTTGAACCCCTTGATCGTGTCTTCGAGATTGACCAGGGCGCCGGGGGTGCCAGTGAAAACTTCGGCGACGAAGAACGGCTGCGACAGGAAGCGCTGGATCTTGCGTGCCCGCGCCACGGTGAGCTTGTCCTCCTCGGACAGCTCGTCCATCCCGAGGATTGCGATGATGTCTTGCAGCGATTTGTAGGTCTGCAAGACCCGCTGTACGTCGCGAGCCACCTGGTAGTGGTCCTCGCCGATGACCCGCGGGTCGAGCATCCGCGAGGTCGAGTCGAGCGGATCGACGGCCGGATAAATGCCCAGCTCGGCTATCTGTCGAGACAGCACCGTGGTCGCGTCGAGATGGGCGAAGGTCGTGGCGGGTGCAGGGTCGGTCAAATCGTCGGCCGGCACGTAAATCGCCTGGACCGAGGTGATCGAACCTTTTTTGGTGCTCGTGATGCGCTCCTCGAGCGTTCCCAAATCGGTTGCGAGGGTCGGCTGGTAGCCGACCGCCGAGGGGATCCGGCCGAGCAGCGCCGAGACCTCGGAGCCCGCTTGGGTAAAACGGAAAATATTGTCTACGAAAAACAAAACGTCCTGGCCTTCCTCGTCGCGGAAGTATTCGGCGAGGGTAAGCCCGGATAGGCCGACGCGAGCACGCGCCCCCGGCGGCTCGTTCATCTGGCCATAGACGAGCGCCGCCTTGGAACCGGGTCCATTGATGTTGATGACCCCCGACTCCATCATCTCGTGATAGAGGTCGTTGCCCTCGCGCGTGCGCTCGCCGACCCCGGCAAATACCGAGTAGCCGCCATGCGCCTTGGCGATGTTGTTGATCAGCTCCATGATGATCACGGTCTTGCCGACCCCGGCGCCGCCAAACAGTCCGATCTTGCCTCCCTTGGCGTAAGGGGTCAGCAGATCGATGACCTTTATCCCGGTAACCAGGATCTCAGCCTCGGTCGACTGGTCGATGAATTCGGGCGCCGGCCTGTGGATCGGCAGGCGACGGTTAGTCTGCACTGGGCCGCGTTCGTCGACCGGCTCGCCGATGACGTTGAGAATGCGGCCCAAGGTCTCCGGGCCAACCGGCATTGTGATCGGCCCGCGGGTATCGACCACCTGGGTGCCGCGCACCAACCCATCGGTGGTGTCCATCGCAACGGTGCGCACGGTGTTCTCGCCGAGCTGTTGCGCGACTTCGAGGACCAGGGTGCGATCCCCCTGATCGACATGCAGCGCGGTCAAAATCTCGGGCAGTTCGCCGTCGAAGCGGACATCGACCACTGCGCCGATGACCTGGGTAATCGTGCCGATGCTGTTGCTAGGCATGTCTTCGAGATTCCCGTGTGGATTCCTATAGCGCCTCGGCGCCGGAGATGATCTCGATCAGCTCCTTGGTAATAGCGGCCTGACGCGTGCGGTTGTAGTTGAGGGTGAGGCGGTCGATCATCTCGCCGGCGTTGCGCGTGGCATTGTCCATTGCCGTCATCCGCGCCCCTTGCTCGCTTGCCGCGTTTTCGAGCAGCGCCGAGTAGATCTGCACCGCGAGATTCTTCGGCAGCAATTCCGCGAGGATCTCTTCCTCGGATGGCTCGAATTCATATATCGCGCCCCCAACCGCCGGAGCCGTCTCCTCCCCGGACGCCGCCTGAAGCGGGATCAATTGGTGCGCGGTCACGATCTGGGTCATCGCCGAGCGGAAGCGGTTGTAGATGATCGTCGCGACGTCGAAGCGGCCGGCTTGATAGAGGACGAGGATCCGCTCGGCGATGTCACGCGCCTCGTCGAACGACACCTGCCGCCGGCCGATATCGGTCAGGCTGTCATGGATCAGCCGCCCGTAGTCGCGGCGCAATCCGTCGCGTCCCTTGCGGCCGATAGTCAGAACCAGAACGGTCTTGCCGGCCGGCACGAGCTCGCGAATGCGACGCCGCGCCTCGCGCAGGATCGAGGCGTTGAAGCCTCCGGCAAGACCGCGATCCGAGGTTGCGACAACGAGCAGATGGGTCCCATCCCGCCCGGAGCCGACGAGCAGCGGCGGCGCTCCCGGCAGACCCGCCATGCGGCCCGCGAGCGAGGCGAGCACGCGTTCCATCCGTTGCGCATAGGGCCGCGCGGCCTCTACCTGCTCCACTGCGCGGCGCAGCCGCGAGGCGGCAACCACCTTCATCGCGGAGGTGATCTTCTGGGTCGATCTGACGCTGCGGATGCGGTTGCGGAGATCTTTCAGGCTTGGCATCCGATGGACTCCGCGAGCTTCAGGCGAAAGTCCTGACGAAGCTGTCGAGGAACTCGCCAAGTCCCTTGTCGACCTCAGGCTCGATCTCGCCTGAGTCACGGATCGTTTTGAGGAGTTCAGGCCGCGCTGACCTTAGCTCGCTCAGCATCGACGATTCGAAGCGGCCGACATCCGGCACCGAAATCGTGTCAAGATAGCCGCGGGTGCCGGCAAAGATCGCCACTACCTGCTCCTCGACCGGAACCGGGGCAAATTGCGGCTGCTTCAAGAGCTCGGTCAGGCGACTGCCGCGGGCGAGCAGGCGCTGTGTCGCTGCGTCGAGATCGGTGGCGAATTGCGAAAAGGCAGCCATCTCACGGTATTGCGCCAGCTCGAGCTTGATGCGCCCAGCCACCTGCTTCATTGCCTTGATCTGAGCCGCCGAACCGACCCGGCTGACCGACAGGCCGACATTGATCGCGGGACGAACCCCCTGAAAGAATAACTCGGTTTCGAGAAAGATCTGTCCGTCGGTGATCGAGATGACATTTGTCGGAATGTAGGCCGACACGTCGCCGGCCTGGGTCTCGATGACGGGCAATGCCGTTAGCGAGCCGCCGCCATGATCGTTGTTCATCTTCGCCGCTCGTTCGAGCAGCCGGGAGTGTAGATAGAACACATCGCCAGGAAAGGCTTCACGGCCTGGCGGCCTGCGCAACAGCAGCGACATCTGGCGATATGCCACGGCGTGCTTTGAGAGATCGTCGTAGATCATCAGCGCATGCATGCCGTTGTCGCGGAAATATTCGCCCATGACGCAGCCGGCATAAGGGGCTATGTACTGTAGCGGCGCCGGCTCGGAGGCGGTCGCGGCCACGACAATCGAGTAATCGAGAGCGCCGTAGTCTTGCAACGTCTTGACGATCTGGGCGACGGTCGAGCGCTTCTGGCCGATCGCGACATAGATGCAATAGAGCTTACGAGATTCGTCGGTGCCGGCGTTGATCTCCTTTTGATTGAGGATGGTGTCAACGATCAGTGCCGTCTTGCCGGTTTGACGGTCGCCGATGATCAGCTCGCGTTGGCCGCGCCCGATCGGCACCAGCGAGTCGATGGCTTTCAGCCCGGTCTGCACCGGCTCGTGCACCGAACGGCGCGGCACGATGCCCGGCGCCTTGACCTCGACGCGGCCGCGCTCGACATCGGTCAGCGGGCCCTTGCCATCGATCGGCTCGCCGAGCGCGTCGACCACGCGGCCCAAGAGGCCTCGGCCGACCGGCACGTCGACGATGGCGCCGGTGCGCTTCACTATGTCGCCCTCGTGGATGCCGCTGTCCTCTCCGAACACGACGACCCCCACATTGTCGCTCTCGAGGTTGAGCGCCATGCCTCGCATCCCGTTCGGAAACGCGACCATCTCGCCAGCCTGAACCGTGTCGAGGCCATAAACGCGGGCAACACCGTCGCCGATCGACAGAACCTGGCCGACTTCCGCGACATCCGCCTCGCTGCCGAAACTGGCGATCTCCTGCTTGAGGATCGCCGATATCTCCGCCGCGCGAATTTCCATCAAAACTCCTTCAGCCCCCGGCCCAAAATCGAATTCGAAGTGTCGGCAGGTTATTCGTCAATCCCCGCGCAAGCGGGAATCTAGCGCCCCGGGGCCAGAGCGGTCGCCCTAAACCCCCGCTTTTCGCGAGGGTGACGAGTAACACACTGATACTAGCACGGCAATTTGAGTGGGAACTCAGCCGATGCCCTTCATCGCCAGCTGCAACCGCTGCAGTTTGCTCTTGACGGATCCGTCGACCATCCGCGAACCAACCTTGACGATCATCCCGCCGATCAACCCCGGGTCGACTCTGGCGTCCACCGAAACCCTGCGTCCGACGCTGCGGCGCAGCTGATCGCTCAGCAGCGCGAGCTGGGTTTCGCTCAGCGGCCGCGCAGCGATGACCTCTGCGGTGATCTCTCCGCGTTGCTCGGCGAGTTTTTCGAGATAGGCCTCGATCATCGCGGGAATGGCGAACAGGCGGCGGTTTTTGGCGACAACTGCAAGGAAATCACGGATCAGCGGCGAGAAACCGGCGCGCTCCGCGAGCGTCGCGATGGCCTTGCCCTGCTCGCGGCGCGTCAAGATCGGGCTCGTCACGAGGCGCGAGAGATCGACGCTCGCCGCGAGCATCGCCCGCAGCTCGCGCAGATCGGACGCGACCTCGTCGAGCATCCGCCGTTCGTCGGCAATATCGAACAGCGCCGCCGCGTAACGCTCAGCCAGGCCGGAGACGCCTGTCGTTTCTGAGGCCAATTGAACGCAGTCCTCGATGACCGCACCGGCGAAAGAGCCGCAGCGGCATTCCCCTGATATCGGATCGCGGCAAAGCGTCGTCGTGGCTCAACCCCGACGATCTGCGCGGTTGCTAACACAGATCCTGAC